>Ga0116180_1003347_pt1 | contig 12123 bp, 14 predicted proteins | sample AD_UKC073_MetaG_FD_89804 | JGI IMG/M metagenome (GOLD analysis project Ga0116180, IMG submission 89804) | Active sludge microbial communities of municipal wastewater-treating anaerobic digesters from USA - AD_UKC073_MetaG | ecosystem: Engineered > Bioreactor > Anaerobic > Digestate | place: USA... | reverse complement strand
CTCCTGTCCCCGCCCCAGCCAAGTTCCGATCAACTCGGGCGTCTCACACGAGTCTGTCGGATAGGGCCCTGCCAACAGGAAAAGCGACGCTGCCACGAGGGCAATCTTGCGCGTGGGGTGGATCACGAGGGGCTCTACCACCGCTACGGGCAGTGCCAGCATTGCTCTCGCGGTCTAGCCAACAGCGTTCTTCATCGAGTTGCCTCCGCTCCCCGTCGGCACGCGTGGTAGTCACCACCATCAGCCCCATCCTGACCGCTCGGCGACCGCCCCGCCACCGCCTAGAACTGCTCGCCACGCCATGACGAGCTCCCGATCATGCCGCACGCAGGTGGTCACTTGTGTATGGCGTGGCCTTCGGGTCGGGAACATCATCGGGTATGTCCAGTGCTGAGCCTGTCCTGTTCCCCGTCCTCATCGACGCTGCCACCGATCCCTTGGTGAAGGCGGTCGCTGCCTATCTGGCCCGCTACCGGGCCCAGACCCGCGTGCACACCGAGTCCGACCTGCGCGCGTTTCTGGTGTGGTGCCGGGAACGGGGTATCGACCCGTTGAAGGCGAGCCGCGCGCAGATCGAGTTGTACGTCCGCTGGATGCAGGAAGTCCGCCACTTCCAGCCGTCCACGGTCAGCCGACGCGTGTCGGTGGTGGTTGGCTTCTACCGCACCTGTGTCATCGACCAAGTCCTGGCCCAGTCGCCAGCGGACTACGTGCGCCGCCCGAACGTGCCACCCGAGTCACCCACGCTCGGCTTGTCACATCTGCAATTCGAAGCCCTGCTCAGCGCGGCGCGCACCTCAGGCAACACCAACGACTTCGCCCTGGTGACCATGCTCGGCCTGCTCGGGTTGCGGATCTTCGAAGCCTGCGGCGCCAACATCACCGACCTCGGTGAGGAACACGGGCATCGCGTCCTGAAGGTCCGCGGGAAGGGCGGCAAGGTCGTCCTCACCCCCCTGCCACCCGCCGTCCAGCGGGCGATCGAACGCGCTGTCGGCGGTCGCGCCGACGGACCCATCCTGCGCACGATCCGAGGGACCCGCATGGACCGGCATGCCGCGACCCGCCGTTTGAAGCACCTCGCCGACCAGGCCGGCGTGCGGCTACCCAGGATGCACCCCCACATGCTGCGTCACACGTTCGTGACGACCATGCTGGATGCCGGCGTCGACCTCCGCGACGTGCAGATCGCGGCCCGGCACGCCGACCCGCGAACCACGATGCGCTACGACCGAGCCCGCAAGAACCTCGACCGTCACCCGAACTACATCCTCGCCGCCTACATGGCCTCCGGCACCTGACAGCGCTCGACGGCACCGGATGGGCAGGCCCACCAAATGTGATGGTGCTCAGCGACCCGGGTAGCGCCCGGGCGGGGGCTGCGACCGTGGCGGTGTCCGGCGTTCCTGCGCTGAGCCGTCGATCCGACCCGTGACCCGCTCCCACGATGGACCCGCGGCATCCATGCCGGGAGCCGGCTTGTCGGGGCTGGTGGTACCGACAGCAGCGGGCAGGGACGCCAGCCAGCGGAGGGCGACCGCTGCCGCCTGCTGGTGCCGCGCGTCCACCTGACCCAGACGGTCCGCGATCACGGTGGCGCTCACCAATCCTGCCGCGTGGAGGGCACGCACGAAGTTGAGGTCCTTCTCCCGGTGGGCGCACAACTTCGCCACGCACAGGTCTTCCGGCTCCAGGCACCAGCCGATGAACTGCGGCCGCCCCGACGGCGCCGCCGTATTCGTGTTCTGGACCCGCACCAACCGGTCCCGCCACCCGGCCGGCAGGACCGCCGTGTCGAGGTCGACGCCATCGATGCTGAACCCGTGCTGCTCCTCAAACGGTGACCACTCCCCAGCGACCGCCTCGATCAGGTCCGCCAACTCGGCGGTCACCGTGTTGTTGTCGGAGATGGGCAGCACGTCGACCTCCACCGACATGGTCGCCTCGACCGGTAGTTCGTCCTCGCCGAAGCTGCCCAAGATCGCCTGGGACCCCACGATGATCACCGCCGGATGCCCGATGATCTGGCACGCCGTCCGGATCGCATGCTCCAACTGGTCGCGTCTCATCGGCCGACCACCGCCAGCACCTTCGCCCGCTCCGACTGCGGCAACAATCCACCCAACGGCGACACCTCCCGCATCTGCACCGAGTCGGTGTCTAGGCCGGTCATCACACGGCGCAGCCCGGGAACGTCGCGCTGCTCCACCAACACCTCCCACCGGCCCAGGTTCGACACATGAGGTTCACCCTGAACGCGGTGCCGCAACCGCTCCACGTTCCGCCGGATCGTCGGCACCCAGTCGTCCAACACGCCGGTGTCCAGATGAGTGGCCAACTGGCGGTGCAGGCGCCAACTCCGCAGGTGCGACCGGTCCAACTCCACACGGACCGGGCGACGCACCACCTCAAGCCGATACCCCAAGCACGACAGCAGCCGATCCAGCATCTCGTCGCTCATCTCGATCCGGCCCGACAAGAACTGACTGATACTCGGCTGCCGCACCCCACTCATCCGCGACAACTCCGACTGAGACACCTTGCTCTCAGTCATCACCTCGCGCAGGACCTCCCGACCACCCATGCCCGGACTATAGCATCCAGAGCTATGGGAAGGAGTGGTCCGCAAACGCACTACTCTGCCGCTCCCGGGCAGTTCAGACGGCCTTGAGGGGCTCGATCCGATCGAGGGCATTGCCGAGGTGGTCCCTCTCGATTTCGAGGTCGAAGCGGGTCTGGAGGTTGAGCCAGAACCGGTCTGTGGTGCCGAAGTAGCGAGCCAACCGCAGGGCGGTGTCGGCGGTGATCCGCCGCTTGCCGTGGACGATCTCGTTGATCCGCCGCGGGGGCACGCCGATCGCGACGGCGAGCCGGTTCTGGCTGACCTGTAGCGGCTCCAGGAACTCCTCCATCAGGACCTCGCCCGGATGGATCGGGGTAATGGTGGTCATGGGTGACACCTCCTCAGTGGTAGTCGACGATCTCGACGTCGGCAGGCCCGGCGTCGGTCCAGGTGAAGCAGATCCGCCATTGCTGGTTGATCCGGATGCTGTGCTGCCCGGCGCGGTCCCCACGGAGTGCCTCAAGGCGGTTTCCGGGAGGAACTCGGAGGTCCTCCAGGATCTCGGCGGCGTCCAGCATCACCAACTTCCGCAGGGCGACGCGTTCGATCCGTGGGTCGATGGTCTTGACTCGTTGTCGTGACCAGAGCCGTTCGGTTGCCGGGTCCCGGAACGATCTGATCACTCACCCACTATAACGCATGACGTCATACTCGCTCATGCCGCCGCGAGGTTCGATCCGTGGCCGGATGCGAGACGGATCTGCTTCCAGATCAGGTGCTGCGACCGGTGCGAGCGCCAAAACCCGATTCTGGCGGCAGATTCGTCCTCGCGCTCGGTGAGGGTGCGCGCACATACCGCTGTCGCGGTGTTCAGCCTCAAGAGGTGCCAGGCCACTGGCAACATAGGGCCATGGGACTCTTTGGGCGCCGAAAGGCCGCGCAGTTCGACACAGGACACGCGGGGGACGACCAACTTCTCGCTCAACTGGCGCAAATGGGCGACCTGGCGGCTCCGCGGCACTGGGTGCACTATCTCTACTTCGCCGACGAGGCCGCCGCCCGTGGAGCAGCTGTAGCTGTAGAGGCCGCGGGGTGGGGACTGCAGGATGTTGCCGAGTCTGCGGCTGGTGGCCCGGAGTGGGTCGTCATCGCGGAGCGGCACGGCGCGGTCACGACTCCGGAGGCCGTTCGTTCCGCTCGGATGTTCTTCGAGACGGTTGCTCAGCAGTGGGCGGGCGGCGACTACGACGGCTGGGAAGCTAGCGCCTGAAAACGTCCGCTCTTGCCGCGACGTTAGCCTAGTTTGCATGGCGGACGATCCCCAGGAAGAGCCCGAAGAAGAGCTCCGCGTTGTACGACGACACAAGGGCACACACCGTGTGAGGTCGAGGTCAACCCCTGGCTACGAGCGCGAACTCATGCGCGACAGGGCTGGCAACTTAGTCGGTCCCCCAGAATCCCGAGCTGCGACCCCTAAGGACATCGCACGGCTGGCTGAGCACGAGGGCGGGCAACGGGTGGGCCAACCCGACCGTGCAGTGATGGCATCCCAGCTAGGAAAGGCAGCCCTCCCCGACGATCTTCTGCCGGTGCTCGGGCTCGTCGCAGTCGCCGCCATCCCCATCGTCCTGCTCCTAGGGCACAGCGAGCGTGTCCGGCAACAGCGCCAGATCGAGGCCGACAACGCACGCGCCCGCGCCATCGAGGCGGCCGAACGCCAGGTGCACCTCAAGATCGAGCTCGCCAAGGCCCGCGCCCAAGAGGCCGCCGCCCTGCGCGCGCAGCAATACCCCGCGGCGGGGTGGCTGAGGGACGCCTGGGGCACCGTCCGCTGGTGGGATGGCGCCCGCTGGACGGAACACGTCCTGTACGGCATCCCTGCACCGGCGCCGCAACAGGCGATCGCCTCCTCGGGGGTAATCCAGCAGCCGGATCAGCTGCGCGTCCCTAGCGTCGAGATGTCGTTCGACGAGTGGCGCGCCCGGTTGCAGTCCTGCTTCCGCGAGCGAGTCCTGACCGAGATCGAGTGGCGCTTCCTGATGGCGGCTCGCATCACCGACGGCAACGCCGAGGCAAGGCAACTCCAGGAACACCTGCGTTCCGTGACCGCGCACGAGTTCTCGGCTCGGTTGGATCGCGCCCTGACCCAGAGCGGCCCGCAGGTCTACTCCAGCCTCGAAGCAGCAGCGAGCGGCCAGCCCTTCAGCCACTACGGCTTCCCCCCAGCGCGCGACGAGTCACTGGTCCCCGTCCCCCGCAGCCGCCAGACTTCGCCCCCGAAGCCCTCGAGGCCGGATTGGTATGACGACGGCACAGGCCACTGGCGCTGGTGGGACGGCCGCGCCTGGACCGAGCACCGCGCCTGACACCTAGGGGTGGGTGTGGCCTCGGCGAACGACCCTTCGCAGCAGCACGACAGCCACGATCGTCAGGGCCAGGCTCGCCAACTCGATCACGCCTAGGGCGGTGAGGCTGTCTGCGGTGGACATGCCAGCGACCACCGGACGCGCCAGGACCGTCAGGCCGCCCATCATGATCGGCCAGGCAAACAAACCCAGGGCCACCCAACCGACGGTCCCGCGGTGCTTGTGGTAGCCCGCCAGCGGCAGGCCGGCGTAATCCCGTTGGCCGCCGAAAACCGTGATCAGGATGTCGGCCACCCACCACATCCCGAGCCCACCGAGCGTCGCCGCCTTTTTGATCGCGGTGTCGCGCTTGCCGAGGTAAAAACGGTCCGCCCCGAACATCCCGAAGAAGATCGACAGCAGGACCGTGACCGCCCAAGACTTCTCTGTCGACTCCACGTAGACGTCAGCCAAGAGCCGCTGGGGCTGGCCCGCCGCGCCAGGACCGGGCGGGAAGTACGGCGCCGTCCCTTGCACGTAAGTGGGCGGCATGGGCTGGCCGTACGGCGCCCCCATGACGGGCGGCGCCACCCCCGCCGGGGACATCGACTGGTGCGCATAGGCGGACGGTGGCCTGCCGGGCGGTGGCGGCGCATCCGGCTGAGGGCGGAAGCTCCCCTCGTCACCAAGCGAATTCCACCGCTGCTGAGTCATCGATCGCTCCTGGCATCCGGGTTGTCCACCTAGGCTCACGCTAGCCGTGATTGCTCCTCCTCGAGACCCTTCCGTGGATGCGCCCACGGCTCGAACTGTCGTGATGCAGCTTGGCCGATCGCAAGTCGAACCCAGTCTGACCGCGCGACGGCCGAGACCGCTGCGAACATCCGCTCATGCCGCGGGCCGACTGTCCACGGCTCGGTGGAGTGAGGACGGCGTAGATAGTCGCACTCGGGATTGTGGCCCGCCGACAACGAGCTTGGCCCGCTCCTCATTGCTCGTCGCGACTCGTCTGGGCCAGGAGACTGATCACCTCGTCGCGCGTGAGCGGCTGGATCTGATCCCGGCGAACGATCTTGTCCATGTTCACATACATGACGCCGATCGGTTCCCGCCAAGGCGCGTCGAAGGCGTCCGAGTCCAGTGGAGTGTTGAATCGGCAGGACTCCGGCTTGTCTCCGCCGATGATGCGGAGATAGGAAACGATGTTCTGGATTGACATGGCCATCAGTTGCAGCCCATGGGCCATCCCGATCGGACTCCAGTTTCGCATCGTCCGCCTAGGGAACTGATGGAGTCGACCGTCCAGCTGCTCCGCGCAGTAGAAGGTCGAGCCGAAGATGCTTCCGCCCAGAGATCGCATGGTCTCGGGCGCTGCCGGCACGCCGGGCACCTCCTCCGGGCCGATGGCCAGATTGAACCCACCCAGGCTGGCTCGCATGCCGTGCTTGAAGGAGTTGTACTCGCTCGTTGCCCGCTCATCGAGGAACTCCGACGACCACCGTCGCCAGATCCGCGCGAAGTTGCGTGCGAGCTGATCACGCTTATCTTGTTCGTACTGCGTTGCGTTCATCACCGACGCCGCGAGTGCATCGATCGACGGATCCGCGACACTCGGGTCTCTTGGAACTCCTGGTTGGCCCGTCGTCATTCCTCGGACTACCTCGAAGAGCTCGTCATTGCGGTAGGAGAGCATCCATCCCACGACACACTGGGGTGCCTGCAAAGCGGCTGCCGCCAACGCAAAGAGTGTCTCGAGAGCCTGACCATAGGCAACCCGGAGAGCAGCTGCCGCGAAGTGACGAGAGTCGCTCTCCAGAAGTTCGCCTTGGCTGGATGCGATGTGGGTGAAGTAGCCGGGATCTATGCCACGGAGGAACCTCAAGTTCCTATCATCCAGATCCCAGGCCCACATGACCTGCGGACGACTACCTACGAAGAATGCCGTGCCCCCGGGTTCCATGACTTCAGTCTGCCGACCCAAGCGCCCTCTTGCCGAAACTCGCTGAGTGCTTCCGTGCGGTCGAGATTCGTCCTGTCTTGCCGCGTCTCGCGGACATTATCCGGAAGTGTGCCTGATGGCGCCCCGCAGCGTCTTCAACCGGGCAGGATGAGCCCGTGGGTGAGCATCAGGAGGAGCCGCGTCCCTACACAGACCGCGACCGCAAGTCCCAGCTGCGGAAACTCGAGGAACTGAGTGCGCAGATGGCAGCGATCGCGGCGCCTCACGACTCCTACCTGGCACACCTTTTCGGAGCTCGGGCAGAGGGGGCAGCTCGGCTGCTCAGCGATGGATTCGTCCAGTCCCAACTCAATGACCTGGGTTACATGTACCCCAAGCCAGCCTGGCTGGATCCTCGACAGGTCGACTACAACGGACCACGCGAGCCGTGGCAGGAGCAGATCGCGGAGATCCACCACGTAGCCCGGAAGATCGCGCTCGAGCTTCGGGGAGTCGCACGGTTCGCTTAGGACGTCCCAAGAACAAACCCAGCACGGTCGGAACCGCCCTCATCTGCCGCAGCGGGCGCGGTCCCTGCTGCCGACGTGCGGCCGGTTGAGCCTGTCGAGACGCCTCACTGCAGTGGTGATCCTGGTCACACCTCCGCAACAGGAGATAGCGGGAGGGCAGAGGCTCCCGCGGCTTCGTCATGACGAACAGCCGGACACCCATCTTCTTCACTTGCTGACATTCCCGTCTCCAGACTGCTGCTTGTCTAGGACAAGCGCATCACGGTGACCGGATGGCCGCCGACATCAGGCAGACCCCCGCCTCCGAGGGGGGACGTGTCAGAGATCGAACACTTCGCTGTGGATGCGGGACGCGGGCACGCCGAGCGCCCGTGCTGACTCCGTGACCCGCATGTTGAGGGACTCGGGGCCGCACACGAACACGGTGGCGTCGGTGAAGTCGCCGAGCAGTGAGCTGAGGTGTTCGGGGCTCAGGGGGTGGATGGTTCGGGGTCCGGCGAGGAGGTGGAGCCGGAGGGCGGCCTCGGTCTCCAGCTTCCGGAGTTCGTCGGTGAGGACGAGGTCTTCCGGGAGGGAGGCCCGGTAGACGACGTCGACGACGGCGTCATGCGAGGTGAGTCCCTGGGCGAGGGACACGATCGGGCCGATTCCCACGCCCCCGGCGATGAGAATGTACCGGGACCCCTCAACCCGTGCCGGGGTCATCGCCCCGTAGGGCCCTTCGAACGTCACACCGGTGCCTTGCGGTATCCCTGCCAGCGCCGTGGACGCGTCACCCAGCGCCTTGACGGTGATCCGCAGCCGATCCCCGTCGGCGGCGGACACAGAGAAGGGGTGTGCCTCGTAGGCGAGCCCGCGGTGCCGGAACCGGAAGTTGAGGAACTGCCCCGGCTGCAGCCGCAGACGTGCGAGGTTTCGGCCGGTCATCCACACCGAGACCACGTCATCGGACTCGCGTACGACGTCGGTGACGACCAGGCGGTGGCGGGCCGAGCGGACGGCCGGGACCAGCAGGCGGTTCCACACGATGAGCCCCAGGACGAGGGCATACAGCGCGACCCAGAACGTCCGGGAGGCTCCCTTCGAGAACGTGTCCCCAGCAACGACCTGGTGGAAGAACGCCAGGACGACCCCCAGGTAGGTGAACAGGTGCACGGTCCACCACGTCTCGTGCCGCAGCCGCCCGCGGAGCCGTCGCCACGAGGTGAGGCCGGCGGCCACCATCGCCAGCAGGCCGGCGATCGCCGGCACGATGCCCGGGTTCTTCCCCACGACGACACCGATGCCGGCAAGCCAGGCCGCGTTGGCCTCCAGCGCGTTCGCGGTCACGATCAGCAGCACGTGGGCGACGATCAGCCAGATCGACCAGGGCGCGACCTTCTTGTGCCAGGCCACGAGGCGATCCTGCCCAAACGCCCGCTCCAGCACCGGCCACCGGGTGATCAGCAGCAGGAGGAACAGCATCAGGGACGCACCCACCACCGCGGCCACCGACGACAAGGCCGTCAGCGCTCCGACCCTGCCAACGACCGGCGTCGCCTCCTGGATCGCGAGGACGAGCGCGACACCGCCCAGCCACGCCGCCACACCGAGCCCAACGAGACCAGCGACCCGCTGGCGCCGCCACACCCGACGCCGGTCAGCTGGCCCGGACGCCGCCGGTCCGGCAAGGACTGCAGCGTCGGCGGCGACGGCGTGCAGGGCGAGTTCTGGCGGGTTCTGAGAGACCATGACACCTCTAAATGAGACTTGTTTGTCTCATTCTAGTCGCGCGTCAGACCTCGCCACAATCGGCCGCCAACCCTCCACCAGCGTGTGCCACACCAGCCGGGCCGGGTCGGAGCGCCCCTCCGCGACGGCAGCCTGCAGCAGCGTCACCAGCGCCGTCGTCGCCCACGCCGGATCCAGGTCGCCCCGGAACGTGCCGGCGTCCCTGCCCCGAGCGATGAGTGCGACGACCGGGGCAAGCACGGCATCTCGGCCCGGTTCGAACTCCGGAGCCCGGGGAACGCCCAACACGACCAGAGCCCGGAACCCGACGCTCTCGACGGCCAACCGATCGAGGACCCGCCGCAGGGCGGCGTCCGCCGCGCCGTCGTCGATGCGGGCCTCTTCGATGGCCCGAGTGGCAGACGCCAGCGCCCAGGAAGCCAGTTGGTGCAGCAGATCGGCCCTCCCGGTCACGTGGCGGTACATGGTGGCGCGCCCCACCCCGGCACGGGTGGCGACATCGTCCATGCTCGCCGCCGGATCCTCAGCCAGAACCTCGGCCGCCGCCCGCAGGATCGCGTCATGGTTGCGCTGGACGTCTCTGCGCCCTCCCCTGCCCGGCATCAGGCCTCCCTGGCCAGACGGAACACCCGGAACCGGGCCCGTGCCAGGGGACCCGCGCCGCCGAGCGCGAACACCTGGCCGGGCTCGACCTGCCACTCGGGGAAGTCCGCAGCCAGGCCCGCGGCCGTCACGCCCACCCCGGCCAAGCCCGGACGCCGATCCAGGCCAACCACTAGCACCGAGGAGCGGGACGCCGCCAGCCGGCCCACGCCCTCGGCGACCATCCGCCGCCCGGCAGCGCGAAGACCGTGGTAACAGCCCACATCAACGAAGACCGACACGCCAGGCTCGAGCCCAGGGACCTCCCACAGCCGGCGCACATCCCCCACCACGAACCGGACAGCGAGGCCAGCACCATCCGCCGCCCGGCGAGCCTTGTCGATCGCCGCCGCCGAGGCGTCCAGCCCCACCACCGTCCAGCCCCGCCTCGCCGCCGCGAGGCTGTGCTCACCCGTCCCACAGCCCAGATCCACCAGGGTCCGGCCGACGGTGGAACCATGCCAAGCCTCCTCGCGGTCCAGCAAGTGCTCCACCAGAGCAGACTGGGCGCGCCCCGCAGCCACCCACGGCGTCAGGCCCCCGCGATACAACAGCTCATACATGAGACGAGTATGTCTCGCCGACTTGATCGCCTGAGTAAAGTGAGACTTTATCGTCTTATTTGGAGGTGTCAATGGTCCTCCGGACACATGACGTCGATCTGCTGGTGATCGGCGCAGGACCGACCGGTCTCACGGCGGCGCTGGAGGCCCGGCGACGCGGCATGACCGTGCGCATCGTCGACAAGAGGGACAACCGCGGCCGGCACTCCAAGGCGCTGGTGGTGCACGCCCGCACCATGGAGGTGTTCGCGGGCCTCGGCGTGGCCGAGGAGGTGTCGCGCCGCGGCGTCCGGTTCACGGCCCTCAACCTGCAGGGCCCGCTGGGTGCGCGCGGCCGGGTCGACCTGCTCGACCTCGACTGGGGCGACACCGACCATCCCCACTGGCTCACGGCGCCGCAGTACGAGACCGAACAGGTTCTGCAGGCCGCGCTGACGGAGCGGGGCGTCCGGGTCGAGTGGGATACGACCCTGATCGGGCTCGTCGACGAGGGCGACGCTGTCGTAGCCGACCTGCGTGGCCCGGGCACGGCGCAGGTTCACGTTCGCGCACGGTGGCTCCTGGGTGCCGATGGGGGCCGCAGCACGGTCCGGGACGCCATCGGGGGCCGGCTCAAGCGGGTGGACGCCGGCGCAACGTTCATCCTGGCCGACGCTGACACGACGTCGACGCTCCCCCAGGACGAGGGCCACCTTTACCTGCACCCGGACGGGCTGCTGATCGTCGTTCCCCTGCCCGAACGCGACCGGTGGCGCATCATCGCCCACGTCCCGGGCCAGTCCGCCGCATCCGGGCCGGTGATAGATGCGGAGTATCTGGACAACCTGATCCGCGCGCGGACGTCCCTCGAGTTCGGCGCCAGCAAGGTCGGCTGGACCTCGCGGTTCGCGCTGAGCCACGGCGTCTCGAACACACTTCGCCGCGGACGGGTGTTCCTCGCCGGGGACGCCGCCCACGTCCATAGCCCCGTAGGTGGGCAGGGCCTCAACACCGGAGTGCAGGACGCGCACAACCTGGTGTGGAAGCTGGCGCTCGCCGACCGCCTCGCTCCCGACGTTCGCGAGGGCCTCCTGGAGAGCTATGCGACCGAGCGGGGTCAGGTGGCGCATGCCATGGTGGGCGGAGTCCGGCGAGCGACGTCCCTGATCACCGGTCGCGCCGGCGTCGCCCGTCGCATCGTCGGCGCGCTCGGGCCGCGGGTGCTGCGGAGAAGACGTCTCCGCCTGGCCCTGGGCCGCCCCCTCGCAGGGCTCGAGGTCACCTACTCGGATAGCCCACTCGTCGTGCCGGGCTGTAGGGCGTCCGGCACCCGGGTCGGGAATGCGGCCACCAGCGCCGGCGGCCGGGTGCTCTCGAGGCTGGACCCACACCGCTACACCTGGGTCGTCCGCGAGCCAGCGTCCGGAGGGCCCTGGGGCGACCTGCCGGTCGTGGAGGTCGCCGATCACGCCGAGACTCCCGCAGTCGCGCTGGTCCGTCCCGACGGTTACATCGCCGCGTGCGGGAACACTCAGGCCGAGGTATGGAACTCTCTAGCCCGGCGGCCGGCGCTACTCGGATCCGCACGGGCCAGCACTGACCCAGCCGAACGCTGAGGGAGTCGCCCCCGAAAACGAAGCGTGATAGGGCTAATCGTCATTATCGGTCGCGCGCGCACGCCGGTTGTCGGTGTCGTTCTTCCGGTCCTCCCCGGCCTGCCGCGTGCATTGTCAACGTAGTTGGTGAGCATCGTCTTGTAGATGATGTCGGACACGACCGGCTACCCGTTCGCGGCACTTCGGGAGGGCCCAGCCATCCACGAGGCGGCCAT
>Ga0116180_1003345_pt1 | contig 12130 bp, 9 predicted proteins | sample AD_UKC073_MetaG_FD_89804 | JGI IMG/M metagenome (GOLD analysis project Ga0116180, IMG submission 89804) | Active sludge microbial communities of municipal wastewater-treating anaerobic digesters from USA - AD_UKC073_MetaG | ecosystem: Engineered > Bioreactor > Anaerobic > Digestate | place: USA... | reverse complement strand
AGGTATCTTTTTTACTCTGTGTTTCAGCCCGAAGTAATTGACTTCATCGTAGACAATATAAACATATTTTCCGTCTATTACAGATGCTTCTTCAATAAAAAGTCTTTTTTTTGTACCGATAATCAACTCCACAAGTATATTGTCGTATTCGATATAGGATATTTGCTTACTGTTAACTATATAGCAACTACCATTTTTTCGTTCCAATGTGCAAACTGAAACGTCAATATTATCCGCTTTGGAGCATGTTACACGACAGAAAATATCATTGTCATCTGTATCTTCAGCTATGACAGTATCATCGAAATATAGATTTCCATCTGCATCCAATGATAAATCCTCATCCTTCAATTCTATAGTTACAGATATAGTTTTTTCTAATGGCTTAGATACATCAACTTTGGGATTTATATGATAAAACAAAGTCTTTGAGAAAAAAGTAATAAATAGCATTAGTGAGAAATATATAATCAGTGATTTACCTTTAAGATTTCTTAAAGTCATAACGCAAACCTCTCTCACCATTTCATTTTCCCTAGACTGCTAGCAATAAACTCCTTGTATAGAAAGAACATAATGCATACCGGTGTAATATATATCACAGCAGCACTAGAGGTCAACTCAGGAAGTTCTTTAATTAGATCAGCGAAAACTAAAGACAGGGGGTAAAGGTTTTTGTTTGCTAAAAAAATATAAGGTTGTTCAATTAAGTTCCAGCACTCAGCAAAGGTTACTATCATAAGGGCGGCTATGGCAGGCTTTGACACAGGTACAACTATTCGCAGAAGGATATTGATCACTGAATTGGTTTCTAAACGTGCTGACTCTATGATCTGATCGGGAAATGACAAGAAATACTGCCTTAACAAAAAAACCGAAAAAGAGCTGAATGCAGCAGGTAGTATAATGCTCCAGATTGTATTCAGTAAACCTAAATCCCTCAACTGAATATAATTAGGGACTAATGTCACCTGGAAAGGCATCATCATAATTATTATGTATAGGAAAAGCAGCATATCCCTTCCGCGGAACTGAATCTTGGCAAGCACAAAAGCAGCAGGAACAGCGACCACCACCGTCATAGCTGTTATAATAAAAGCATATAGTACACTATTCCAGAAGAATATAAAGAACCGGTAATTTTCAACCATTAGCATATAATACTGTTTGAAAGTGACCCGCCATGGTATGAGAGTAATTCCATATTGCCCTGTTATATACCTTAGATTGAACTCTTTAGCACCCATAAAAGAAGTTGATATGATCCAGATTATAGGATAGAGGAATATAGCAGCAGAAAAAATAACAAAACACAACCTTACTGCACTAGTTAATCTTCGCATATACTGCAGCCTCCTGCTCAATAATTCCAAAAATGCTTGTCTGCCTTATGTGCCAAAGCTACGATTACATATACAATCAATGAAAAAATAATTGCCCCCGATGATAAATAGTGATAGTTAAGCTTAAAAAAATGATTGTTCATAAAGTATTGAAGTGTATAGGCATAATCAGGCGGGTAAGGCGTTCCATATAATAAAAATACTCTCCTTAAAAATCTTGAATGAGTTTACTATACTTATAACAACCGTGTAAAAAATAACTGGCATAGCCAATGGAAGAGTAATGAACTTAAATCTTACATATGAATTTGCGCCATCAATTGCTGCTGCTTCCTGTATTGAATTATCGATCCCGGTAATGGCAGCGGTCGTTAAAACAATGTTAAATCCGGCATATTTCCATATATATATCAAATATAGCGGGAGGTTCATGATTATATTGCTCCCAGTAGCAGCTAGTGCTTTTGCTATATCAGTATATTCCCCGAATACGATGCGCCATAATAAAATTATTGATGAGGTAGGCAGCAATACTGGCAAAATGAAAGCCCAATCATAAATATCATGTTTTACTCCGGATAGTAAAAACGATATTACAACCGAAAATATTACTATACTACTGACAGAAACCGCCGTGAAAAGCAATGTATTTCTTAGCGCCATTATGTAATATTTATTACCAATTACAGTAATGAAGTTATCCATACCGACAAATCTTCTGCTTAAGGTACCATCTGTTACAGCATAATAAAATGTTTTGCAAAAGGGCAGAAAATAGAATAATATGACTCCCAGCAAGCTTGGAATAATCAATAACAGCATTTTTTTATGATATTTCATAGGATCATCTCCATCATTCGTTCAGCCCCATCTCCAAATCCCTCTCTATACGCGCAATAGCCTCATCCATAGAGATCTTTCCCTCAAAGTAATCCCATATAGTGCTGTATAAAGCATCAGTATCAAATAAAGGTATATGGCATTTTCCATGGGCATAGATATTGTACAGATCCTCAAATACTGTCAAATTTATATTACGACCTGTGTAGACCTCTTTATTTTTAAATAAAAACGGAGGTACCGGTTTTTCCAGTATAGTCTTCGCTACTGCTTCTACATATGTCATTGCCGCATCCTTGTTCTTGCAATTCCTGTTTATAATCATAAAGGTAAGCAGGGTATAATTTACATCCTGATCTTTTTCATCCCAGTAAGGCTCTGGAACAATTCTCACTTCATCGGACAAATCTTTAAATTGGAAATCCAACTCATGCCTAAACAGCATAAGCTCATCATTGTACACAAGGCTGTCAGGATTTAAATGCTCACGTCCTGATGCATTTCTAAATGGGAACAAATCAAATCGTTCATCACCTGTATACCTTTTTTCGAAATAAAGGTAATCCCTGAACATTTCGGTGTTACAGTTTATGCTCCCATCCTCAGAATACATATAGAAATCCAGCCACCTTTTTAGCCTGTTGCTATTGTAAGGAAAAGGCCATACCTCATAATTGTTGCAAACTGCAGGGTCTTTAGCTATTTTTTTGATGTTATCCATAAACACTGCATGTGATTTAAACATATCCGGACTGTAGCCGGCCTTCTCCATATTTTTCTCGTTGTATAATATTACGTTGGCTTGATTATGTATAGGTAAAGCCCATATCTCAGTATCTTTCGCATAGCAAAGCTGATTTATATAATCAAAACAACTGTTAATATATTCTGTTATACCCGTGGATGGTTTTATCGGCCCATATGCTGCCTTATCCCTGATTTTCCACATCAAATCCAGCCCTGAGTGCATCAAATAGATATCGGAGTCCTCTTTATCAGCTAGAATAGCCGTAATTAACTGATCATAATTGCTATACTTTTCAGTTATAGGCACCTTAAGCGTGCCGATGCCTGTTTTCGATCTGACTGCACTTTCATCAAGAGTGCGCAAGGATTCATACGCTCCCAATACTTTAAGTACAACACCATCATAGTTCTTATTATAATTGTTGTTATTATTTTTCCCCGAGCTGCTGTCTTCATCTCCAATAGTATAACGAGCAATTTTATAAGTATTTTCTTCATCCTGGCCGCTGGTGCAATAAGTAAAGCTATATATTTTCTTGTCATGGTATATCAACATATCCGCACTTAATATCAGTTGATCTTTGCTCAACAGAAAGCACTTGCCGTCAGTAAGCCTTTTGAGCATTAAAGCCCGATTTTGAATGTCATAATAGTAAAGCTCTGTCAATTCGTAAATAGTTAAATATAAACTTTTACGACTGTTTGTTCCATTATACATTACTTCTAGAGATGCCAAACTTAAGAATTTCTTAATGATTTCTTACAAATTTCTTGCATCCTGTCAGTATAAGCTTCATTAAATAAATAGCCCGTATAATATACCTTGCCAATAATCTTAAGAAATTCTTAAGAATTTTATCCACTTTTTCTTAAGAATATAGTTGTATAGTATGCATCGGATGACCAAAGAAACCGTTTATATATGTTATAATCAGGAAAGGAAGGTGGGGATATGCGTTGACAAAGCCATGTGTTCTGGTAGTTGATGATGACAGGGACATAGTCCAGGCCATAGCCATAAACCTGGAAAAGGAGGGCTACGAGGTACTAAAGGCCTATGACGGTTTGCAGGCTCTTGACATAGTGACCGCCAGAGATCTTCAGCTCATCATAATAGATATCATGATGCCCAGGCTCGACGGCCTGTCAGCCGTTATGAAGATAAGGCAGGACAAGAACATACCCATCATAGTGCTGTCGGCTAAATCCGAAGACACCGACAAGGTCCTGGGCCTGTCCATTGGTGCCGATGACTACATAACCAAGCCCTTCAATCCCATGGAGCTTATGGCCAGGGTTAAGTCCCAGCTGCGCAGGTATATGATGCTGGGTGATATAAACAAAAGCAGGAACGGCAACATCATCAGGACCGGAGCACTGGAGTTCGACCCGGATACATATTCCGTCACCCTCGATGGCGAGCCTGTCAGCCTCACTGCAACTGAAATGAAGATCATGGAGCTTCTGATGAAAAACCTGGGCCGCATATTTCCCGCAGAGGAGATCTATGAACGTGTGTGGGGTGAAACAGCCTTCAATGCTGAAAATACTGTGATGGTACATATAAGGCGGATACGGGAGAAAATCGAGATAAATCCAAAGGAACCCAAATATCTGAAGGTGGTGTGGGGCATTGGATATAAGATTGAAAAGCTATAAGCAGGTTCTGGCATGGCTCTGCTCTATACTTGGCATCTTCCTGATCATCGTTTCTTCAGTTACTCTCATAGGCTATTTTAGAGATAATGCCTACAGCCTGTATGATGTCAACGAAATATTCACGGTCGACCTGAAAGAAAGAAAGGCATTCAAGGAGACCCTAACGGACCTGTTCGAGCTCCTGCTGGATGCCCATTACAGCAATTCATCCAATATCATCCTGCTTAAGGCTGAAGGAGACAACCTGCTTTATTACTCATACTATCCAAAGACAGGCGCCTTGTACACCAATATGAGCTATGAACCGACCTTCCCCAAGACCGGGACGGAAATGCCCAGGGGCTATGATTACTGCCTGTACTTCAATGGAAGAAGCTTTCTTGCCCAGAACAGGGACAAGCTTGTCGATGTGTACGACAGTACAGAAGGGTACGAATACAGGCTCCTTAAGTACGACAGCCGGCTATATGAAGAGGATGAACACAATCGGGCGGAAAGCATCCGGATCATGCTGCTGGTAAAAGAGGACATCGACTCCGGCATCGAGGACAGCCGGCTCGCAGAACTGAAACGAAAAGAGCATGAGGTCAAGACGGTCGTTCAAAACTGTATTGCTTCAGCCATCCTGGGCATCTTGCTGCTGGCTACAGCCATTGGGACACATAGAAGGGTAGCTGCATTCAATAAAAGGATCGTCAGCATCGTGTCAAAAATAAACCTGGAGGCCAAGCTGCTGACCCTCCTGGCCCTTACTGCCCTGTTTGACCTGGTCAACCGGTCAGGCTCTCCCCGTGGAGCAAAAGCTGCGGTTTGTATCCTCCCTGTCTGGTGGGCCTGTTATCTGCTGGCGGACCTTGCCCGCAATAAAGGCGGATTTTTCGTAAACAGCTATGCATACATCCAGGCATCAAGGCTGCAGAACTACTGGGTAAAGCAGCCCTTGTCCAAGGCACTGGCAATGAAGGTAAGCCTTTTTGCATTGACCGAAGCATTGCTGGCAGGTGCCGGACTGTTCCTGTATATCCTTATAACAGGAGCCGGGGATCAGGCTCTCAGCTCCTCTGTCACGTTGTATGTCCTGCTGGCCGCGATCACAGCTGCATTTTTCTATGCTGCCTGGCAGGGCCTGGACAGATGTATCCGGTTCATCAATGGATTGACCAGGATCACGAAGCAGCTTGAGCTTGTCAAAAACGGGGACTTTGAGACAAAGCTGAAGCTTGACCGGGATACGATCCTGTATCCTGTTGCTGAAAACCTCAACTGCATCCAGGACGGCATGAACAAGACCCTGCAGGAGATGCTGAAGAGCGAGCGCACCAAGGTAGAACTCATAACCAATGTATCCCATGACCTGAAAACTCCCCTGACGTCCATAATCAGCTATATCGACCTCCTGGACAAGGAGACCGGCCTGCCGGACCATGTCAGGGATTATATCAATGTGCTCAAAACCAAATCCGACCGGCTCAACCGGCTGATACAGGATCTGTTCGACTTGTCCAAGGCGACCTCCGGTGAGATCAAGCTGGATATAAAGACCCTCGACCTTGGCAGGCTTGTAGAACAGGTCATGGCAGACACCTCCGACAGTATCCGGGCATCAAGCCTTGATTTCCGGGTCAGCACCCCTGAAAGGACGGTGTATATCTCCGGCGACAGCAACAAGCTGTACAGGATACTCATGAACCTTTTGCACAACGCCTTGAAGTTCACAATGCCGGGTACCCGGGTCTATGTAGATGTTACAGACGACAATGAATGGGGTATAGTAGAGATAAAAAATATAGCGAACTATGAGATGGACTTCAATGAAAATGACATCCTCGAACGATTCGTAAAGGGTGATAAATCCCGCTCCACAGAAGGGTCCGGCCTTGGGCTGGCCATAGCAAAATCCTTTGCCGAGGCAGGCGGAGGCAGCCTCAGGGTAGAAGTCGACGGAGACCTGTTCAAGGCCATCCTGGCCATACCGAAAGCGGCGTTAATAGTCCCCCGCAAGAGCGACGAAAGCTATGCTATGGACCAGGTAGCAACAGCCCTGGCTTTGGAATAACCTAAGTATTATCGAAAGATAGATTCTCTTGTTTATCGAAAATCTCTTAAGACCTTTTGACATAGCAGAATCGGCTGATTTACCGGTTCTGCGTTTTTTATTCTCGAAGCTTGGATATGCCCGGGCACATTGATTTGTATCTTGAATTTTAGCGTATAGGATATACTATTTCTAAGCGATATAGGTTTTGATCATTTCAGATAAAAGGAGGATCCTTCATGGACAATCCCAATATTGAGACCCTGAACAAGCTGCTCAGGGGCGAGCACATGGCCATCGGCGCCTATGAAAGCGTGATCCCATCCCTTGAGCCCCAAACCAGACAGGAGCTGAGCAGCATACTCAAAGACCACAAGCAGCACGCCATGGAGCTTGCTGACCGCATAGCCGCCCTGGGCGGCATACCCGATGAAGCAACCGGGATACCGGGCTTTATGTCACGTACGAAGCTCAAGGCTGAAAGCATGGTCAGGGACGAGAAAAGCATGCTGCAGAAGCTTTATGACGGAGAAGACCAGGGTATCGCCGCAGTCGAGGAGATCATCAGGGGCAACCTCGATGCCGACAGTCATATGCTGGCCAAAAAGATACTGCGCACTGACCACGACCACCTGAAAAAGCTCCAGCAGCTTATCGCAGAAAGAGAAAAGCATTAGCCTGTTAAATATGCATGATGCAGCGCTAGCCGGAAAACTCCGCATGATCCAGCAGGTCGGCACATAAGATAAACATCACGAAAGCGGATATCATGCAGACGATAGAGTAAGGCAGCATGCACAGGTGATCCAACCCAGACGGCAGCAAAACAGCCGTTATCACAGCCGATCCAATAGCCGGAAGCATAATGACGAGCAACAAGGCCGAACCGAGTATCCCTCTTAGAAGCAGGGCCGGCTGTCCCCCCAGCACCCTGTGGGACACGACAGCCATCCCTGTATATACAGCTCCGGTGGCTGCGTATGCAAGGGCCAGGAATAGGGCATCAACAGGATCCGTGCCACCGGAGGCAGCAAATACCGTGAATATGACCACGGCATCCGTGCATGGCTTTACAAACGAAACCACAGATCCAGCCAGGAGCTTCTTGTAGGATCTCTCCGGTATCAAATAGAGATAAGGCTTGGTCAGCTCGGTCTTCAAAGGGCCGGTCCTTGCCGTGAAATACTGAAGATAGGTCAGGAGGGCAAAAGCTATGTATTTACCGGCTGCAAAGCCTTGGAAGGCCTTCGCGGTTACAAAAGCCGTTAAAGCGGCTACGATGGTGAAGCCATTGACAAAGGGGAGCCTGTTGCTGCGAGTGGCCTCCAGTATCTGCCTATAGGCTATAGCGGCTGCTCCGGCGCTTTTAAGGCCCTTCTCTGCATCCTTTATCCGGACCTTCTTCCGGGCCTTGCCGGTATAATTCTTGTTCTCCAGTGCGGCGAGTCTTAGCTTGTAGTTGTGCTCAGTGGAAACGAGTACTTCTTCATAGTAATCTGCCCTGCCCTGGGCCAGGTATGCCAGTATGGCAGCGCCCGAGGCTGCAAACAGGGCAAGGGACATGGCCATTTTCCAGGCACTGCCCCGGACAACTCCCTTGAAAAACATCAGGGCCCATCCACCCATAGGCAGACATTCAAACCACAAACCGTCAAGCACCCGGTCAACAGTCGTTTCAATGCCCTGCCCATGCTGCCGGTGTATATTGAGCACCACCAGCAGCAGGCCAATCAAGGCTGCTATGGCTATAGTTCTGACACCGGCCCTGCGTCTGCTGTCCCCATGACAGAATACATACACGGCGATGGAAACAAGCTGGCCAAACATCAGCATCATTATGTAAATGAGAAATAAGGCTGATATTTCCTTTGCCCCATAGCCAAAGCCGGATCTGAGATTCCCTACCTGGTACAGGATGAACAAGGAAGCAGCCAGGGTCTTGCCAAAGGTGCTGACCAGGCCGTAAAGCAGTATTTTCTTCGGTGAGATGGGAGCCGGAAACAAAAGGCCTGCATCAGCCATGGAAAAAAGGGTCGATCCAGTAGACAGGCCGGAGTTGATATACAGGCCAAAAAACAGCAAGCCTACTGCTACTATGATCAGAAAGAGGATCCGTTCGTCTGCAAACTCAGCGGGCTGTTGCCGTTTCGTGCCTATACCTGAGGATACCAATGCCATTATGACAAACAGGGCCAGGATGATGTAAGAAATCAGCCTGGCAGGCTTTCTCCTAAGAGTGAGGATCCTGTTTTTGAGCTGCATGACAACCAGATATGCCAGGGCGTTCATTGTGGTGCTCCCCCTGCATAGGCAGCCGGCTCGGGGCCGGGATCGCGATGGCCGCCCTCGGTTATTTCAAAGTACAGGTCCTCAAGCTCCTTGTTGTCAGAGGCCAGGCTGCGGGACCTGCTGGCTGCTATTTTCCCGTTCATCATTATGTTGGCGCTGTCCCAAAACCCGGCCACGCTGTCAAGCAAATGGGTACTTATAAGGATCGAGCTGCCCTCATGCTTTCGCTCGACTATTATGCTTTTGAGCTCCTTGATCGCATGAGGGTCAAGCCCTACCATAGGTTCATCAAGCAGTATCACCTTTGGATCCGTTATCAGACCGCAAGAGAGGCTCAGCTTTTGCTGCATGCCCTTGGACAGGTCACTGCCAAGCTTGTTCTTTTTATCAGCCAGCTCGAACCGCTCCAACAGCACATCAGCCTTCGCTTTCCAGTCTCTAAGCCTGTAAGCCCTGGCGATGAACTCCAGGTGCTCCCACACTGTAAGCATATCGTACAATACCGGCAGCTCCGGTACATATCCCAGTGCTCTTTTCGCTTCCATCGATTTATTGTCATGGCCGTCGATCAATACCACACCCTCAAACTTGAGCAGGCCTGCTATGCATTTGATGAGCGTCGACTTGCCGGCACCGTTGGGCCCCAGTAGAATCGTTATCTCACCGGGACCTACGTCAAAGCTTAAATGATCATTGGCGAGCACCCTGTCGTATCGCTTGGTGACTCCTCTTACAGAAAGCATTACCCAAACCCCCTGTCCGGTTTGCATTCGTTTATTGCTTAGATGGATGCTGGTTATGGCATCAAGCCCTGCGAACTCCCGGATAAGCTGATGCAACAGCTAAATGGAGAAATCCACCGAGCTCCCTGCCCTGGTGAATACCGGGATCACATCGAGCGGCGCCTCACACTCAACCCACCGGCCTCCCTGGATTACCTCTCCGGTATGGGTGTTCTTCCAGTTTGCGCCCTTGGGCAGGTAAACGATCCTATTGCGCTGCTTTTCGTACATGATCGGCGCTACCAGCACATCGGGGCCGAACATCTGCTGGTCGGTCACATCCCAGGCTGCGCTGTCATATGGAAAATCGTAGAACAGCGGCCTTATCACAGGCGTGCCCTTTTCATGGGCCTCCTGCATGAGCTTCTTTATATACGGCCTCAGGCTCTCCCTCAGGAGCAGGTATTTTTTCATGATCTCATAGGCCTCTTCGCCATAGCTCCATACCTCATTGTCGGCTCCCGAGAAGAATAAGCCGCCACCCTTGGTCCCCAGCGGCTTTCTGTGGGGCATGCGCTCACCGTGCAGTCTCATGACCGGGCAGAAGGCACCGTACTGGAACCACCGCACTATGCACTCCCTGAAGTCCGGGTCATCCGGATAACCCCTCAGGAACCCGCCGATGTCGGTCGTCCACCAGGGTATGCCTGCCAGCCCCATGTTGAGTCCTGCGGCAAACTGTTCGCGCAGCCCGCGGAAGCTGGAATCCACATCCCCTGACCATACCAGGGCGCCGTACTTCTGGCTGCCTGCCCAGGCGCACCGCACCAGATTTATGACCTTGTCCTCCCCTGCCCTGGTCATGCCATCATAGAAGCCCTGGGCAAAGTACCTGGGGTAGATGTTGCTGCACAAGAGAGCCGGGCCGATCTTATACCTGTACAAAGGGAAATGATAGAGGCCGTATTCAGGCTCCGCTTCATCAAGCCAGAAGAGCTTGACTCCCTTGTCGTAGTAGTTTTGCTTGACCTTTTGCCATACAAACTCCCTTGCTTCGGGATTCGTGGCGTCAAAAAAGACCAGGTTGCCCGTAAACTCCATATGGGTCGTGATGCCGATATCGTTTTTGACGAGGTAGCTCTTCCTGTCCATCTCGTCATAGTTTTCACTGTCCTTGGCGACCGTCGGCCAGATGGATACCATGAGCTCTATGCCCATGCTTTTCAGTTCCCTGATCATGCCCTCGGGGTCCGGCCAGTAATCGGGGTCGAATTTCCACTCCCCATGATTGGTCCAGTGGAAGAAGTCAACTACGATGACCGACAGGGGCAAGCCCCTGCGCTTGTACTCCCTGGCTATCCCCAGGAGCTCATCCTGGGTCTGGTAGCGCAGCTTGCTCTGCCAGAAGCCCATGGCATAATCGGGCATCATGGGCGGCTTTCCGGTGACCTCGGCATATTGCTCCACTATTTCAGAGGGCGTGTCGCCGGCCGTTATCCAGTAGTCCATTTGCCTGGTAAGGTCTGCATGCCACTCGGTCACGTTCTTGCCAAAGGATACCCAGCCTACCGCCGGATTGTTCCAGAAAAATCCGTAGCCCAGGCTGGACACGTAAAAGGGTACGGAAGCCTGGGAGTTGCGCTGCTCCAGTGTCAGGCGGCAGTTCTTCTGGTCCAGGAACCCATGCTGGTACTGGCCCATGCCGAATATCTTCTCATTGGGGTCAGATTCGAACCTGACAGTGAGAGAATAATCCCCTCCCAGATGAGGCACCCACTCCCGGGCGGGTATGTTGAGGGGACTGCAGTAGCGTATGAGCTCATTGCGGTTTCTTACATACTCCTGCAGCAGGACCTTGCCCTGCTGGTTGTAAAAGGTCGTCAGCCCGTCATATCGCACAGTGGCACGGATATTGCCGTTCTGTATGGTCCCGTACTGCTCATCGATCGTGATCCTGACCTCAGTCGTGTTTACAGGCTCTGTATCAAGGGCCCAGCTTACGTCCAAAAGCCGGTCGCCACGTATAGCCCTGACTCTGAGGCTGTTGTTGCCCCAGGGCTCTATGCAAAGCATTTCACCGTATATGTCCCTTACAAGCCGATTGCCTTCCTGTCTGAACATCCTGTTCAAAGCTGCTCACCCTTTCTAAAAGTTTAAATATAAGTTCTACTTGTCCGGCCAAAAAACCTTTTCCAATGTAAAAGTCGGGGCTTTGCCATTTCGGCAAAGCCCCCTGTCTCCTGTGTCATGCTCCGCTTATGTCACTTGCTGGCCTCTTCCATCAGCTGTTTCAGCCTGTTGGCCTCATTCTGCTGGAATTCCACACACTGATCATAACCATAGTCTTTGCATTTCTGGATCATTTCACTCACGATCTGGTTATATTCTGCATCGGTCTTGGCGTAGATCGCTCGCCATGAATAGGACCTTATGGCCTCGGCCACCTGGTTCCAGATGGTAAGCAGCTCATCACTCTTGGGAGCCTCGGAATAGGT
>Ga0116180_1003344_pt1 | contig 12137 bp, 26 predicted proteins | sample AD_UKC073_MetaG_FD_89804 | JGI IMG/M metagenome (GOLD analysis project Ga0116180, IMG submission 89804) | Active sludge microbial communities of municipal wastewater-treating anaerobic digesters from USA - AD_UKC073_MetaG | ecosystem: Engineered > Bioreactor > Anaerobic > Digestate | place: USA... | reverse complement strand
TTTGTTAGTGGTAAGTCAATAAAATATTCTACAAATAGCGGACACTTTCCTTTGTGTTATCAGTGTTATTATAGTGACGAAGTTCCATTTGAGGATGTTATAAACTACTACACAAATAGAGGAACCTGGGAACACGAAAATTTTACAGAATCCGAAGTAGATTATATTATCGATCAACTAATAAATGAGTTAAAAAAAGATCCAAAATTAAAACAAAAGTATAACCAATTCATTGCTGATAAAAGGGATGAATTAATTAACTCATTACTAGATGTCAAATAGTGCTTATATAAAGATTGATAATAGAAAATTCAATCGTGAAAATAAAATCAACCTAATATTAGAAGGAACTGATCCTAAGTCCTTTGTTGATGAGGTACATGATAGATTAAAATATATCAATGAGAACTTCTTCTACAATAAGTTGGTCATAAAAGCATATGACACAGACTCATTCTCAATATCCACATCATATTCTGATAACGATAGCTTCCCTATATATGTTTCATCTGTTTTAGAAGAATATGATGAATATCAAATAGAATTCTCTCATAAACAGAGTGGTAGATTCATGTGGTATATTAGTTGGGTTATGTTAAAAGAACTATCAGTATATTTCAACCAAGATAAGATATATGATGAGGGAGTTGGTGATATTCCTATATCAGATATGAAGACACATGAACCATCTAAAGATTTAGATACATTAAAGGAAAATATGTATAAGTCAAAAGACTGGGATAAAGAAGTTATTTGGTGTGGTGATGAAGAAATGATTAAGTTCTTCGACCTAGACAGAGTATCTAAGTTGAAAAAGTTTGTGACGATTTCAAAAGAAGTAATAAAATTAACAGCAGAAATATCTAAAGATATAAAAAGACTAAAAAAATGACAGAAATATCTAAAGATATAAAAAGACTAAAAAAATGACAGAAATACTAGAAGCTCTTAAATCCATCGTAGAGGGATTGGAAATGCAAACAAAAAGTGGACAAGTTAAATGGCTAACAGGTAGTCAACTTGCAAAATTGGATCCTAAACATTCTTTTAGAACAAGTGATGAACAAAAACTAGACATCTCTCTATTTCTAAAATTGGACTCTAAAACAATGATACAATATCATTGTTATATTCAACACGACCACAATGTAAACAATTCTTGGTTAACTATTGAGAATGATGGTCTACAAAGTGGTAGAGTAACGGTTGCTCAGAATAGCCTACCTGAGTTGGCTGGTCTGGAAGATGTTTTATATGAAATGTATATAGATCCTATTCTAAAAAATTACAAATTATCTTATCAAGATGATGTTAATGTATTAGCATCTATTGTTAATAAGTGTGGTATTCAAGCTGCTAGAGACTATAAGTTAAATACAGTATTGGGCGAAGAAAGGAAAGGAATTTTTGGAAAATTATTTGGAAAATGATAGAGTTTATAATAACGTCTTTAGAGAATATGAAGATAAATAAAATTATATTAAGAATATCACACCTCTTCGGTTTAAGAAGAGGGGAAGAACACATCGATGATGTTACTGTAAACATACCTATAACTCGCTATACTGAGAAGGAAAAGAAAGATATACTATACAATAGTTCAGAGTCAGCTGAAGTAGTTGCTGATATTAAAAAACAAATCTTCAAATACTTTGAAGATGATGTTAAATTAGAATCAAGATGTAGAAAGACTAAACAGGTTTGGATAACCTTTTACGAAAACGAGAAGAAAAAAGATGGTGGAAGTCTTACAAAGATGTTATATTATGATGATGATGTATTATACTATCCTGTCTTTGATAGAGCTGCCTATAACAGAAACCTTAAATTAAAAGAAGTATTGGGTTCATAGAACGATTATCTCACCTAAGTTGTGTGACATTATCATCCACTTAAAATTATGATTATCTAATACCCTAATAGTCTTTTCTTTCATAGTTCTAGAATTACCCGTAATTATATAAAGAGGTGTGTTGTGTTTGAGAACAAAATCCTCAACCATTACATCAACATCAATGTGTTTAACTCCGTGTAAATCTAATTTCATAACTAATTCATAAATATATCAACACACTTACTAAAAGTTTCAACATCAATGTTGTGACCAATATTCAAAGTATTGTAAGACACATTTTTAAGATTGAATTTATTGACAAAATCAATAGTGTATTTATAATCAACAACCTTATCTAACTTACCAAGATTTATTAGAATCTTTTTATCAGTACCATTCATCACAAATCCAAAATCATTGTATAGATAATTAAATGCTGGATTGAAACACATTCCATTTATATCAGAGTAGTTAGCTAAATAGAAAGCCATCTGACCACCCATTGAAGAACCAATCACATGAGTAATACCCTCTGTTCTTATAAGGTCTGATAATTTCATGAACAATGTTTTTCTAACTTTAGGATTTTCCCAGTCTATAATAGGAGCATAAACATCCTTTGAGTATTTTCTAAGTACTTCTAACTTTTCTTCAATTGGTCTTGAATTAAGACCGTGTAAATATAATATCTTCATTAGTTTATCCTTGGATTTCCAATAACAATTTCCTCATCTGTTACTGTACCATCATGTAATTTTCTCGTATAGTATCCATTTCCAACCCAGTTTATTTCTGATTCAGGGAAAAGTTTAGCAACCGATTCTTTATCTTTTAAATAATTTATACCAGGTGTATTCATTAATATCTCAGCTGGTCTACCAGATACTTCAATCCAAAAAGATTGTCTCATAAGTATATTACCAAGTTGTTTTATCAATTCTTTTCTAGATTCCTTCTCACCATCGTGACCCCATCCAGATATTTTATACCCATTTGGTGATTTTCTCGCAAAAATAACAACATCACTATAAGGATCATCATCAATATCAACAGCACTCCAGAATGAAAGTTCTTTGTCATTTATAACACTATTTGGGTCAGATATTCTAACGTGTCCACCCAATGGTTTGTATGCAATATCAACTAACTCCCATATCTCTTTCTTTAGAACATTTCTAGCCTCAATAGGTAACTCAACCCATTTATACTTGGCAAATATATCAGAGAACTTAGATGATAGTTTATAACTTTTTGTCAAAGTCTCAAACGTTTTTAAATACTTCATATCTTATATATTAAATATAAATATTTTTTTGTATCTTTATTATATGGAAGATATGAAAATAATTAAAATTATGGGGGATGAATATATCACGGAGAATGACGCATTCGGATTATTCTTAACTAAACCAGATAGTGAGAAGGTTAAAATTTTAATGGATGCTCTTGTTGAAAAGTGTGATGATGAGCATGCTAGATATATGATATTGAAACAAATGGATGAAGTATCTTACTCCGATATGTGGGGTGATGATAAAGTTGGATTCTTATATAAATATTTTGAAACAAAGCAGTCAAAACGAGATAGAAAAATAAAAGACATTTTAAATGAAATCAAAAACTAAAAAACAATTAGTTGTCAACGCTGAAGCAGTAGCTGAACAATTATCAACTAACTCTGTTTACAATTGGATAATTGTAGAAGGATTAAATAAATTCAAAGAAGGTAAAATGGGTAAAAACACAGAATACTTTCTAACAACAATGGGTATATTAGAACCAAGTAAATAATGGGTCGTACCGTTTACGATAGGGAATATAAAATTTTCAATGAGGGCGATGAAGTATAGACCATTACAAGAAAATAGATCAAAACCCACCTGATATTTCTATCATTGAAATCGGTGGTTCTAAATACTACGTTAAAGTAGACGAACAACACAGATATGGTTGGTTAAAATTCCACTGGGCTGGTTGTGTAACTGACGATACAATAAAGTTATAATGAGAAGAGAAGATATCTGGTCATTCATAAAGAAGAATTCTAAAGAACTAATAGAAATAGGAATTAATCTAAAGTTTGAAGATATCCAATTTGGTGACAGATATCACAATGAGAGTGGAGAAGAATGTATGTTCGATATCTTTGGAGACGAATATAGTGTTGGTTATTCATACATAACAGACGATGATGATGATTGGGGACAAGCCGAGTGTTATCATGTAGATTGGTGTAGAAAAAATGGAGAACACTCAGAACCAATTGAGTTATAATAAATTACCATTCTGATATCAGAGACCATAAATTAAAAGAACTTTTAAAATAAAAAATCCTCCCGAAGGAGGATTTTATAAGATGAATGGGAGTTTAGCCCCTGTCTTGGTTTGACTTTTACTTGTACCAATAAAGTAATCTTGTCTGTTTATCACCTTATTTTTCTAAAACCTTATCGATATTAGCATCTCTAAGTTTTGCTTTTACAATATGAGAAGATCTCATATCTTCATCTGTAATACCTAGTTGTTGCTTAATATGATTTAATAATAACTTTTCATTTTCCCATCTGTAATCAGGGGCTTCTGACATTGCTTCCATTGGTTGTGAGTTCATAATACTTTTTGTTTTTTATTATAAATATTTTTCTTATATTTGTTGTATGGAAATTCAAAAAATAAAAAGTCAAAAAAATTAGCGGAGGTTGATAGTGATAACATACTACCAAATGAATTTATAGAAATCCTAAACTCGTTGGGATTTATAAATTCCGATTCTTATGAAGGAGATTTTATTCCAAAAGAGATGTTTAATGCTTATCAAACTAGAAGAAAAAGAGATAAGAAACTAGATGAACTTATTTCTTAACTTTGATTTTTGAAATATCACGGTAACTACTATCACCCATCATGTCAAAGTGAACCATTTTACCATCTAAATATCCCATATTACCAGTGTGTAAGTCTTGAATAGATACCTTACTTTTAGTTAAAGACTTATACATTTTAACATAATCATCAACTATTTTTTGAACTTTCTTATCATTAAGTTCCGTATTAGTTCTTCTTTTAACTTCTTTAAGAGTACATTGAGCTATATTCATATTAGTCATTTTATCTACAATTTTTTCTGTAGCTTCATCAAACATTTCAGCTCTATCCATTAGTATAGCATAAACACCATATCCCTTTACAAGTACAACATCATAGTAATTTACACAATTAGGTATATTCTTACCTAACATATTCTTAGCAATTAAGGCTTCTCCTTTTTCCGATGTTAATTTAATTACCTTATTACTACCAACTCCAAATGCCATACCAAATGATCCAGAGTTAATATATTTTACTTTAGTTTTTAGTCCAAATCTCTTTACTAAATTCTTAAGAATTTCACCTAGGAAGCCAATTGTATCATCATTTCCGCCACCAGAACCAGTCATATCATTAAAATCATCAATTGTGTTTAGTATGGCATATGTTCCACCCTTTCCACTATCAAGATGTTTGTATATCTTCTTGGTCTTTTTAATTTTGAGTTCCTCAAAAAGTAATAAATATTTCATTTCTTATATATTATTTGTAGTATCTGAAAAATGATTTAACTCCTCTAACCTTCTCCTTTGATCCATCATATATAACAGATACCAATTTAATTTTAGAGTTATGTTCCTTTAAGAAATCATTTATTTTTTTAGCTGTACTTCCAGAGAAATATGAATCATCTATATAAACAAAATCTTTACCATCTAATTCAAAATCGGTTGGGTACCAACCATTTACTCCAGTTTTATTTGTCAACATCTTACCATTGAAAACAACCAATCCTTTACACTTGAACTTACCTTCTTTCCAAAGTTTGTATATCTTATCACCGAACTCACCAGATGTAGCGACCCATTCATTTGTATTACCTTTAAGTAAAGCCATCATCATATCTTGATTTGTTATATCCTTTATTGAATCATCAAGAGCATCGAAGAAAGGTCTACCACCTTCATATTTGCTAAGTAAATCTTTTACTATTGAATCTAATCTATCTTTTATTTCCTGTGGCGGATTATAAAACTTCTCATTAACTTTATTAGTCTTAACTGGTGCTAAATCTCTTAGGTCAGTTACTTGACTTGGTTTACCTTTCTTTCTCTTTTCTTTCTTAAATGTAAATCCAATATCTCCACTACCAGTTGTCCCAGTAGTACCAGGTAAAGAACCAGGTTGTGCGGAAACTACAGCTCCCATTCCAGCACTAGATGATGCAGTTGAAGTAGCGTCTTCGAATTTTTTATATGACTTTATGTATTTCACTTTTTCTCTTTCTTCTTTTCAGCTCTGCGCTTTGCCATAAGGTCTTTTACAAATTCTTTAACCTCAGCATCACAATCAGTTGTGGGTAGAAAAGCATAACCCCTCATCCTACTTGACCACTTAACTTGACCAACAACAGTCCCATTCTTTGACACATTATAAGTATCAGTCTTGGCTCCTTTTTTCTTGGCAGTCTTTGTAAATTTTACGTTCTCATTAAACATTTCAAATGTCTGTATCATATAAGCATATATATTAAAATTTTTTACTATATTTAAATGTTGGGTTTGCGGAAGTAGACGCCACGGAGAAAGTCCGTAAGGAGGTAAAATTAAAAGAGAAATCTTATGAAAAATATCTTCGAGGGAATCAGAGTTAGCCGCTTAACCATCAAGGAAAGCGGTAAGTAAGTCCTAGAGTAACTCATTGTGGGTATCAAATCCCACACCCAACACTATTTCTTTTTCTTCTTTTTTCTTCTCTTATAAAAGAAAACAATAAGTGGTATAATGATTGTTGTCATTATCCACTGCCAATAATTACCTATGAATGTATTAATAGAGTAACCTATGTTTGATTTAACTTGTATAGCTCTATCAAAAACAACAATATCTTTGTCAGTTGATTTTACTTTAACTATTAGTTTTAAATATCCTTTACCACTTTTCAGTGGCATTACTTCCCAAGACCATTCAGTATAATCAATACTATCAACATCTTGTACTTTTGTATTTAGAGGTTTAACATAAAATGAAAGAGAATCATATAGAATTTCAGATGTCATTACCTTATCAACTCTTATATTCTCTATTGTAACTTTTGAATCAACTGTCTCATCATTTATTGGGATATGTCTGTCTCCTATAACTAAAACAGTTTTACCATTCTCACTATTATCTTTTGTTATTCTAACTTTAATTATATACCTATTAGCAACTTTCATTTCACTAGGAACCGAATATGCTATTACACCCTCAGATGTTTTTAATTTATCTGTGTTATCTATTATAACAACTTCAGCTGATGTTTGATGATAGCTAGATGTGTTATAATTAATATTATTATTATAAGGATTATCACCATTACTACTACCAACTGTAATTGTAATTACACTATCTTTAAAATCGGGAACACCATCCAAATCCACATTGACAAGACTATCAGACTTTATAGAATCTTTTACTACAACAGTATCTATATCATTTTTAAAATGAGGTTTCTTCACCATTTTATTAGTAAAACATGATGTTAAGAATATAGATAATATAATGTAAATATATCTCATTAGTTGAAATCTTCAAATGATTTTATGTGAGCATTCTCATTAACCTTTTTGGCCTTCTTACCAGCTAAATGTTTCTCACTTGATAATTTCTTATTAGAAGGTTTAACATATCTCTTAGAAATCTTTGGATCACTTAAATGATCATCCGCATCTAATTTCTTATCAGTCTTTGGTTTAACAAGATCTTGTTTTTTCATATCCTTTGAAAGCTTCTGAGCCTTATCATTAATTGGATGTTTTTTAATATGTTTCATATTATTTATTAGGTTTTAGGTATATATTAAAATTAATTTTTGACTTATAATATTTAATTTATATCTTTGTGACAAACTATAAATTTATGAGTAACCTAATTGGAGCAGTCGTTAAGACAAACAACATGAAGTCTGATTTCAGTCACTATGACGATAATGAAGATGATGTTGAAGTTGAAGGAATGATAATCGAAAGAGTAGAAGATACTAATGGAGTATCATACTTAGTAATGGATGAAGATGGATTGGTATATCAAACCGCCTTTGATGATATCGATAAAGTAATCAGATTTGGAGGAAATCCAGCAACGTATCTTAAACCAATAAACTTATAATGTATCTTGATATGAGTATTACTGAATTAGAATCTACCATTAGAACACTTAGTAAAACCTCAAAGGTGGGTGATTACTATAACGTACATCTATCCGATGAATCGGTAAGAGTTTGTAAGTTGTGTGAATTTATAGATAATCTACCAGTATTCAAAACCATTGATAATAGATTTTTATATTTCGATGGGGGTAAGGATGAATTCCCAAACAGATACATGGGTTACACAGAAGTAGGAAACAAGACAATGTATAGACGTGATGATATTCTAACTAATCTTTTAAATGAGACCAGGTGATTATATTATAATGACTAAGCCAGTCACGGAAGAATTTGCTATTAAGTATTGTAAAGAAGCTGGTGTATATCTAGGTGGTATTTGCTTATATCTTGAGGATAAAGATGATTACTCAGCTGTTATTAGAACTAATATTGATACTGAAATAGGTAGAGGTTTTATAAAGGAACACTTCAAAAAGTCACATAGAAAAGATAACCTTGATAAGTTATTGGGGTAATTCAGAAACATTATCGGACTTACAATTAATACATTCTCCAGTAAACGACCTAAATTCTATACCACAATCATTACATTTATAACTAGTTGTTTCTTTTGTGGGTAGTTCTACCACCTCTCCTTGTTTTGATTGTTTCCAAAATTTATCATAAGCATAAAGAGAACCAGCCCAAGAGTCAGACTCTTCGACACTTGAGTTAAACTCTTCAAATTCAATTTTAAACATACTCAATTCCCTTTGATCATTATCCAACTTATTTAAGTTTATAATATCATTGTCCAATACTTCACCACTTATTGGATCCATACTTATATCAAACCATTTAAGTGTTCTGGCAAAACCAGGTCTTGAGTTATTCATATAGTAACTAGCTGCAAACATCTCGAAATAATTAGAAGACATTATAGATATTAATCGATTGATAGAGTCTTTTATATCATTTAATGAAAATAAAACATCTTTAGACTTTCTATTAATAACAACTTGAAGTCTATTGTGAATATTTGGATTACCCTCCATATATACTTCTAATCCATCTTGTATCAAATCAACCAAAGCATCCTTTACAAGATACCTAATCTCATTAATATCAAACGAATGTTGACTAATAGATTCTTTATATGATTTTATGTATTTCATATATTATAAATAATTATTTGAATTTCATAAAGGTCTTCACCAGAATATTCCTCTATAAAGTCGTCTATTTTAGTATAATCATCTTTGTTGTCTGGTATGTTCTCAGCAACCATTTCACACCCATTAGACTCAACATATTCTTTTAATCTTAAAATACAATCCAATATACTACCATCATTTCCTCTTAGATAAAAATAACTATGAGCTTCTGATGTTAAATCAATCACAATAGCAGATCTCCTATCGGAAGGTTCAGGGTAGTAATAATGTCCATTTACCGATTGAACATCTATACCCATATCAGATATCTCCAAAAGAATATCTTTCACATCACCAAATATCTCATCAGAAATTTTATCTTCTTCTTTTGGTGCCTGAGGACGATTATATAACTCAAATAGTTTTAGGTATTTCACAACATTATATATTAACTTTAATAAACTAAATAGAACTTATATTTTATAAACAATAAATGAAAAACAAAGTGATTACTTTTATCTCAATATTTCTACTAGCTCAAATACTAATCTGGTTTCAAACTTATGGTCAATTCAAATGGGAGTGGATGGGTAAATATACCTGGTTAATGATAATAGCAGCGATGCCTATAACATATCTTTGGATAATAGGAACAAGGGTTGGTATGGAAGTATTTGATGGTAAAAGTTGGCCTCTTAGATTCGTAGGATTCTGTACAGGTATAATAGTCTTTGCCTTTCTTTCCAAGTTCGTACTTGGTGAGGTAATGACAACAAAAACTATCATATCACTCTGTCTCTGTTGCCTTATAATACTCATACAATTTCTTTGGTAGTTTAAATATTTATTCGTATTTTTGAATAAAATATTTAAACATGAATTTGATAACAGATTACCCTTATTACACATTAGGAGTTTTAGGTTTAATACTATTTCTATTAATTAGAATGGTTATTAAAAACGAGAAAGAGAAGCAGAGAAAGAAAGAAGAAGAAAGAAAAGCTAGGATAAAACCTTCTTCTAAGGAATCAGAAAAAGAGATAGTTAAAGAACCAGAACCAGTTAAAGAACCAGAACCAGAAATTCTAAAAGAGGTTATTGACTTTGACGAAAACGCATATATATCAGATACATTTAATACAGTATTCCATTCACTACAAATAGAGGATTGGAATGTTGAACATTCAAGAAACAACATCACTTTCTTTAAAAGAAAAGTAGATAATCAAAACAGAAGAACCACCTCGATTAAATTAACAGTAGATTTTGACTTCCTTTATATAAAAGGTGAGAAGGGTGTTGGGAATTTAAACAAAGAGTTTACGACTGGTACTATTACCCTATATCCACCAGATGGTAACAACGTCTTCACATTCAAAGGAGAATTGAAAATGGAACACAAAAAATACTTTTATGATGTTTATGTTAAGAATAAATCAAGTATAAACGCGGCTAAAAAAGAAAAAGTAGATAACTCATTAAAATCGATTAATGAAATGGTTGGTCAAGCATCAATAAGAGATTCTAAACTAAGCGAACTATTAGGTAATTAATATGAAATTTCTAACTCAAAAACAAAAACTATTTCTCGTTAAAAGAGAAATAAAAAAGAACGGATTGTATATGTTTCCTGCTATGGGATTTGATATCTATTCCGGCCCATCTTATTTAGAAAGTGTACATATGGACACAAACCCATTCACAAGAAGTCTTGCCCACGAGCAATTCCTTGTTAAAGACATAGAAAATGGGTTTTGTAGAGGTAATTTCTACTCAAAACCACATAATACAGACTTCTATTTAAGTGAAGAAGAGTTGTCAAGAAGAGGTTTGATTGAAATGTCTTTATTATTTATATTAACATTTATACCATTTGCTATCTATAACCTATTTAAAGGTGGAAACTAAACACTGTAATATATGTTATACGACTGAGAATATAGATGATCATAATATCTGTGATGTTTGTGATTGTGTATATTGTAATGATTGTTCTTACTCATTTACAATACACTATCAGTACTATGGAGCAAAGTGTTATTTATGTGCTGACCAATCAAGAAGAATTAGATTAACAGTCGAAACTAAAAGAGATAATAAAATAAAACTAATAACAGAAAACTAAATGCCAAGAGTAACATTAATTTTAATATCTATCATTCTAGCAACAATTGGATTGGGTATTTACATAAGTGCATATTATTTTTTCATATTATGTATTATACCATTATTGGTATTAATAGATTGTTTATTTCTAGGTATAGAAGATAGTGATGTTTCAATTATTCGAAAGAATACTTTTGTTATGAAGAGAGTAAAAACTGAATATGGTAGGTTTTTTATTTATATAAAAGATGGAGTGGCTCATTTATATAGAGATAGACTTCTTTTTATTAAATTAATAGCTTATAGAAAATTCACTGATGTTGAACAAATGAAGAAGTGGATTAAATCATCATATGATATGATTTATAAGGATAAACTAGAAAAGGATGAAATCAATAAACAAATAAAGAATTGGAACGGATATATTGATATTCAAAGCGAAAGAGACGATAAACTAAATAATATACTTAAATAATATGAATACAATTTTAATTTTCATTTGTGGATTTGCGGGATGGCAGTACTATCATTTTCAAAGTTTATAAAAAACAGACCAAGTGTTAAACAACCAGATGTCATAGACCCATCAAAGATGGAAGAAATATCCGATTTTGATGAACGAGAGTTCACAAAAATATATTTTGATAAAGCAATGCACGCTATACAATCAGAAGATGATTGGAGAGTAAAAGTTGATAATAGTGAGTTAACTTTTCATAAGTCAGTTAGAAGTGATGATGGTAGAATACAATCAGTTCTTGTGACCAGTAGATATGATTTTGATAAAGAAAAAAAGTTCAAACTAAGAGATAGTATATCAGTAGAGGGTAGCAATGGAACATATAGTTCTGAGTATAGAATCTATGGTTCACCGTCTAAGGAAATTT
>Ga0116180_1003341_pt1 | contig 12138 bp, 12 predicted proteins | sample AD_UKC073_MetaG_FD_89804 | JGI IMG/M metagenome (GOLD analysis project Ga0116180, IMG submission 89804) | Active sludge microbial communities of municipal wastewater-treating anaerobic digesters from USA - AD_UKC073_MetaG | ecosystem: Engineered > Bioreactor > Anaerobic > Digestate | place: USA... | reverse complement strand
TTAGAGTATATTTATATTCATCATTTTTATCATCAGATACCCATGATTTTCTAGTTTCATAATTTGAAACATTAAAAAGTATAGGACATTTATCCTCACCTTCTTTTGCTATTATTCTATCAAAAAGTTCTAAATTATAATTTGGAATGAAATCATAATTTTTAAGATTGACTAAAACATCCTTTCTATCTTCACCATTTATTAATGTCTCTTTATATATCGGACAATTTTCCAAAACGTAAAAATCATACCTTGTTCCAGCGTTGAAAACTTTCATTCCATCATTTGAATCATGACACTCTAAATAATGAATTTGTTTTTTCATCATTAATTCACTAACTTCCTTTGAAGTGCTTCTATCTGATTGAGGTTTTCTCCAAAGAGTAGGATGAACAAAAACTAAATATCCATTTTCCTTTAAAAAAGAATTTAAAACTTTTATAACAAATTTATCCCATAAAGTGGAACCTCCGCCTCTCTTACCTTCTGCTTTTTGATCATTATTATAAGGAGGGTTCCCAACAACAACGTCAAATTTATCAACTCCCCATTCCTTCATAACATACTTGAAATTTTCATCTAAGAAAGATCCTCTATGAAAATTCAACTTATACTTATTTTCCGAATCAAATAATTGTAAGTAAATAAACATATTCTTAGATTGTAATTCACAAACATAAATTTGATTCTCTAAGATGTGTTTTAATCTCAATTCCGAATCAGGTTGCCAATCCTTTAACCCTTCCATTAATTTCTTAACAAGAATAACCGGAAAATTTCCGATCCCATTTGCCGGATCTAAAAATTTCAATTCAGGATTAGACCAAACTTCAACTGGAAGTTTATCCAGCATTTCTTCAACCAATTCTAAACTTGTGAAAACTTCACCAAGCATTTTCTTCTCCGTATTTGAAGGCTTCAAATAACTATCCACCAATTCCATTAAATTTCCTAACATATCACTAATAATACCAGGATTTTCCCCGATACTATTATATATTAAATTTACGTTTTGGTTGAATAAATATATCTTCTTATTGACTATCTCTTTGTCAAATATATTATCATAAATAAACTTGATAACACTCAAATCTACCTTATCAACGTCATTCATTCCTAATAATAATGTCTCCAAATACATCTTTCTTTCCAAATCACCAATACCTTTAACGATTGTATTATCTTCTTCTAATGACTTAAAACAATCATCTACATTATCATGTTTGAAGTAAGTAAAAATACTCAACAACATAGTTTTATCGACTAATGCCTTAGCAATCTCCATTAATTTAACTTGACTTATTTCCTCTTTCTTTTCTCCCTTCTTACCACCAACATTTCCACCTTTTTTACTCTTGCCCTTATCAATACCATCATCATTCAAATCTTCATCAGAAGATGATGAACCACCCTTAATACCAATTGCCATTAAAGCCTTACTGATATTATCATGTCCCAACTTATCTTGTAAAATAACAGATTGATAATTAAATCTCGGTCTTTCTAAAACAGACTTATTATATTCATTATTGAATCCATCAAAATCAACTTTAATCATTTCACCTTCAATTCTATTGAAGATATTTACACACTCAACCCATTCTTTGATATTTTCAGCAATTCCTTTTCCATTATTTTTTGAGATAATGTTTTGATATTCCCACATCAATTCAAATGAACGAGCAGCATTGAAATCCAATACCCAACAATTTTCTTTACCTTCTCTTGGAGATTGGCATCTAAATGATGCTTGAACATATTTATCAACTGACCTCCAATCATTCATTAAAACGACCATATCACAATCATCTAATGTAATTCCAGTTGTTAATTGATCAACTGCTAAAATTAAACTTCTCTTATCACCTGACTTAAATTCTCTTCTAATTCTTTTAATTAATTGATTAGATGAATATTCATTGCTATTTGTAATATGAATATTAAAATCATCATAAGATTCCAATTCTTCCAATAATGATTTCAATTTATATTGAACAGCAATATTTGGAAGGAATAATAATATAGATTTTACAACAGAAAATTCACCTTTGTTTTTAAATGGATAAGAAGTTCCTAATTTATCTCTACGACATATATCTCTATCACCAGATAATTTCTTAAAAAGATAGATAATATCAGACTTGTAATAAAATTCATCACCTTCAATTCTAAAAAACTTATCAAACTTAAATTGTTCTTCATCAGAAAAATATTTCAATTCCGATTTCTCACTACCAGATAAGTTCCAAATAAGGAAGTTAATATCAGCATATGGATATAAATCTGGGTATTGTTTTTTCAATTTGACTTCCTCAACTAAGGTATAGTTATGAATTTGTTCCTTAGAAAATCTACCACATAGTAAATTTCTTGTTGGAGTTGCTGACAAACCTAACATTCTTGTATATTTAATCTTGTTTAAGAAATCCTGTGTTTTTTCAGTTTCAACACCATAATGAACTTCGTTGTCAAACATTCTTCTCACCATTTGGATTTCCAATACATGGTGAGTATGATGATTATGGATATATTACCAATATCAAACGGGATAGAAATGTCCAGATGATAGAAGACTACTTTGGTATAGGTATAGATGAAGTTCTTAAAAATATTGGCGATACTAGATATATCCCAAAGGAAATTAAAAATGGGGAGATATATGAGAAATTAGGAAAAACCTACTTTAGAACTGAGATATTGGAATATTTGCAAGAAGGGTGGGAAAGTTACGATTTCTTAAATAAACCAGATGAGAATAATAGACTTTACAACAGATTTCAGAAATTCTTAGAGTTGATAAAAAGCAATCAATCTAATACTAATAGAAGGGAGACCATTGACAATCTATTTGAAAAAATGGGAGAAGGTACTATAACAGAGGATGAAAAAACTATGCTTTCTCTTTTAATAGGATCAAATCCTCTAAAGGAATACTCTTATATATCTCAGATGTCAAAATTTCTTTGGTCTCTAATATCATCTTATACTTTAAATATAAGATATTTAAAGATAATCCCTCAAAGATAAGGAAAAAGAACAAAAATTAAAATTAATATATAATAAAAAATGGAATTAGTTTAGGTTAAACAAGTATATAGTTCCCTTAATAATTTAAAAAATTATATTCTTTTTGAATAGCTTTTCTAAGAACTGAATAATTACTACTAGCTTCTTCATTTTCTTCTGAATATGATGAAGGATATTTTATAGAATACCAATCAATTAAATGTGTGATAATTGTATCTTCTGCCTCCCCATTTGAATGTTCTGAATAATATGATCCATCTTCATCCTCTGGTGTCCATTCAAGAACTTCTTTATCTAACATTTCTTTAACTTTTTTGAAATCAAAATGTTCTTTTATTTTTGATATTGCAAAATCAACATCAAAAGTATTAATATTTTCGTTATATTTTCTAAGATATTTCATATTGTATATATTATAAATTAGAATTATAAAGATCTCTTTTTAGTATAGAGTAAAGAAAGAATCCATCTCCGCCCGAAATAGATCGTTCTAATTTATAACTTCTTAATGTTTTTCTAAATTCTTCAATAATTAATAATTCTTCATTATTAAATTTTTCAAGTTGTTTATTTTTTATTTTATAAATTAAAATAAAAACGTATTTATTACCATCCCATTTATGATTGGTGAATGAAGTAATATGATCAGTACCATCACGTAGTATAAAGACATAGGGATTAGATTTTATAAAATCTACCATCAAATCATTATCTTTTAAGTTAAATGTTAGATCTTCTAATCTATCAATTTTATCAGATATAATACTTTCTTTCAGATATTTTAAGTATTTCATATTTCATATTATTTAAAAACACCATCTAAAATCAAAAGTGATATTTGAGCATCTCTATTAAAATTACTCGTTGAGTTAAATCCCTCATTACCTATAAACATAGATAGAGTCAATCCTTCTGTTACACAATCATCTTTTATTCTTTCAATATCTTCTAATATTTGAATTAATTTTTCCGAATCATAAGTTGAGAATGGTCTTCCACCTCTTTGTTCATCTCTTGATAGACCATTAAATATTTGATCATTAATATCTATAATACATCCATATACAATTAGTTTATTTGTTGATCCTAATGAATATCCATTTTCCTCTATATTTAATCCTAAAGTATCCCAAAATTCGTCTGTAAAGTTTTTAGTGTGTTTAGGACCAAGTGGCATTACATCTTCATCATACATAGTATAGAATTTATAATAGATTGTCCAATCATATTTAATAATAGGTGCAATAAGTTGTTCCATCATTTCCCAGTTGGTAAATGGTGAATCTTTTTTAGTTATACTTTCGTTAAATTTCTTAATTTTCATGTTTTCTTTCAATTGTAATTTTCATTTCAACACCGTTAGGTTGATAATATCTTATATTTGATTCAAATCCATTTGATTTAAGTACTTTGAATAGATTAATTAAATTTTCCCAGTAATCCATAATTTCATTTTCTGTTATTTGAAAGTCTCTATCAACACGTTTTCTATCTTTTATACATTTTTTTGAAAAAGCAATTGTCAATTCTATTTCATATCCTGATCCTCTTTGAGCTCCTCTTATTCTTAATTCTTCTGAATTAATTGACTCACAATCTTCTAAATAATCTGTAACTAAATCCTTAACTAGTTGCAAATCTTCTTCTTTTTCTTTTTTTATTTCTTTTAATCTATTTTCACCAAATTCACAAATATCATTTAGAAATTTGGGATCTTTATTTTCTAAATCTATTTTGTTATAAAAATTATTCCATACTTCATCTCTAATAAGTAATCTATTATACTCATCTATTGCATATTGAATTTGATTTCTAGTTTTATCTAATTTTTCAAAAATACTCTGGATATACTTCATTACTTCAATTTTATTTGTATATAAACCCAAAATTTACTTGGTTGAACACTTATCATGATCTTTTCGGACCATTTATATTTTGATAAAAACATTTTTAAATTACTTTTAACATTTTCAAATTCACCAGCATCCAATTGACCATTATCCCATTTACCAACCCCATAAAATCCAAATGTCATAGTTCTCTCATTAATTTGTGGAACCATTTTTTGTTCAAAATATCCTGGATTAAACTTATCCATTTCTATTTTAATTTTTGACATTAAAACAATATCTTCAAAATTAAGATTAACTAATATCTTTTTAAGACCTGAAGCAGATTTTAATTCCGTTAATCTTATTTTATTATAAATAGATTTGGTCAATTTAAATTGTCCAATTGGTAATAAATCATCATAATAGTATCCATATTCAAATAAACCATCACATTTGATTCCAAAATATAATCCCATAGTTGGACGACTATAATCAACATTAATTGATTGTAGAGATTTAAAACGTTGAAATACACCTTCTATTTTTGATGATTCAACTCCACTTAATTTAAAGAACATTAAAAATTCAGTTGGAACTTCATTAGTTTGTGGGGTGCTGTCTTTGAATCCAAGAGCTGTAAGGCATTTAAAAAATGTATTTAGAACACTTTTACCATAAGCCTCATTTATTTCATTTGGTTCGACGGTTTCTAAATCGACAGTTGCACTTACACTTACTTCACCTTCAACTCCATTTAAGTGATTCTCAACTCTTTTAAGTAATTCAACTTTTTCTAAATCATCTAATAAATTAATAGCATTAGACATTCTAATAGATACATCTATATCACCAGTCATCTGACCAACAATCATTTGAATAAATTTATCATTTTCTGCTAGTTTTTCAATATACTCACCAAGTGAATGATGATCTTCGACAGAAAATGATTCTGAGATAAATTGACTATATTTTTTAATCATTGGTTATATATTCACTTTTGAAAATACTTCTCTATTCTTTTTGATAATCTGATTCTTGGATCATTTTCATTTCTATTTAATATTGAATATGGTAATATGAATCCAAAACTTAGAAAAATTCTTCTTGAATTGAATTCATTAGTCCAATGTTTATATAATGATGCTTCAAATCCATAAAGGTCTGTTTCTTGTATTTTTATTGATTTTTTATCAATAAAAAAATCATAATCTTCTGATGATATACTTATATTACATTTGTAGTTTATATATCCATTAATTGCTGGATCATAATGTGGATTAATTTTACCACCTCTACTCATATCAACAGCTTGTAAAAAAATATTATCTTTTGGAAAATTGAATTCTTTAGATATTCTATTAATAATTGTATGTATAATTTCTGGTAAAATATCATATGAAACATCTGATATAGACTGAAATTTTGTTATATAATTGGTTAAACTAGTATTTGAAATATCAAAAATATAAGATTTACCATTCAATACTTTAGATAGTTCTTTAAGGTGATGATTACCATCATCACCTTTATGATTAATAGAATCTATCCAATTTATTATTTGTTTAGCTTCAAGATCTGTAATAAAATTTTTCTTGATTTTATAATCCAAGTGGTCCATTTTTTCCAATCTTTTTTAAGTTATACTTTTCTAAAAATTCCCTAGGATTCATTTTCTCAATTATTGAAAATTTCGCAGATTCAATAAGTTGATTAGCCTTTTCCTCTGTTACCGCCATCTATCAGAATCCGATGTTTGAATTAAAAAGTTTTCTAATTTATAAGCCATATATTTTATAATTTTTAAGAAGTTATATCTAAATAGATTATTACACCATCTAAGTAATTCTGAGCAATATCTGAGAAGTCAAAAGATAGTGAGTGTGTTCCAATCGACAATATTGATGAAACTAAATTACTTTCAGTTCCAAGTAGTATTAAATTAGACCCTGTTATTGACATAATACCATCTCTATTATCGATTACTGAATCAATTAATAGACTAATTAAATTATTTTTAGTAATTACGCTTGATGTACCATAACTTGATAATGATATAGATGTTGAGAATGTATATCCTGTAACGCTATATAATGATCCTCCTGTATAAGTTGGTATAGATGATGTCAATGATGATGAGATTGTTGCTCCAGTTCCACCAACGTATGATTTAAAATACATTACTGGATCTATACTATCTGCTAATGGATCAATATTTGCAATATCAATATTTGGATTTGATAAAATATAATTTAATATTGAGTGAGATTGAATAGCATCATATTCAGTTAAAAAAATTAATAATAATGTACCTAATGTTTCATCATCAATTGTTAAAATATTAGACGTTCTTGATATTGAATTAATACTTGATAAATTTATATAAATAAGAGGTCTATTATTAATATCTTTAATAACAATAGATTCACCAACTATATAAGATGATATATCTGTGTATGATAATCCAGTAAATGATGTTCCACTTTGATTAACTATATCTGGGAAAAATGAATATGTATCATCTAGAACAGCAACCATTACATCTAATGTAACTGCATATTTTATGTTTGGATTAGTTAAATATAATTGTTTAATTCTATTAGTTGAATTTCCTGTTAGAACCATTAATTGATTAAAAGAAAATCTTGATGATAGATCATCATAGTAATAATAATCTACATAATTATCTTCTTCATTTACAGATGCTGTATTATAAGTAGCTTTAATTACTAAAAATGTTGCATTATCTCCAAGTCCTAAGTGATTTAATAAATAGTTTGTTTGACCCGCTTTCAATACTACTCTACTTTTTAGTAATTGTTTATAGGGAATTCTAATATCCCCACCAATTAATCTTTCTATTGTATTGGCACCTTCAATTGCCACAAAATCAGAATTCTGTATTTTAATATACTGGTTTTTGTTACCAAATATTGATGCTCCTGGACAACCTATACACATAGTTTAGTTTTAAATTTAACATATATATTAAATCCCGAAACTTAAACTATATTAATATTGAATATCTCTTATATCTATAAGATATTTTTCAGCAACTGGAATTTGATCTAATTCATTTATCCTTGTTATCTTAATCATTTGTCCTTTATTTATATCCAAATAAGGATTATTAGATAAAATAGAAGAAGCTGTTGAGTGTATTGTTAATGGTAATTGACCAGTTCCATAATCAATAAAATCTGTGTTACTAGATATATCTAATCTAATTAATGATGATGTTAATCCAACAGAGTTGACTAAATATTGTCCTGAGAAATCAAAAACTGAACTTGTTCCAATAAATAAATTATTTAATGTATATGAATCTCCCTGTTTTATAGAATTATAAACTACATTAGGATTAGAATCTATTGTTAATTCTAGTAAATTATTAGATGTTAAAATTATATCACTATTTAAATCAATCTTGAAATCAAAATTTTTCCAAGTTTTTGCGGAATTGGGTTGACTAGTTGTTTTATTATAAAAAATTGGTAAATCGATATCGCTTATTATTAATGTTTCAATTTCTGTTTCATCAGTTGCCGATGCAGTTGCTATACCTAATGGGTTTATTGTTGAAATATAAATATCTAATTTTTTATTCTCAGTAGATAAGTCACTACCACTAATTAATATATCTATACTTTGTCTAAATTCTAGATCTGATGTTAATATAATTTTTAAATTATCATTATTAGGTAATTTTAATGATACCTCATCATTATTAACAATGTGTACCATAAAATCTTTATATCTAGGAACATTAATATTAACCGGAATTATTCCAGATGAATTATACATATCCGTTGTGTTATAAATATCTATTGATTTATATTTTCTATCAATGCTATTATATTTTATACTTGGTGGTGTTGTTTCAGAATTTAATTCAATCTCAATAGTATCTGATGATTCTGATTGTAACGTTGAATAAAGTTTTAACAAATCTTCTAAGTTTGACATTTTAGAATTTATAGTTGCAAAATCTTTTTGAGAATATAGTAATTGCTTTAGATTCATTATCTCACTTTTCATAGATGAGTGTTCACTTATGATATTTAAAAAACTATCATTTGTGGATGCTAATCTCTTCATTGACTCATTAAAAAGATTCATACTAAATAATGAATTAATTGCTTCTGGATTATAAGCATCAATTGGATTATCATGAATAATATTAAAGTTTAGATTAAGTGAGAATGCGTAAGATGTTCCATCCTGATTACCATTTGTAACTAGTTTTTTATATGGTGGAAATCTTAATCCAATTTCAGCATCTTTTGGATTGTTATCTGGGTGATCTAAAAATGAAATACCATATAAGTTTGTTTTTTTATTTCCAGTTGTGTCTTCTACCGTATAATACCATAGTATGGCATTAAATTCAAAATCTTTTGGAGGTGTATTATTAACTTCTAATGCGTTAAATTGATCAAAATTGGATAATGTTCTATCTTTCAAATTCATTTTAACATAGTGAGTAGTATCAAAATCTAAAATTATACCATCAATTGTTGTTCCATCAACAATTGGTGCATTTATGTCACCACTAACTCCAAAATAATTACCACTTCTTCTTAAAGAATCACCATTTGCAGCTTCATATGTAAAATCCTCTGTATCAAAATGTCCAAAATAAGATCCTGGATAATTTTGTGGTGAACTTACAATTGGCGAAGAGAATAATTCAGATCCTATAATCTCCGGTTGATATTGATTTGGTATAATTGGAAATATCATACCTGGTTTGTAATTTACATCAGCTATTGTTCTGAATAAAATGTCTGGAGTTTGTCCAGTATGATCTGGAACATGAGCGTAAACTTCGGTATAAGCTTTATTAGCTTCTTGAACATTTGACACCCCATTAACTTCACCAATATATTTAATTAATCTGTGATAGATAATTTTTGCAGTTCCGTCCAGTCCAGTAGTTGAGCTTATTATAGTTGGAAAATCAACTAAAACATCATGTGTATCATTTGTATTTACTGTAACCGAAAGTACTTTTAATTGAATTGGTCCTAACCATTCTGTGGTCCCAACTCCAAATACATCTTCTATTAAAGGTATATTATTTATATTATTAACATCTATAACATCACCAGCTCTAAAGTTTGTTATACTATTCATTATTAATTTTAAAGCTTGATCACCTGCTATTAAAAATTGCCCATCAACTGGTGATGATGATGAATCAATTTCTGTTATAGTGTATTCATTTATTTCTCTTTCTTTCCATAAATATTCTTTAAAATAAGTATCATCTGCTAAGTTATTTCTTTGAAATTCGTTTAATTCATCAATATACTCATCTTGTGGTAATGCTGGTTCTAAACTAATTAGTCCTAATTTTTTACACCATTTAAAAAATATCTTTTCAGCAGTTGTTTCAAGTGCAGTATTATCGTAATAATATTCTGTATTATTTAATCTGGATTCACGAATTGTAATTTCATGATTGGCTACATAATTTCTAAGAGATTCAATAACTTGTTCTGAAAATGTATTAGGTTGTGTTGCTGATAGTGTTGAAAATGTAGCAAAATTCCAGTAGAAATTTTCCGAAGATGTGCCACCAGTATTATTCTCATCAACTAAATTTTGAATTGGTAGATCCAATAAAACATACTTTGAAAAGTACATTTTATAATTTGAATTTTGATATGCTGCTGATATATCTTCGGCTGCACCTGGAAAAGCATAAAATGAAGTTCCATTTTCTTTTAGATTTTTATAAAGTGGTGTAACCATTATTTAATAAATACTTTTTTTATATATATTTAGATATTGATGCTCTACAAACAATCTTGTTTATTTTAATATAAATTAAAAATATATTTTATTATGATTGGTGACTTATTTTATATCATTGGTTTATTTGTACTTATAATTTCTTTTTCCAATGCTATTAATTTTATTAAATTTACTGGTATAAGAAGATGGGCTTTAACATACAGAAAAGTTACCGGAAATGATGTTTTGAAAAAAGATTTTAAATCTAATGAAGATTATAATATATTCACAATATATTCTTTATTTCTATTAGTAGAAATAATTTGGTTTATAATTGGCCTTGTATCATCAAGTTGGTATATATTCCTATCACTACTTTGTATTAGTTTATTTCTAATATTTCTAAATAAATATTTTAGATATAATATTATTTTTACTTTTATTGGATTTATCTTTTCTTATTTAAAATTTACAGTGATATTGTTTTTAATTTTAAACCACTTTCACTTTCATTTAGATATTATAACTTACTTAGAAAGTTGCTTTATAAATTCTTGAACTGATACCATTGTTCCTTTTATAGTATATTCATATAAACCTAGAGCTCCTATTTCAGATGGTGGATTATCATAAAAATTTATATCATTAAGACACTCATCTATTTGGTTTCTATATTTTAAATAAAAATCATAAATATCAGATTCATTAATCAATCCTTCTATTTTAACTTCGTTAGGATCTTTTATAAATGATTCTATGAAAGACTTCATTTCTCCTCCGGAATTATCAATAGTAGATTCAATTAATGACTCTAATTCATCAATTACTTCTTGGAATTTACCAGATTCAATAGACTCGGTGAATTTTCTTATTCTTTTGTTTTTCATATCTTATATATTTATCCCCAAATACCGGAAAAGTTACCATGATACCACATACCACCATTAAAATACCCGTTATCAAAGACACCATTAAACCAAATACCACTATTCCACGTTGAATCTTTAAAACTAGAAACACATTTTATACCAGTATCTATAACTCCGGTATTTACTGATAAAATTTCAGATAATCTAACATCTACAAATATATCAGTAGTATTTGTGTCTTCATTTATAGTTGTATCTAATACTTTATATTTTATAGGATTATCAGTTGTCCCAAATACCGAGTATGTTCCTGCTTCAAATTTATCAACTATGTAAAATGTATCACCAATATTAAATCGATAGATTCCATCTAATCTGAAATCATTATATGTATTATTAGATCTGATTCTTATAATATCAATTTCATTTAAAATACCTCCTTGCCAAAGAGAAGAGTTAAATTCTATATTATAAACATTACCACCATAGAAAGTGCCACCACTAAATATACCAGTATACCAAGTGGAATATTTATGTGTTTCTGAAATATCTGGCATTCCTTCATCATTTTCATTTAAAAATGAATGAAACTCCCCTTTTAAGAATCTACCACCATTCCAAATAGAATTTCTACTATTAAATGATTTAGTTCCAAATCTTGATTTTGTTGTTAA
>Ga0116180_1003339_pt1 | contig 12146 bp, 6 predicted proteins | sample AD_UKC073_MetaG_FD_89804 | JGI IMG/M metagenome (GOLD analysis project Ga0116180, IMG submission 89804) | Active sludge microbial communities of municipal wastewater-treating anaerobic digesters from USA - AD_UKC073_MetaG | ecosystem: Engineered > Bioreactor > Anaerobic > Digestate | place: USA... | reverse complement strand
ACAGCCGAAATGCAGGCAACGTCTGAGCGCACCCTGGTGCTGGAGAATGCCTTGCGCAGGGCGCTGGATCGCAACCAGCTCCAGTTGCATTACCAGCCGCAGGTGTCGCTGGATACCGGGGCCATCGTTGGCGCAGAGGCCTTGTTGCGCTGGAATCACCCGGAGCTTGGTTCCATCTCACCCGCAGAGTTCATTCCGGTAGCGGAAAGCAGTGGACTGATATTGCCCATCGGTGAATGGGTGTTGCGCACCGCCGTGCGCCAGCTCAGGCAGTGGCTGGGTGCCGGTGTGGCACCTATCTGCATGGCAGTCAACCTGTCGGCGGTGCAGTTCCGCCAGGCCGAGTTTCCGCAACTCATTGCGCGCATTCTCGAAGAGGAAAATCTGCCTGCGCACCTTCTGGAGCTGGAACTGACGGAAGGCGTCGCCATGACCGATCCCAATGCTGCCATCGGCATGATGGACAAACTGCACCAGCATGGCGTGCGAATGTCGATCGACGATTTCGGAACGGGGTACTCGTCTCTGAACTACCTGAAGAAATTCAAGGTCTACAAGGTCAAGATCGACCGGTCATTTGTGCGCGATATCGCAGGAGATCCAGACGACCGGGCCATTGTGAGTGCCATCATTTCGATGTCCAGAAGCCTGGGCATGCAGACCATCGCCGAAGGCGTTGAGACAGCTGAACAGCTTGCCTATCTCAAAGCGCAGGGGTGTGGGGAGGTACAGGGCTACTATTTCAGCAAGCCCGTGCCTGCCGAAGCGTTCGTGCAACTGCTGCAGAAAAGCATACCGATGGATGGGTCACTTGAGTTGACGCCCTGAACGGTCACCCGTTTACTTGCCGCGACCCAGAACTTTTTCGAATGCGTCGGCCGGGAGAGGGCGGCTGAAATAGTAGCCCTGGACTTCCTCGCAACCCCAGGACAGCAGCAGGTCTGCCTGTGCCTGGGTTTCCACGCCCTCTGCCACTACCGATTTATGCAGTGCATGGGCCAGCGCAATGATGGCCTGCGCGATGCTGCGCGAGCCTTCGTCGTGGGAGAGGTCCTTGATGAAGGACTGGTCAATTTTGAGGATGCTGATGGGCAACCGTTTCAGGTACATCATGGACGAGTAATCGGTGCCAAAGTCATCAAGGGCGATGGATACGCCGATTTCCCGCAACTGGTTGAGCAATGCGATAACGAACTCAACGTCGTTGATAAGCACGCTTTCGGTGACTTCCAGTTCCAGTGATTTCGCAGCCAGACCGGAGCTGGCAAGTGCATCGCGCACCTGGTCCACCAGATTGGTAGCCCGGAGCTGACGACCCGACACATTGACTGCAATGGTGCCCAGGGCATGGCCAGCGGCTTTCCAGGCGGCCATCTGGGTGCACACATGGCTCAGTACCCAGGGGTCGATCTGGTCAATCAGGCCCGTATCTTCCGCCAGCGGTATGAAGCGCGCTGGCGATATCCAGCCCAGTTCGGGGTGGTGCCAGCGCACCAGTGCCTCGGCCCCGGATACCTTGCCATCGCGCAGGCGGATACGGGGCTGGTAATGAACCGAGAGCTGGTTGCGTGCAATGGCCTGGCGCAACTCGTGTTCCAGGAATGTGCGCTCCTGCAACTCCTGGTTCATGCTTTCCTCGAAGAAGACCAGACAACCCCGCCCGGCATTTTTTGCACGGTACATGGCGATGTCTGCGCGCTTGAGGAGTTCTTCGGCGGTCTGGCCATCGTCGGGATAGACCGCCATGCCGATACTGCCACCAATGAAATGTTCGGCACCGGCGATCACGAACGGCTGCGCCAGTACCTGCAGGATGCCTTCGGCCATTTTTGCGGCATGTCGGGGGCTCTGCAACCCGGTTTGCAGTACGACAAACTCGTCTCCACCGAGGCGGGCGATGGTGTCGCTGTCGCGCACACTCGACTTCAGTCGACCAGCCACCTGGCACAGCAATTGGTCGCCAGCATCATGGCCCAGGGAGTCGTTGATATTCTCGAATCGGTCCAGGTCAATGAACAGCAGGGCCAGCTGGCTGCCGTCGCGGCGGGCGTGGGCCAGCTCCTGCTCCATGCGTTCGCTCAGAAACTCCCGGTTGGGCAAACCGGTCAGTCCATCATGGCGTGCCATGAATACCAGTTGCGCTTCGCGGGCGTGGGCGGCAAGTGCCACACCCACACGACCGCCCAGGTCGCGAAGCTGCTCCAGAATCTGTTCCGGCAAACCGCTTCTGTCGTCCGTTCCCAAAGCCACCAGTGCGACGACTTCGTCGCGTGCTACTACCGGCAACAGAAACTGGTGGGCTGGCACACGTTCACCAAACAGGGAGGCCGTGTGGGGGGCGCTGTGCTGGCTGCATCCAGCCATAGGCCTGCTGCGTGGGGTAACAGGGAAGAAAGCCGCAGGTTTTCAAGAGGCTGGCGAAATTGCTGCGACTGGTGCTCCCCTTTTTTGCGCAGGTACACCGTTCCCAGATTGGCATTCAATTCGTCAGGTACCACAACGCTCACCAGGGCATGTGGGAGGATTTCCAGCATCCGCTGTTGTACGCGGTCAATGATCTGTGCAATGTCAATGTGGGACAGGATTTGCTGGTCAATCCGGGACAGCGCCTGCATGGCGTTGATGTTTTGTCCCAGCCGGCTTGCCATGGTGTTCAGCGAATCTGCCAGTTGCCCGAACTCGTCCTTTCGGGCGATGCTGACCGGAACGTCAAATTGTTCACTTTCAATGCGACGTGTGCCCTCCATGAGGCGTTCCAGTGGCACCAGCGTGCGCCGGATTTGCGAGACGCTCAGCAATGCCACGAAAAGCAGTGTGGCCACCGCGATGCCTATCAATGTCTGGGCCATCTGCGTCAGTGACTCGAATGCCAGCCCACCGGGACGCATGGCAATGATGGTCCACTCGGGTTGTGCAAACCTGGCTTTTAGAAACAATGCACTGCGTGCGGTCAACCAGCCGTCGATCTCGACGGTTTTTCCACTTTCTCCGCGCAGACTCGCGTTCACTGCTGTCGCGCCCAGGTCAGCGTCAGAGCAGGTCAGCAGGGCGGACCGCTGGTCCAGCACACAGATGCTGGTCTGAAATGGAAGTGTTTCGGGGTCATCCCACAGGTATTTGGGGTCAAGCTCCGCCAGGAGTTCGCCCCTTTCGGGCTGTGTTGTATCGATGCGCACTGCGAGCCACAGGGTTGGGATGCTTCCCACAGCGTGTGATGGCAACAGCGCCACCTCACCTCTGGCCAGATGGCTTTCCAAAGCGTCGGGAATCTGTGGCGGGGGGGATGCGAAGGCAGAACCCCAGCGCATGGCGGCCTTCCCGTGGGTGATGCGATAGACGCGCAGGAATGCGCTTTCGAAGTTCGCCGGGCGGGGGCTGGAGCCATTGGTGAAAACGCGAATCTGGGCGGCATCTGCGTTCAGGATGAAACTTGCTCCCAGCAGGTGGTCATACACCGTTCGTGCGTAGGCGCCAGCGGCCTGGCTCAACTGGCGTTGCCCGGACTCGCTGACCACATTGAACACGTGCCGGTAGCTCAGTACCCCGAGAATGGCTACAGGGATAAATGCCGAAATAACGAAGAGAAAAAATACACGACGTGCAACTGCACTGCGCAGAAAGGTTCCCTGGAGGTGCAGTTTCAAGGCGAAAAGTCCCCAGCCAAGCCGACAAACTGGCCATCACGACCCCGCACGATGTCATCGAGGCTGTCTTTTTGCGTCAGCTGCGTTTTGGACACCCCGTTTTTTCCCGTGCTGTAGAGGTCGTAGTCAGAGTTGATGGGGTTGAATTTGTGGTCCTTGCGGGCCATGCCATTCCCCTGGACACTGGTCAGGTCGACTTAGACGTAGGGGCGGCCCCATGGATCAAGCAAATTGGCATTGCCAACATCGGCCAGTGATGCCGGGTAGGTGCCACCACTGGCGAAGTAGTCGGTAATCAGTGTCTGCAGAATCCTGATATCGGTGATGGCTTTGGATTGGTCCATCCGGTCACGGTAGTTGTTGTATTTGGGAATCGCGATGGCTGCCAGCACGCCGACCAACGAGACGGCGATCAATACCTCAACCAGTGTGAACCCGAAATGTCGACGGTTTCGCGAGATATTTAAAAGCATGTTTCCAGCGTTTCCCCGTGTGTTGGCTTGGCACCCGCAGTGTCAAACCGATCAGCCATATCCGATGGTCCAAATGTAAGGATATGTTACCGCATGGGGTATGGGCCTCAAGGCAGGCCCGTTGTGTGCTCGCTGGCTAGAAAGTCTCCCAATCGTCGTCACCGGATGCCGGGGCGGGTTTGGGGGACGGCTTGGGCAGAGCTGCAGGTGCTGCGGTGGTGGGCCGCCTTTTCGGCGGTGCGGCTTTTGCGCTGGCTGCTGCGCGCTGCGCTGGCGATCCATTGGTGCCCAGTGCCCGGCGATGGGTGTCCTGAGAAGGGAGGATTTTGGGTGCGGCAGGCCGCACGGAAACCTTGGGCAGGCTGCCTGCGCCATCGGCATCGTTGAGTTTGAAAGCAGCCACAACCTGCACCAGGTCTTGCGCCTGGGATTTGAGGCTGCTGGCGGCTGCGGCCATTTCTTCCACCAGCGCCGCGTTCTGCTGTGTGGCATGGTCCATTTGGGTAACAGCGTCACCCACCTGGGTTACGCCCTGTGCCTGTTCGTTGCTGGCGGCACTGATTTCGCCCACGATATCCGTGACCTTCTTGATGCTGCCCACCACTTCGGCCATCGTCGTACCGGCTTCGTCCACCAGCGTGGTGCCGCGTTCCACCCGCTCGACACTGGCGTTGATCAGGTTCTTGATTTCCTTGGCTGCTTCCGCGCTGCGGCCAGCGAGGCTGCGCACTTCGGAGGCCACCACGGCAAAGCCCCGACCCTGTTCTCCGGCACGGGCAGCTTCCACCGCGGCATTGAGCGCCAGAATATTGGTCTGGAAGGCGATGCCGTCGATCACACTGATGATGTCGGCAATCTTGCGCGACGAGTCGTTGATGCCTTTCATGGTTTCCACCACCTGGCTGACGACGTCTCCGCCCTTGATGGCCACCGTGGAGGCGTTCAATGCCAGTTGATTGGCCTGCCGTGCGTTCTCCGCGTTTTGTTTCACGGTGGAGCCCAGGTGGTCCATGGAAGAGGCGGTCTGCTGCAAGGCACTGGCCTGGTGTTCCGTGCGGGACGACAAATCGTGGTTGCCCTGCGCAATTTCGGCGCTCGCGGTGGCCACGCCCTCGGACCCTTGCCGCACATTGGAAACCACTCTGGACAAAGCCAACCGCATGGACTCCAGTGCGTGCAGCATCTGTGCGGGCTCGTCCGTACCGCGCGGATGCAGGGCATGGGTCAGATTTCCGCTCGCAAACTCTTTTGCGGCACTGACGGCGTATTGAATGGGCTGGGTGATCTGGCGGGTGATCCAGTAGGCCATGGCTGCGGCCAGGGCGATGGTGACGACCAGCAGCACGATCACGCTCCACATGGAGCCAGCATAGGTTTGCTTGGCCCCGGCATGTGCAGCGTCAGCGCCCTTGGAGTGGGACGCAATGGTTTCTTCAATGTCTTTGGACAGGGCTTTGAAAGCGGTTCGTGACTCGCCATTGAGCAGCTCGGTGGTGGCCATGGCCTCCGCGGGACCAACGTCGGACAGCACCAGCAGTTTGGTGCTGATGGCGTAGTAGGCAGCCAGGTCCTTGCCGTATTTTTCCCAGACCTGTTTTTCCGTCGAAGAGTCCAGCAAGGCCGACAGTTTGGTCCCCACTTCATGGATCCTGCCCTTGTTGGCAGCAATGCGGTCCGCCTCTATCTTCTTGTCCTCAGGCGCGACGGCCATGGCGTGCTGCGTTTCTGCCTGACGCAAGTCGTACAGCAGCCCTTGAATTTCACCTGCGTACTTGATACTGGGCAGCCAGTTGCTGGCCATTTCCTCGGTGTTGCCGTTGATGCGCGCCAGCTGGATCAGCGAGAAGCCGCCAATGATCGCCGTCAGCAGCACCATGAGCAAAAACGCTCCGCCCAACTTGACGCTGATTTTGGTATTCGAAAAGTTCATGTACTACGTTCCCAACAAATATGCTTTATTACTCAGGAGTACCCTGCGCAAAACTTTCGAATTGGCGAGGCATTCAATCCGACCAGTGTGGCATACCACGCACCAGATGGCGATCCACTTGGTGACACTTTTTGCAGGCTGGGGTTTACCCTGTGGTGATTTCTTGCAGAATGAATCCATCTCCCGCTCTCCCAGCTTTCTTCGAATGTGCCAGCGCCCATGAAGTCTTCCCGTTTTCGCGTCCATCCGTCGTGGATCATTGTGCTGGCAGGTGTCAGTGCCGCACTGCATGTGGGCAAGCTGCCGCCTGCACTTCCGGTTTTGCAGGTTGCGCTCGGCATATCACTGGTACAGGCGGGATTCCTGATGTCTCTGGTGCAAATGGCGGGCATGGCATTGGGCCTGTTGGTGGGTCTTGGGGCGGATAGTCTGGGGCTGCGGCGCTGCATGCTGGTGGGGCTGGCGGTGCTGTCGACGGCCAGTTTTCTGGGGGGCTGTGCAGACCATCTTGCCGCTTTGCTGTTTCTGCGGGGTGTGGAAGGCTTGGGCTTTCTGCTGGTGGTGATGCCGGCGCCCACCCTGATTCGGCGCACCGTTGCGCTAGAAGCATTGGGGCCACGCCTGGGTTGGTGGGGGGCCTACATGCCGCTGGGGAGTGCCATCGCACTGTTGATCGGACCTTGGGTGCTGGCGGACTGGCATTGGTCGGTCTGGTGGTGGTCGCTTGGGCTGGTATCTGCGCTGGCCTGGGTGGCTGTGTGGTGGGCGGTGCCAGAGCTTGCCGCGGTGAGGCCTGCCGCACAAGGTCCTGTGACCAGATCGGAATGGTTGCCGCGGCTGCGGCTGACCGTGCGCAGCCCGGGGCCCTGGCTTGTTGCATTGTGCTTTGCTGCGTATTCCGCCCAATGGATGGCTGTCATCGGTTTTCTTCCGTTGGTTTATGCGCAGATGGGGTTGGCCGCCGGAATCACCGGTGTGCTGACGGCCGCTGTGGCACTCGTGAACGTGAGTGGCAATGTACTGTCGGGCAGGTTGGTGCAGCGGGGCTGGAGCGCCGCGACGGTGCTGCAACTGGGCTTTGCGGCCATGGCTGTGGGCGCTGTTGGCGCATTTGGTCAATGGCAGGGCGAGGGATTGGTTTTGCCGCTGCGGTTCGCGTCTGTGGTGTTTTTTTCCGCAGTGGGTGGGCTGATTCCCGGCACACTTTTTCTGATGGCGGTGCGTCTGGCTCCCAGCGAAAACACGGTGACTACGACGGTAGGGGCCATGCAGCAATGGTCGGCTCTGGGTCAATTTGTCGGACCTCCCCTGGTGGCGTGGGTTGCAGCCGGCGTTGGTGGTTGGCAATGGACCTGGGTGGTGACGGTCGCGCTGTGTCTCGTTGGCGGTGCACTGGCCGGCAGGGTAGGGCGCCTGTGCTGAGCAGGGTGGCAGTCGTATACTTTGAGGGGTATACAAAGGGCCATGATCAGTGTCTGACTTCACTTGCACTCCATGAAATCTGATGCGTCCTCCATCGCGCAAGGCGATTTACAGGAACTCTCTCCCGATGTCGTCCAGGTCCGGATGCTGCGCGAGTTGTTTGCACGCACACGCGAGTCCGCCATTGTCGGTGTTCCACCGGTTCTTCTGCTCGGTTGGGCGCATAGGGATGCACAGCCAATCCAATATATCTTGTATTGGGCTATTGCCGTTTTTTTTTGCGCTGTCCTACCGGTTCCTGGTGGGGCACCTCTACCTGAGCCAACCCCAACTGCAGGCTGAGCGCAGGCGTGTCTGGTTTGTCCTGGAGTGGGTCGGTGCGGTGGCGCTGGCCGCGGTCTGGGTTTCCAGCATCACGCTGCTGGGGTCCGGCGTGGTGGACGCCCTGTTTTACCTGCGGCTGATTTTTCTGGTTGCCCTGGCGGCATTTATGTTGAGTGCACTGGGTATTGACATCCGCCTCTATGCGAGTTTTTTGGCCGTGATTGTGGTGGGTACCCTGCTGGTGCTGCATGTGTATTTCCCGCAGTTCGTGGCGGCGGTGCCTGTCGTGACCGTTGGCCTGTTTGTCTACGCCGTGATGTTGCTGGTTCGCAGCCGTGGCGAGCACAGTCGCACGCTGGAGTGGGTGCGTGCCCGGCTGACCCAGAGAATCCTGATGGACCAGTTGAACCAGACCATCCAGCAGGAACTGGCGATGCACGAGGCCTTGCGCATCAAGTCCATGGAGCTGGAAGCCACCAACCGCAAGCTCAATGAGTTGGCGATCCATGATGGGCTGACCGGTGCATTCCGGCGAGGCTATATCGAGGGAGAACTGCGTCGAATCGTCAAGGGAGCCCAGCGCAAGCCCAGCGAGTTTTCGGTGATGCTGCTCGACATTGACTTTTTCAAACGCGTCAATGACCAGCATGGTCATTCTGTTGGTGACGATGTGTTGCGCAGCCTGGCCAAGCTGGTGCAGACGACTCTGCGTGAGAATGACCTGTTTGGGCGTTGGGGTGGCGAGGAGTTCATTGCACTGATGCCAGATACGGGCATGGCAGCGGCGGTAGACGCGGCAGAGCGGGTTCGCAAGGCGATGCATACCTTGCAGTTTGCGGGTACCCGAGGGCCTTTCGGTGTCACAGTCTCCATCGGTGTGGCACAACTGGAAACGAATGAAACAGCCGACAGTCTGACCCATCGGGTTGACAAGGCCCTCTATGCCGCCAAGCATGCTGGACGGGACCTTGTGCTGTCCTACGCGCCGCAGCAGGAGTAGGGTTATGCCACAATGCATTGATGCAGCTTCAGCACACACTTCGGAAACCGCATCGTTTGCAATACTTGGTGAAAAGCAGGCTTGTTTTGCCACGGGGACAGGCCTATGCTTTCGCTGTCGAGCGCATGGCATCGGCTTCACTGTTGCCCGACGCCCAAGAGGGAATTTCTGCATTTCTTGAGGAATTTCCTCCGAATCACCGGTAGGACTTCCTGAAACTGACTGGCAACCGCATGCACTGGAATTTTCTTCAATCGCGCTCGCTCAAGGTCAAGATAACGCTGTTCACGCTGGTGATCTTTGTGGCCAGTTTCTGGTCGCTCGCCTATTACGCGAGCCGCATGCTGCGCTCGGACATGGAACAGCTACTGGGAGCGCAGCAGTATGAAGCCGCGTCCTTCCTGGCTACCAGTGTGCAACAGCAACTCACTGAGCGGTTGACGGCTCTGGAAACCGTGGCGGGAGAGGTTCGGGGCAGTCTGCTGGCCGGGACGACCGGATTCACGGGTGCCCTGGAGAGTCGCCCGGTACTTCAGCGGCTCTTCAATGGCGGGGTAGTTGTTGTATTGCCCGACGGCACGTTGGCTGCACCGTTGGTCCCTGCCTACCGTCCACTGCAGACGGCTGCGGACTTTGACCGGTCTTTTTTTCAGCGTGCACTGGCGCTGGCAGGGGGGGCTGGCACTTCCTATGCGGGGGTGAACCTCCAGGGCATCCCCTTCGTCGCCACGGTGTTTCCCGTGAAGGACAACAGTGGCGGGGTCATGGGAGCGCTGGTGGGTTTGACGGATCTGGGCACGGCCAACTTCCTGGATGCGATTGCCCAAAGTGACCGCGCCGGTCACGGCGCCTACCTGCTGGTGGTGGACCCGCAACGCCGGACGATTCTGGCTTCTTCGGACAAGACGCGGGTCATGCAGGTGGTGCAGCCGGGTGCCAGTACATTGGCAGACCGGTTCATCGATGGTTACGAGGGGTCGGGTATTGCAGTCAACCCCAGTGGGAGTGAAGTGCTTTCCTCTGCCAAGGGCGTTCCCGGTGTGGGTTGGGTGGTGACGGTTTCCCTGCCTGCTGATCGGGCCTTTGCGCCGATAGGTGCCATGCAGCAGCGCATGTTCTTCGGAGCGGCACTCCTGACGCTGCTGGCTGGTGTGCTGACGTGGTGGATGTTGCGACGGCAACTCGCGCCCATGCTGTCGACAGTCCGTACGCTGACGACCCTGTCCAATACTGGGCAATCGCCTAAACAACTGCCAGTGGCCAGCCAGGATGAAATCGGAAGTCTGGTTGCCAGCTTCAACCACCTGCTCGACACCATGGCGCAGCGCGATGCCCTGCACCGGCAGATTCTGGATACCTCCAGTGTGGCCATTTTCCTGGTGGACATGCATGGCCGTATTACCCAGGCCAACCAGCCCATGGCCCGGATGTTTGGCCGGGCTCTGGAGTCGCTGGAGGGCGCCGAGTATGTGTCGCTGGTACACCCCAGAGAGCGCGAAGAGGGCCGGGAAAAAATGCTTGCGCTGCTGGGCAGCAAAATCGCAGTGGTGGATGTGGACCGGTTGTACTGGCGGGAAGACGGGACGGAATTCTGGGGACGTCTGACCGGACGGCGCTTTGTCGATGCCAGCGGACAAGATCGTGGTTTGGTGGGCGTGATTGCAGACATCACCGAGCGCAAAAAAATGCAGCACTACGAGCTGTTTCGTAGCCGCATTCTGGAAATGCTCACGGTCAGTCAGCCGCTGGACAGCGTTCTGGTGGCCATGGTGCAGGGCGTGGAACAGATTCTCACCTCGTCCCTGTGCAGCATCCTGGTGCTGGATGAACAGGGAAAACACATCCACCAGGGATATGCACCAAGCCTTCCCGATGCGTACAACGCAGCGCTGGAGGGGCTGGCCATTGGAATCGGCGCGGGATCGTGTGGCGCTGCGGCCTTTACCGGTGAGCGCGTGGTGGTGGTGGATATCGCCACCCATCCGTACTGGGCACCCTATCGGGATCTGGCGGCCAGTGCGGGGCTGGCCGCGTGCTGGTCGCAACCATTTCGTGACTCGTCTGGCCGGGTGATTGGTACTTTTGCCATCTACCACCGAACCCCCCATGCACCGACGGCGACGGACATCACCATCATCGAACAGTCGGCCCATCTGGCCAGCATCGCCATCGAGCGCAGCCAGGATGCCAGGAAACTGCAGGAGAGCGAAGCCCATTTCCGTCTGTTGACGGAGGATGTTTCGGACGTGGTGTGGAAGACGGATAAAGACTTCGTGTTCACCTACATCAGTCCTGCAGACGAACGCTTGCGTGGGTACCGGGCCGATGAGGTGGTAGGGCGCAAAGTGTCTGATTTGTTCAATCAGGACGGTATCGCCACTGTCAGGCGGGCGATTCAGCAGCGCGAAGCCGATGCAGGTAGTCCCAGTCCATTGGCGGCATCGTTCGAAGCGCAGCAGCGGTGCAAGGATGGCCGCTGGGTCTGGACCGAAATACTGGCCATTGCCGAGCGGGATGCCGGTGGCATCGTCACCGGGTACCACGGCATCACACGCGATATCACAGCGCGCAGGCAATCTGAGGAATCGCTGCAATTGGCGGCCAGTGTTTTCAGTCATGCGCAGGAAGGCATTCTGATCACCAATCTGGACGGCATCATCATTGACGTGAATGCGGCGTTCACCCGAATTACCGGCTACAGCCGGGAAGAAGTGCTGGGGAGCAACCCGCGCATGCTGAGTTCGGGACGGCATGGGGATGATTTTTATGCAGCCCTCTACCGGGAGTTGCACGACAAAGGCCAGTGGCAGGGTGAGATATGGAACCGCCGCAAGAACGGCGAGATGTATGCCCAGACCCAAACCATCAGCACGGTGAACGATGCGCAGGGCAGGGCGCTGCACTATGTGGCCCTGTTCTCGGATATCACCGACCAGAAAATGCACCAGAGCCAGCTGGAGCACATCGCGCACTTTGATGCCCTCACCAACCTGCCCAACCGGGTTTTGCTGGGAGACCGCTTGCACCAGGGCATGGCACAGTCCGCGCGCCGTGGCGAGATCCTGGCGGTGGCTTTTCTGGACCTCGACGGTTTCAAGGCCATCAACGACCAGTTTGGCCACGATGCCGGTGACCACCTGCTCGTGGCCCTGGCTGCCCGTATGAAGTCTGCCCTGCGTGACGGCGATACGCTGGCGCGCATCGGTGGGGACGAGTTCGTCGCGGTCATTGCCGATATTGCGGACACGGCGGCCAGTGTGCCGCTGCTGCACCGGTTGCTGGCTGCTGCCGCGCAGCCTGTGCAGGTGGGCGCACATACCTTGCAGGTGTCTGCCAGCGTGGGCGTGACGTTT
>Ga0116180_1003333_pt1 | contig 12155 bp, 10 predicted proteins | sample AD_UKC073_MetaG_FD_89804 | JGI IMG/M metagenome (GOLD analysis project Ga0116180, IMG submission 89804) | Active sludge microbial communities of municipal wastewater-treating anaerobic digesters from USA - AD_UKC073_MetaG | ecosystem: Engineered > Bioreactor > Anaerobic > Digestate | place: USA... | reverse complement strand
GAGCCGCAACTGGCGGCACTGTTCGCCGAGGTTGAGGCTGAGCAGAAAGCATTTGAGGCGGCCCAGCACAAATCGAGCATTCCGGCTTTGCTAAAACGCTTCAACACGCCTGAAAGCGTCGCGCGCGGGCACCAGCTCTATACCGGGCTGATCCAGTTCGGGGACGGAGAAAACCAACCCGGAGCGGAGCTCAACGGTTACTGGCATATGCGCAATGCAAAGATTTTCGGGAAGCTGATGCAGGCAGCGAAGCCGGGCGACCGGGTGCTGGTGGTATTCGGCGCGGGCCATGGGTACTGGCTCCGACAATTTGCACAGACGACGGTGGGTTACCGGCTTGTCGATGTTGTGCCCTATCTTGATTCCGCGGACCGGAAGGTCGGCAAGCGGAAATAGGCGAGGCGGGCCCACGTCCTAGGCCCGCCCCGCCAACCCCGTCAGAACGACAGGGTGAACGATCCGACCAGCCGGGCCTTGCCCAGGTTGCCGAACAGAGCGCCGCTATCGTCGGTGTCGTGGTAACGCACGTCAATGCTGGCACCCTTGAACACGGTGTAGGATGCGCCGAGGTTCCAGGTGTTGTAGTTGAACAGGCTGTTCACGGTCTGGTGGCCGAAGGCGCCAGATACACTCAGCTTGTCGTTCACCGGCATGGACAGCGCGGCCTCGTAATAGGTCGCGTCGGCATCGGTGCCGAAATAGTCCCAGGTGTGATAGACCGAGCCGGTCAGCGAAGCCTTGCCCAGCGGAACGGTGATGGCACCCTTGATTTCGGTGGTGTCGATATTGGCGGGGGCATCGACATAGCCATAGCGGACCACGCCGACATCAAGCTTAACCGGACCGACCGGCAGGGTGTAACCCGCCCACAGATCGTATTCCTGGTTGATCCCGGCGAAATCGACGTTTTCGGTTCCGGCCCCGGCATAGAAGCCCTTGTAGCTGGCGCTGACCGAAGCGAAGACCGCAGCGTGGTTGTCTGACTGGCTGACGCCGCGCCATTCGTAGTTGGTTGAGCCGGTCAGCGATGCGCTGACATCAACCCCGTCGCCTTCATCGGCCCAGGCGGCGGTGGGCAGGGCCAGTGCGGCAAGGGCCGCGAATCCAAGCAATTTCCTCATCGTCTTTTCCCTCATGTTATTGGGCATGGCTTCGCCGAGACCCGCGGATCATGCCGCGGCGCCGAGCCTGTCCCGGTTGAAAATTTGGTGATCCGGCGGACGGGATTGGAGAGAGTGATGCGGTTTCCCGCCCGCCGGACCTGTGCGACCCTTAGAAGAAACCGAGCTTCTTGGGGCTGTAGCTGACCAGCAGGTTCTTGGTCTGCTGATAGTGTTCAAGCATCATCTTGTGGGTCTCGCGCCCGATGCCCGACTGCTTGTATCCACCAAAGGCGGCGTGGGCCGGATAGGCGTGATAGCAGTTGGTCCACACGCGCCCGGCCTCGATCGCGCGGCCGAAGCGATAGCAGGTGTTGACGTTGCGGCTCCACACCCCGGCGCCCAGGCCGAACATGGTGTCATTGGCGATCGCCAGGGCTTCTTCTTCGGTCTTGAAGGTCGTGGTCGAAACCACCGGGCCGAAGATTTCCTCCTGGAAGATGCGCATCTTGTTGTGGCCCTTGAAGACCGTCGGCTGGATATAGAACCCGCCGGAAAGATCGCCTTCGAGCTGCGCGACATCGCCGCCGATCAGCACTTCGGCGCCTTCGTCCTTGCCGATCTGCAGGTACTTCAGGATCTTTTCCTGCTGTTCCTGGCTGGCCTGGGCACCGATCATCGTAGCCGGATCAAGCGGGCTGCCCTGGACGATTTGCGCAACCCGCTTGAGCGCGCGTTCCATGAACTTGTCATAGATCGATTCCTGGATCAGCGCGCGGCTGGGGCAGGTGCAGACTTCACCCTGATTCAGCGCGAACATCACGAAGCCTTCGATTGCCTTGTCGAAGAAATCGTCATCGGCATCGGCGACGTCGGCGAAGAAGATGTTGGGGCTCTTGCCGCCCAGTTCCAGCGTCACCGGGATCAGGTTTTCGCTGGCATAGCCGGCGATCAGGCGGCCGGTGCTGGTTTCGCCGGTGAAGGCGATCTTGGCGATCCGCTTTGAGCTGGCGAGCGGCTTGCCGGCTTCGATGCCAAAGCCGTTGACCACGTTGAGTACGCCCGGCGGGAGAAGATCGCCAACCAGTTCCATCAGGACCAGGATCGAGGCCGGGGTCTGTTCCGCGGGCTTGAGCACCACGCAGTTGCCTGCGGCCAGCGCCGGGGCGACCTTCCAGGCCGCCATCAGGATCGGGAAGTTCCACGGAATGATCTGCCCGACCACGCCCAGCGGTTCATGAATGTGATAGGCCATGGTGTCATGGTCGATCTCGCCGATCGAGCCTTCCTGCGCGCGGACGCAGCCGGCGAAATAGCGGAAGTGGTCGATCGCCAGCGGAATATCGGCGGCGGTCGTTTCGCGGATCGGCTTGCCGTTGTCCCAGGTTTCAACCAGTGCCAGCTTGGCCAGGTTTTCTTCCATCCGGTCGGCGATCCGGTGCAGGATCAGCGCACGTTCGGCTGGGCTGGTACGGCCCCAGGCGTCCTTGGCGGCGTGGGCGGCGTCAAGCGCCAGCTCGATGTCAGCCGCGTCGCTGCGGGCGATCTGGCACACGGCCTCGCCGGTGATCGGGCTGATGTTGTCGAAATAGCGTCCGTTGACCGGAGCGACCCACTTGCCGCCAATGAAGTTGTCATACGACTTGGCGAAAGGGGATACGAGCTTGGTTGCGGCGTCCGCAGTCATCACGTTCATGGCCTTGGGTTCCTCTCAATGACGGACCGGAATCGGTTCCGGGCCTTGGCAAGAAAGGTGTCAGGTCAACGACGGGGTGGGTAGGGGGGCGCAGTGGCTGCCAGAGGCAATGTGTATCAGGGGTGAGACACGCCTGCGATCAATGCAGTTCACTCATGCCCGCGCGCTCCATCCGGCGATACATGGTGGCGCGGCCGATCCCGAGCAGGCGGGCGGCTGCGGCAACATTGCCGTTCGAGCGGGCCAGGGCCTGACGCAGGATCGCTCTTTCGCCGTCCTCGAACCCGGCCTTCTCACCTGTCCCCATAACGTCTGCAAGCGGGCGGGGGTTGCGCAGTGCGGCCGTGTCGAGCTGGAACTGGCTGCGCGCGGCCCGGGTTGCTCCGATCACCAGATCGTCGCGGTCAACCGCCAGCAGTGCAGAGCCGCGGCCCGGCGCTTCGGGGGCATAGACGATCCGCGCGTCGGCAAAGCGGCGGCAAAAGAAGTCCCGCTCGATCTGCCGTGCGGCGTCCTGCACCAGTGCGGCGATCATCGCGGCCATCGCCTCACCATGGTCGGCGCGGCAGGTCGAAACATCGAGGGCGGCGACCAGCTGCCCGTCCGGATCGAAGACCGGAGCATCCATGCAGGAGACCCCGACATTGCGACTGGCGAAATGTTCGGTGCGCAGGATCGTCACCGGGCGGGATTCGACCAGACAGGTGCCGATGCCGTTGGTTCCTTCGGCGGCCTCGCTCCATTCCGCGCCGGGGGTCAGGCCGATTGCGTCGAACAGGTCATGGTCCCCGATCTGCGAACGGGCCTCCAGAATTACACCGCGCGTGTCGGACAGCACCACGGCGCACCCGGTGCGGCCGACGCTGCCGTAAAGCAGATCCAGCACCGGTGCCGCCGCCGCCAGCAGTTCATCATTGGTTTCCCGCAGGCGGGAAAGATCAAAGCCGCCGATCCGTTCACGACGGTGGTTGGCTGAAGGATCAAGGCCGTGGTGGAGGGCTGAACGGCACCATGATGCAGCAACCGAAGAGGTGGCGGCCGCGCTGCCCGACTGGACCGTTGCCAGCACGTGATCGCTGTGATTTTCCCTGGAGCCCGTCATCGCGCTCTCCTCTCTCACCGGCGCAACCTCTATCGGATTATCGCCCCTTGCGCCAGAAGGTGCCGGGAAAGCCGGAAAAAGCAAGCCCCGCCCGGAGGCCGGGCGGGGCGGTGTCTCAATATCGAGACAGTTGAGCGCTTACTTGACCACGACCTCAACACGCCGGGCAGCGTCTTTGGCCACGCTCGCATCGGTCACGCTCTCAGGCTTGACCAGCGCGACCGCGGTTTCCGGAATGCCCGACTTGATCAGTGCCGCCTGGACGGCCTGGGCGCGTTTTTTGGCCAGATCGGCGTTGAGCGCGGCATTGCCGCTGGAGTCGGCATAGCCCGAAACGGCGAGGGTGGCGCCAGGGTGGGCTTCGATCCAGGCCTTGAGCCCGCCCGCAGCCGGATCAAACGCGGGGACGACATCAATCTTCCCACTGTCAAAATAGACTTTGACCACTGGCTTGGCATCGCGGGTTTCGGCTGTGACACCGGCACCGCTGGGGATCGTCACCGTACCTTCAGCGGGGGCAGCGGCCAGGTCCGTGGTCGCTCCTTCGCCGGCCATGGCGCCTTCGCTGCCCATGGGAACTGCTTCAACCGGCGTTGCGTTCGACTGAGCATCCTCTGCCGGAGAGCGCATGAAGAACCACCACGCCAGGAACAGCAGTACGGCAAGGGTGAGCAGCCACCACAGCCAGCCAAGGCCCGAATCTTCATCCTTAGCAGTGCCCGATCCGGTGATGGTGCCGACCGCGTTGCTTGCGGCGGCAGCCTTTTCCGCCGTTGCTCCGGCCATAGCCGCCGCACCAGCGGCGGCTGCACCCGCCGCGCCAACCGCGGCGGTTCCGGTCGCCACCGCAGCTTTGGCTGCATCGTCAGCGGTATCTGCCGCAGCCTTGGCAGCCTCGGCGGCTGTATCCGAAGCCTTGGCTGTCGCCGCTTTTGCGGCAGCAGGCGCTGCAGCGGCCAGACCCAGCGCGCCACCCGCGACGGCGGTTGCCGCTGGCGCAGCCTTGGCGGCAGGCTTGCTCTTTTCGGCGGGAGCAGCCTTCTTGGCAGGCGCAGCCGCTTTCGCCGGGGCAGCCTTTTTCGCAGGCGCGGGCTTGGCAGCGGCCTCCTTGACCGGGGCTTCAACCTTCTTGACGGGGGCCGTCTTCTTCGCGGCAGGTTTCTTGGCGCTTGTCGCAGCGGCTCCGACAACAGCGGCCGCCGCTCCTGCCGCCTTGGCTGCGCTCTTCGCGGCGGGCTTTGCCTCTGCGGCCTTGGCGGGGGACTTTTCTTTCGCAGGCACCTTGGTTGCGGCGGCTTTGGCCTTGGGCGCGAACAGGGCCAGCTGTCCGAAGTGATCGGCCAGCAGGTAGTAAACCGTGACGCGGTTCTTGGTCCGATCGGCCTTCATCACCTCTCCGACCTTGGCGATGGCGGCATCAAGCACCGAATCGGCATCGGTCCGGCCCAGCTTCTTCTTGAGGAAGTTGCTGCGGACCCGATCAAGTTCTTTTGGATCGGAAAAGGCGACCAGCGACGAATCGACCTTCCGCAAGGCAATTCCGCAATAGCGGACGATCCCGGCGATGATCGCATCATCGGCGTTCTTCGCGTATTTCTTGACGTCAGCGGCCCAATCGGTTGCCATTTCACACTCCCTCAGTGCCCGGCAATCGGTGATTGCCCCACAGCTTCGCGACCCGAAGCACGGGCGCGGAACCTAACGAATAATTGCGTTGGGTCTAGGGCCAAATCCGGCCCGTTCACGCCGCGAGCTTGAGCTCCATCCGGCCCCAGATCTCAACCAGGGCGTTGGTCAGCTCGGTCATCATCGCTTCGGTATGAGCCGGGCCGGGGGTGAAGCGCAGACGCTCCGTTCCGCGCGGCACCGTGGGGTAGTTGATCGGCTGAACATAGACCCCGTATTCGGCCAGCAGGATGTCCGAAATCTTCTTGGCCTTGACCGGATCGCCAACCATTAGCGGGACGATGTGGGTGGTGCTGTCCATCACCGGCAGGCCCGCCTCGCGGAACATTTCCTTGAGCATGGCTGCTGCGGCCTGCTGGCCCTCACGCTCGACGCTGGAACTCTTGAGGTGGCGAACCGATGCCAGAACCCCGGCAACCAGAACCGGCGAAAGGCTGGTGGTGAAGATGAAGCCCGGGGCATAGGACCGGATCACGTCGATGATCCGGGTATCGGCCGCGATATAGCCGCCCATCACCCCGAAAGCCTTGCCCAGAGTGCCCTCGATAATGTCGATCCGGTGGGCCGCTTCGTCGCGGTCGGTGATCCCGCCGCCGCGCGGGCCGTACATCCCGACAGCATGAACCTCATCGATGTAGGTCAGCGCGTTGTACTTTTCGGCAAGGTCGCAGATCGCGTGGATCGGGGCGACGTCGCCTTCCATCGAATAGACGGATTCGAATGCGATCAGCTTGGGCAGAGCCGGGTCTTCGGCTGCCAGCAGTTCTTCCAGATGTGCAAGATCATTGTGACGGAACACACGCTTTTCGGCGCCGGAGTTGCGAATCCCGGCGATCATGCTGGCGTGGTTCAGCTCGTCTGAAAAGATCACGCAGCCGGGCAGGATCTTGGCAATGGTCGAGAGAGTGGCATCGTTCGAGACATAGCCCGAGGTGAACAGCAGCGCGCCGTCCTTGCCGTGCAGATCGGCCAGTTCCGCCTCAAGATCGACGTGGTAATGCGTGTTCCCGCCGATATTGCGGGTGCCGCCCGAACCGGCGCCGACATCGTTCAGCGCCTCTTCCATGGCGGCAATCACCTTGGGGTGCTGGCCCATCGCCAGATAGTCGTTCGAACACCAGACCGTGATCGGCTTCGGGCCGTTGTGCCCGGCAAAGCACCGCGCATTGGGATAAGCGCCCTTGTTGCGCAGAATATCGATGAAAACCCGATAGCGACCCTCCGAATGGAGTCGCTCAATCGCCTGGTCAAAAATATGGTCGTAGTTCACGTGCGAATTATCCTCGCTTCCGCGCCGGTCGGGGCGCTTTACGCCATGCAAATACCGATTGCCAGCCCAAAGGCGTTGCGCTGAATCAATCGGCCCGATCGGTAAAGGTGAAGTGAATGCCGGTCGGCCGCTTGATATCGACCAGCCGCTCGAAATCGTGGCCGGGCACCACAATCATCGCCGGGGCCTGCGCCTTCAGCGCAGCAATCGTCTTGAGCCAGGCGAAGACTTCGCCGCGCGCTTCGGGGGCCAGATAGTCCCCGACGAGGCGGGAGCGGGCTCGCAGCTCGGACCAGCTGCTCATCAATGTGGCGATATCGCCGGTGAACAGATATTCGCGCCCGTCGGCCAGCTGGACGAAGATCATCTGCGAACCGGGGGTATGGCTGGGGGCGGGGATCACCACCACCCCCGGAGCAATCGCGACCGGTTGCGCTCCGGCGATCGCCGGGGCGGGCAGTGGCACCCGCGGCCAACGCAGGCCATCGCTCAGACTGTTACCCGGGAGCTGCCGCGCGTTGAACAGCGTGCGCTGGAACAGCTCCGGCTTTCCCAGGCTGATCAGCCCGCCAAGGTGATCGGGATGTTCGTGGGTGATCACGATCTGCGAAGCGGAATTCAGCGCGGCGGTGATCCGGGCCCATGACCTGGGATCGAACTCCTCCATCTCCATGCGCCGCGCCGCATCGGCGTCTAGCCCGCTATCGATCACGATCGGACCCTTGCCGGGAACCGGCAGACGAAAGGCCATCACCCCGATCAGGCGCCGCTTGATCCCGGTTCCGGCCACGAACAGCGTACCGGGCAAACGGCGATAGGCGACCAGCTCCATTTCGACCGCGACGGGTTTCTGGCCGGGGATCGAGGCTGCCAGTTCGCGCAGCCGCGCAATTGAAACCGGCTTGGCTGCCGCGCTGCCCGGGCGGTTGTCGATCAGCAGCCAGTAGTAGGGCAGACCCACCACCAGCAGGACGATCAGCAGAAACCAGTTGAGCCGCCGGGTCATGCAAACACCTCTATCGCCTCAAGGCCGTATCCGGCAAGCGCCGGGGTAAGCGCGGCGAGGCTCACCTCGTCCTTCGTGAACAGCGCGAAATCGGGCCGGCTGCGGGTGAAGGACTGCGCCGCGCACAAGTGTGCAATTCTCCGGGCGATGCCAGCCGCGCCGTCCACGAAACGGACCTGCGGACCGAACGCCACGGACAGCTCATCCACCACCAGCGGAAAGTGGGTACAGGCCAGCACCACCGTATCAATCGCGTCGCCGCCCGGCTGCTCCCGCAGGCCCGCGGCTGCGCGCTGATAGACCGCCGGATCGACCGGCTTTCCGCGCAGCCTGGCTTCGGCGGCGCCAACCAGCTCTCCGGCGGCAAATCGCAGCAGTTTCTTGTCGGCGGCAAAGTCTGCGGCCAGCCGGTCAACATAGGGCTGCCGAATCGTTGCCGCCGTACCGAGCAGTCCGATCACGCCGCTGCGGGTCAGCTCGGCCGCAGGCTTGATCGCCGGAACCGTCCCGACGATCGGCACGTTCAACACATCGCGGACCATGGCCAGGGCAATCGTGCTGGCGGTGTTGCAGGCGATGCAGATCAGTCGCGGTCGGTAACGCTCGCTCATCCGCCCCAGCAGGCCGCAGACCCGCGCGGCGACCTCTGCCTCGGTCTTGGTGCCATAGGGCAGCCCGGCGTTATCTGCGGCATAGATGATCGGGGCGCCGGGCAGGGCCTTGCGCACCGCGCCCAGTACCGAAAGCCCCCCGACTCCCGAATCGAACAGCAGGATCGGGGCGCTTGCGTCCATTTCCGTGGCATCCTTTCAAACCGGGCTTGTGAACCGGCGCGCCTTGTAGCTACGAGTGGCGGGGAAAGGGAAGGTGCCGCGATGGAATGGCTGTATGCTTTGGGGCTGGGGTATCTGCTGGGATCGGTGCCTTTCGGCCTGATCCTGACCCGCCTGTTCGGCGCCGGCGATCTGCGCCAGATCGGATCGGGCAGTATCGGCGCCACCAACGTGCTGCGCACCGGGCGCAAGGGGCTGGCCGCGGCAACGGTGCTGCTCGATGCCGGAAAGGGCGTGGTGGCAGTTCTGCTGGCGGCGCAATTGTGGCCGGGGACCGAAGGTCTGGCCGCGATCGGGGCTATCGTTGGGCATTGCTTCCCGGTCTGGCTGCGCTTCAACGGGGGCAAGGGCTTCGCCACGGCAGCGGGTGTGCTGGGGGCGCTGGCCTGGCCAGTGATGCTGGTTTGCGCCGCCGTCTGGGCCGCGGCACTTGCGCTCAGCCGGATTTCCTCCGTCTCCTCACTCAGCGCGACCCTTGCCGCGCCGGTTGCGGCCGCGTTGTTCGGCCTGCCCGAAGTGGCAAAGGTCATGGCCGTGGTGGCGCTGATCGTGGTGTTTCAGCACCGCGCCAACATCGGACGCCTTCGCGCCGGGACCGAACCCCGGGTCGGGTCGAAAGGCTGATGACCGCACTTTCGCAGGAGGAAGCCTTTGCGCGGATCCGCCTGCTGCGCAGTCCCAACATCGGCCCGGTTTCCTATCGCCAGCTTCTGCGCCGCTTCGGCACTGCCCGGGCCGCGCTGGATGCCTTGCCCGATCTGGCCGGGCGCGGCGGTGCGGGATACCGGATCGCTCCCGAAGAGCGTGTCGCGCGCGAAGTGGCGGCGGTTCGCGCTGCGGGGGCGAGGTATCTGTTTGCCGATGGGGCCGATTACCCGGCGCTGCTGGCTGAGCTGGACAGCGCCCCGCCGATCCTGACCTGTCGCGGCGATCCGGCGTTGGTGGCACGGCCCTGCGTGGCGGTGGTCGGCGCGCGCAATGCCTCTGCCGCTGCGGTCAAGCTGGCCCGGCAATTCGCCGCCGACCTGGCGGAGGCCGGGTTTGTGGTCGTATCCGGCCTGGCGCGCGGGATTGACGGCGCGGCCCACCGCGCTGCGCTGGCCGGTCCGCATGGTGGGGGCGGAACCATCGGCGTGATCGCCAGCGGGATCGACATTGCCTATCCGCCCGAACACCTCGATCTGCAGGAACAGGTCGCGGGGGAAGGGCTGCTTCTGGCCGAGCAACCGCCCGGCACCGAGCCTCTCGCCCGCCATTTCCCTTCGCGCAACCGGATCATTGCCGGGCTGGCGGCAGGGAGGCTGGTGGTGGAGGCCGCGCCCAAAAGCGGATCGCTGATCACGGCGCGGCTGGCGGCCGAAGCCGGGCGGGAGGTGATGGCCGTGCCCGGTTCTCCGCTGGAATCGCGTTCGCAGGGCTGCAACCAGCTGATCCGCGAAGGGGCGACACTTGTTCAGTCAGCCGAGGATGTGATCGAGCTGCTCAGCGGGTTCGATGGCGCGCCGCGATCCCGCTTGCGCGAAGCCCCGTCTGGCTACGCCGCTTTGCCTGACGATCTGGCCGACGATCCGGCCGATCTGGCGGCGCTGCTGACCACGGCCCCGGTCGCGGTTGATGAACTGATCCGCCAGAGCGGGGAAAGCCCCGCAGCAGTGCAGCTGGCCTTGCTTGAGCTTGAGCTGGCCGGCCGCCTGGTGCGCCATGCCGCCGGACGGGTCAGTTTGATCGGCTAAATGATACTATGTAACATTAATCCGCAGTTCATCGCGCCCACGCCACCTTCCGGCTGACACTGCTGCGGGAGGGACGGGATATGCGCAGACTGGTTTCGACATTCGCGATTGTAGCCATTCTGGCGCAAGGCCCGGCCGTGGCCAATGCCGAGCAGGAACGGGTGGGAATGCCCGCTCCGCCGTGGACCGCCTCGCAGTGCGCGCCGCTCGCGCCATTGCCGCAGCTGGGTGCCGAGCAGCAGCAGGCCCGCCCGCAGAACTATCGCCCGGTCCGCCGGTCCGAACCGGGCGTGGCAATGAGCGAAGCGACAATTGCCAAGGGGGAGGGTGCCGATGCGTCGCCGCCGCCACCACCACCTCCTCCTCCGCCGGTGATGGCGGCCCCGGTGTCAGAGGCTCCGGTAGCTACTGTAGCATCGTCAGCGCCGTCCGCGCGGGCCAAATCCGTTTCCGATAGCGAAGCTGCGAGCCCCACCGGCCGGATCATGCCCTATCCGCACCCCATGCCGCCGCGCCCGCGCCCGCCGCGCCCGCAGGCCGGGCTGCTGACCGCCGGCGAGCATGATGATATGCTCAATCCCGAGCTCTATGCCCGCTATGTCCGGCAATCGAACCTCGGCCAGGAAATCCGGGCCTTGCCGGTGCTCGATACTAGCCGGGTCCTGACCGTTGCGGTCAAGGACGATGCCGGGCGGGCGGTGCCTTTCGCCAAGGTGGAACTGGCCTGCGCCAATGGCCGGACTTTGACGCTCAATACGCTGGCTGACGGAACTGTCGCCTTCTTCCCCGAGGTTGACCGGCTGAGCCGCAAGGTGCGGCTGCGGGTCGGCGGGGAAGCCTGGCGCGAAGTCGCGATTGCGCCGGGTGCAGGCGGGCAGCGGGTTGATTTCACCGTGGGCAAGGCAGCGCAGGCGGTTCGCAAGCTGGATCTGATGCTGGTGATCGACACAACCGGATCGATGGGGGACGAGCTGCGTTTCCTGCAAACTGAGCTGGCCGCGATCCTGGAAGGGCTGAAAGCGCGCCATCGCGGGCTCGATCTGCGGATCGGCTTCGTGTTTTACCGCGATCTGGGCGATGAATATGTCACCCAGACGGTTCCGCTGACCGGCGATTTCGCCGCCGCGCAAGGCACGCTCAGCCAGCAAGATGCTAGCGGGGGCGGGGACTATCCCGAAGCGATGGATCAGGCGATGATCCGTGCCGCCGGGCAGCAATGGCGGCCCGATGCGGTGCACTCGCTGCTGCTGGTGGCCGATGCGCCGCCGCATGATGACAAGTTCGACACCACCTGGCTTGCCGCCCGGCATCTGCGCCAGCAGCGGGTGCAGATCGTCCCGGTTGCGGCTTCAGGTGTGGCTGACAAGGCCGAATACGCGATGCGGGCGATGGCTGCGCTTACCCAGAGCCGCTACACTTTCCTCACCGACGATAGCGGGATCGGCAACCCTCATGCTCCGCCCGCGATCGATTGCTACCTCGTCACACGGCTCGACGCGCTGCTGCGCCGCGTGATCGACAGCCAGCTATCGGGCCGCCGGATCGAACCGGACAAGAGCGAGGTGATCCGCACAGTCGGCCAGTATGATAGCGGCCGGTGCATAATTCCGCCCGGCGGCTTGCAGGATCAATAGCCGCGCGGCAGCAACCATCCTGACACGGATCGGGAGGTTTCATGGGCAAGTTCCCTTCGCGTATGTTTCGCTGGGCGGCGATTTATGGCGCTGCG
>Ga0116180_1003326_pt1 | contig 12177 bp, 5 predicted proteins | sample AD_UKC073_MetaG_FD_89804 | JGI IMG/M metagenome (GOLD analysis project Ga0116180, IMG submission 89804) | Active sludge microbial communities of municipal wastewater-treating anaerobic digesters from USA - AD_UKC073_MetaG | ecosystem: Engineered > Bioreactor > Anaerobic > Digestate | place: USA... | reverse complement strand
ATGCCGGACAGGTCAACCCTTGAAGCGGGCTACGACGAACGTATTTCCATCGAGTTGCTGGCCGGCCGGCGCGGCGAACGACAGGCTGCCTACGGCGACTTGCTGAAACGCATTGGCGAGGACGTTAATGCCATCTGCCGCCAGATGGCGTCCGTGGTCGGCACCGGCCCGGAACGCTACTACATGAATGCGGCCAAGCAGATCGGTGCGCTCCAGATCGGTCGCGAATACCTCTGTATCGAGGGCTTGCGGGGCTGGTTCAGCCATGAACACAAGGACAACCGCAGCAACCTGATCCAGTTGGGGAAGACCTTCGCCCAGGGCATATCGGCCTTCTTCACCGGACTGTCCGGATTCAAGAAGGAAGTGGGCAACTTCGCCAACCGCCTCAAGCCGCACCTGTTGCAAGGGCAGGTCTTCAACAATATTTCCGATGTCTCGGTCATCATCGGCACGGAGGTCGACAAGCAGGGGTACTGGCAGGCGGTTCAGTCGCTGCACAATGAATACGATGCCTGGCATGTCCTCGGGGATGCGCTGCCGCCACCAGCCTTCATCGCTGCCGCGCGTGAAGTGGCCACCGTGCTCCACGACGACAAGGGGCTGATCGCCGACCCCGTCGATCTCATTACGCTGCAGATCACCGCCAATATCGACGGCGATGGCACCAAGGTGGCCAACAACGAGGCCGCGCTCGTACGCATGAGTTCCAATGGCCTGTCCTACCTGATTCTCTGCGTCGTGATGATCGGCTTCATCAACAGTATTCGCGGCAAGGAGAAGATCGTCATCCCGTTCGTTGTTGATGAGCTGAAGGATTTGTCAGTCGGCAATGCGACGGCACTACTCAACTTGCTCGCGCAGAACAACATCAACATCGTTTCTGCTTTCCCCGACGTTGATCCGGATCTCGCCCCGCTCTTCAACAAGAACTACAAGATCCTGCCGGGGCGCATGCTGGCCACGGTGAAGCTCGAATCGGAGGACGCGTATGTTTGACCAGATCGCAACCCGCCTCCTGGAGGGGCAGTTCATCTGCGAGGCCACGGCACCCGGCCAGTTCCGGGAACTCGCCGACCCGCGTTTCCGCGACGATGTGGATGCCTTTCTCGGTAAGCTGAAGCGCAAGCTGACGCTCACGCCAAACGGGCAGGCCTACTATGCAACCTGGGTGCGTGTTGGCTCCGATCAGCGGACCGATGCAAAGCGCGCGATGACCACGATCAAGCAGACGCTGCGCCCCGTGATCCAGTTCATCGAACTGTGCATGGACAGCCAGGGCAGCGATGCTGCGCCCGCCCCGGGCGATCGCCTCGACTACGCGACGCTTCTGAAGCGCGTGGCCGAGAACCCGCACCTTCTGGAACGGCTGCGCGAATTCGGCAATCTCGGCAAGGAATTCACGGCCAGCGATGCCTCGCCCAGCGCCATGCTGACCAAGGTCTTCCAGCAGCTTGAGCGGGCTGGCTACATTGTCCTCTTCAACCGCGAGCAGGAGAGTTGGCGCTTTACCGGCAAGCTCGACTATTACTATCAGGTGCTCGCGTTCCTCATGGAGAACGAGACGGACATCCACACCGAACAGAAGGACGACGATCCGGAAAGCGGGAGGCTGTTTTGAGTGATTCGACCCCGGTCCAGGTCCTCCTTTCGCAACTCTTCAAGGCGAGCGGCACGGTCAGCCGCGCGTACTACAACGGCGAGGTGACGAAGGACGACGAAAACGCGACCGATATCGAATTGCTGCGCCGCAATCGTCTGCTGGCGCCGGGGATTCGCGATACCTTCCAGCTGCGCTCGGCTTTCCGCCACTTTCTTAATACGGCTCTCAGCACTCAGCGCCTCTTTGCCGTCGGTGCCGACTTCGGCGGCTACTTCGGCCGGCTCGACAGCCTCATCACCGAGCATTCGTACGCATTGCAGGAAGGCCGCGATGCGGCGTGCGAGCAGTACGAGTTCGACATCCGCGAGGCGATCAGCGACATCGCCGACGCGATCGACGACGAACTGACCCTGCTGCACGCGCTGGTCGAAACGAAGTTTGCTGCCGTCTCGACGATTGCCGAAAAGCGCCGCCAGAACCAGCACTATCAAGCACGCACGGAAAAGCTCGTGACCTTGCTCGAGAATTTTCATTTTTCGGACTTCGCGGAACAGCTCGCCGGCAAGGACAATCTGGACCTTGCCTTTCATTCCCTGCTGCAGGAGCGCATCCCGGCGTTCCGGGAGCAATTGAAGTCCATCCTCCAGCAGCTCAACCAATACCTGTTCGAGTTTCGCCAGATCGAGGAACGTGCGCAGATGGTTCGCGCCTTCTCGTTGCATCTCAAGCGCAAGCCCGACTGGATGCCGTGCAACTGGGATGAGCGCACGAATCCCCCAGAGTGGGTCACGCTGGCTGCTCCGATCGCGCTGGAATGCAGCCCCGACGTGGCGCAGCCCGAATCAGAAGCGCTGTTGCGCGAGATTGCCGCCACCATTCCGGCCACGGCTGATATTCGCGTCGAGCGCCGGCAACCGGGTGCAGGCGAGCTGGAAAGCACAGAGACGGTGGTGCTTCTTGCCACGCCGCCCATCAAGAAAGCTGTCCGCGCCTACTTTGCCGAAGTTGCGGGCAGTCCGGAATGGATTTCCGCTCGCCACTGGTGGTGCCGCAACCCGAGCCTGATCGGCAATGTCCGTGAGGACGTGTGGCTGTTGCGCCTGCTCGCTGAAGATGAGCGGGTGGGCGTGGGCCGGAAATGGAGTTTCCGCCGCATTGCTAGGACGCATCCGGTCTTTGACGGCAACCTCATCATTTCCGACATCCTCGCTGGCAGACCAGGAATCTGAGCATGCTCGATCAGCGCCTGGCCGAATTGATGCAGCGCCTGCTGTCGCAGGAAGCAGGTACCACGGCCGTCACCGGAACATCGCGCCGGCTCGCGGATGAACTGAACCTCGGGCGTATCAGGGGGAAGACGATCTACCTGAGCGAGGGTGACCATGCCGAGATGCGTACCCTGCTCTCGGCCAACGGCTACGCGCTCTCTCCGGTCGACCTGAATGGCCTGTCCCGTGGCGACCGGCTGCTCGCCGGAACACCAAACGAGAAGGCCGGCGGCGAAGCTGTCAAGCGCGGGCGCATCTCGGTCAAGACGCTGGCGGGTCAGCGCCTGCTTATCGGCAATCAGGAGCTATTGCTGCCGCCCCGTTGCCACGTCGATGCGGAATGGCGCGCTGTCTTGGATGGGATGGCGCACTCCGCCATCATGCTGGTGGAGAATTATGAGGCGTTCGATCAAATCGACCAGGTGAGTTTCGAGCTTCCCGGTGAATTTTCCAATCCGCTCGTGGTCTATCGGGGCGACCGCCACGAAAGCCGTCAGGACAATGTGATCGCGTTTCTGGATGCGGTGCAATTGCCGACGATGGCTTTCGTCGACATCGACCCGCGCGGCCTGCATATTGCCGCGGGTTGCCCGAACCTGGTGGGCATCGTGGCGCCGGATGCGCTCATTCTCGAAACGGCACTCGCCTCTCCGGCTACCGGACGCCGCGATCTCTTTCAGGCGCAGGTGCCAGGTATCGAGCGTTTCCTTCAGGTGGTCACCGACGATTCGCCGTTGCATCCGCTATGGACGCTGATGGCGCGCCATCGGGCTGGTGTCGTTCAAGAACGCTGGCTGGCCATGCGCAGCCGATGCATCCTCTGGAATCGCTGATTTCGGTGGCCACCTACGCATAAAGTAGGCTCCAATCGCGCCGTTTGATGTGTGCATAACCAATTGTCACCGAGCTAGAAGTGGTTCTCTGGTTGGCGCTTATATTCTGCGCATTTGCAACTTAGTTGGGGGCTAGAGAGGCTGATAGCCCGCTATTCCGCAGTCTTTTTCAAGACTCGAATCGAAACGCCAGTGTTGGATGCTGCAATGCATTAGTGGAGTCCAAAAGTACACCCACAGCGCACTTTTAGGGCTCTTTTGCCGGTTGCGTAGTTCATGATGGCGTGAGAATCTGATTGCCAATCTCTAGACAACAGCTAAATGGATAAAGATACGCACATTGAGCAACCGCAAGATTCTCGAACCTTTCGGGCTTTGGGTCTCGAGATCTTGTTTTTCTTCGTTGCATCTGCTTCGCATTCATCGGCACTCACGGTGTCGATTTTGCCGATTCTGACGCATGCAGCCAAGGCTTGTGATGCGCGCTGCGAATTTGCACTTAGTTGGAAATTCTTGCTGGTGAACTGTTGCTATTTTTCGATCTTGCTGTTGGTCTGCAGCCACATTGGAATCTCTGTCGATTGGATTGTGGTCTCAATCCAGATACTCGGCTTTTTGTTTCTGCTATGTTTGATATTTGGTTCTCGCGACGCGATTGCCGAAGGCAAGCGCAGAATATTGATTTTTATCGCGATTGTTTTCCGCATTGAAACGGAAGCAGAAATTTGTTATCGGGACTTCTTACCCGATCTCGTCACTCCGCCTCCAAATCTCTGAGCTCTGAGCGCTTATCCAGCGCAACAAAGTGCCGTCGGGCATGGCCCGATGCGTTTGGTCGCATCTATGCGGCCGCAGATTTGGAGCAAATAATGACGAAAACTGAAGATGTGAAAATTTCCCGGCTGTCAGCAGACGGAGATAATCTGGAGATCCACGGAGTGCCAATTATCTGGGTGGAGCAAGTGCGCCCAATCGTATTTCAAGGAGTCGATGATCCGAGCTTTCAACTCGGGGCATTGGATACGATCAATTGGGGTTTGTTGCGGGACTTTGCTCCCTATTTGCTCAAGTTAGCTTGTTATGCTCTCGGGTTGAACGAGGCCAATTTTACGATTAGTAGCATGTATCGATACACGGACGTGCACAATATAGCGCATCCAGGGGTCGGGATTTTCTTGCGCAGCGACGCCGACATCAGCACGGAGTGCCTTAGCAAATTAGATGAATTTGTCATAAATTTTGCGCACTGTGTCGTGTTTAATCCGCTGGATACTACTGGCCAAAAATCATTGTTTGACGTAACCGTCAATGAGGATATTTGCATTGCAATAGCTAACGTAGTTGACGAATTCCAGAGCAAGTTTGGTGGCAAGGCGATTGGAGAAGCCCGTTTTATTCGGACCCGCACTTTGGAGATTTTCCTGGCTGGCAGGGTTAAACAAAAAAAGGATTGCGAGCTTCCGTCTCCGACTAGATGGAGCTTGGCTGGCAAAATTGACGGAATTCGCGGGAGGTTGCGAGCGATCTATATTGCTGTGAGCGAGCGCAAGACGGTTACGGTTCAGTTTGACGAAGCCAAGTTTCTCGAAACGCTGTTGACGCGAGTTCTTGACCAGAAAGTCTACGAATTCGAGTTGGAGATGGAGTGGATTGCGGTTGATAGAAGCATTACAAACCTTATTTCACTTCAGTAGGGGGTTGTGCAGCTAGTACTGCGTTTGTATGGAATCGGGGGCGGGCACGCTGGCTTCCGATTCCTTTTTCCATTGTGCAGTGCGATTTGGCAATGGTTGCAGTTAGCCATCATTGTGAAGGGGTTTTGCAAAGGCTTGCCGATCTCAAGAACTATTCGCTGAATGGCAGGCTAGTGTTGTGGTGGCGAAGAGCGCCCGCTATTCCTGTGCAACAAATCCAGAAGCCTGGGAGCAAATTGGCACGACCCTGAAAGTCGTGCGAGAACCCAATCGAGGACTTCCGCTTGTGGGATCAGATCGGGCTCTTTTTCTACTGCGCGCAAGACGGCACCAATGTGCTCCCCGTTGTTGTAGGCGTTTAACCGAGGGGTGGGCCGTCAGGAGATTGAGGCGCAAATCCGATTGCTTCAGAAGGCGTTGGTGGCGGCGCCTAGCGATCTCCATAGTGGCTACGGTGAGATCAGCAAATTTAAATACCCATAGTCGATATTCGCCACTAATCGTTCCGGGTGAGAAACTGGCTGCTACCGGGTTCTTACCTGGAACCATCCGGCTTATCGACCTGATTCAATTCCCGCCAGTGATCGCGCTGATAGCAAACAACGCGGCGATCAATTCGAAGCGATTCCGAGTCGACGCCTTGTCATTTTCTGCAAGACATAGCGCGCACCGGACCGCGACCCTGAGCAGTTGCTCGTCATCGTCGAATGCTGCGTCGATCTGTTGTCCTGCCACGCGAGCGCCGTGCGTTTTCGCATTTCCCGGCGGGAAACCAATACCTGTCGCCAATGTCTTCAGCCGCGCACTCTCTCCCGTCATCAGCACAGCGAACTGATCCCGCGCAATGCCCCAGTGTTCCACGAGCGCCGACAAGGCTGAAAAATGTTCCTGCCGCCAGGCCAGCAATTGCCGTGATCTGCCAACCATCTTCTCTGCGGCGGAGAGAGACACTGCCTCTGGCAGGCCCTGCGGAAATTGCGTATCGATCTCCCCGGCTCGTCTGAGCAATCGTCCCCATCCGTCATGCCGGATTCTTTTCAGCCATTCCAGGCGATGTGGGCTATCGTCGTTCTGGTTGTTGCTTGGCCAGTACATACGCAGATTGACCGTTGCAGCGGCAGCTTCAAGTCGCGCAATCTGCTCGGTAGTCTGACCCAGCCAGGACGCGATCTCGTCAGTGCTCTTGCCTCGAGCGAGGAGCCGTAGTGCCTTGATGGAATCCTTGACGCCGGCAGTGCCGGGCGCTTGGGACGTGGCCAGCCGGGAGGTGGTCGCCAGCGTTTGGCGCGGGAAGTTTTCGAGATCGATTGCGTGTGATAGCTGTTTGGGCGACTCGCTGGGAAGCCCGATCAGCTTTTCGGCCAGATCCGAGATGCAGTGGTAGTAGCTCCTGAATGCCGTGTCGGGGCCTGCATGGCCCAGGTAGCGCGCTGCAGCCCAAGCAACGCGACGCGTGCTTCCCTCCCGGCCGAGCAGCAAGTCTTGTACTTTCCGGCTGTCGAGCCTTGTGGTTTTGTTCCAAAGCTCGCGGTCTATGCCCGCCAGGCTCAACAGAATCTGATTGGCGGCGCTGTGTCGAAGGCGATGGATGTTGCTGGCGGGATTTCCCGTGGCCGATTTCAATGCGTTGAGCGCCACGCGGCGGATCTGCTGCTGTGCCCGTCGATTGACTGCCGGCAACAGCATTGCAGACATGTCGTCACCGGCGCCCGCCTCCGCGGCTGCGTGAATCCAGGTGATCAGTTTGTGCTCGGCTGGCGTTAATTCGCTCACCAGAGGTATCACCCGCCTTGAGGCGGGGCGCTTGAGTTTTCGATATCGATTGTTTTGAACGACGACCATGGCGGACTGCCCCAGGGAAATCCAATCCGAGCGCAGCAGGCCGAGTGCTTCACCGCCGCGCATGCCGAAGCGATATGCCCCGAGAAGCAGAAACGCGGCGAATCTCGCTGTTTCATTTGTGGCGGCACAGCGCGCAAGGCTGTTGAAGGCACTGAGGTAATCGGATTCGGTGATCACGCCGGGATCCACAGCCACCGAGCCGTCGAAGAAGGGAAGTTCTGCCCAGACCGGTTCGTCGACCTCAATGAGATTCGAAAGCCATTGATGAAACTCTCTCAGCCGCCCGAAAACGAATTCAATGTTCTCCAGCTTTCGACTTTCCAGGACTTCCGAGTAGAAATCCGTAATGTCATCTTCATTTGCCAGCTCCGGGTCGAAGTTGTGGCCAAGACTTTCGAAGGCCGGCGAGAGTGCCGTGAAATAGCGCTGGATTGCGGAAAGCACCAGGAAAGCATCCTTGCGTGTTTTTCGGCTCAACAGGCTGGCGACCCAGTGCCCCAGCCAGAGGCATGCGCGTGGTGCCTTTCCGTCCCTGTCGGCGAGGGTTTTGCGCATGGCCGCTGCAATTTTTCGGCGAGCATTTGCATCCAAATTTGATGCGCCATCATCCGGAGCCAGGTCTTTTCTAAGTGCCTTGAAGAGTTCTCGTGCCTCGCGCTGAAGCTGTTCGATATCCTCCGTGCCAGGGGCATTCCCCGGCAGGGTATTTTCCGGATCGAGGTCTGGGGGTTGGTCAAAGCTCGAGTCAGCGGAAATTCTCTGATTCCAACGGACCCGTACCCAGTCCCGCCATTCCAGGGAGACCGACGTGACCCTGCCGCCAAGGTAGCCAGCCACGGCGCCGGGAAGGCTCCGCACGTTGACCTGATCAATCACATCGGCCAGGCTGGCGATGAGATGGGATACCTTGGGGTTTTCTCGGAGGCGGTGTTCTGCGACGAGATGCCCGGTAAGTTCCAGTAGAGGTTTTGGTATCGAAAGCGAGTCGAAGCTGCGTGTCTGGGCGCGACCAAGTGCCTTGTTGACGAGCCGCGCCGCCGCATTGGTGATTCGGTGTCGGTGAATTGCGGCGGCCGGGTCGGTCTTGTTCAGCTTCTTCCCATGCTCCAGGTAGAACCCGGGGCGTGCCCGGATCAACCGTATGTCAATTCCGCCCAGAAAGTCGCGAATCAGCTTTCGGTCGGCGATTCGGCTCTCGATCATCAGCAGCACTGCCCCGATGATGGTGCTATCCATGTCACCAAGTCTAAGCTGGGGCAATTGCGCGACAAGCATTGCCGCATCCTGGCGCAGTCTGTCGTATAAGCCCAATGCACCCGGCCCGTCCGCAGTGAAGACACTGGTCTCCTCCTCCAACTGACGGTAGCGATGGCGGATGCGGACTTTCTTTCCTTCTTTGCGGTTCAGCCGATCCGCTTCGCGGACAAGGACCGAAAAGCGTAAGGCGGCTAGCGAGTGGGGCAATCCTTGCTCGTTTGTCAGCAACGCACGCGCAAGAGCATCCATTTCCTCCTGGTTCAGTTCACCCAGTGATCGTCCTTTGCGATGCGCAATGATGATGCTGCGCGCTTGCGAGATCGCGGTGCGAGTCCGCTCCCACCGTCGTTGAGCACGATCTTTTGCGCCGAAAACGAGCGGGTTGGCGGATGGGTCTTCAGTGAAATCTGGCAGTTGGGAAGCCGGGGCCCGGGGCAGTAAGGGGGCAAAGCCAAGTTCGTCAAAGCAAGCGTCGAGATTCCCTCTAAGCGCGGACATGTCGTCCTGCCAGTTGCGGAATGAGTGATTTCCGTGCGAGGCGGCACCGGCTTCAGCGTGGCCGAGCAATGCGTCAATCAACTCCGGGTCGACCCCGCGATAACGCAAACGCGTCGCCAGGCGATGGCGGAACAAATTCAGTGGCAATGGGCAATCGAACAGTTCTAATTGAGACAGATTCTTTTCCGATGCGTGACGCCATTGAATTTGGCCGGATGGGGTACCCAGAAGAAAGAAGAACGGCAGCACGCGGGATTCCTTGCCTTGGGCTAGTCTGGCAATTTCGCCTGATAAAATTGGCGCCTGCGTGGCAAGTGCGCTTGCCATATCATCAAGATGAGTCAGGTAATCGCGTTCGATTTCGCTTGCGAGAACGCGAGGTAATTCGATGAGACGGCCGGTGCGTGCCTTGCGCGAGTGCTTGTCATCCAGGAAGAGCGTTCCATCGACAAAGCCGAAGTCTCGGGGATTGCAGAACGGATCGCGCAGCGGCCTTGCTCCTGTCGCCGCATAGAGTTTGTACAACACCTTTGCAGTGACAGCATTGTGGTAACCAATCAGCGAAGTGCCTTGGCGGGTGAACTCAACTTTGTCCTCGAGTTCGGCGATCGCCCTCATGAGCAGCCCTTCGATGACATCGAGCTGGCTTCCCAGGGCGTTGAGAGGAGTGCTATTCGAGATCGATTCTGTTTTCGGAATGCCAAGTGTCTCTACGAAGCGGCTGATTTCATTTTCTACACAACTGTCATTCCAGGATGCATAAGCAGTCGAGCCCGGGAGACCACTGCGCGGATGGGATGAGAGCATGCGCGCAAAGACGCTGTCGCCGGTCTTCAGGTAAAGAAACTGTGGCAATACGTTTGCCAGCATCGCCGGCGACAGGCGCGGGAGATCCTGCTTCGCAAAATTCAAGAATGCCGACTCCGGTGATGCGCCCCAGATGGCATTCCAGAGGTCGCCGAGCACCCTCTGCTCGGCTGAGTCGTGGAGCAAGTTGCGCAAAAAGGCGCCTGCGGACTCAGGAACGACGATGCAGATGATATTCGCCATCGGTGCGACCCATGCCTGTTCGACGTCGGTGCCGGGCTGCCAGCCTGGAATTCGCCTGGGCGGTGTTCTCAACAATCGCATGTTATCCAGATCCAGGGTCCATTCGGCGCCCGGCGTCGAACCCAGGGCAATATCGAGCGTGCGCCGGAGCGTGCGTCCAGTAAGCACGGCAAGCAGTGTATAGACGGCTATCGCTTTGCGTGCCGGATCAATTGAGGCCAATCCTGCGCGGATCCAATCGTGTAATTGCGTGAGTTCAATGGGGTTTGGCCGGTTCCACGACCACGGAAGAAAGTGGAGATCTTCGGCGGCCGCAAGAAGAACGCTGTTTGCCTGCAATTGCTGGTGTGCATACGATGCTCTTTCGTCGACGCGAATCTTCCGCGTGTCGCCGGATTCTCCGTCACCAGCTAACAGCTTTTCCGCAGGCGCTTCTTTCGAAAAGGCTTCATTACCTTCCGCCCAGGAGTCCGTCGCATCGCTCCAGAAACCTTCTTGCGAACGTTGTATTTCGCCTATTGGAAGTGGAAAGCAATATCCCATGAGTTTGGGTGCATGCTCATGGCACGAAACGCAAACCAGTGAGTCAAGCAGGCGCCGCTGGGTTGACGTTAACTTGCTCTCGCTCGCGCGGGCGTCCAGCAGTTGCTTTGCGGAGCTGGCAAGTAAGATACCCATGCTTTCGAATCCCTGAGAGTCCGTGCGCAATTTTTCAAAGAGTTCTAGCCAGCTGGCGATTCCGTCGTGAGCGAGGCGCAATTTTGAGCATACAAGCTCCAGGTTTCTGTCTTGGGTGTTACCTAGCGCAGCGCGCTCGATACAATGCACGAATAGCCATAAGCGCAGGCGCTCGAACCATTCCTGGCGGCCAGGATCAACCGCAGGGAGGCGTGCGAGCAGCAGCCCCAGCAAATAGTAGGAAGAGATGTTTTCCGTTATGTACTCGGTTGCAGGTACCACATCCGTGAGCGGCCGATATTTGCTTAGGCGAGGATCCTGTATTCCTCGCAACTGCGACAAATCGCGAAGCGTTTGCGCGTATTCATTCTTGGAGCCCCAAAGCAGCAGTTGCTTCTGAGCAACTGCTGAATCAAGTGCGACGAAAACACGTCCAATTGCGTGCGGATACTGGGTCAGCCCGGTGCAATTTACGACCCGGAAAAATTTATCAGCGACGGCATTGTCTTTGGCCCATTCGAGCATCTGGCTCCAAGTTGTCGGAAGGGCAGTAGTCGTACGCATGGGCGGAACGGGACCAATGCTTTGTCCGGTTCTGGTAGTATTTAGGTGTTCCCGAATGGTTTTAATATTGCTGGTCAATGCTGTAATCAATAATTACGAATGCGTTTTGTCGTTATATTTACAGCATTTAAAGCCAATTACGTCGCATTGTAAACGTATTATATGTTGACAATATGAGTATCCTCCGAAGGGTCTCGGGCGCGCCAATCAGATACGAATCAGGGCACTTCAAAAGAAGTGCCCTTTTTCATTTCCGGGGCCACTGCCTTGGGGGGAAGTGTGTTCCGGTCGTGGGTGGGTTTCCCAGGCTTGCAATTTCCGGGGCGTCGATTGAAAATAACCAAGCGCTTGCTTGGTTAATAATTAATCGAATTTCGGAGACAGCCCATGAACACGCAATCCACAGTGCCCTATCCCCACCTGCTTGAACCACTCGACCTCGGCTTCACGACGCTGCGCAACCGGACCCTGATGGGGTCGATGCACACTGGCCTCGAGGAAGAGAAGAACGGATTCGCGCGCATGGCCGCTTTTTACGGCGAGCGGGCACGGGGCGGCGTCGGCCTGATCGTCACCGGCGGTTTCGCGCCGAATTTTTCCGGGCGCGTCTATCACGCCGGTTCGCAGCTCAGCTTTCCGTGGCAGGTGGCGAAGCACCGCTTGGTGACCGATGCGGTGCACCGCGAGGGCGGCAAGATCGCGCTACAGATCCTGCATACCGGCCGCTACAGCTACCAGTTCGAGCCGGTGGCGCCCAGCGCCGTGCAGGCACCGATCAATCCCTTCAAGCCGGTTGCGCTCAGCGAGGCCGATATTCACCAGACCATTGCCGACTTCGCCCGCTGCGCCGCACTGGCGCAACAGGCCGGCTATGACGGCGTCGAGATCAT
>Ga0116180_1003324_pt1 | contig 12184 bp, 9 predicted proteins | sample AD_UKC073_MetaG_FD_89804 | JGI IMG/M metagenome (GOLD analysis project Ga0116180, IMG submission 89804) | Active sludge microbial communities of municipal wastewater-treating anaerobic digesters from USA - AD_UKC073_MetaG | ecosystem: Engineered > Bioreactor > Anaerobic > Digestate | place: USA... | reverse complement strand
GACGGGCTCATTCAACAGCTTGAAGTTCTTGCTAAACAGAGCTTCATCCCAACCTGGCGAGTGCGGGAAGCAATGCTGGCCGGTTGGGAACAAGCAGTAAGCTACTTTCTTGAAGACGGCAACCTAGACCCTCATGAGGAAGCTCAGCTTGTCAAGTTTGCCAGGGACTTCAACTTCACCCGAGAAGAACTAAACAAAAATGGCTTCCACTCTATGTTAATTAAGGGAGCTGTGCTGCGAGAGCTCATGGAGGGAAAATGCCCAAATCGCTTCCAGCCAACAGGGCGCTTGCCTTTCAACTTTCAAAAAAACGAGAGTTTAATCTGGGCCTTTGACAACGTCAGATACTACGAAGAAAAAACACGTCGGGAATATGTGGGAGGAAGTCATGGGGTGAGCGTCAGGTTAGCCAAAGGCTTGTACTACAGAGTAGGGGGCTTCAAAGGGCATCCTGTTGAAATAACCGAAAAAGTGTATGTAGACACTGGCATCCTTGCTGTAACCACCAAACATCTCTATTTCCACGGGTCTAGTAAAATTTTCCGCATTCGCTGGAATAAAATCGTTTCCTTTATGCCTTACTCAGATGGCATCGGTGTCCAAAAAGATGCAGCCAGAGCAAAACCTCAGTTCTTTATCACAGGCGACGGCTGGTTTACATACAATCTAGTCACTAATGTTGCCAACTTGGATAATTGAGTTTCCTGAAAGCTGCCCAATAGTCACGTTTTGTGCCAAGACCCACAGGAACAATAAAGACCGTGAGGGTGATGAGACGCAAAAAAGGTTTCTGTCTGATCGAACGTGGGTATCATGGGATACTGGGGGTACATGCTGGAACATAAGGAGAAAGGCGTCTATTGATACAAATTGCAACGAACTTTTGAAGTGAAGGTATTATGCCTAGAAAACAGAATGTGCGCATATGAATTTGAGAGATGTTGGTTTCATTATAGGAACATTATTTGACAGGTGCATGGGACTGACTGTTAGAGCTAGCATAAGGTGACAAGAAGCTGAGGGTATTGCCTGTCCAAAGTAGATGGTATATAATGTCAACGAATCAAGAATATGGATAAACGAAAGCCAATGGACAGAGATGGCCTCCCCTAGGGGAGGCCATTCGTCGCTCAATTCAGAAAACTTATAGAAAGGAGAAGGACGTTTCCGTATAGAGTGCTAGTTGGATAGCACAGGAAACGTCCCCCCAAACACATGATAATAATAACACATTATCGTTTGGAAGAGAACCCCCATACGAATATTTTTTGTTAGGAGCGAAGAACAACATTTTTGTCCTATATGCGAAGGCGTACTGAACAGCTTTGGGCGCCGCAAAAGAGTGTTAATCAAAGATGATGGCGAGAAAATGACTCTCAGCATTCGCAGATTACGCTGCTCCATATGCGGCAAGATTCATCACGAGCTGCCAGACTGTTTGGTTCCATACAAGCGTTACGGCCAAAAGAGTATAGAAGCAGTGCTTGGTGAACAGAATCAAAAGTTGAGCATTGCTGCAGATGAATCAACTATCTGTCGATGGAGAGCGTGGTTTGCATCTAGAGTTAATCACTTTTTTGGTTGTCTGCGTTCTATCGCATTTAGATTCAAAACGGTTGTGGAAGGTTACCGTTCCCGCCCTCCCAAGTCTTCGCTCCAAGGGATTTACAATTTAGTGGGCAACTCCAGCAACTGGCTGGCCCGAGTTGTCCGTCCTGTGGTTAACACAAATAATTGGTGTTAACCCGTTCTGCATTCTTGTCCCGGCAGATTGAAGGTATACTCATGTGTAGAACAATCAAAAGGAGGTTTTCTACACATGAAGAATCAGAAAAAAGCCCAGGAGATCGCTGATCGTCGTCTGCAGTTGATTTCTCCTTTATTGGGCTTACTTGACGACCCCGCAAAAGCCCGGCAAGTTAGAGCGCAGCTTTGTGAGCAAAGCGGTTTATCTGACCGCACACTGCGCCGCTACCTTGCCAGCTACAGGGAGCACGGCTATGAGGGACTCAAGCCGCGGGGCAGGAACCATATTAGAGCTGAAGAAGCAGTTCCTGCTCATATTTTAGAGCAGGCAATTATTTTACGGCGTGAAGTACCCAGCCGCAGTGTTTCCCAGATCATTCAGATTTTAGAGTGGGAAAAGTTAATTGAACCGGGACAGATTAAACGCAGCACCTTACAAGAAAAGTTGGCTCAACATGGCTATAGCACCAGACAGATGCAGATGTATGCTGATAGAGGTGTAGCATCACGTCGTTTTCAAAGGCGAGAACGAAATTCGCTTTGGCATTCAGATATAAAATATGGTCCCTACCTCCCAATAGGACCTAAAGATAAAAACGGGCAAAGGAAGCTTCAGCAGGTATATTTAGTTACTTTTTTAGATGATGCAACCAGGTTTGTTCTCCATGCTGAATTTTACCCTACACTAGAATATAAAGAGGTAGAGGATTGTTTTCACAAGGCGCTACTCAAATATGGTGCTCCGGATTCTGTATATTTCGATCGCGGCAAGCAATACAGAAACAAAAGGATGTTTCGCACCTGTGGCAAGCTTGGAGTCCGTCTTTTGTATACAAAGCCTTACTCCCCAGAGGCTTCCGGCAAGATTGAGAGATTTCATCAAGAGATAGACAGATTCTTAGCTGAATCCGCTCTTGAGAAGCCTCAGGATCTTGATGAGCTCAACAAGCAATTGTGGGTTTGGCTGGAAGAGTGCTATCAGAATCGCTCCCATTCGGGCTTAAAGGACATGCAATCTCCAGCTGAAGCTTTTGCAAGCAGCAATAAACCGCTAAGGTTTTTGGAGCCAGCTGTTATTGCTGATGCATTCCTTCACTCTGAAAAAAGGAAAGTTGATAAGGCTGGGTGCATTAGTTTTAATGGCATTAAGTATGATGTGGGAGTGCTTTTTATCGGCTGCAGCGTGGAGGTAATCTATGACCCTAATGATACAAAAGAACTTACTATCGAATGCGAGGGGCATGAACCGATAAAAGTAAAGCCTTTAGTGATTGGTGAGCGGACAAAACCACGACCCAAGTTACCAGAACACCTGACAGCAGAGCCTGCAGAAAGTTCCAGAGTTTTAAGGGCAGCAGAAAAACAGAATCAAGAACGTGCAGCACGGAAAGCTCATGCTATCTCATACAGCCAGATGAAGGGTGGTGCAGGGGATGTTTGAACCGTTTTATCAGCTGGCTAGCACCCCTTTTTCCAGGGACATACCCACAGACGAGTTATATCAATCCAACAGCCTTACTGAAGCCTTAGGGAGGCTTGAATACACAGCAAATCGGAAGCTTTTTACAGTCGTCACCGGAGAATGCGGTGTTGGGAAAACAACTATTATCCGCAGGCTTAAAGAAAAGTTAGACCAGACCAGGTTTTTGGTGCTTTATTTAGCAGAATCAAAGCTGACTCCAAGATATTTTTACAGAGGTCTAATTTCTCAGTTAGGAGGCGAATCTAAATACTATCGAGGAGACGCTAGACATTATTTGCACCGGGAACTTGAAATCATGCAGGGGATGCATGCTCAAAATGCAGTTATAATTGTTGATGAAGCACATCTTCTAGAACGGGAAATGCTTGAGGAATTGCGCTTTTTGTTGAACTATAAGATGGATGCCCAAAGCCCTTTGGCATTGATACTCGTGGGACAAAATGAGCTGTGGACGAAGCTAAAACTTCAGTCCCATGCAGCCATCCGACAGCGGATTGATTTACAGTGCCATCTAACTCCCTTAGACCGTGAACAAGTTGGCGGTTATATAAAACGACATCTTACATATGCAGGTGCAGAACATGAGATTTTTTCTGATGCTGCGATAGATGAAATATACAAGTATTCCAACGGCTTGCCAAGGCTTATTAACAAGGCCTGTACGCACTGTCTTATATACGGCGCCCAGAATGAACGCAGGATTATTGATGACCATATGGTGAAAAACGTTATACAGGGAGAACTATCCTAAAAATAATGGCCGATAAAAGCCGTGGCGAGCCCACGGCTTCTCGGCCAAATAAGCTCATCAATAACTCCGCTTCTTGGACAACCAACGCCGTCTTCTGCTGGACAAAATATGTCAGCAGCAACAATACTGGGAATAAGTCAACTGGTGATTAAGCGATTATTAATCATTTGTTAAAGTTTTGCCCTCCCAAAAAATAAAAAAGGGGAACCATTTGCACAGCTCCCTCTTCGTTCAGAACATGTCCTATTAAGGTTTACAACACGCAATATTTTTAGCCACACACAAACGTTAGCATCAAGCATGTTGTTACGCAGCATTGTTGCTTTTGAAATACAGGGTTATCAGCATTCCTGTAAGTGACAGCAACTTCGGCGTACCCTTATATCTTACATTTCGAACCCTTGAAAAAATATTTTTAGATTTTTAAGCTGGGAAAATATGAGTTTTTTTGTATCATCCAGCTATTGACAGAATATTCTTTAAAGGATTTTCCGTTTCTGTGTCTAATATATAGCTATACTCGCAGAAAGGAATAATCCTATGCAAAATGTACAGTACGTTGATTCAGTCACAACAGTATCAGCTTTAATGTTTATGGTTCAAAAACTCTGCGACCATATTGAATTTCGCAAGTTCATTAATAGCCAGCTAAGATGGGATCCATTACAGTGGAAAACTGCACCAGGTTTGCTAGCTGAAGCTTTAATCATGAACACTTTGTTTGGACGTGATGCACTATACAAAGTCGAAGAATTCTATGAAAAGATTGATACAGAAACTCTTTTTGGGGAAGGAATCTCCCATGAAAATTTTAATGACGATGCATTTGCTGCTCTGTTAGATAGGATACATGAAGCTAATCCCAAAAAACTATTCAGCCTGTTCGTATTCAACGCCTTGAAACATGAAGATATATTTTTTGAGAGCATTCATGCTGATACCACTTCCATTTCTTTAACAGGCGAATATAAGGAGCAGCAGGAGTCTGCTATTAATGTTACCTTTGGACATACCAAGGATCATAGACCTGATCTAAAACAAGTCATGCTCGGCTTAATAGCTACGAAAGATGGTCTGCCTATTTTTGCTGAACCCTTAGATGGAAACAAAGCCGACTCCACATGGAATAAGGAAGTATTAAACCAAATTGACGATATTCTATATGGTGATAGGGCAAGAACGCTCATTTATACAGCTGATTCCTCGCTGATCACGTTAGATAATCTTAAGGTAATCGAGAAAAAGAAGCTGAATTTTGTCTCACGACTGCCAGGACGCTTCTTGTTGGAAGAAGAACTTAAGGATCTAGCTTGGTCCAACCCCGAAAAATGGGAAGATATTGGCAAGTTTGCTAACTATAAAAAGGCATCAAGTTATTATGGGCAAGACCTTTACGCTAGACTTGGAGGCAGGTTGTATAGGTTTATCGTCCTCCGTTCTGATAGAATGGACATCAGAAAAAGCAGAAAGATTGACGATATGCTGAGTAAAGAGAAAAACCAATTGGCAAAAGAAATAGCTAAGCTTGAAAAAGAAGAGTTCAATTGCCGAATTGATGCAGAAAAAGCCTTGAAGAATTTTCATTCTAAACATGCTAACAGCAACCATAAGCTTACTGGAACCGTTATTGAAACGCACACTGAAAAGCGAGAGAGAGGAAGACCTAAAAAAGGCTCTTTACCAGAAATCATCGTAACGTATAAAGTCAAAGTTCAAATTATTGAGCCCAATCAAGAAGCAATAGACCAAATGAAAGCCAAAGCCTCATCATTCGTAATAATGACAAACCTGCTTCAAACGAGAGGCTGGACTGCTAAAAAGGTGTTTCGTGAATACAAAGATCAAGTTCATGTTGAGAGGAATTTTCGGTTTTTAAAGGATCCGCAGCTCACCGGCGGTATTTTCGTTGATAAACCACATCGAATCGGAGCGCTGGTTATCTTGTTCACCATGGCAGCTTTTATTGCTACTATATTGCAAAGGCGTGTAAGGCTAGCACTTGAAAAAAGCCAAGATACTCTCAGGCTCGTCGGTGGAGTTAAAACACGGAAACCAACCAGCAAGCGTCTGTTAGAGCTACTACATGAAAATATGGTTGTCTGTTACAAGACAGGAAATGAATCTATGCGGTTATGGGTCAAACCCAACGACAACTTAGCTAAAGTTTTTAAGTATGGAGGTATACCCCTCCCAAAGCCTTGATTTTACGTGCTTAAAAAATAGGAGAGTTCTGCCTCAAAGGGTTCGAAATGTAAGTTAAATCCCTGGACAACTCATTTTATGAGGAAATAGGTGTCGGTTTTGAGATGCCAGTGCATTTCTCGAAACTGACCGCACTAGAGAATATGAAATTTTTCTCAGGGTTTTACAAAAAGGCTGCAGATATCCAGGAATTAATGGAGAGGGTTGGGCTTTGGGAATACCGTGATCTGAAGGTCGGTGAATTTTCCAAGGGAATGAAGGTGCGCCTGAACTTTGTGCGTGCCATGCTTAACAACCCCAGGGTTCTTTTTCTGGACGAAGTTACAAACGGACTTGATCCGAAGAATGCAAGAATTATAAAAGATATGATCGCAGAATTCCGCGCCAGGGGCGGTACGGTTTTCTTAACTACCCATTTGATGAATGACGTTGAGCAGCTATGTGATCGGATCGCATTTTGCGTAAACGGCAGGCTGACAGAAACTTCCACACCTAGAGACCTGAAAATTAAATACGGCAAACGGGAAGTAAAGGTTGAATACATGGTGAATGGAACCACTACCAGCTCCACCTTTCCCCTGGACAGCATAGGATTTAATGATGAATTTCTACAGCTGCTTAAAACCAAGGAGATAGAGACCATTCATAGCGGGGAAACATCAATGGAGGAAATCTTCATTATCGTGACAGGAGTTGAGCTGAAATGAGTAGCCTGAAAAGGCTTGTTGCAGGCGAATTGAAGCGGCTTGTCAGGTACAAAATCTTGCCTGTCAGTCTGGCAACCGCAATTCTTTGGATTGTACTGCTTTTATTCCTTTCCGAAAGCGAAGCGCGCGAAGCTGCTCCGCTGATCATATTTATTGATGTAGCTGTGATGTCCATATTGCTGCTCGGCGCTTCCCACCATCTTGAAAAACAAGAAGGCACTATAAGGTCTATGCTGGTAATGCCAGTATCTCCCGGACAAATTCTGGCAGCCAAAACCATCTCGTCTATGGTGCTGGCTGTTGAATCGGTTATTATAACATCTGTTGCCCTATTCTTCATCCATGGGGTTACATTCAACTATATTTTGCTTTTGTTGTTTGTTGCCATAGCAGGTGCAGCCCATGCGGGAATTGGGTTTGTTCTTTCCCTCAGAAGCAAGGACTTCACCTCTATGCTCTGCTTGCTGATAGGTTATATGTTTGTTTTTATCATACCCTCATTTTTGTTTCGATTTGGTGTAATCGATGCAAAATACGAGTGGCTACTCATGATTTCACCGCCCCATTCTACAAACCATCTGATAACTTCGGCGGTGAGTGGCGAATTTAAGAGCGCTTTTGTAATTGCAGGATGCCTTTACTTGATAATTCTAGCCGCAGGGCTTTTCAAATTTGCAGTGTACCCCATGTTCAAAGACAACGCTGTAAGGGGGTAATCTAGTATGAGCAAATATCTATCGCTGTTAAAGTACGAGGGAAAAACCATTGTTCGGGACCCTATGAACCTCTATATGTGTTTGTTTCCAATTATTGTTTTGTTCCTGTCCTCGTTTGTTTTTCCGATGATATTCGAATCAATTGACCCCACACAGGCTGCCGCACTTAAAATGACAATGCTTCTGCTGCTTGTTATCATACTGGCCTTTGGGTCCTTTTTCCTTGCAGCCATGACTACTTTCCTGCTGTTGGAGCACAAGGATGAGCACACATTGAACACTATTGCAGTTACTCCCGTTGGAACTTCAGGCTATCTGAAATTTAAAATAGCATATATATACTTGATGTCAGTTATCGGGAACATCGTGATCCTTTTGGGAACAAAGCTGATTGCCGGCGACAAATACACGATATTGGAAGCATCGCTTTTCGATAATATAAACATTTTTCATATTGTTTCCTTTGCTCTGGTCAACGGCCTGTTTACTCCCGCCCTTGGCCTGCTGCAAGGCGCTCATGCTAAAAACAAGGTGGAGGGCTTTGCTCTCATAAAAGGAACGGGCATGCTGGCATTGGTCCCTGCACTGATGATTCTCGAAACCTTTCAAGGTGGCTTGCAATTCGTGCTGGGCATATTTCCAAACTTTTGGGCAATCAGGGGTATGCTTCACGTATTTATGCTGATTGAAAGCAAGATTAACCTGAGCTATCCTATCTACCTGCTTATCGGCAGTGCGTACAATATTATTTTATTAATTGCGGCATACAGATTTTTCCTAAAAAAAGCTCAGTACTAGATGCCAAATCGTCGTTGAAGCAAAACTGCAGATGGTTCCATCCCCCTTGCTTCTGCGTCCCTCGAAAACCATGGGGAGGCGGCCGGATTCTGAAAACAGACTACTGTCGCTCTTATCACAGCTGATTGGGACAGATAGCTTTTTATTTCTCAAGGAGCTTCGGCAGGGTTTTCCTTCCCTGCCAGCTCCACCTTCTGAGCAGCCAGCCTCTCCCGCAGCTGAGGATAAGGAACCTCCTGCGGCGCAATTCCCCTTTCAATGGCCAGGTGGGCTGCAGTCCCTGCCACCTGTCCCATGGCATGCAAATGCCTGTCACTCTGTAGGCTGCCATGGCAACTCTGCTGCCTGAGATGCAGCGGCCGGCAACCAGAAGGTTGTCTGCGCCAAGAGGCACCAAGCAGCGGTAGGGGATGGTTTAGGGTGAGGCATGTTCGACTGTTTGCTTGTCTTCATCCTCGTGGTGGATATCAATATTGAATCTGCAAATGAATGTTGCATTTGGAAACCCGAAAGTCCTGCCGCTCCTGATATCATCTTCTGTGAGGTAGTATTCCTCTCTGATCCGCCGCGACTCCCTCACGCAGATTTGGGAGGCGATCAGGCCCGGGGACGCTCTCCCAAAGCCGGGCACGTTTTCCTTTAAAAAATTGAAGGCTGCCAGAGCCCGTTTCCTGCCCTCAAGTTCAGCTCTAATCAAGTCTTGGGCATCAGTGCCTGTCCTGCCCCTCACATGCACATACTGCAGAATGGAACTGCCGCCGGGGCAGTCAATTACCCAGCCGCGAGAAAATTCGATTTTATAGTCAGGATCCTTTTTCAGCCCTTCTTCCATCAGCGCTAGCAGCTCATATGGCTTGCGCTGAACGAAATCCACATTGAAGAGTTTCACCATGGTGGTCATGGCCTGGGTTGAGTGGTGCGCTGGATCGCCAATCTGGAAAGGCTCGCCGGCTAATGCTGCAACATCTCCGTCGCCTGTGCAGTGGATAACCACCTTCCCAAAAAAGCCTGCCGATTAAACCTCTTGTGCAGAGCTTGTTGCACAATTCAGCTGTGATCCCACCTTTGCCTTCTCTATCAAAGATGGTCGCAACCAAATTGGCCGTCCATGCTCCCCCGCTCCACGAGCAGCGTGCGGATTCCAAGACAGGCTGCACTGACCCCAGCTCCGATGCCGCCAGGCCCGCCGCCGCAGACGATTACATCGTACTCATCGACGATGGTGATTCGCAGCGCCTCCCAGAGAAGGTTTTCGCCATCTGGAAAAATCCGCCTTGCGCTACCTTCTGCGCAGCCTCTCCACAAACATTTCGAACAGATACTGGGCTGCAAGCACATCTTCCAGCGACTGCCCGCTAGCTGCCACAACGCAGATGCCCCCATCATCTGCCCGCGCCAAGGCCCGATCCACCCCTGCCTCTGCTGCCTTGCTCCCCCGCAGCCCTCCAGCCCGGGCGATGGTTGCAGTAACCACGCCTTTAGGGCCTTTGGGGTGGGCTAACGCTGCAGCTTCAAAGGCCACTCCGCCTGTGGCAGAAACCACAAGAAGTACCTTCCCCTGAAAGTCTACAATCCTCGCTGTCTCAGCTCCCAGATTGCCGATGACCTCAGGCTCCACGCCCTTTCGGGCTAAAGTGGCAAACACCCTGCTTGCCACCTCTCTCTACACCTCTTCCGGTCCGGTTCTGGGCTCTGCAGCCACCACAAGGCTCGTTCCAAGCCTCTTCGCTTCCTCTGCAGCCCAGGCAGCAAGCTGCTCTGGGTTCTGGGGTACAGGAGAAGAGGTCTTGTCTGGACTCGCTCCGAAAACAGCTGCTGCCCCGTTTTGATAGGCAGCCTCACAGGTGGTGCTCATATCGATCACGTCCACCACCACCACCAGCTGTCCTCTCAGCGCTGCCTCTCTTGCGCCGCTTGCGTCTGTGGTTAACGTTAAGAGCAAACCGCTTCCTTCCTTTCTGCAGAAAGATCGATGAGATTGACGTTGTCCCCTGCCAGGGACAATTGCTGCCTGTGGCAGGTGAAGTAGATGATCTGGTTTTCAGCTGCCAGTTCCCGCAAAAGCTGCCAGCCCTCTTTTGCTCTTGCCTCGTCGTACTGGACAAAGCTGTCGTCTAAAAGGAAAGGCGGATAAACCCCCTCTTTGCAGACGAGCCTTGAAAGGGCAACCCTCAGGGCAAAATAGAGCTGATCCAAGCTGCCGCCGCTGAGGCTGTCTGCGGTAAAGAGGTTGGCAGCAGAATCTTCAACACGCAGCTGGAGGTTTTCTGAGACCAGAACCTGCCTGTACCTGCCTGCAGTAAGCTTTGCGAAGTTTCTGCTCACTTCCCCCGCCAGCTGCGGTGCGAACTGGCGGTGCAGCTGTTTGGCACACTCCGAAAGCACCTCTTTAGCATATTCCAGCGCCTCTCTTCTCTGGGCAAGGCTGTGGATTCTCTCTTCCAGCTGCGCCCGGCTTGCAGAAATAACTGCCAGGGAATTCCCCTCTGCCCCTGCCAAAAGCCCCTCGAGCCTGCTGAGCTCGTTCTTTTTCTCCTGCCGCGCAAGCTCCAGCTGCCTGAGGTGTCGGGAGACTTCCTCCCAATCGGCCTGGCTTGCCGCCTCTTCCAAGCCCGCCTTTTCAAGCTCAGCAAATCTAGCCTCGAGGCTTTCCAGCTCTTCCCCTGCCAAGGCCAGCTTAAGCTCTCCTGCAAGCCTTCCTTCCTCGGCTTTCAACTTCTGCCTTTCCTCAGAAAGGTCAGCTTGTTGCCAAAATTCAGCCCAGCTTTCAACCCCGAGCTCGCCGAAGAGAGCCTGGATTTGGGATGCTGTCTGCGCGATGAGCTCCCTGTTCTCCGCAAGCCTCCTGCGCAGATCTGCGAGGCGTTCTTCCAGGAAAGTCTGCCTGCTTCTGAGCCCGGACAGCCTCTCTCCTTCCCGCTGCCATGCCGCAAGGCCCGCTTTCCCCGGAAGGTCTAGGAGATTGTCCAATCGGGCAAATTCTTCCTGGAGCCTCTTTTCCTCTTCTTCCAGCTCCCTGGCCTTTTGAGCAAGCTGGATCCGCCGCTCGGCAATCCGCCTGCGCCGGCGGTAGAGGAGGAAAGCAAAATATCCCAAAATGCCCAAAGGCAGGAGAAAAAGGGGCTGGAATAAAGACAAAACCAAACTTGCTGCAGCAGCTGCCAGCACTGCTGCAAAGGAAGAGGAGCCTCCTTTTGGAACTTCTGTCTCCTCCTGCTTCAGCTGGGCTTTTCTTTCAGATAAAATTTTCTCATCCTGCTCTAAAGAGCTGGCGAAAAGGTCAGGAGGCATGGTCAGGACAGCGCAGACTTTTTCCCGTTTTTCCTCTATAGTTTCAGCTTCTGCTGCCACAAGCGCCAGCTCTTCTTCAAGCCTCCTTTGCTCCTCTGCCAGCTTCTCCTCCTCTGCCCCATAGAGGCCTGCCCGCTCCTCTAAAGCCCTGCCTCGGCCGATCAACTTTGGAGGGAAATCTGCTCCTGCCTTTTGGGCAAGCTCCTCCCGAATTGTCTTAAGCTCCCTCTCGAGATGGCGAATTCTCTCAAGGCGCTGGGCAAGGAGGCTGGCCTCTATTTGCCTCTGCCTGGCAAGGGCCTTTTCGTATTCTTGGTTCAGCTGCACCAGTTTATCCGCAAGTGCAGCAGCCTTTCTCTGCTCCTGCCACAGCCCCTTGAGGTTTGCAGCCAGCTCCCGTTCCCTCTTTTCAAGCTCCCGCGCTCTGCGGACAAGCTTTCCCAAGGGCTTGTTTGAAGGCCTCATGGTTCCCAATTGGTCCAGTGCGCGG
>Ga0116180_1003311_pt1 | contig 12217 bp, 8 predicted proteins | sample AD_UKC073_MetaG_FD_89804 | JGI IMG/M metagenome (GOLD analysis project Ga0116180, IMG submission 89804) | Active sludge microbial communities of municipal wastewater-treating anaerobic digesters from USA - AD_UKC073_MetaG | ecosystem: Engineered > Bioreactor > Anaerobic > Digestate | place: USA... | reverse complement strand
TTCCCGCCGATGCGCTGAAGGAAGCACCGCAGGCCCTTAAGGACATTTTCGGCTCAAATGCCGGGGCCGTCATTGGCTTTAGCGAAAACCTTGTTTGTATGGCTTTTGGGCCGAATCCCGTGTCCATTCTGAAAAACGCCTTGGATCAGTCCGCCAGTGAGGTGGCCGTTGACAAGATTTTCGAGTTTTCTTTGGCTGTCAAGCCATTGATTGAATTCGTCCAAGTCGCTGCCAGCGAAGAATGGGGCGAGGAAGAGCGGCAACTTGCCGAGCAACTCCTCGCGTCTGCGGGCACCAAAGACCGTGTCACTACGGATGGCGTGTTGATCGAGAACGGTTCACGAGTTCGCATCGAGTTCCAGGAAGGCGTCCTCAAAGTTCTCGCCCAGCTCGTTATCAAGGCGGTTGCCCAACAAGGAGTTGGTTTTGCACCGGGGGCGATGGCTCCGTAACGCGACGTGTGTCTTTGCCCCAATATCTCTAAAACAGAAGAAGCCTGCTGAGATTTCCTTCCAGCAGGCCTTTTTATTTAGAGCCTATCCCAATAAGTCCCCCCTCTCCCTCCGGGAGAGGGGCGAGTATGAGATAGGCTGTAAGATGGAAAAACACCTGTTCCTTCCCAAATTAAGCGACATCGGCCTCACTGACCGCTGCTGTTGCTGATCGGCGAAGAGATGCTGGTTTTAGCACTGGCGTGCATGGCGTCCAACTCTTCCTGCTTGGGCCGATCTACTACAAAACCGCCCATTCCGCGCCGGCTAACCGCGTTGTTCCGGACACGGCTACCGTACTCGTCCTCGCCGCCGTAATCAATGAGAAAACTAAAATTCCCGCCACAGGTTGGATAGGGGTGATAGGAGATCGATGACGACGCGTACCCCTGGCTGGTGCCTCGGTAAACATCTTTTCCCTCAAAGTCGTAGAGTACCCCGAGGCTGGCTTGCGCACCCTGTCCCTGCACGCCACCCACACGGGCGAGGTACTGGTCATCACCGCTCATTTCCAGCAGATAACCCACAGAAAGGTCCCAGCCGAAGCCCGTGCCCATGATTGAACCGTCGTACGAGTCATTGCCCAGATCATCAATCAAGACGCCCACAGCATAGTGGCATCCCCAACCATTGCCGAACCGCTGAAATCGTTGCTGCGTTCGATTGGATCGATTATACGCATTGAGTGTCGCCCCCAGTCGTTGGTCATTCCCGGCAAAATCTCGCGCCAAGCCAATGGCGAGCCAGTACCCGCCCCCCTGACCAAAATAGTCGAATTCATAAACGTCGTCGCCATTGCCTTCCAACAAGACGCCAATCCCACCATTGGCTGCCCCACGGATGCCGGCGCCAACCCCTTGGCCCCAGCCGTCGTAACCTGGTGTTTCGGGATAGGAGTCGTAGAATCGGCCACCCACATAATAATGGTCGTCTCCATCGAGATCGTCGATCAGGCCAAAACCGAGCGGACCACCAAACCCCTGTGCCCACATCGCCGCCCGATAGTCATCCCTGCCACCGTAATCGAGGAGAATCCCGACACCGCCAATGGCCTGCCCTTGGACGCGACGATACCCTAGGTACTGATCATCCCCGGCCATATCAACGAGGATGCCAACACCGCCAAGCGCGCTGCCTTGGGCAACATCCTGGCCCCAATAGATGTCATTTCCCGCACAATCCACCAGGATCGAACCACCAATGATCGCAGACCCCTGAATACCCGGCAGCTTTCCCTCGTAGCGATCGTTTCCCGCCAAATCAATGATGATCAGAATCGGCCGTTCGACCGACACCGTGCCTTCCAGATAAACGTCGTCCCCGCCCACATCGACGATGGCCGCCACATCTTTCATTTCTTCCAGGCGATATTCATTTTTTCCTGGTCCTCCCACGAGAATGGTCCCCGCGGGTGTGTCGATCCTTCTCAGTACCTCGCCGGTGACCCCGGCAACCGCAATTGCCGGCCCGCTTTTCGGAGCAGATGTGCGCAATGAATCCAGAAACTCCTTGTCGCACACACCCATTAAGATCTCGGCCAAGTCCCACTGCGCGCCCCGATCCATCTTGTGTAGCAGAGCGACCATTCTCATGGCGCTGCCGCGGCTGTTAACGGTGTGGCCAACAATCGTATTAGTGGTCAGCACGTAATTAAGCTGCTTGGCCAACTCGTTCAGCTCGGCGGGCGTGAGGGGCTCAACAGTCCGCGCACACGTCTTTCGTGCGGTGACCAAGATGTTCTCCAGCTTCTTGTAGGGGTCATTGTTTTCCGACTTCCATAGTGTTTCCAGGTCGCCAGGTAAACTCGCGTCGGGCACGTCCATTTTTGACCGTGCTTGTCGTAGGGCAAAGCGGAAGCCTTCGCTCGATTTGGCCGTAAAACCGGCGTGAAGCAGTCGCGTAAATTCCTCTGTTTCATGAGGCACATTCAACGGATTGAGCAAGAGGTGCTCGTACCACTTCAATCGTGCCATGCCATTGATTTCGGAGCTTGTGTAGTCAGCCCGCGTTGCCGCCAAACGCGAGGCCGCATAAGAGCGCCACTGCTGAAATCGGGCCGTAATGTTTGCGCCTTCCATTTGAGACTCGATCTCGGGAGCCACCAGTTTGGCGATTCCCGCGGCTAGCGGACGTCCTACCGAGGTTGGGTCAATAGTCGATCTTCGGGCTGACGGCTTGTCTGTGGATGAATCACCATCAGCATTTGGTTTCTGGGGAGCAGCACTCGGCCCATCGGGCGATTGAGGTGCCTCCATGACGTCCTGTTTCTCAAGACCCTCATCGTCCGGTTTGGTTCCCTCCTCTCGGACCATCGCGCCGGCCGATTGTGAATCAGCCGATTCTAGCGCCATGTCCGGCCCTTCTATAATCGCATCCTCTGCATCGTCCCCGGCCTGTTCAAGCCGCGAGGAGGTCACAGTCGCCGAGCGGGAGTTGTCGCCCGGCGTTGGCAGACTAGGCAAATTGGGATAATCAGGAGCCATAGCTCGGGTAAATGGATAGTCCCGCGTCGAAGGGTACAGCCCCGGTTCTAAGCCCGCTCCAATCGAAGGCAAAAGCCAACCAACGAGGATCGCAACATAAAATGACACATGAAAACAGGGGGTTGCAAACTCCATCGTTTTCCTCCGAAGAAGGCTAGAGGCTTGGTTGAATTCCTATCGCGGCTTGCAAAAACCCTCCGTGACATCTCAATCAGTAAACACTTTGACTGTGCTCGATGACGACGCGTCACGAAGGTGTCCTTATGCTTATCGGATACAGGCAAAGCCAAGCAATGTATTGCTCACTTCTTTTTTGCATGAAGGTGCATGCCCACAACGGCACGGTCCTCCAAATCAAACGTGGCCTTCCCAGATCACAAAGAATTAACGATTGTGCAAAACTTCCGGGCGGGTCACGAGTGGGAGGGCTTCCGACGAAACGGCTTCATCAGGGCCGCCACGCAGACTTCCTGTCGATTATTCCACAAGTGACGGGCCTTTACGATGTTATAACCCCAGCTGCGAATCCTCTCCATGTACTCGGGAATGTTTTCGGCGAGCTGCCAGTTCGGCAACTTCAATGTAAGGATCATCCCGCGGATGTTGACCTGGGGATAAGTCACAATGCTCTCGACGGCATCCAAAGTGTAGTTGGGCGCGGCATTGATGTCGGCGGCCAGCCAGCGGACCTTTCGAAACGCCCGGCGGGGAGCTTGGGGCGTCCGTCGCCGCAGATGGGTAAATTTGGGGTGGGATAACACAAGCGGATGCATTTCCGCAGGATCTACCCCCAAAACTTCGTAGCCTCGATCGAGCAGCGCCTGGCTCGCCCCGCCAGGGGCGCTGCCCAATTCTGCCCAGCGGGCATTGGCGGGAATCTTGAACCCACTCCACCGCAACGCTTCCTCAATCTTCAAATATGCCCGCGAAACGGCGTATTCTGGTAAAACAATCGGGAACCTGCCCCCAGGATAACGGGATTCCAAGCTCCCGGCCCGGTGAATCCCAATCCACCACTCGGTTGGTTCCACCACCACACAATCAAGCACCCAAACGCCCGGCGGGCATGGGGTACTTTCCTGCGACACATTGGGGGGAATCGCCTTGGTCGGCGCGTGCTCCATTAAGACCTGTTGAATTTGGCTGATCTCGGCTGGCCATGGCTTTTCGGGTTCGCTCCGTCCTGGCGGGGAAGTGTCCCGAGGCCAAACATGAATCCAGCCGACGGGAATGTTGGCAACTTTTGCCCACACTTCGTTCGCCGCGACTTGCCAATCGGACGCCGGAACACGGCCAAAGCAAAATCCCCATGTCCGTGCGAAAACGGCCTCTAAAGAAAAACCTTCGTCCGGCTTGACGCCCTCAGCGAACTTGAACGTAACAAAACCTCGCCGCGAGAAGGCAGGCCGAAGAAACGGATAATTACGCGCAACCTCGCTCTTGAGCACATTCTCGGCTCCCGATTGACAGGTTGCGAAAATAAAGGGTGGGAATTCGATCATCAGTTATGGGCCAATCACGCGCGGTGATGCAAGTCACGTGATCCTGGTCGTGGGTCTGTGTTGAATTACTGGCATTTGATGATCACGAGGACACTTGCAGCGGCGAACACGGGAAAAAGCAGTAAAACCACATCGGTTGAATTACTTGGCTCGGGCTATGGATAAACACTCTCGGAGGTACTTCGACCGCATCCTCGAGGAAGTCATCGAGGAGTTGCCACAGCTCGTCCGAGACGCAATGGACAAAGTCCCCCTCTATGTTGAAGATTATCCTTCACGAAGGGTGATGCGCCAAACGGGGATACGCAATCGGCGAGAACTGTGGGGATTATTCACCGGGGTACCGCTCAACGAGAAGCACTTCGACGCACCTTCGGTTACGTTACCAGATCGCGTGACCATTTACCGGGAGGGGCTACTGTGGTCCGCCGTCGGTCGTGACGGTTATGTGGACGAGAAGCGTCTCAAAAAGCAGATACGGATCACGATTCTCCACGAATATGGGCATTACTACGGCATGACGGAAGAAGAGTTGGAACAATACGGTTACGGGTGAGCAACTCCGCCGCAGAACCCGGCGATAGCGATTCGCCTCTGGTCTTCGCCCATCTGCCGTGGTAGGTTATGTATTTGAACGTCGGCCATCTTTTTTGGCAGGAAATGGCCCTCTCTGAGGGGAGATTTTTCAACAGGGATCTGCCTGCGGAAAGGGTCACGGAGCTGTCACCTGAGGATTTTTGGCCAGTTGAGGATCGGCGATATGAAGCCAAAACTTTTGCGGTTACATCCGCGAGATAACATCGCAATTGCCACCGCCCCGATTAAGGCGGAGACCGTTTTGAAGCTGGACCGTGTGAAGATCCAGATCATTTCCAACGTACCGATGGCGGGCAAGGTGGCCACTCGTCCTATCGCCGAGGGCGAAAAGATCATCAAGTTTGGTCAACCGATCGGACATGCCACGCGGAATATTGAACCCGGCGAATGGGTCCACACACACAATTTAGCGAGCGACTACCTTCCCACACCCGAACGCCCCAGCCCGGCCTCTGACGTAAGCACGCAGCCAGTAAGTGAGCCAGTTGGCGAGAATTCCGCAGTGGGCACGTCGGCTGTTGTGGAAACGCTGTCTGGACCCTCGGCCGAGGGCGAGATTTCTGCAAACTCGAAAGCGTTCTCTTCCGACAGTTTGCCTTCGCAAGATTCGCCGGTCGTTGAGGAAGGCCCGACGCCATCCCCGACGCCAAACGAGCCCAATGAGCCCAAGCTGGAACAGGGGACGAGCCCGGCCGAAATCGAGCGATCGGACTCCACAGTTCAATAATCGCCGGGGAGGGCGAGCAATCGCGCAGTTAGGATATCCGCAAGTTGTCGTCGTCGCGCAAAAACGAGGAGGTACGGAATGACAACGGTAACTCCTGGACAAGAGTTGCAGGCGTCCCAGGGACAAACATCGGGCACGGCAGCTCAGTGGGAAGGTTATCTCCGTGCTGATGGGCGAAAAGGCATCCGCAATTGCTTGGTCGTCGTCTATCTGGTGGAGTGCGCGCACCACGTGGCTGCGGAAATCGCTTCGCCGTTCGCTAATCGTGGCGTGGAACTCATTGGATTTCCTGGATGCTACCCAAGTGAATACGCCCACAAGGTCCTCAGCCGCGTGACAACCCATCCCAACGTTGGGGCGGTTCTATTGGTCTCACTCGGATGCGAAAGTTTCGATCGCGCCCGCCTTCGTGCGGAGATCGCGGCATCAGGACGGCCTGTGGAGCTTCTTGTAATTCAGGAAATTGGCGGGACGGCACGGACGATTAAGGCGGGACGGCAATGGATCAAGAGTGTGCTCCCGGAGTTGGCCAAGGTACCGCGGTGTCCCATGGAGTTACGTGATCTCGTCGTGGGGACCATTTGTGGCGGCTCGGATGCCACAAGTTCACTCACGGCCAATCCGGCGTGTGGTCTCGTCTTTGATCGACTTGTTGATAGCGGTGCGACGGCTATCTTCGAAGAGACCGGCGAATTGCTGGGATGTGAATCGCTCTTAGCCGAACGGGCGGCTCGACCGGAACTGGCCGACGTGTTACGTGCTTGCGTAGAGAAGGCAGCCCGATATTATGCTACCCTGGGACATGCCAGTTTTGCCCCAGGCAACACAGAGGGCGGTTTAACAACCATCGAGGAAAAGTCGCTGGGGGCATACCTCAAAAGCGGACATCGCCCGATCACTGGTGTCCTCAAGCCGGGTGATCTTCCGCCGTCCCCTGGGTTGTATCTTTTAGATGTTGTTCCCGATGGTGAGGTCCGCTTTGGGTTCCCCAATATCGCGGACAACGCCGAGATCGTGGAGTTAATCGCCTGCGGGTGCCATCTCATCCTATTCACCACGGGCCGGGGATCGGTTGTTGGCTCGGCGATTTCACCCGTGATCAAGATTTGCGCCAATCCCGAAACATATGCCCGCATGAAATCCGACATGGACATCAACGCCGGGGAGGTTCTTACGGGCAAAAGCACGCTGGAGGAAGTCGCCGAGCGAATATGGCAATTCATGATTGCAGTCGCCGGCGGGAAACAAACAGTCTCCGAGGCCTTAGGTCACCGCGAGTTCATTTTGACGTACAAGACGTTCGAACCCCTTGGTCCGGCGTGTCTTCCTACTGTTTGATTCTTCCTACCTTTTGACGCACCGTGCGTGTTCGGTCCTCAGTTGCTCGCGGGCTGCGGCAGTGGGGCCCCCGTCGTCAAAGACGGCCTCGAAGACATTTCGCCCGGAATCGGGGCCAGTCCGCCCGTCTGGGGTGCGTATTTGGCCACAAGGTTCACCAAGTCTTGCCGTTTGATTGGCTTGGTGGCAAAGTCGTCGCATCCGGAGGCCAGGCACCGCTCGCGTTCGCCGGGGGTCATGTTCGCCGTTAGGGCGACGATGGGTGCAGTGTATCCTGAGTCTCGGAGCATCCTAGCGACGTGGTAACCGTCGATGTCGGGCAACTGCATGTCGAGGAGGAGACAGTCAAAAGGCCGCTGTTCCACCATGGCTTGAACGGCTAAGCGGATCGTATCTCGCCCCGTTGAGGCACTGGTCACATCAGCACCGGCCTGGGACAAAATGTGGGTAAACAGTCTTTGGGTATCTGGACAATCTTCGACCAACAGAACCCTGGCGGTGAGGGGCGCACCTTTTTCCGCGCTAGCTACGGCTTGGACTTCACGAATGGATTTTTGGGTAACATCGAGGTCATCCGCGGTGCAGGTGATCCACTCGTACTGATCGGCAAGACCCAAAGGTATGACCAATCGGAAGTTGCTCCCCAAACCCACTTCGCTCACCACGGTAATGTCGCCACCCAGCCGTCGTGCTAGAAAGCGACTGACGGTCAGGCCCAAGCCCGTACCGGAGAACTTTCGCCGCGACGTCGGGTCACCCCGATGGAACGGTTCGAAGATCTTATCGCAAGGCTCGGGCGGGATACCCATGCCTGTATCGATAACCTCGCACACAAAGGAACAGGTACCATCCTCATTTCTCGGCACCTGAACAACGATCCGTACTGATCCTAACTCCGTGAACTTGATAGCATTTCCCACAAGGTTAATCAGAATTTGTCTGATTCGTAGGGGGTCACTGCGGATCATCTTGGGGATTGGTCCACAAATTTCCAGTCGCAAGGCCAACTGTTTGCTTTCCGCGCGAATTTGCATCAGGCGAACCACATCGTGGAGCAGTTGCGGAAGTGAGAAGTCTCGTACTTCCGGCTCCAATCGGCCAGTTTCTAACTTCGCCATTTCCAGCAGATCATTAATGATCTGGAGAAGATGTTCGCCGTTTCGAAGAATCGTTTGGATGGCATTTAGCCGGTTCGCAGGAATCTTAGTCAAATCACCTTCGAGCAAAAGCATCTCCGCATAGCCCAAGATGGCCGTCAAGGGCGTGCGTAGTTCGTGACTGACCGTAGCGAGGAACTCCGTCTTTGCCAAGGCGGCTGCACGGGCTTCGGCCTGAGCCTTTTCCAGCTGTTGAACAAGCGATTCTAACTCGCGTGTGTGTTGTCGCAGTTCCTCTTCGGCTTGTTTCTGCTCTGTAATGTCGGCAACCAGGCCAAGACCGCCGCAGTATCGGCCTTTGTCGTCGTAAACGGGCCACACCGCGGCCAGCAGCCATCTCACTGCACCGTCGGCACGGATGACCCGCAGTTGATAGGTCGATGACTGCCCACGGCGTCGCAGTCGGTACTGCTCACGAAGAATCGCTGCATCATCCGGATGGGCAAAGCGGATAGCCCGTTGGCCAATTAGCTCTTTTTCCGTACGACCGAGAAGTTGACAAAAGGCGGGACTCACGAGCCGGAAACGGCCATAAGCATCCACAAGAGCAACGGCTGCCGGAGTATCCCGGGTAAAGAGCCGAAAGGCTATCTGTCGGGTCATCGTTTGGTCAATCCGGGTGCGATAGTCCGCCCAGCGGTACCCAAACAGGATGATCACCCCCAAACCTGCGGACCAAAGGAGTGCTAGCGATACTGCCCCCTGAATCGAGCGGACCATGGGGTCGGCCAGAAACATCCCCCAAAGACTCGCCAAAATCACACTCGACCAAATAAGAACGACCAGCCAAACAACTTGCTTGGCCGAACGATCGTACTCCCTCCGAATAGAGCGGTGAGTCATTTTGTCGGCAAAATGCTCAGTCTGACTTGGATCTTCCATCACCGATGCAAACTCCAGGCTGAAACAAATGGCCAAGACAACATAACAGATGGGGCCCAAACCTACGAAACCATAGCTTCTGCAAAACGACTCGGGCCGAGAAAAGCTTACCCCTTCTGTCGTGTTTCACAGTTTTATGTTAGTTACCGCCTCGGTATTATTGTCATAATCCGCAGGACGGAACCCCGTCGCGCATTGTTTGGCACAGGGTTAGTTGATGTGTTGCGCAGGACTGAGCAAAGGTACACGGCCAACAGCCTCTGTGAAAATTGACAGGAGTTGCGAAAACGCGAGGGATACGTGAGAATGTAAAGGCACCCTGTGGACGGGAGTTCCCGACAAGCCAAAGACGATCCCCAAGCCTTTCCTGCCATCAGTTCGTGTCAGACATTCAGAGAGTCGCTGTCATGCGAAATCTTCCTCCTGCCATTACTCGGCCAAACGCAAGCATGCGTCGGTTAGCTTTCCTGTTGATAGGAACCTTTTTCGCCCATCTTGGGTTGTTCGGGGTATGCGAGGCGGATGATCAACCCCAATGGGGGGAACGCTTTAGCCGGAACATGGTCTCGCGAGAAAAGCACCTTCCGGCTGATTTTGATCCCGCGACGGGCAAAAACATCAGATGGGCTGTGGAATTGGGGACAAACACGTACTCCTCCCCGGTTGTGGCCAAGGGTCGCGTTTTCATTGGGGTCAACAATGCCAAGCCGCGCGATCCACGTCACCAAGGGGATCGGGCGATCCTGATGTGCTTGGATGAACAGTCCGGAGAGCTAATCTGGCAGCTTGTCGTTCCTCGACTTGGGGAGGATGATCCCTATCTGGATTGGCCGCGTATCTCGATGTGCTCTCCCCCCACGGTGGAAGGCAACCGAGTTTACACCGTCACGAACCGGTTTGAAGTGGTGTGTTTGGACCTTGAGGGCCAGGCCAATGGCAATGATGGGCCATATACCGACGAAGGCCGTCACATGGTGCCGCCCGGTGAGGCTCCCCTAGAGGTGACCAATCTGGATGCGGATATCATCTGGCTTTTCGACCTCCCTTCCCAGGCTGGCATCTACCCTCACGATGGGGCCCATGTTTCGATTCTGCTCGATGGTCGATTCCTGTATCTCAACACGGGTAATGGTGTGGACAATACGCATCGCAAGATTCGTGCGCCGGATGCGCCGAGTCTGATTGTCCTCGATAAGGAAACAGGCCGACTCGTGGCAAAAGATGATGAAAAGATCGGGCCACGGGTTTTCCACTCCACGTGGTCCTCACCGGCACTCGGGGTAGTTGACGGTCAACGCTTGATCTTCTTCTGCGGGGGTGATGGCGTCGTCTATGCCTTCCGTGCTTTGCCGCAGGATTGGCAATCCACCGAGGTCGTTCCCCTGGAACGTGTGTGGAAGTTCGATTGCGATCCCACGGCGCCAAAAGAGAACGTTCATCAATACATTACTAACCGGAAGGTTAGCCCCAGTAACATCAAGAGCATGCCGGTGTTTTATCGAGACCGGGTTTACGTGACGGTGGGTGGGGACATTTGGTGGGGAAAGCGCGAGGCGTGGCTGAAATGCATCAATGCCCGCGGGAAGGGCGACATCACGTCCACCCACGAGCTATGGTCTTATCCCCTCAAGGAACACTGCTGCTCAACCCCGTCGATTGCTGGTGACCTTGTTTTTGTGGCCGACTGCGGGGGATTTCTCCATTGCGTGGACGCAGAAACAGGTCATGCCTACTGGACGCATGACCTGCGGGGTGAGACCTGGGGATCCACGCTCGTCGCGGATGGAAAGGTTTACGTCGGGACGCGCCGTGGGGTCTTCTGGACCTTTGCCGCATCTCGCGAAAAACAACTTTTAGCGGAAATCAACCTTCGAGATTCCATCGCCTCCACACCCGTCGCTGCCAATGGCGTTTTGTACGTCACCACATTGACGCACTTATATGCGGTCCAACAAGGTCCCGATGTGTCGGAAAAGACGTCCTCCGGAATGGCCAACTAATGGGAAGGGCCCTCCGCGGTGATCAGTTTCGCCTCGTCCGCGTGGCCCATGTGAGGATCAGACCTCTTTCAAAAGTTCCTTCAAATACTTGATACTCCGCTCGGCCTGTTCGACCGTGCCACACTCGACGCTAAAAACAATATCGCGCGGCGCCTTTCGGCAGACTTGGATGACTTTTCGCCAATCGATGACGCCATCACCGCATGCGCACCCAACCGCCGTCCCTGTCACTTTCCCTCGTTCAGCCTCGGATTGTTCTACCGAAATGTCTTTGGCATGGACGTGAACAAGTCGGTCCACCACACGTTCTAGCCAAGCGATGGGGTCCTCACCTGCCAGGTAGGCATTGCCCGTGTCAAAATTGATCCCGATCACGGGCGAAGGTACGAGGGCAGCGATGCGGTCCAAGCCATCAGGGCTTTTGCTGTACTGTTGATGCGGTTCCAAACCGATCAAAATCCCACGTCGTTCCGCCACGAATGTGGCCTCACGAAGGGTATAGCGCATCAGGACAAAATCCTCTTCTTCCGTGGTCCACGGTTGCTTGGGGCCTTCATCGGTATTCACCACCGGGGCACCACACTCCGCCGCATAGCGGATGGCCTGCTTTAAGTATTCCACACTGACTTCCGGCCTTCCGAGAGGGCAATGGGCCGAAAGGCCGGAAATCTTGACCCCCGCCTTCTCGCAGGTATTGCGGATGCGATAAGGATCGTCCAGCATGGATACGCTATGGAAATAACCGGCCTCGGACATCAACTCGCGGCCCCAATGGACCATGGGTTCCACGTATTCGTAGCCCAATTCGGCCGCCTTCTGGACGCCCCATTCAAACGATTTGTCGGCATGTCGGACGAATTCAAGATTGGCACCAATATAGATGTTTCCCATCGCTTGACCCTCCTCGGAAAAAGAGGTCCCCAAACTACGCAGGCAATGCGTTGGTTACGTTGCGGCCATTAAATCACAGATATCCATCGGCCGCAAGTAACTGAATACCGAGTGCCCGCGCGATTTGTTGGAGGGCCACGCGCTCGCCA
>Ga0116180_1003306_pt1 | contig 12234 bp, 7 predicted proteins | sample AD_UKC073_MetaG_FD_89804 | JGI IMG/M metagenome (GOLD analysis project Ga0116180, IMG submission 89804) | Active sludge microbial communities of municipal wastewater-treating anaerobic digesters from USA - AD_UKC073_MetaG | ecosystem: Engineered > Bioreactor > Anaerobic > Digestate | place: USA... | reverse complement strand
GAATACGGATGGCCGAGGGTGCGCAGGGTCTTCATCTTGGCCTGGATGTCGCCGTGGTCGGCCGGGTTGCGGGCCAGCCAGGGGTAGCCCGGCATGTTGGACTCGGGCACCAGGTCGCGCGGGTTCATCAGGTGGATGCGGTGCCACTCGTCGGAGTAGCGGCCGCCCACGCGGGCGAGGTCCGGTCCGGTGCGCTTGCTGCCCCACTGGAACGGACGGTCGTAGACGAACTCGCCTGCCACCGAGTAGTGGCCGTAGCGCTCGGTCTCGGCGCGGAACGGCCGGATCATCTGCGAGTGGCAGTTGTAGCAGCCTTCGCGCACGTAGATGTCGCGTCCGGTGAGCTGCAGCGCGGTGTAGGGCTTGAGGCCGGCCACCGGTTCGGTCGTGGATTTCTGGAAGAACAGCGGAACGATCTCGACGAGGCCGCCGACGCTGACCAGCAGGATGATCAGCAGCATCATCAGGCCGACGTTCTTCTCGACGGGTGCGTGATTCAAAGACATGTTCTGACTCCCGTTTCTTGTTCTCAGGCGTGCGCGACGACGGCCGGAATGCGCGCGTCCTCGGCCTTGCCGACGCCGATCGTCTTCAGGCAGTTGTAGAGCATGATCACCATGCCGCCCAGGTACAGCAGGCCGCCGAGCAGACGGATCACGTAGTACGGGTAGGTGGCCTTCACCGATTCGACGAACGCGTAGGTCAGGGTGCCGTCCACGTTCGTGGCACGCCACATCAGGCCCTGCATCACGCCGGCGATCCACATCGCGGCGATGTACAGCACGATGCCGATCGTCGCGACCCAGAAGTGCAGCTCGATCATGCGCTTGCTGTACATCTCGACACGGCCGTACAGACGGGGCAGCAGGTAGTAGATGGAGCCCATCGACACCAGGCCGACCCAGCCCAGCGCACCGGAGTGCACGTGGCCGACGGTCCAGTCGGTGTAGTGCGACAGCGCGTTGACGGTCTTGATCGACATCATCGGACCTTCGAAGGTCGACATGCCGTAGAACGACAGCGAGACGATCAGGAACTTCAGGATCGGGTCGTCACGCAGTTTGTGCCATGCCCCCGACAGCGTCATGATGCCGTTGATCATGCCGCCCCAGGACGGCGCCAGCAGGATCAGCGAGAACACCATGCCCAGGCTCTGCGCCCAGTCGGGCAGCGCGGTGTAGTGCAGGTGGTGCGGGCCGGCCCACATGTACGTGAAGATCAGCGCCCAGAAGTGCACGATCGACAGGCGATACGAGTAGACGGGGCGCTCGGCCTGCTTGGGGATGAAGTAGTACATCATGCCCAGGAAGCCGGCGGTCAGGAAGAAGCCCACCGCATTGTGGCCGTACCACCACTGCACCATCGCGTCCTGCACGCCGGCGTAGGCCGAGTAGGACTTGCCCATCGTCACGGGCAGCGCGGCGCTGTTGACGATGTGCAGGATCGCCACCGTCAGGATGAACGCGCCGAAGAACCAGTTCGCCACGTAGATGTGCGGCGTCTTGCGCTTGACGATCGTGCCGAAGAACACGATCGCGTAGCTCACCCACACGACGGCGATCAGCAGGTCGATCGGCCACTCGAGCTCGGCGTACTCCTTGCCGGTCGTGTAGCCCAGCGGCAGCGTGATCGCGGCGGCCAGGATCACGACCTGCCAGCCCCAGAACACGAAGCTGGCGAGCGGGCCTGCGAACAGCCTCGTCTGGCAGGTGCGCTGCACGACGTAGAACGACGTGGCGAACAGCGCGCAGCCACCGAATGCGAAGATCACCGCATTGGTGTGCAGCGGGCGCAGCCGGCTGTACGTCAGGAATGGAATGTCGAAATTCAGGGCGGGCCAGGCGAGCTGGGCGGCGATGATCACGCCCACCAGCATCCCGACGACACCCCACACGACGGTCATGATCGCGAACTGACGTACGACTCCATAGTTGTACGTGCTCGCGCCTGCGGCGACAGGCTGACTGCCCATGAGCTTCTCTCCCTCGAGGACTTATTGACGACTTGGGTGTCCGAAGACACCTGCGGCTTCTTTACCGCGAGTGGGAAGGTACGCCCCGGGTATTGCGGTGGCATTGACAATGCGCAAGGACGTTTGTGCGCCGCCACATCGGCGCCGCGGCTCAGTCTTCGGGCGGCTGCCGAAGCTTCGATTCCGGATCGGCAGGGGCCTGCGGCGCAGGCCGGTCGTCGTCCATCAGGATCGCGTGCGCGGGGCCGGTCATGTCGTCGAACTGTCCTGAATCGGACATGCGGAAGAACAGCCACACGGCGATGCCGATGATGACGAGACTGATCGGGATCAGCAGGAAGAGGCTTTCCATGGCGTGTGGTGTCCGGGGTCAGCGGGACGCCCGGTCGGGCGGTGCCGTGTCGTGCGGCACGGCGGCCGGTGCCTCGGCGGTGGGCGGCGCGTCGGCCGCCATGCGGGCCGGCAGGCGCAGGCGCAGCGCGTTGCCCACGACCAGCAGCGAGCTCAGCGACATGCCGATGGCGGCCAGCCAGGGCGGCACGTACCCGGCGGCGGCGGCCGGAATCGCCACCGCGTTGTACAGGCTCGCCCACGTCAGGTTCTGGCGGATCACCACGCGCGTGCGCCGGGCGATGGCCAGCAGCTCGGGAATCATCGCGAGCCGGTCCGACAGCAGCACGGTGTCGGCGGCCGTGCGCGCCAGCGCCGTCGCGTGGCCCACCGCGAGCGAGGCGTCGGCGGCAGCCAGCACGGGCGCGTCGTTGATGCCGTCCCCCACCATCAGCACCCGCCGGCCCTGCGCCTGCAGCGCGCGCACCTGCGCGAGCTTGTCGGCCGGACTGGCGCCGGCGCGCCAGCTCGTCATCTGCAGCTGGGCGGCGAGCGCGGCGACGGCCTCCTGCCGGTCGCCCGACAGCAGGTGCACCCGCAGGCCCGACTGCTGCAGGCTGCGCACACAGGCGGCGCCGTCGGCGCGCAGGGCGTCGACCAGCGCGAAGCGCGCAAGCGGGCCCTGCGCGTCGGCCAGCCAGACCTCCGAACCTTCGCCACCGGGCCGGGCGACCGCCGCGCCATCGCCCGCAGGGGAGCGGTCGATGACGCTGTCGGGGGCGCGGTCGGTGGCGCTGCCGGGGTCGACGTCGCCATCGGCCACCGCGAAGCGGCGGGCGCCGAGACGCAGCGCGCGGCCCGCCACGACCGCTTCGACGCCGAGACCGGGATGCACGACGATCGCGCTGGCCGTCGGCGCCTCGCGCGGGGCGGCGGCCGGCGTGCGCGCGGCGGCTGCCTGCACCAGCGCGGCCGCCAGCGGGTGCGCCGAGCCGGACTCCATCGCGGCGGCCAGCGCCAGCGCGGCATCGGCGTCCAGGTCGCGGAACGTCTCGGTGTCCACCAGGCGGGGGCGCCCTTCGGTCAGCGTGCCGGTCTTGTCGAACACGACGTCGGTGCACGTGGCCATCGTCTCGAGCGCCCGGCCGCGCGCCAGCAGGATGCCGCGCCGGGTGATCGCGCCGGTGCTGGCGGCGAGGGCCGCCGGCGTGGCCAGCGACAGCGCGCACGGGCACGACACGACCAGCACCGCGATCGCGATCGGCAGCGCGCGCGGCGCGTCCACCGCCCACCAGAACAGCAGCACCCCGGTGGCGAACAGCAGCAGGGCCACGACGAACCATGCGGCGACGCGGTCGGCGAGCTCGGCGATCGCGGGCTTCTCCAGTGCCGCGCGTTCGATCAGGCGCTCGATCGTCGACAGCGCGCTGTCGGCCCGGCTGCGCAGCACGCGCAGGTAGATCGGGCTGCCCGCATTGATCGAGCCGCCAGCGAGTTCGTCGCCGACGGTGCGCGGCACCGGGATCGACTCGCCGGTCAGCAGCGACTGGTCGATGGCGGTGCTGCCCGCGACGATGCGGCCGTCGGCCGGGATGCGCGCGCCGTTGCCCACCATCACCAGGTCGCCGGGGGCGAGGCGCAGCGCCGGCACGGTCTCGGTGGGGATGGCGGCCAGGCGCGCCGGGTCGGCCGCGCGATCGTCCACCGTGGCTGCGCGCTCGGGCGACAGCCGCTCGACCTGCTCGGGCAGCGCCGCCGACACCGCGTCGATCGCGCGGCTGGCGCGGCGCCGTGCGATCCATTCGAGGTAGCGCGCACCCAGCAGCAGGAACACGAACATCGTGACCGAGTCGAAGTACACCTCGCCCCGCCCGGCGACCGTGGCCCACGCGCTCGCCGCGAAGGCCGTGCCCACGCCGATCGCCACCGGCACGTCCATGCCGAGACTGCGCGCACGCAGGTCGCTCAGCGCGCCGGCGAAGAAGGGCTGGGCCGAATAGAGCACTACCGGCAGCGTCAGCACCAGGCTGGCCCAGCGCATTGCGTGTTCGAAGCTCCAGTCGATGTCGCCAGCCTCGGCCGTGTAGACCGGGAACGCGTACATCATCACCTGCATCATGCCGATGCCGGCCACGAACAGGCGCCGGAACAACGTCTTGGTGGCCCGCGCCAGCTGCGCCTCGCGCTGCTGCGCGTCGAACGGCATCGCGCGGTAGCCGACGGCGGCAATGCGCGACAGCAGCGCCGACAGCCGGGTGCGCGCCGGGTCCCAGCGCACCACCGCGCGTTCGGTCGCGAAGTTCACCGACGCCGCGGTCACGCCGGGCACCGCCGCCAGCGAGCGTTCGATCAGCCACACGCAGGCGCCGCAGCGCAGTCCGTCGAGCATCAGCGTGGTCTCGAGGTCTTCACCGCCGCCGCGCACGAAGCGCGCCTGCACTTCGGGGGCGTCGAACACCTGCAGTGCGGCGAGCTCGGCCGGCACGGCCTCGGGCCCGGCGGCGGGGGCCGACCGGTGCCGGTAGTAGTCGTCGAGGCCGGCCGCGACGATCGCCTGGGCCACCGCCTGGCAGCCCGCACAGCACATCTCCCGGTCCTCGCCGTCGACCGGCGTGCGCCAGCGTCCGGGGGCGTCCACCGCCTGCCCGCAGTGGAAGCAGACGACGCGATCCTGCAGCCGGGCACCGGCGTCCTGCGGGCCGGCGTTCACGGTGCGCTGCGACGGAGGGGGCGACGGGGGGGCGGCGTCACGATCAGAACAGGCGGATGCACGCGTCGACGACCGAGTGCAGGTGCTTCGCCGGATCGAGGCGCGCCAGCCCGGCGATGCCGAAGCCGATCACCAGCAGGCCTGCCGCCACCCGCAGCGCGCGGTGCGTCAGCAGGCCGCGCAGCGCGTGCGCCGACCAGCCCAGCGCGAGCAGGTTCGGCAACGTGCCCGCGCCGAAGGCCAGCATCAGCAGCGCGCCCTGCAGCGGGCTGCCGCTGACCAGCGCGGCGATCAGTCCGCCGTAGACCATGCCGCACGGCACCCATCCCCAGACGAGGCCGGCGGAGAACGCCCGCGAGAAGCGGTCGGCCGCCAGGCTGCGGGCGGCGATCGGCTGCAGCGTGCGCCACAGCCCGCGTCCGGCCACCTCGAGGACCGCAACCGAGCGCAGCGCGCCGGTCAGGTACAGGCCCATGACGATCAGCACGACGTTGGCCAGCACGAACGCGACCTGCTGCACCGGCAGCACGTTGCGCACCAGCAGCGCGCTGGAGCCGAGCGCGCCGGCGAGCGCGCCGGCCGCCGTGTAGCTGAGCACGCGGCCGAGGTTGTAGCCGAGGAGGATGGGCAGCGGACGCGCCGCGCGCTGCAGGCGGATGGGGATGACGCGATGCACGGGCGCCGCGCCGGGCGAGGTCGCCGCCGTGCCGGTCGCGGCCGCCGCGGGCCGGGCCGACGCGCCCATCACGGCCACGATGCCGCCGCACATGCTGGCGCAGTGCACGCCGCCCAGCAGCCCGACGAGGAACATCGACAACAGAGTCACATCCACCATGATCCACCGGCTGCGCGATGACCGCCGTCGCACGCCCGCGTGCGCCGCGCGGCCCGACGGCCGTACCGCTCCCCTACAATCCGGGCAGTGTAATCGGGCCGGGTGCAACGAAGCCCGGCGTCACGACCGCCCTTCGACGAAGCGCGCAGCATAGGGGCCGCAGCGCCCCCGCGCCAGGACAATCCGCAATGGCCAGAACCCTGTGGTTGGATGAACACGGACGCCTGCTCACCTGGGACCAGACGCGTCTGCCGTTCGCGTCCGTGCCGATCACGCTCACCGACGAGTCGGGCTGCGCGCACGCGATCCGCACGATGCAGGTGCGCGGTGCGCCGCTGATCGGAGCGGTCGGCGCCTACGGGCTGGCGCTGGCGGCGCGTGTCGACGCCAGCGATGCGGGCCTGCGCGCAGCCCATGCGCGGCTGCTCGCCACGCGCCCCACCGCGGTGAACCTGCGCTGGGCGCTCGACCGCCTGCTGGCTGCCGTGCTGCCGAAGGCACCGGCCGATCGCGCGGCATGCGCCTGGGCCGAATGCGCGCGTCTGTGCGACGAGGATGCCGCCTGCAACGCCGCGATCGGCCGGCATGCCGCCGATCGCCTGCGTCCGCTGGCCCGGCCCGGCCGGCCGCTGCAGGTGCTCACGCACTGCAATGCCGGCGCGATCGCGACGGTCGAGCACGGCACCGCGCTCGCGGGCCTCTTCGCACTGGCGGCGGCCGGTGTCGCGCTGCACGTGTGGGTCGACGAGACCCGTCCGCGCAACCAGGGCGCCAGCCTGACCGCGTGGGAGCTGAAGTCCGCCGGCGTCCCCCACACGGTGATCGCCGACAACGCGGCGGGGCTGCTGATGCGGCAGGGGCAGGTCGATGCGGTGATCGTCGGCTGCGACCGGGTGGCCGCCAACGGCGACGTGGCCAACAAGATCGGCACCTACGGCAAGGCGCTGGCGGCCGGCGACAACGGCGTGCCCTTCTTCGTCGCCTGTCCGGTGTCGACGATCGACGCCGACTGCCCGGATGGCGCCGCCATCCCGATCGAGCTGCGCGACCCGCGCGAAGTCACGCATGTGCGCGGGCGCGGGCCCGACGGGCGGGTGGTCGAGGTGCAGCTCACGCCCGATGGCGTGGCGGCGCTCAATCCGGCGTTCGACGTCACGCCGGCGCGGTGGGTGAGCGCACTCGTCACCGAGCATGGCAGCGTCGACGCCACGGCGCCCGCGATCGCGGCGCTGCTGGCGCGCGCCGCGGGAGCGCGGTCGTGAGCGGCGGGCCGGGGCCTGCGTCGAACGCGGTGCGCGAGCCGCCGGCCTTCGCCTGCGAGGACGACGCCCGCAGTGCACTCGTCGACACCTGCCGTGCGATGAACGCGCAGGGCGTCAACCAGGGCCGCTCGGGCAACGCGTCCCTGCGCTGGGACCGCGGCGCGGCGGCCGGGTTCCTGATGACCCCGTCGGCGCTCGCCTACGAGCGCATGACGTCCGACGACATCGTGTGGATGTCCCTCGACCTGGCGCCCGGCGCTGCCGACGAGCGCGCGGCGCGCATCGTCGACGGGGCCCGCGCGCCGTCGACCGAGTGGCGCATGCACCGTGAGCTGCACGCGGCGCGCGCCGACGTGCGGGCCGTCGTGCACACGCACTCGGTGCATGCGAGCGCGCTCGCCTGCCTGCCGGCGGTGCAGCGCGACGGCATCCCGGCCTTCCACTACATGGTCGCGCGCGCGGGCGGGCACGACATCCGCTGCGCGCCCTATGCCACGTTCGGCAGCGCGGCGCTCGCGACAAACGCGGTGGCCGCGCTCGACGCGCGGCGCGCGTGCCTGCTCGCCAACCACGGCGTGCTCGCCTGCCACGTCAGCCTGGAGGCGGCACTGGCGCTGGCGGTCGAAGTCGAGACGCTGGCCCGGATGTACGCGCAGGTGCTGGCGCTCGGCGCGCCGGTGCTGCTCGACGCGGCCGAGATGGCGCGGGTGCTGGAGCGGTTCCGCAGCTACGGCTGAGTCACCCTCTGCCGCGTCCAGCCTGGTGGAGCGGTCGCTACGGGCGCGCGTCCAGCAGGCCGCAGCGCGCCAGGGTCGCGAGGAAGCCCGCGCATTGTGCGTCGAGCTCGTCCTCGGTCGGGGCCTCGGCGGACGCGGCCGCCGCGCCGGCGGGCGCTTTGGCAGGCGCCGCCCCCGACGACGGCTTCGGCTTCGGCGGGACCCAGGTGCTGGCGAACAGTGCCCGCACCGCGTCGCTGCTGATCCGTCCGTCGAGTGCGCGCAGCACCGGGGCCAGTTCCCGCATGTCGACGTTGTGGTGTCCGTTGTCGGTCATGAACAGCCCGTGCTCGAGCTGGAAGCGCGCCAGCCGGGACAGCGGCGGCGGAGGCGCGTCGGACGGCGGCGCCGCGCGCACGGCCGGAACGCCGTCGCCGACCGGGGACAGCAGACCCGCGAACATCAGCCGCATCAGCACGCCACCGGCCGTGGCCAGGCGTGCCGGTTCGGTGTCCTCGCCGCCGGTCAGGCGCGCGGCGAGCGCACGGGTGGTGATCGTGCAGTCCGGGCTCTGATCGAGCTGCAGCAGCGCCGTCTTGATCAGCGCGTGGTTGGTGCTGATGCCCGGGCCGTCGAAGCGCTCGAAGCGTGCGGTGCTGTCGTCGTCGCCGCGCACCTCGCCCACCGGGCGCAGCGTGGTGGTCCAGCGCGCGTCGGCCGCCGCGTCCAGGGCGATCCCGCCGGACGGTGCGCGGTCGGCGTGGCACAGCAGCGCGCGGCTGAAGCGGTTCGCGTTCAGGAAGTCCAGGTACTGTTGGCGGGCCAGCGCACTGCCGGCCGACACCCGTTCGAGCCAGGCGCGCACCTCGGGCCCGCCGTCGGGGTCGGCCATCGTCTCCGCATCCGCATCGCCGAACCACGCCAGCCCGTGCGCCGCGGCGAGATCGGCGAACTCGTGCAGGTAGAACGGCTGGTTCTCGGGCGACAGGTCGTCGTGGAACAGCGACGCGTCGCCGTTGGCGGTCGCGTGCTTCGCCTCGGTGCGCAAGGCCGCGAGGAAGGCCGGCGCAGGGCCCTCGGGCAGTGCGCGGATCGAGTCCATCAGCGCGCGCGCGGGCGGCACGATCGACGGATCGTACGCATGGCCCTTCAGGTGAAAGCGCATCAGGTCGCGCGCCACGTGCCGGATCCGGCAGCCGGGCAGCGCGTTGTAGCTGACGAAGGCCACGCCGTCGGGCGTGAGCACGTCGGCGATCAGCTTCAGTGTGGCGAGCCGCACCGGCTGCGGCACCCAGGAGAACAGGCCGTGGGCGATCACGTAGTCGAACCGGCCGATGCGCGCGGCGTCGAGCTGCGTGACGTCGCCCTGCCGCAGCTCGATGTTGTCCAGGCCCAGCGTGCGGATGGCCGCGTTGCCTTCGTCGATCGGGGTCTGCGCGAGGTCCACGCCGACGAATCGGGCCTGCGGCCAGTACCAGGCGAGCGGGATCAGGTTGCGCCCGGCGCCGCAGCCGAGATCGAGCACCCGCGCCGTGGCGGGGGGCGGTGCGGCCACGCCCAGCAGGCGCGCCATGCCGGCGAGCCGGTTGGGGGAGGTGTCGGGATGGGTGCCGCCGCCGTAGGCGAGGGCGTCGTAGGCGGTCAGGGACATGGGCGACTCCGCGAGCGTGGTCCGGGCGCAGTCAATGTACACGCCGCCGCGTCGCGGCGCGGGGTCCGGGTCAGGTGTCGCGCCTGGTCGGGCCGCGCCGCCGCGCCGGGGCCGCGTCAGGCCGCTGGGCGTCGGGCCGCTGGGCTTCGGGCGGCCGGGCGTCCGGCGCCTGCGCGCCGGCCCGTCGGGTGCCCGCCCCCTGCGCATCGGCCCCCTTGCGGCCGGCCCGCCGCCCGTCGGGCGGCTGCGCGTCGCCTTCGGCGTGCCGCGCCAGCAGCCGTGCCAGGTGCTGACCCGTGTGGCTGCGCGGCTCGGCGGCGACCTGCTCGGGCGTGCCTTCGACGAGCAGCTCGCCGCCGCCGGCGCCGCCTTCGGGGCCGAGGTCGATCACCCAGTCGGCGGTCTTGATCACGTCCAGGTTGTGCTCGATGACCACCATCGTGTTGCCCTGGTCGCGCAGCGCGTGGATCACCTTCAGCAGCAGCGCGATGTCGTGGAAGTGCAGGCCGGTGGTCGGCTCGTCGAGGATGTACAGCGTGCGGCCGGTGCCCCGCTTGGACAGCTCCTGGGACAGCTTCACGCGCTGCGCCTCGCCGCCCGACAGCGTGGTGGCGCTCTGGCCCAGCCGCAGGTACCCCAGGCCCACGTCGAGCAGCGTCTGCAGCCGGCGCGCGATCAGCGGCACGCTGCCGAAGAACGTGCACGCCTGCTCCACGGTCATGTCGAGCACGTCGGCGATGCTGCTGCCCTTGTAGAGCACCTCCAGCGTCTCGCGGTTATAGCGCCGGCCGCCGCAGGTGTCGCAGGGCACGTACAGGTCGGGCAGGAAATGCATCTCGACCTTGATCATGCCGTCGCCTTCGCAGGCTTCGCAGCGGCCGCCCTTCACGTTGAACGAGAAGCGGCCCGGGCCGTAGCCGCGCTCGCGCGCGGTGGGCGTCTCGGCGAACAGCTCGCGGATCGGCGTGAACAGGCCCGTGTAGGTGGCCGGGTTGGAGCGCGGCGTGCGGCCGATCGGGCTCTGGTCGACGCTGATCACCTTGTCGAGGTGCTCCAGCCCGTCGATGCCGTCGTGCGGCGCGGGCTCGGCCTGCGATCCGTACAGGTGGCGCGCCACGGCGTGGTGCAGGGTGTCGTTGACCAGGGTCGACTTGCCCGAGCCCGACACCCCGGTCACGCAGATCAGCAGCCCCAGCGGCAGCGTGACGTCCAGCCCCCGCAGGTTGTTGCCGCGCGCGCCGCGGATCGTCAGCGCGTGCTCGCCGCGCGGCACGCGGGTCGCCGGGACCTCGATGCGCAGGCGACCCGCCAGGTACTGCCCGGTGAGCGAGGTGGGGTGCGCGCGGATCTCGTCCGGGGTGCCCTGCGCGATCACCTCGCCGCCGTGCACGCCGGCGCCGGGGCCCATGTCGACGACGTGATCGGCCGCCAGGATCGCGTCCTCGTCGTGCTCGACCACCAGCACCGAGTTGCCGAGGTCGCGCAGGTGCTTGAGCGTCTCGATCAGGCGGTCGTTGTCGCGCTGGTGCAGGCCGATCGAGGGTTCGTCGAGCACGTACATCACGCCGGTGAGCCCCGAGCCGATCTGCGACGCCAGCCGGATGCGCTGCGACTCGCCGCCCGACAGCGTCTCGGCGGAACGGTCGAGCGACAGGTAGTCGAGCCCGACGTTGTTCAGGAAGGTGAGCCGGCTGGCGATCTCGCGGATGATGCGGTCGCCCACCGTCTGCTTGGCCCCCGGCAGCTGCAGGCCTTCGAACCACTGCAGCGCCTGGCGCAGCGTCCAGCGCGACACCTCCCAGATCGGCAGGTCGGCGCCGCGCGGCCCCACCTTCACGAAGCGCGCGTCGAGCCGCAGCCGGGTGCCGTTGCAGGTGGGGCAGGCGCGGGTGTTGCGAAAGCGCGCGAGCTCCTCGCGCACGTGCACCGAGTCGGTCTCGCGGTAGCGCCGCTCCAGGTTCGGCAGCACGCCTTCGAACGTGTGCTCGCGCACCACCGTCTTGCCCTGGTCGCCCAGGTACACGAACGGGATTCGGTCGGCGCCCGAGCCTTCGAGCACGATGTGGCGCACCCGCTCGGGCAGCGACTCGAACGGCGCCTCGATGTCGAAGCCGTAGAACGCCGCCAGGCTCTGCAGCATCTGGAAGTAGAACTGGTTGCGGCGGTCCCAGCCCTTGATCGCGCCCGAGGCCAGGCTCAGGTTCGGGAACTGCAGCACGCGCTTGGGGTCGAAGAACTCGACGATGCCCAGCCCGTCGCACTCCGGGCAGGCGCCCACCGGGTTGTTGAACGAGAACAGGCGCGGTTCGAGCTCGCGCAGCGACCAGCTGCACACCGGGCAGGCGAAGCGGTTCGAGTAGAGCTGCTCCGCGCCGCTGTCGATGTCGGCCACCACCACCCGGCCGTCGGCCACGCGCAGCGCGGTCTCGAAGGACTCGGCCAGGCGCTGCTTCACGGACGGGCCGACCTTGACGCGGTCGACGACGACCTCGATCGAGTGCTTGGACGTGCGGTTGAGCTGCGGCGGCTCGCCGTCGAGCTCGTGGATGCGGGGCGCGGCGCTGCCGTCACCGCCCTCGCCGCTGATGCGCACCCGCACGAAGCCCTGCGCGCGCAGGTCGTTGAACAGGTCGAGGTGCTCGCCCTTGCGGTTGACCACCACCGGCGCGAGGATCACCAGGCGGCTGCCCTCGGGCATGGCCAGCACCGCGTCGACCATCTGCGAGATGGTCTGCGCCTCGAGCGCGTGGTCGGGGTG
>Ga0116180_1003305_pt1 | contig 12235 bp, 7 predicted proteins | sample AD_UKC073_MetaG_FD_89804 | JGI IMG/M metagenome (GOLD analysis project Ga0116180, IMG submission 89804) | Active sludge microbial communities of municipal wastewater-treating anaerobic digesters from USA - AD_UKC073_MetaG | ecosystem: Engineered > Bioreactor > Anaerobic > Digestate | place: USA... | reverse complement strand
CTCGCTCACTTCTCAGAAGCCGTATTGGGGGCTGGACACTCCATTGCACACGGCCTGTATCCAATGCGGTTTTCGATACCCCCACCAATTGCCCGTGAAGACCGTGGCGGTTCCACCTTGGCTCCAGTACTTGTAATCGCCATCAGGGGGCGGGCTACCACTGGCCGACGATTTGGACCCGAAGTCGTCGAAGAGCTGGCAGCTGACGGCCGTTGTGAAGTTCATCGTCTTCACCATCACCGCGTAGCAGGTGCTGCACTTCGGAGCCGACGTTTTAGTGTCGACCCACACTTCCACAGAAGGCGGGATCGGGTCGGCCGTTTGGGAGGCGACGACCTTGCTCGTGTCCGGCACTGTGCGCCCGGCGCTGTCGGTGATCGTGATGTGAGCCGTATCGGTCTGCCCGTAGTCGACTGGGTATTCAGGGAGATCGTCCCAGCTGGTCTTCATGGTCGTTGACCGGTCGTAGACCTTACCGGTGTCGGTCCACACGTGCACCTGGATCGGGCGGCCATTCCCGTCGGCGCTTGCGTGCACCTGGAAGGTCTTCGCACCGTTCTTGGCCAGCGATATCGTGGGCACCGGGATCGGGCCGTAAGTGTTGACATCCCGCGGATCTGATGTCTTGCACCGGATCGCCTCGTTGCAGACTTTCAGCGTGATCGTGTAGGGGGTGCCGTCCTGAGGCACCGAGATCTTCTGGTTGGCGAACGACTGCCCTGCCGGACTCGAGGCGGGCAGGCTCCCCCCGTCTCCGCCGTTGAGCAGCCAGGTCACCGTCGAAGCGCTACCCCGAGAGGCCGGCACCGTGTAGGTCATCTCGGCCTGGTTGTCGGTGCCGGTCGGCGCGATCGTCCAACTGCCCCAGGCAGCCGGGCTGCCGGTGGCCTGGAAGCTGCGGGTCGGACCCGTGCTCGAGTGCGCGGGGCCGCCGGTCGCGTTGGTGGCGGTCACGGCATACTGGTAGGTCGCCCCGTCGAAGGCCAACCCGCTGTCCTGGCAGGTGGTGGCCTGGACGTTTGTGCAGATCACCTTGGCACCGGAACCGCCGGTGCGGTTGACCGTATAGGTGACCGGCTTGGGACCGTTGGGGTCGACGGCGCTCCACGTGAGCGTGACAACCGCCTGGGCGCCTCCCGCCGTCTCGGTCGAGCCGAGGGTCGGAGCCGCGGGCGTTCCCGGGGCGCCCGAGCTCTGCCCCTTCGCGGTCGTGGGTGGGCCCACACCCGCGGCGTTGACGGCGACGACCGTGAACTCGTAGACGTTGTTGTTGACCAGCCCGCTCGGGGCGGCGCTCGTCGCACTTCCCGGGACCGTCATCGATCCGCCGCCGGTCCACGAGATCCGGTATTGCTGGACCGGCGTACCGTCGACGGCGGCTGCTGTCCAGGTGAGCGTGAGGCTGCGATCGACCGGGTTCGAGGCCGCCAACCCGGTGACCGCATGCGGCACTTCGTTCGGAGTGAACGGTGCGGACGACGCGCTGGGCTTGCTCCACCCTGCCTTGTTGTGGGCTTCCACGGTGAAGGTGATCGGATTGCCGTTCGGCACCCCGGTGACCGTGCAGGGCGAGGCTTGACAGACCTTGGTCTGACCGCCGCCGGTGACCCGGTACTGGTCGATGGGCGCCCCGTGGTCATCGGGGATATTCCACGCCAGGGTCGCCGCATGACTCTGCAAGGCGGGGTCGGGTCGCAGGTTGGTCGGAGCATCCGGGATGCCGTAGACGACAAGAGTGACCGTGCCGCTGACCTGTCGGTCCGTCCGGGTCGTGTCGGTGATGTCCGTGGCGACGACCTGGAAGGCCAGAGTGCCAAACGACGTGCCCGCCGGCGTGAGCTTCACCGTGCCGCCGTCGAAGGTCGCGGTGGCCGGCTGACCGGAGATCTGTCGGAGCCCCACGACCCGGAATGCCGGGTCGAGCAGCTGGGAGCGCATGTATTGACCGATCTGCACCGTCGCGGTGTCACCCTGTTTGATGCCTTCCAGAGTGACCGGAGCCAAGGCGGGCTTGGGAGCACCGACGACGGCGATCGGGATGATTGCCGGGATCGACTTCGATCCGGCGACCGTGACCTGGATCTGACCGGTGGCTCCCGGCTTGGCCGCACCTGCGGCCGCGATCTTGATCCGATGCTCGCCCGAGCCGAGAATCCGCACGCTGTCGATCGGGGTCTTCCAGTCTGCGGAGTACCCCAACGTGGGCAGAGTCGCCGGGTCGGGCACCCAGACATGACACAGCGAGGTGATGTCGAGCGTGACTGGGTTACCGCCTTCGACCACCTTGATGGGGTCGGTGGGGCAACGTAACACCGGGGTGAGTGGGCCGACCTGCACCGGGATCGTCACGATGGCCCGCTTGCCGGCTGGGTCGTCCAGTGACGCCCCGTCGGTGACTTCCAGCGTGATGGCACCCGGGCCGACGTAATCGGCCAACCCCTTGACGCTCAGACTCGAGGGAGACTCGGCCGTCACGCCGACGCCCCCGGCGGGCGAGGCCCACATCCGGTCGTTCGTCGTCGCGATGACCGGACGCCCCGAGGGCGACACGACGTAGTCGGCGATCAGCTTGGAGACCTGGCCGTTCTGCGGGACCTCGATGAGCGAGCCTCGCTTGACGAAGGGCAACCCGCCCCCCGCCCCCGGGACATAGATCAGCGCGGAGCTGGTCGCTCCGTCGGAGTCTGCGATCTCGTAGGGAATGGCCTGCGGCGAGGCGGCCACCGGCACGGTGACCCGACCGCCTGCGATAACCGCCCCCGCGACCGCGACCTTGGTGAGCTTGAGGCCCGACTCCGGACCGTCGATGTCGTAGACCCGGGAGAGGACGTCGACCGTTGTCGTGGCGGCTCCGTCGACCTCGGCCACCGCGTCGACAGCGACGGGCGGGTTGTTGAAACCCTCCCGCGACCTGATCGTCACCGTCGTCGGGGCTCCCTGGCCGCCGTTGCCGGACAGGGCGTAGCTAATGACCTGCGACGGGGCAGCCAGGTCTTGCACGGTCGCCAGCAGGGGACCCTGGGCGGTTTCCAGCGAGACCCCACTGGGCAGGCTCGGGTTGGAGCGCTCCAGAGGCACCACCTCGGCGGGATCGCCCGCTGCCACGAGGTCATTGCCGAAGATGTTGACGTTGAGCTTGGCACCGGGCTTGGCCGTGACGACGTCCGGCACAGCGACCGGCGGCTGGGTGTCGCCGGCCGGCACGACCGACACCCGGACCACTGCACTGCCGGTCTTGCCGTATCGGTCGGTCACCAGATAGGTGAACTGATCGGTACCGGCGCTATTGGGATACGCCTCGTAGGTGAAGGACGTGGGCGAGGAGCCCTTGATCCGACCCAGCACTGGTGCCGATCCGACGCCGGCAACCGTCGTGCTGTCTCCGTCGGGATCCTGTCCGGAACTGGGCACCGCGATGGTGATGCGGTCCCCGGCGGTCAGGCGCGCCTCCAGGGTCTGGGGCAAGGGCGCCTGATTGGCGACCTTCGCGTTGGGCTGTGGCTTCACCGTGACATAAGCGCTACCGGTTGACTGGTCACCGTCGTAGGTCTCGGCGACGTACTCGATACGCAGCACCCGGTCGGTTTCGACTTTGGCAGGCGCCACGAACCGCACGCTGTCGCCCGAGAGGTATGCCGTCCCGAGATCGGTGCCGACGCCGCCGTCCCGCAGGGCGGGGTCGGTGACCCGGAACTGTCCGGCATTCGGGCTGTCCACGACGTTGGACGCCAGGCGCAGCGGAGCTCCGCTCACGGTGGAGTCATTGGTCAGCACCGGGATCGACACCGAGTCGCCGTCCCGCACCGTGGCCACGTCATCGCGGGTGCGCGGCGCATCAGGGGTCACCGCGCCGAGATGCGTCACCGAGATGTCGCCACTCACCGCTTGAGAGGAGCCGTTGCTGATCGTGTAGTGGACGATCTGCGGCGAGGGCGCGATGAGCTCGACCAACGGCGTGATCCGCACCCAGCGGCCCCGGACCACCGCCACTTCGAGTTGCTCAGGATCGCCGGCCGAGGCCGACTGGACCGTGAGCAGCATGCCAGCCGGGTCGACGTCGTTGGCGAGCACATCGATCATCGCGGGGACGGGCCCGCGCAAGGCCGCCACGTCGGGCATCGCCACGGGGGGCAGCGGTTCGGCCGGCGGGTTGGCCACATCCACGCGGATTTGCCCCTGGGCGAACGGCGAACTGCCGAAGGCCGCCGAGTACTCGAGGAAGAAGGTGCCCGGGCGGGATCCCGTCAAGGTGGCCGTCCCCGTCCGGAGGTCGGTCTCGACCTCCAGGCCATCCTTGGGTGCGATATTGCCAGCCAAGGCCAATTGGCTCTGCGCCGTGTTGGGATCTGAGCCGGGCAGATCGTTGACCAGTGGCGACACGACGAATGCCTTGCCGACCTCGCCTCGCACGACATCGGGAAGAGTGACGGCCGCGACAGCGGTGGCGGTGGCGGGGGGTTGGGTGACGACGGTGACCTTGCCCTCAGCGGGCTCCGGATCCACACCGTCGGTCACCTTGAAGGTCACTGCCTGGGTGCCATTGCCGTCCAGGGGTGCGGCAAATTCGATCTTGCCATCGGGTGTGGTCGACACCGCACCCTTGGCCACCGCGGCATCGACGACGGTGAGCGAATCACCGTCGTAGTCCCGCCAGTCGCCGACGATCGGCACCGACACGGTGCGAGACGGTCGGTACGCGCTCGGTGAAGCCGGCCCGGAGCTCCGGCTTCTTGTTGTCGGTGAGCTGGCGGGATTCGACGCTCAAGGTGGCCTGAGCGGTATTGCCCGTGCCGTTGTCCACCGTGTAGGTCATCGCCAGGTCCGGGGAGGACCGAGGAAGGGTGACCAGGATGGTCTGTCGGTCCGGCGAGATGGTCGCGGACGCGCCCGGCACCCCAGGATCGGAGATGGCGGTGATGGCGAGCACGCGCCCGGCCGGGTCCGAGTCGTTGTCCAGCACATGCAGCACCGTGGATCGACCCGGTCGTGCTCCCAACCGATCCGGCGATGCCTTGGGTTTCGGGTCCTGGCTGGTCAACGGGTTCTGGCTCTGAGGTGCCTTGTCGCCCTGGTCATCCTTCACCTGGGGCTTGAGCTGATCCCAGTTGTCCAGGCTGCGCGAGGAGTCCACGTCGAACAGTCGCCCGGTTGCCGAGTCGTTGAGGACCATGTGATCGCGGTTCACCCGGAAGACCGGACGCGAGAGCGCGCCGGCTCGATCGACGGTCACCGGTGTCGCCTTCTGGCCCCCACAGGAGCGCACGACGGCGCCGGGGGTGCCGGCCCACGCGGCATACACGCAATCGCCGAGCACCACCGGGGCCGCGGGCGTCCCCGTGCCACCCTCGAACAGGGTCACGAGTGGGTCGCCGTTCAGTGGCGCGGCGATGAGCGCCTTGGGTGTCACGACGATCACCGAGCTACGGTCGGGTCCGGGAGCCTGCAGGAATGTCTCGGGCGTCGCCTGCGGCAACGAGGCGGACCGGTCCCCGAAGGACAGCGAACCGCTGGCGCGGTCCAACACCACCGTGCGAGTCCCGACGCTGGTGATGGCCAGATCCTTGGAGCCAGCCGGTGCGGCGCCGATGACCGCCTCACCGAAGCCCGCGCCGACGGTCGGAACTGTCACGACCTTCCCGGAACTGCTCACGGCGTGGATGCTGCCGTCGACCCCGAGCGACATGGCCATCGACCCGCCGACCGCCGCAGCTGAACCGGCCGTCGCAGCAGGCGAACTGGCGCCCAGCTCGGCCAAGGATGGCATGGTGGTGTCGAGGACCGCGAGGGAGGCCGTGGTCGCATCGGGGGCATATCGCGTGGCGCGGATCTTGCCCGACTTCACATCGAGCACCGCCAACGATCCCCCCCTGAGGTCGACGATCCCATCGGGTGAGATCGCGACAGCGCCGTCGGTTCGAGCCACCCCGAGCGACACGTCAACCGGCAGGAGCCGACCACCCGAGCGATCCCAGGCCACGACAACCGAGCGGTCCTGACGAATATCGAGGTCGTAGCTGGCTTGCGCACCACCGGGCGGCATGAACACGCTGTCCAAAGCTTCCGCGGACTTGTTGAGTCGGCCGAAGAGACCGTCGCGATCGTTGGTCACCCAGACCCCGGAATCGTGCAAGTCGAGTGTGCGGGTGACGTTTCCGTCGGATGTGGCGGCAAAGAACACCACTGCCGCAACGGAGACCACAACGGTGCCAATGCTCGCGAGCAGGCGCCAACGTCCACGACGCAACATCGATCAAGTACCCCCATGACGCTTGCGGCGACTCGCATGGGCACGAATCGGTCATATCTAACTGCCTTGGACGGTGTGCCGACAGTCCCCCGAACAGGGGGGGTGCTTCTCTCACGACGATGTACCCGATCCGTGAACTCCGCTACTTTAGGGTGCGGTTGTCGCAGTAATGTCGCGTTTGGCCGCACAGAGCGTCCGCAGGCCCTCGACTCGGGCCTTGGACCACGATCGGGTTGCGGGAAGGGAACTGTGGGTACACAAACGGCCGGAAAGCACCTGGCGCAGCTGCTCGCGCAGGATCCGGGCTACCGCAAGATCTGGGAGCGGCACTCCCTACGGCCCGGTCCTGGGGTAAGTGAGGCGGCCGTATGCCGGGCGCTCGCCTGCCACCTGTGGGACGCCGGGGAGCGCCCGGAGTCAGACACCCACCTGCCGCGTCGGCTGCGAGATCTGGTGTCCCGCGCTTTGACCGGACGAGTTCTCACCCGCAGAACTGTCCTGTGGTTTGCCGAAGCTTTCACCATGCGGCCGGCAGATCGGGATGCCCTGCTGGCTATGCTCTGCGCCCCCGATGAGGCATCTCGATTCACGCGGACAGGATCACCGAGCGGGATGGGGGTCATCGTGACCATGGTGCTTCCGCCAACGGCAGTGAGCGCTGCCGGCCCTCACGTCGACGTGCTCGTTCGGATCGGGGACCAGGAGTATCGCTCGCGGGCAAGCGTCGCCCACCTCGCGCACCCTGGCGCCGGTGTCGCGCTAGGCCTGGACATGCCGGTCAGCGAACAGCACCCGGCCGCGGGTTGAGCTGAGGCAACAAGGCGAGGTCGTCCTTGGTCACCAGGCGGGAGGCCAAGGCGTATTCGACGAGCCTGGCCCGCCGTGACGACGCCAGCTTGTCACTACTCCCGTGCAACCCGCGAACACCCGCGTCCGACAGCTTCTGGCAGACGTTGTCAAGCTTCCGATTGAAACGAGTGAGGGTCCAGCCCAATCGCGCTGCCGCATCACTGGATTGGGGTATGGAAGACCCCCCCAACTCGCCTCTCCGCAGAGCGGGCTCACAGAGCGACACCACCAACAGGCGTTGGTCCGGGGTAAAGGCCACCCGTCCCACCGTCGCAGTGCCCGACTCGGCCTCGGCCATGGCAGGCGGCGCGAATACCCCTCTCTCATAACGAATATCGAATTCGTATGTCGTCGGTCCCGCGGAAAACCATACGGTGGTGTCTCGAAAGACGATCGGCATCCGCGAGCCGGGGGCCAACCAAGCATTCAGCCCGCCCGTCGGGTCGGCCACGGTGGCCGTCAGATGTGACCCGACGTTGCTCACCCACCACATACCGTCAAGCAGGAGTATCTCCAGAAACCGGCGATGGAGAAACGGGTTGTCGTCAATGACGACGTCGCCTTCTCGACCGAGCGTGAGAGTGTCCCCTGGCTCGACGACGAAGTCCTCGCCACAGAAGGAGACGGTGATGGCCAAAGGTCGGCTGCGGTCCGTCATGTCGTCCACCTCACTGCACGCACCCCGGGATGCTCCATTCCAGAGCGGCATTGCTACCGTCCGCCCGCACCACCTTGACCCGCAGACAGACTTTGGTGCCCACCTGGGCGGGCACGTCCACCGCCGTCGTCTTTGCTACACCGCTCAGGACGGAGTCATCGGTGCGCCACTGGAAGGTGTCGTCCGACTTGGCGGCTGAATAGCTCCACGTGAACTGGACCTTTCCATCGTCCACCCGTGTCCCTCGGACTGTCACCGGCCCGGGCGGGACGAGGTCACCGCTCAGGGCGGTGTGCCCGGCAGGGCTGGAAGTCCCCGCAACAGTGACGGGTTTGGCCCCCGAGTTGCCTCGAGTGAGAAGGAAACCGATCCCCACCGCAGCCAGAAGCAGCGCCGCAGCCACCGCCATCACCCCATAACGAGGCTTGTGCGGGGCAGTCTGTTCGACAATGGCGGACGGTGCTGTGGCACCCGGCGCGACCGAGCGCCGGACCGTGGCGTCCGCTTCTATGCCGTGACCGCCAACAGCGCGCCCCGACGGACGGGGCGACACGTCGAAGCCGGGGCTGCGCCCTGGTGCGTCGGGGTGAGCGACCGTCTGACGCAACGCGGTCTTGGCCTCGGAGCTGTGCGTCATCAGGTGTGGCACTGCGCCGCTCTGGCGGACCACTGGCGTCTTGAGTCGAGTTGCATCGGGACGAGGTGCGGATGGGACAGGTGCGGACGGCCAAGAAGGCGCACTGCCCACCGCGGGCACCCCTTCGCCTTCGATGATCGGCTTGGTGGGCCGTAGACGCAGCTCCTGCTCGACTCCGTTGAGAGCCAGCACCAGGTCTCGTACCCGGCGGGGCCGCTGATTGGGGTCTTTGTGCAACGCTTGTCGGATGAGACGATCCAGAGAGTCGGGAATGGGAAGTCCTGTGGAGGGTGCCGGCATGTCTCGGATCCGCTGCATCATCTCCCACTGCGAATTGCCCGTCCCGACGTTCTCGAACGGGGATCGGCCCACCAGCAAATGCCAGAGCGTCGCTCCGAGCGAGTAGACATCACTGGAGTAGGACGCCGCCGCCGTCGCGAAGACGACCTCCGGGGGAGCCCACGGCAGCGAGAGGCCCTGGTCCTCGTCGTCCGCTACTTCGGCGAGTTGGCCGGCAATGCCGAAATCAGTCAGGCTCGGCTCGCCGTACTTGCTCACCAGGATGTTGGCAGGCTTGATATCCCGGTGCAGGATCCCAGCTCGGTGGGCGGTTTCGACAGCGCTACCGATCTTGACGCCGATCGAGAGCGCCTCGGCGACGCCGATGCGCTCTGTCGTTGCCCGAAGTCCCAGACTCTGTCCCGGGAAGTACTCCATGACGATGAAAGGTCGACCGTCGGAAGCCAGACCCGCGGAGAAGACCGGGACGATGTGGGGATGGGCAAGCTGGGCCATCGCATCTGCTTCGGACATGAACTGGCGCCGGACCCGCTCATCCAAGTGCTGATCACGCAGCACCTTGACTGCGACGCGGCGACGTGGGGTGTGTTGCTCGTAGAGGAACACGTCCCCGTAGCCCCCCTCGCCGCTGATCTGCTCGATCGGCGACATGCCTGGCAGGTCGGGGAACGCGGGCATCACCCCACCTCAAAGGTCAGGGTGAGGACATCAGCCAGACTCACCACAGCGCCCGGTTCCAGCAACTCAGGCACCCCCGGCACCAACCGCACCGGCGCCCGGTTCGGCGGCCGCACATCGGTGCCATTCGTCGAGCCGAGGTCGACGGCGAGGACCAACCAGTGGTCGAGCCGAATCTCCAGGTGTTGGCTCGACAACTCAAGAGTGTGATCGACGAGCTTGACGAGGTTGGGCACATCCCCTTGATGCCCCTGCGGGATGGCCGGAGCCCGGCCCAGAACCAGGCCCCGATCCAGGACAAACACATCGCCATTGCTACAGACCATTCGACCCAGCACCGGTCGCGGCGTCCAGAAGACATGGGGGTTCGGCGGCATCGCGAGGCGACACACCCGGCATACCGATGCGTGAGCGGGGCTCAGGTGACCCGCAGCGCATTGGGCTGCTTGCACTTGGGGCGGTGCCGCGTGCGAGAAACCACCGGAGAAATGTCGATGCAGCGGGCCCCGGTTCACGGTGCGGCTGGCATCGGGTGCAGGCGGTCCGGAGGTCGGGGCAATGCGCCACCCCGGTCCGCCACCGGCGGGCAGTGGACCCGGAAGGGGAGCCCCGGGGCCGGGTGTCTCCGCTGGAACACTGGGTGCGGCCGACTGTGGTGACCAAGCGTCCGGCAGCAGGGCACCATGCGGTGGCGAGGGCGGGGCAACCGGCGTGAACGGGGCAGCCAGCGGGAACGGGTCAACCGGCGGGAGCGGAGCAGGCGCGATAGGCGCCCCGAAATCGGGGATCGCATCGATAATCGCGCCGACGGCCTGCGGGGGGGCCATCGCGGCCGGCGGCGGGGCCCACGTGGGAATGGGCGGTGGTGGTGGAACGGGCGCCTGGAGCGCCTCCCCCGACCTGCCGGGTGCGGATTCAGGGCTGCCGACAGCCCCGGCCGCGGCCTCGTGCTCCCCGGGCATCAACGTGCGGTTGGGGTCTGGAAGCGGAGCCGGTGGCCTGGCGAGGTAGCCAGCCGTGGTCTCGTTGGGGTCGGTCCTGTCCCCGACCTGTGGATCGTGAAAGGCCGGGCGGCCGTGCATCGTGGGCGCGAAGAGGCCGTCGAAGCCCCTCCAATCGTCCCCGCCGGGCCCCACTCCTGTGCCGCTGGTGTCCGCCGCCGATCCGGTCGCTGCGACTGACTCGGCACCCACCAGGGAATAGCCCACGACGATGTGGCTCGCGGCGACCGGCTCCGCGCCCACCGTGAGGACGATCTGGCTACCGGTTGGGTCGGCGCCGCTGAGCGACAGGTCAAGGTCCGCTGCCGACACCGTGTGATCGGCCCACATTCCTTGCCCTTGGCCGGTGACAATCTCGACCGGGTCGACTCCTCGAGTCACGGCCCGCCCAGTTCCCCGCGCCAGAATGCGGAAGCCATCCTGTACAGACACGGCCATGACGAACGACCCCACCGCGCGCAGCCCCTCCTCGACGAGCGTCTGCAGCACCGCGTCGATGCCCCGCCCGGCCGATTCCCGGACCGCCGACATCGCCGGCGACGTGGGTGCCGCCTCAAAGAGCAACCACATGTCGGATGCAGCCATGGCGCTTCCCTCGCCAACGACATAGGTGGCATGGATCGTAGGCACAGTCATTCCTTTCCGGTCCCGAGCCGGTCACGAGGTTCCGTCCGAACGCGGCCCGCTTCACCGGGGACGGACCCTGGCGCCGTGAGGACTTCCACGACGACAATGGACACGTTGTCACGGGCCCCTCGGCTCAATGCCATGGACATGAGGGTGTCGACCGTCAGCTGGGCTGTCTCGGCCGCCCCCAGCACCTGAGCCATCTCGCCGTCATCGACCTCGTTGACGAGGCCGTCGGAGCACACGAGATAGCGCTCCCCCTGGACCGTCGGGACCATCCAGAGGTCGACGTGCGGAGGCGGCACCGTGCCGAGCGACCGTGTGATGACGTGACGATCGGGGTGGACCCGAGCCTCGGCTTCGCTGATCTGTCCCGCGGCGAGGAGTTCCTCCACCTCGGAGTGATCGACAGTGCATCGACTGATGTGGCCGTCGACGAAGTGATAGACACGAGAGTCACCGACGTTGAAGATTCCCCAATGCTGGGCGCCGCCGACGGTCACGAGCGCGAGACCAGTCACCGTGGTGCCCATGCCCCAGCGCTCCGGCTCATGCTCAGCTCGACGAGCGATCGCCTCGCTCACGGTGACCAGCGCGCTGACAACGTCGGCGGGCCGGAGGACGACCTGAGTGTCCAACGCGAGGAGGGCATCGGCCGTCATCTGGCTGGCGACATCGCCGGCCGCATGCCCGCCCATCCCATCGGCAACGGCGAGCACCTGCTTGCCGATAACGACAGCGTCCTCGTTCAGCTGGCGAACCGCCCCGGCTGCGGTTGCCCACCCCACGTCGATCACGACCACAGCGGCTTCCCTTCCCCAGCCGTGCCGGCACAGAGCTGCGCGGCCGTGTCACTTCTGCCGCAAGGTCTCACATCTGCGTCGCACCCGTGTCGCAGCGCGGGCCAGCGCTGACCCGGATCAAGGGGTCGTGCGGAAGCCGTGGGATCGACCGGCCGGTCAGACCACAACGTCCGCCACGTCTGGCTCACGCCGAAGGTGGCTGCGGCTCGCGATGCGGGGCCTCCAGAGGTGCCGCCTGCTGGGCAGGAGGTTCCGCCTGCGCGGGAGCCCAGGGAGCTGTTTGCGGCGGCCACGGGGCCTGCGGCGGTGCACCCTGAGTCTGCGGCGGCCACGGAGCCTGCGGCGGTGCAGCCTGAGCCTGGGGCGGAGTCCCGAACGGGGACGGGTACTGCGGCGGCCACGCGGCCTGCGGCGGTGCACCCTGAGCCTGGGGCG
>Ga0116180_1003299_pt1 | contig 12251 bp, 6 predicted proteins | sample AD_UKC073_MetaG_FD_89804 | JGI IMG/M metagenome (GOLD analysis project Ga0116180, IMG submission 89804) | Active sludge microbial communities of municipal wastewater-treating anaerobic digesters from USA - AD_UKC073_MetaG | ecosystem: Engineered > Bioreactor > Anaerobic > Digestate | place: USA... | reverse complement strand
AGGCTCCGGTGCCAACGGTGGCGATCTGGATTGGGCAACACCCAGCAATTACGTCAAGGAATTTGCCGAAGCTCTGACGGCGTTGACCAAAGGCAAGACGACGGAAACCCCGGTGAAGACCCAGTTTGGCTACCACGTCATTCGCCTGGAAGATGTTCGCGATGCGCAGCTGCCCAAATTTGAGGACGTCAAGCCCCAGATTGCACAGCAGCTTCAACAACAGAAGATGACCAAGTTCCAGGACGAATTGCGCGCTAAGGCCAAGATCGAGTAACGGTCTTCCCTTGCTCCATCAACGCGACCTTGGGTCGCGTTTTTTTTGACGTTTTCGTGACATCGGTATACCTGCCGTGGTACAAAGTCGCACCAACAAGGAGCGCGTTGACGTATGGCGATTGCCGGGATTTCTCTATCGGATACCGACGGGCAGGTATTTCTGCGCAGCGACCCATCGTCCGAACGCCACCCGCTGGAAACAGACCATCTGCGCGCGTTGCTGCAGGAAGCAGGCTATGGAGACTGGGTTGTCGATGAAAGCGCCCTGGCCATTGCAGTGCAGGACTGCAACCACAAGAAAGAGCCTTTTGTGGTGCCGCTGGCGCAGCGGCTGGATGCCAGTATCCAGGTCGTTGTTGCCCCCGATGAAATGACCGCCGCGGTCACCTTGATCCCGCCGCAGGGCGGCAAGGCTGCGAACATTGAAGACATTTTGCAGGCACTGCATGAAGCAGGTGTCACCTTTGGCATCGACTCGGCTGCCTTGCTGGAGGCCTGCCAGGCCGGATCGGTCCATGCCCTGCCGGTGGCCAGCGGTGCGCAGGCGCAGGATGGTCAGGACGCTGACTTTGAAGAAATGGTGCCCCAAGCCTCCAACCGCGCGCCACGACTGGATGCCAACGGACTGATTGACTACCGGGAGCACAGCGGTATCGCCTTGGTGGAGCCAGGTGCTCCCCTGATGCACCGCATTCCCGCCACGCAGGGCATCGAGGGCCGAACCATCAAGGGGGCCGTCATTGTCCCCCGCCCTGGCCGCGACGAGCCCTTTGCTGCGCAGCTGATCGGTGCCGAGATTGACAGTGCCGACCCCAATATCCTCAAGGCCAGCGTGACCGGTCAACCGGTGCGGGTACCTTGTGGCGTCATGGTCGAGCCCGTATTGCGGGTGCCTGAAGTCAATCTGGCTACCGGCAATATCTACTTTGATGGCACCGTCCAGGTCGATGGTGACGTGAATAACACCATGAAGGTGCAGGCCAGTGGGGACATCGTGGTGGGCGGCACAGTGGAAGGTGCACAACTGGACGCCGGTGGCAACATCACCATCAAGGGTGGCGTGATCGCCCAGGCTCGCGTCAAGGCCGGCGGAGCCATCACTGCGCGCTTTTGCGAGGCGGCGTCGCTGGAAGCCGGAACCGTGATCGCATTGGATGACATGGCGCTCGAAAGCCAGCTGCGTTCGGGCAACCAGATCCTGATTGGAACCAAGGCACCGCAACGTGGACGCCTGGTAGGTGGAACCACACACACCATGATGCTGCTCAAAGTACCCTACCTCGGGTCAACCAAGACAGGCGTAACCCAGGTTGCCGTGGGATCCAATCCGGAGCTGGAAGCGCAATACCAGGCCCTGCAGGAACGACTTGCCAAAGAGAAGGCCAACGAGGACAACCTGCAAAAACTCTCTCACCATCTCACCAGCATTGGCGACCCCAAGGGCATGCTGGACCGGGTGAAGGCCTCCTGGCGTCAGGCAGTCCAGATCTGGGGCAAGTCCCTGGCGGAGCGCACAGAGCTGGACAAGCAACTGGCGCGTACACGCAGCGCCAAGCTGGAAGTGGGCCTCAGCACCGAAGGTATGGTGGAGCTTGCGTTCGGCAGCAAGAAGCTGCGCCTGCGCAAGGAATACAAGAGCGGTACTTTTTCGCTCGATGCCGAAGCCCGCATCGTGTTTACCGACCCGTCCGGCCAGGCATACCCGGCGGCATAAAACACCGTGCGTCGGCCAGCGTTTCGCGACGCTGGGATAATCAGGCCCCATGTCCCTGCCCGATTACCAGCTTGAGCTTCTGGCTCCCGCACGCGATGCCGACATTGGCATCGAGGCCATCAACCATGGTGCCGATGCCGTCTACATTGGCGGCCCCTCATTCGGCGCCCGTTCCAGTGCCGATAACGGCGTGGCAGATATTGCCCGGCTGGCGCAGCATGCGCACCGGTTCAACAGCCGCATCTTCGTCACACTGAACACGATTCTGCGCGATGACGAACTGGAGCCTGCCCGCACGCTGGCCTGGCAGTTGTACGACGCGGGCGTGGATTCGCTCATCATCCAGGACATGGGGCTGCTGGAAATCGACCTGCCTCCGATCCAGCTGCACGCCAGTACCCAGACCGACATCCGCACTCCCGAGAAAGCGCGCTTTCTGCAGGACGTGGGACTGTCACAAATCGTGCTCGCCCGCGAACTGACCCTGCAGCAGATTGCCGACATACGCGCCGCGACCAACCCGGAGCTCTGCACGCTGGAGTTTTTTGTGCATGGCGCCCTGTGCGTGGCCTACAGTGGCCAGTGTTACATCAGTGCTGCGCATACGGGGCGCAGCGCCAATCGGGGCGAATGCAGCCAGGCCTGCCGCCTGCCCTACCAGGTGGTGGACAGCCAGGGCCGCTTTGTGGCGCATGACAAGCATGTGCTGTCCATGAAGGACAACAACCAGAGTGAGAATCTGGCCGCACTGGTGGACGCGGGCATCCGCAGCTTCAAGATCGAGGGGCGCTACAAGGACATGGGCTATGTGAAGAACATCACCGCCCATTACCGCAGATTGCTCGATGAGCTGGTGGAAAACCGTCAGGACTCCGACCACCCGTACGCACGCGTCAGTAGCGGCAGCACCACCTTCACCTTCACACCCGACCCGGACCAGAACTTCAACCGCGAGTTCACCGACTACTTTGTGCAGGGCCGCAAGGACGACATTGGCGCTTTCGACAGCCCCAAGAACCCGGGCCAGTCCATCGGCTATGTCACCCAGGTGGGTCCCAACTGGGTGCAACTGGAGCTGAACGATTCCAGCCTGCAGCTGAGCAATGGCGACGGTCTGTGCTACTACGACCTGCAGAAGGAGCTGGTGGGCATGGCCATCAACCGGGCGGAAGCCATCAACGCCGCCAGAGGCCAGTGGCGGGTATTTCCCAAAGACCCCTTGTCTGCGCTGAAGGATCTGCGCAAAGGTGTGGAAGTCAACCGCAACCGTGACGTTAACTGGGTGCGCGTGCTGGAAAAGAAATCCAGTGACCGGCGTATTGGCGTGTGGGCGCGGTTGGTCGAGACGCCCGACGGCATGGCGTTGACACTCACCGATGAAGACGGCTTTACAGCGACCGCACAAACGTCCCTGCGCCGTGAAGTTGCCAAGGACGCATCTTCTGCGCTCGATGCGCTACGGGACAATATCTCGAAGATGGGTGCCACCATCTTTTCAGCACTGGACGTGCAGGTGGAATTCAGCCAGCCCTGGTTTATTCCGGCATCGGTGCTCAACCCGCTGCGCCGGGAGGCGCTGGAAGCCCTGGAGCGCACTCGGGCGCGTGGCTTTGTGCGTCTGGAGCGTAGGCAGGCCCTTGAACCACCGGTGCCTTACCCCGAAGATGCGCTCAGTTATCTGGCCAACGTGTTCAACCAGAAGGCGCATGACTTCTATGCCCGCCACGGCGTCAAGGTCATCTCACCGGCCTACGAAGCGGTCGAAGAATTGGGGGACGTGAGCCTGATGATCACCAAGCACTGCGTACGCTTTTCCCTGAGCTTGTGCCCCAAACAGGCCAAGGGCGTGACTGGCGTTCAGGGGCAGGTGAAAGCCGAGCCCCTGCAACTCATCAACGGCAAGGAAAAACTCACCCTGCGTTTTGACTGCAAACCCTGCGAGATGCACGTAGTCGGGAAAATGAAAACCTCGGTGGCCAATCAAAGCCGCAAGGAACTGCAGGACGCGCGCTCAGGCACACCGCTGACTTTCCACAAGACCCGCCCGAAGCAGGAGTTTGGTCACTGAAGCGGGTGTTCCAGGCTAAAGTGCAGCGCTGCACCGGAACTGCCTATCTTCTGCCCATCGATCGGCAAGATAGACAGGCGCAACAGCACCTTGGGGGTGATGCGGAACGCTGCACTGGGCACCAGCATGGGCAACACGCCAGAGTCATTCAGGCTCGATTCATAACCGGTGATTCCGCCAGCCGTGATCGCAAAAGACTCCACCAGCGGCACATGGGGCGTTGGAATTTCCCACGTATAGGCAACGTAGTACGAGGGTTTGCGTATGCTGTTGTGGTAGCCGCCCACCGTCCAGGAATTGAAGCGCCCATACACACCGGTGTTGATGTTGTTGTAGGTGCCCGTGGTGTGGAAGGTTCCCAGGTGTACCCCCAGGGCAAAGGGCTTTTCATCAGCAAAGGCTGGCATGGCGTGTAGAACCGCCAGGATACTTATCACGAGCTTCCGCATGGATCTGAACCTTATGTAGACCTACAGAGTAAGACCGATAGGCAGTGAAAATTCAGTGCGCTAGCCCACCCAGGATTCCGCATTTTGCCTCAAGGTTATGGAGTAGCTGCAAGGTACAACATAAACACTGGACACCACTGGCAAGAACTGGGTAACCTATGCCTGTGCCAAAGCAACGCAATAACAACCCCGCCCCCAGGAGGATCTCCCATGACAAGCCCAAGCCCCACTCCCCGTGAACAAGATGTGAGTGGACTGGTTGCAGCCATCGCCCGCAATACGGAAGACTGGTCCCTGGGCAGGTTTCTGGAAGGCTTCCGCTGGACTGTACTGGCCGACTATGTCAAACCCGCTGAACTGGAGCGCGGCCATTTGCTGATTGCCCAGGGCGAGAAGGATCGTACGCTGTACTTTCTGGAGTCCGGCAACGTCAAGGTCGATATGAGAACAGACGCAGGACTGGTCCATCTGGCGGTGCTCGGCCCGGGCACCGTGGTGGGAGAAGGCGGCTTTTTTGCCAACCTGCCCCGCAACGCTTCTGTCTCGGTGTACAGCGACTGCAAGGTATGGGCCATGCCCATCGCGAAGTTTGCAGAACTCGCCCGGCAGCACCCCAGTGTGGCCCTGGCCCTCACACTGGCCCTGGGTGCGGTTCTGGCCAGTCGCATGCTGGATGTCAGCAAGCGACTGCCAGTGACCTGAGGGAAGTGGCTTATGCCACTTCGGTGATGAAATCTTCGCGTGCGCGGCGAACCTTCTGCAGTTTCACCAGCCAGTCACCGTCTTCTGCACGGTAGCCCAGCGGCAAAATGACAACGCTGCGCAAGCCAAGGGCTTTCAAACCCAGAATCTCATCGAGTGCCTTGGGGTCAAAGCCTTCCATGGGCGTGGCGTCCACCTGCTCTTCGGCCGCGGCAATCAGCGCGGTACCCAGGCCGATATAAGCCTGGCGTGCGGCGTGCTGGTAGTTCACCTCGGCATCCCGCTGGGGGTACATGGACAGCAGCATCTGGCGGTAGTTTTCCCAGCCTTCGTTCTTGAAGCCACGCTGTTCATTCACCAGGTCGAACATCATGTTGATGCGGTCAGCGGTGTAGTTGTCCCAGGCGGCAAACACCAGCAGGTGCGAGCCATCGGTGATCTGCTCCTGGTTCCAGGCGATGGGCTTGATTTTCTCGCGCACCTCCTTGTTGGTCACCACAAATACTTCATAGGGCTGCAAACCGCTGGACGTGGCAGTCAGGCGAATCGCTTCCAGAATGCGGTCCAGTTTCTCCTGGGGGACCGACTTGGCGGGATTCATCTTTTTGGCAGCGTAGCGCCATTGCAGCTTCTGGATCAGGTCAGACATGTACACACTTCATTGCATTGATAAGGGGGTGGATTCTGGGCGACTTTGCCGATGAGCGTGTTCCACCCTCCCCAATCACGGCCTGTGCACCCCTGATTTGTCCCGCCCGCTGCTTAAATCAACAGGATGTGTTAACCACCAGGCAGGACAACTACCCCACCCACTTGCGGGCGTTGCGCCAGAGCTCCATCCAGGGGCTGAATTCGCTCTTGTCGAGGCTGGTCCAACTCATCTGCACATTGCGGAACACGCGCTCGGGGTGCGGCATCATGGCGGTGAAGCGGCCGTCCGCCGTGGTCACCGCTGTCAGACCACCGGGGCTGCCGTTGGGGTTGAACGGGTAGGCCTCGGTCGCTGCGCCGCTGTTGTCGACGTAGCGCATGGCCGCAATCGCTTTGTCCGCGTTGCCGCGGTACTTGAAGTTGGCAAAACCTTCACCGTGCGCCACCGCAATCGGCAGGCGCATGCCGGCCAGGTCCGTGAAGAACAAGGACGGTGACTCCAGCACCTCCACCATACTCAAGCGCGCTTCAAAGCGCTCACTTTGGTTGGTGGTGAAGCGCGGCCAGTCCTGCGCGCCGGGAATGATGTCGGCCAGTTCGGCAAACATCTGGCAGCCATTGCACACGCCCAGGCCAAAGGTGTCCTGGCGGGCAAAGAAGGCCTTGAACTGGTCGGCCAGCACCTCGTTGAACGTGATGGAGCGCGCCCAGCCAATGCCGGCACCCAGCGTGTCGCCATAGCTGAAGCCACCGCAAGCCACCACGCCCTTGAAGTCCTGCAGCTTGGCACGGCCCGTCTGCAGGTCGGTCATGTGCACGTCATAGGCCTCAAAGCCCGCTTCAGTGAAGGCGTAGGCCATTTCTACGTGGGAATTAACGCCCTGCTCACGCAGCACCGCCACCTTGGGACGACTTGCTAGAATCGCAGGCGCTCCTGTTTTAGTAGCTGCCTGCGCAGATTCCACGAGGGCTAGAGTCTGATTTGGCATGTAAACATGCATGCCGGGGTCGTTTTCAGCACCCGCTGCAGCGTGCTCAGCATCGGCGCAAACGGGGTTGTCGCGCTGCTGGGCAATCTTCCAGCTCACGGCGTCCCAAACCTGGTGCAGGTCTGACAGCTTGGCGCTGAAGATGCTCTTGGCATCGCGCCAGACGTGCAGTTCGCCCTTGCCGGCGTCGATCTTGGAGGACGCGGGCCGGGTCTTTCCGATGAAATGGCTGTGCTGCGACAGGCCGTGCGCGCGCAGCACCTGCATCACATCACCACGCTCCAGCGTACGCACCTGCAGCACCACGCCCAGTTCTTCGCTGAACAGCGCCTTGAGCGTGAGCTCGTCGCGGCGCACGCTGACCTGACCTGACCAATTCTTGCTATCACCCACATCCATGCGGCTGTCGGAGATGCCATCACCTTCGGTGACCAGCATGTCCACGTTCAGCGCCACACCCACGCGGCCAGCAAAAGCCATCTCGGCCACCGTGGCCAACAGGCCGCCGTCGCTGCGATCATGGTAGGCCAGGATCATGCCTTTGCCACGCAGGTAGTTAACCGCTTCGACCAGGTTGACCAGATCTTTCGGGTCTTCCAGGTCAGGCACCGCATCGCCGGTCTGGTCTAGGGTTTGCGCCAGCACGCTGGCAGCCATGCGGTTTTTGCCATGGCCCAGATCCACCAGCACCAGCGTGGTGTCCTCGACGGCGTTCAACTGGGGCGTCAGCGTCGCGCGCACGTCCTGCAGCGTGGCAAAGCCACTGACGATCAGGGAGACGGGGGATGTGACTTTCTTGTCGCCCTGCGCATCTTTCCACTGCGTGCGCATGGACAGCGAATCCTTGCCGACCGGAATGCTGATGCCCAGGGCCGGGCACAGCTCCATGCCCACGGCCTTGACGGTGGCGTACAGCGCGGCGTCTTCACCCGGTTCGCCACAGGCGGCCATCCAGTTGGCCGACAGCTTGACGCGGGGCAACTCAATCGGCGCCGCCAACAGGTTGGTAATGGCTTCGGCCACCGCCATGCGGCCCGACGCGGGCGCGTCCAGCGCAGCCAGCGGCGTGCGCTCGCCCATGGACATGGCTTCGCCGGCAAAGCCCTTGTAGTCCGCCAGTGTGACCGCGCAGTCCGCCACCGGCACCTGCCAGGGGCCGACCATCTGGTCGCGGTGCGTCAGGCCACCGACGGTGCGGTCGCCAATGGTAATCAAAAAGCGCTTGGAGGCCACGGTGGGGTGTGCCAGTACGTCGATGACGGCCTTTTGCAGATCGACACCAGTCAGGTCCAAGGGTTTGAACTGGCGCGCCACGGTCTTGACGTCGCGGTGCATCTTGGGCGGCTTGCCCAGCAACACGTTCATAGGCATGTCTACCGGTGACTCTGCGCCTTCGTCCACCAGTTGCAGCTGGCGCTCTTCGGTGGCCACGCCGATCACGGCAAACGGGCAGCGCTCACGCTCGCACAGGGCCTGGAACTGCTCCAGCGACTCGGGGGCGATGGCCAGCACATAGCGTTCCTGGCTCTCGTTGCACCAGATTTCCTTGGGCGCCATGCCGGACTCTTCCAGCTTCACGGCGCGCAAGTCGAAGCGCGCGCCGCGGCCGGCGTCGTTGGTCAGTTCGGGGAAGGCGTTGGAGAGACCACCGGCACCCACGTCGTGGATCGCCAGAATGGGATTTTTGTCACCCTGCACCCAGCACTGGTTGATCACTTCCTGCGCCCGGCGCTCAATTTCCGGGTTGCCGCGCTGCACCGAGTCAAAGTCCAGATGCGCCGCATTCGCGCCCGTGGCCATGGAACTGGCCGCGCTGCCGCCCATGCCGATGCGCATGCCGGGGCCACCCAGCTGGATCAGCAGGCTGCCCGCGGGAAATTCGATCTTGTGGGTCTGGCCCGCGTCGATGATGCCCAGGCCGCCCGCAATCATGATGGGCTTGTGGTAGCCGCGCTGGACGGTGTCCACATCGCTGGCGACGGTCTGTTCGTACTCGCGGAAGTAGCCCAGCAGGTTGGGCCGGCCGAATTCGTTGTTGAAGGCGGCGCCGCCCAGCGGGCCTTCCACCATGATCTGCAGCGGGCTGGCGATGTGCTCGGGCTTGCCCATGGTGCTGCCCCACAGCTTGGACACAGTGAACCCGGTCAGACCGGCCTTGGGCTTGGATCCACGGCCGGTGGCGCCCTCGTCCCGGATCTCGCCGCCCGCGCCGGTGGAGGCACCGGGAAACGGAGAGATCGCTGTGGGGTGGTTGTGGGTCTCCACCTTCATCAGGATATGGTTGGTTTCGCTATGCTTTTCATAGCTTGCTGCGCTTATTCCACGGAGGCTAGAGCCAGAATTGACTGCTGATTTGGCTACAAACCGCTCTACCTGCACACCTTCCATGACCGAGGCATTGTCAGAATACGCCACCAGCATGTGCTGGGGGTGCAGCTGGTGCGTGTTGCGGATCATGCCGAACATGCTCTTGTCCTGCGCCACGCCGTCGATGGTGAACTGGGCGTTGAAGATCTTGTGGCGGCAGTGTTCGCTGTTGGCCTGCGCAAACATCATCAGTTCCACGTCGGTGGGGTTGCGGCCCAGCGTGGTGAAGGCGGTCACCAGATAGTCGATCTCGTCAGCGGCCAGCGCCAGGCCCCAGTCCTTGTTGGCCGCTTCCAGTGCGACCTTGCCGCCACCGAGCACATCCACATGGTCCATGGGCGCAGCCTGCAGGGCGCTGAACAGGCCCAAGGCCTGGGCACGCTCCAGCATGGCGCTCTCGGTCATGCGGTCGTGCAACAGGGCTGCGACCCGCTCAAGCTGTTCGGCAGTGAGCGTGGTCTTGCTGAGCAGGCCGTTTTTCAGCGTCAGGCGGTATTCCACCAGGCGCTCGATGCGGTGCACGGCAAGGCCGCAGTTGTGGGCAATATCGGTGGCTTTGGATGCCCAGGGCGACACCGTGCCCAGACGGGGCGACACCACAATCAGCGGGCCGTCGGTGGGACCGGTGTACGGGTCACCGTAGGTCAGCAGGGCTGCCAGTTGGGCGCTCAGCGCGGCATCGGGGGCGCTGTCGCCAGCCACCAGATGCACGAAGCGCGCAGAGATGCCTGCAATTTTTTCATGAACACCCTGCAGTGCGGGCAGGAGTTGTTGAACGCGGAAGCTGCTCAGGGCATTGCTGCCCTCGAATTGGGTGATATGCAGAGTCACTGGGGCGGCCTGGAAAAATGGGCTGTTTCCATTCGGAAAAGAAATGGAAATGGAGGGGTAAAAATCAAGCTGCCAATTTTACCCGCCCCGCTATTCGTACATGCCAGCGCGGTGCAATTCAGGGTGGCATGGGGTTGCGTAGTGGCGGACAGCAGTTCTTTTGGGCGGGGCAGGCGGCTATAGTCGTCGCCTCAGTCACCACGTTGATCAGCGCAGGCCGTCAGGTGGCGTGGAAAAAAAGACGCTACCGAAACGCAAGGTCGATCATCTTGAGCATTAATTTGGAATTCCCCCATGGAAATTAAAGTCAACTTTCTCGACAAACTTCGTCTTGAAGCCAAGTTTGACGACTTCACGGTGGTGGCCGACCAGCCTATCCGCTACAAGGGCGATGGCTCGGCGCCGGGGCCGTTTGATTACTTTCTGGCCTCATCGGCCTTGTGTGCGGCTTACTTTGTGAAGCTGTATTGCGACACACGCCATATTCCGACCGACAACATCCGCCTGTCGCAAAACAATATGGTGGATCCGGAAAACCGCTACCAGCAGATATTCAAGATCCAGGTCGAATTGCCAGCGGACCTCTCCGACAAAGACCGCCAGGGCATTCTGCGTTCCATCGAGCGTTGCACGGTGAAAAAAGTGGTGCAAGCCGGGCCCGAATTTGTGATTGAGGAAGTAGAAAATCTGGATGCCGATGCCCATGCCTTGCTGACCTTGAAGCCAGCTTCTGACGCCAGCACCTATATTGCGGGCAAGGATCTGCCACTTGAGCAAACCATCGCCAATATGTCGGGCGTTCTGGCGGCCTTGGGCATCAAGATTGAAATCGCTTCGTGGCGCAATCTGGTTCCCCATGTGTGGTCGCTGCATATCCGCGATGCCCACTCGCCAATGTGCTTCACTAACGGCAAGGGCGCAACCAAGGAAAGCGCGTTGGCCTCAAGCTTGGGCGAATATATCGAGCGCCTCAACAACAACCATTTCTACGCCGGCTCGTTCTGGGGCGAAGACATCGCCAACGCGGCGTTTGTCCATTACCCAAACGAGCGCTGGTTCAAGCCTGGCAAGAAAGATGCGTTGCCGTCGGGAATTCTGGATGCGTACTGCCTGCCCATTTACAACCCCGATGGCGAGTTGCGTGGCTCGCACCTGATAGACACCAACTCCGGCAATGCGCAGCGCGGTATCTGTTCGCTCCCCTTTGTGCGGCAGTCGGACGGTGAAGTGGTGTATTTCCCGTCCAACCTGGTCGAAAACCTGTTTGTGAGCAATGGCATGAGTGCCGGCAATACGCTGGCCGAGGCGCAAGTGCAATGCCTGTCCGAAATTTTCGAGCGGGCGGTCAAGCGCGAAATTCTGGAAGGTGAAATCGCCTTGCCGGATGTGCCGCACGACGTGCTGGCGAAATACCCTGGCATCCTGGCCGGCATTCAGGGCCTGGAAGAGCAAGGCTTTCCGGTGCTGGTGAAGGATGCATCGCTGGGCGGAACCTACCCGGTGATGTGCGTCACGCTGATGAACCCGCGCACAGGCGGTGTCTTTGCCTCGTTTGGCGCGCACCCCAGCTTCGAGGTGGCGCTGGAACGCAGTCTGACCGAATTGCTGCAGGGTCGCAGTTTTGAAGGCCTGAACGATTTGCCTCGGCCCACCTTTGCCAGTGAAGCCGTGACCGAGCCCAACAACTTTGTTGAACACTTCATCGATTCCAGCGGTATTGTGTCGTGGCGCTTTTTCAGTGCCAAAGCGGATTTCGATTTTGTCGAGTGGGATTTTTCTGGTCAGGGCCAGAATGACAAGATGAGTTCCAATGCGCAGGAAGCCGCGACCTTGCTCGGCATTCTTGCAGACATGGGCAAAGAGGTGTACACGGCTGTCCATGACCAACTCGGCGCCATTGCTTGCCGCATTCTGGTGCCCGGTTATTCGGAAATCTATCCGGTCGACGATTTGGTCTGGGACAACACCAACAAGGCCTTGTTGTTCCGCGCCGATATCCTGAACCTGCACGCCCTAGACGACGCCAGCCTGGAAGCGCTGCTGCAGCGTTTGGAGAACAACGAGCTGGATGATTACGGCGACATCGCCACCTTGATCGGCATCGAATTTGACGAGAACACGGCCTGGGGTCAGCTGACCGTTCTTGAGTTGAAGCTGCTGATTCATCTCGCCTTGCAGCAATTTGAGGCGGCGCACGAGCTGGT
>Ga0116180_1003296_pt1 | contig 12258 bp, 11 predicted proteins | sample AD_UKC073_MetaG_FD_89804 | JGI IMG/M metagenome (GOLD analysis project Ga0116180, IMG submission 89804) | Active sludge microbial communities of municipal wastewater-treating anaerobic digesters from USA - AD_UKC073_MetaG | ecosystem: Engineered > Bioreactor > Anaerobic > Digestate | place: USA... | reverse complement strand
GTGAGCGCGCCGGCCCTGAACCGGCGCTGGTGGGCCGGGTACGGCCTCGGCGCCTTCGCCTCCGTCGGCGACGGTGCGCCCCGGCGCCTGTCGGTCTCGGCCGTGGCGGAATTGGGATCGGCCAGCCTGTCGTTCTCCAGCCTGTCCGGATGGGCCGAACGCGGACTGCGGGACAGGTTCGTCGCTCTGACCGACGCCGTCTGGCGGGTGCGGGCCTACGGCGACTTCTTCTCCTACTGTCTGGTGGCCGAGGGCGCGGTCGACATCGCCGCCGAACCGGAGGTCAGTCTGTGGGACCTTGCCCCCCTGGACCTGCTCGTCCGTGAGGCCGGCGGCATGTTCACCGCTCTCGACGGCACGCCCGGCCCGCACGGCGGCAGCGCGGTGGCCAGCAACGGCCGACTCCATCACGACACGCTGGGCTACCTTACTCGGGAGTAAGATAGGCTGGCCGCATGGCCAACGCCCCCGCCAATCACAGCCCCCGTGCCCGCGAGAGCGCCGTCGGCAGATTCCGGCCGCAACGTTCCGCCATCGACCTCGGAATGGCGCTGCTGACGCCCCTGCTGGGCCAGGACTTCCTGGACCGTCGTGGGCTGCGCGACCCGCTGAACAAGGCGCTGAAGTTCGGCGTCAAGCACGGATTCTCCGCAGCCGGCGCCTCCAGCCGTCAGTTCAAGAAGATTCAGGGACTGGGCAAGGCACCCACCCGGCTGGCCGCCTCCGGGGCGGGCTACTTCGACCTCACCCCGGATGACGACCAGCGGATGATCCTCGAAACGGTCACCGAGTTCGCCGAGGAGATTCTGCGACCGGCCGCCCGGGAAGCCGATGACGCCGCCGCCTACCCCGCGGGTCTGATAGCCAAGGCCGCCGAACTGGGGATCACCGCCATCACGGTGCCGGAGGACTTCGACGGTATCGCCGAGACCCGCACGGCCGTCACCAACGCGCTGGTCGCCGAGGCGTTGGGGTATGGCGACATGGGCCTGGCCCTGCCGCTCCTCGCCCCCGGCGGGGTGGCCTCGGCACTCACCCACTGGGGCAGCGCAGACCAGCAGGCCACCTACCTGCCGGCCTTCGCCGGTGAAAATGTTCCGCAGGCCTGCCTGGCCATCGTCGAGCCGCACCCGCTGTTCGACCCCACCGCGTTGCAGACCACCGCGGTGCGCACCCCGGGCGGGTACCGGCTCGACGGGGTGAAGTCCCTGGTGCCCGCGGCCGCCGACGCCGAACTGTTCGTCGTCGCCGCCCAACTCAACGGCAGGCCCACCCTGTTCGTCGTCGAGGCCGCCACCGCGGGGGTGACCGTGCGCGCTGACCGTTCGATGGGCCTGCGGGCCGCCGCGCTGGGACAGCTCGAGTTGCAGAAGGTGTCGATTCCGCTGTCGGCGCGTCTGGGCGAGGACGCCGACGAGGCCACCCATGCCGCCAATTACTCCGAAGCCGTGGCGCTGGCCCGGCTGGGTTGGGCTGCGCTTGCCGTCGGAACCTGCCACGCGGTCCTCGACTACGTCATCCCCTACGTAAAGGAACGGGAGGCCTTCGGCGAGCCGATCGCCCGGCGGCAGGCGGTCGCCTTCATGTGCGCCGACATCGCCATCGAACTCGACGGACTGCGCCTGATCACCTGGCGCGGCGCCGCCCGTGCCGATCAGGGCCTTCCGTTCGTCCGCGAGGCGGCGCTGGCCAAGAAGTTCGGTGCCGACAAGGCCATGCGCATCGGCCTCGACGGGGTGCAGTTGCTCGGCGGACACGGATACACCAAGGAGCACCCGGTCGAACGCTGGTACCGCGACCTGCGGGCTCTCGGCGTCGCCGAGGGCGTCATCGTTCTCTGATCAACGTTCTCTGACCAAGGAAGACCATCATGGGAATCAACCTTGAACTGCCGGCCAAACTCGAGGCCGTCATCGACATGGCGCACAAGGGTGCGGCGGAGATCCTGCGCCCGATCTCGCGCAAGTACGACCTCAACGAGCATGCCTATCCCGTGGAACTCGACACGGTGGCCACCCTGTTCGAGGGCATCACGGCGGCCAAGACCATCTCCTTCGCCGGCACCGACGCCTTCCGCGACGCCGACGATGGCCCCAAGGGAAATATCAACGGCGCCAACATGTCCGCCCTGCTGAACGCTCTGGAGATCGCCTGGGGCGATATCGCACTGCTCTTGTCGGTACCGCGTCAGGGACTGGGCAACGCCGCCATCTCCGGGGTCGCGACGGATGAGCAACTCGCCCGGTTGGGAACGGGAATCTGGGCCGCGATGGCGATCACCGAGCCGTCTTTCGGTTCGGACTCGGCGGCGGTGTCCACCACTGCGGTCCTCGACGGCGACGAGTACGTCATCAACGGTGAGAAGATCTACGTCACCGCCGGTGGGCGCGCCTCGCACATCGTGGTGTGGGCCACCCTCGACCGCACCAAGGGCCGCGCCGCGATCAAGTCCTTCATCGTCCCCCGCGACCACCCGGGCGTCACGGTCGAGCGCCTCGAGCACAAACTGGGCATCAAGGCCTCGGATACCGCCGCGATCCGGTTCGAGAACGTGCGCATACCGAAGGAGAACCTGCTCGGCAGCCCGGAGATCGAGGTGGAGAAGGGCTTCGCCGGGGTGATGGAGACCTTCGACAGCACCCGCCCGATCGTCGCGGCGATGGCCGTCGGGGTGGCGCGGGCCGCACTGGAGGAACTGCGCACCATACTCAGTGACGCCGGAGTGGAGATCTCCTACGACAAGCCGGCGCACTCCCAGAGCGCGGCCGCCGCGGAGTTCCTCCGGATGGAAGCCGACTGGGAGGCGTCCTACCTGCTCACGGTGCGCTCGGCCTGGCAGGCCGACAACTCCATCCCGAACTCCAAAGAGGCATCGATGGGTAAGGCCAAGGCCGCCCGGGTCGCCAGCGACATCACCCTCAAGGCGGTCGAATTGGCCGGTACCACCGGCTATTCCGAGCAGACCCTGCTGGAGAAGTGGGCGCGGGACTCCAAGATCCTGGACATTTTCGAGGGCACCCAGCAGATTCAATTGCTGGTGGTCGCGCGGCGCCTGCTGGGCCTGAGCTCAGCCGAGCTGAAGTAACGCTCGACAGCACGAAAGCGGGCCCCCGACCTCAGGTCGGGGGCCCGCTTCCGTCAGTACTCTCAGCCGAGCAGGACCCGCTGCAGGTCAGGCTTCATCGCCTGCAGCTCGCGGCCCCAGTAGGCCCAGTTGTGCGTGCCGTTGTCGGGGAAGTTGAACACCCCGTTCTTGCCGCCGGCCGCGAGGTAGTTATCGCGGAAGGTGCGGTTGGTGCGGATGGTCAGGCCCTCCAGGAAGGTGGCCGGAACGTCGCCGCCACCGAGCTCGTTGGGCTGGCCGTTACCGCAGTAGATCCAGATCCGGGTGTTGTTCGCCACCAGCCGGGGGATCTGCTCCATCGGGTCGTTGCGCTTCCAGGCGGGATCGCTGGAGGGGCCCCACATGTCGTTGGACTTGTAGCCGCCGGCGTCACCCATCGAGATGTTGATCAGACCCGGCCACCAGCCCTCGGAGGGGTTCAGGAAGCCCGACATCGAACCGGCGTACACGAACTGGTTCGGATGCCAGATCGCCAGGGTCAGCGACGCCGAACCGGCCATCGACAGGCCGATGGCGGCGTTGTTGGTCGGCCGGACGTCCTTGTTGGCCTGCAGCCAGGCCGGGGCCTCCTGGGTCAGGAAGGTCTCCCACTTGTAGGTGGTGCAACCAGCCTTGCCGCACGCGGGCCGGTACCAGTCGGCGTAGAAGCTGGACTGACCACCGACCGGCATCGACATGGACAGGCCGGAGTCCACGTACCACTCGAACGCCTGGGTGTTGATGTCCCAGCCGTTGTAGTCGTCCTGCGCGCGCAGGCCGTCGAGCATCCAGATGTTCGGCGAGTTCGGACCGCCACTCTGGAACTGCACCCGGATGTCGCGCCCCATGCTCGGGGACGGGACGTCGAGGTACTCGACCGGGAGCCCGGGACGCGAGAACGCGTTCGCCGTAGCGGTACCGCCCACCAGGCCGATCAGGCCCGGCAGAGCCGCCGCGGTAACCGCCGCGACCCCGATTCGGCGAGACCAGCCTCGCACCTTGTCGAACACAGACTTCACCAACACACCCCAGCTTTCTCGTTTCCCCGCTTGATGTCTTAAGGGAAAAGTAAAACACGGCTTCCACGACAGGCGAAACTCGAAACGGCTCCCCGGTCGCGCCTCGACCCCCCGAAAGCCCTTGTCATGGCCGGGAAGAAAAAGTAATGTCAGTTTCAGTTTTGCCTCGGCCAGCCTCCGGAGTGCCCCTTGGAATCCTTCGTCCACCTGCGCAAAGGCACCACCCCTCGTCGGCTGCACGCCGATCTCGGCGGTCTGAAGGACGACGAACTGGGGCGGGGCGGATTTACCGGCCGAACGGCCAATTTTTTTCGGCGGCATGATCCGACCCAATTCCGCGGGTCGGGCCCATTGCGCCCCGTCGACGTCCTCGCCGACCAACTCCATCCCAGCGACGCCCACGACCCGGACGGCGGCCCCCTGCCGCTGTTCTCCAACGCCGACTGCCGGGTTCTGCTGAGCCGGCGCACCGCGCCGATGCCCTACTTCTCCCGTCACGTGGACGGGGACCTGCTGTGCTTCGTCCACCAGGGCAGTGGGCGGTTGGAGACCGAGTTCGGTCCGCTGTCCTACCGCCCCGGCGACTGGGTCTACCTGCCCAAGGCCTGCACCTGGCGCCAGATTCCGGATGAGCCGGGCGCCTGGCTGATGATCGAGGCAACCGACGAGTTCCGCGCTCCCCCGCCCGGACCGCTCGGACGGCACTGGCCCTTCGACCCCGCACTGGTGACGATCCCCGAACCGGTCGCCCTCGAGGACGACGGCCGGGACGAGTACGAGGTCCGCCTGGCTCATCGGCCGATCGACGGGCTCAGCCACAGCTCGCTGTTCTACCGCCACCACCCTCTCGACGTGGAGGGCTGGCGCGGCGACAACTTCCCCTTCACCTTCACCATCGACGACTACAACGTCATCACCTCGGCAAGCGTCCACCTGCCGCCGACGGTCCATCTCTTCATGCAGGCGACCGGCATGTACGTGTGCAACTTCCTGCCCAAACCGGCCGAGAGCGTGCCCGGTACCGAGCGCACCCCGTGGTACCACCGCAACGTCGACTTCGATGAGATCGCCTTCTTCCACGGCGGCTCCCTCTACGGTCAGCCGATGCCGCCCGGCCTGATCAGCCACGCACCGCAGGGCGTGCACCACGGGGCCCCCGAGCGGGCCCGGGAACGGGCCCGGCGCAAATTCGACGAGTACGACACCATCGAGTGGAAGGTGATCGCCATCGACACCCGGCAGCGGCTCAGCCCCTCTCCGGAGGTCCTCGCCGCCGATCTGGGCCACCACTCGTGAGGTACACCCGGATCCCCTATCTGGTCGCCTTCCCGAATCGGTCCGGGGTGCGTGACGTCTACGGCGGCGTGGCCGAGATCGTCGCGCTGGAGTGTCATCACCTCAAGCCGGACGTCCCGTCGGACACCGTGCTGGTCTTCATGCACCCCATCGGGGGCGGCGCCTACCTGCCGATGGTCAACGCACTGGCCCGCGCCGGCCACCACGTGATCTACGCGGGCAGTCGTTTCCGCGGCACCGACTCGGCGCTGCTGATGGAAAAGGTGGTCGAGGATCTCGGCGAAGTCATCAAGGACGCCACCGGCCGGCTGGGCTATGCCAAAGTCGTGCTGGCCGGGTGGAGCGGTGGCGGATCGCTGTCGCTGTTCTATCAGCAACAGGCCGGGCCACTCGGCCTGATCCCCGCCGACGGAATCATGTTGCTGGCCGCCCACATCAGCCGTCACGGCACGCTCACCGAATGGCTCGACGCCTCCATCCTCGACGAGTCCGATCCCTCCCGGCGCGACCCCGAACTGGACCTGTACAACCCGGACAACCCGAACCAGCCGCCTTACACACCGGAGTTTCTCGCGCGCTACCGGCAGGCGCAGATCGACCGGAACCGGCGAATCACCGCCTGGGTCAAGCGCACACTCGCCGATCTCGAAGCACAGGGCGGTACCGGCAACGGCGCCGGAGATGAGTACTGCTTCGTCGTCCACGGCACGATGGCCGATCCGCGCTGGCTGGATCCCGCCGTCGACCCGAACGATCGCCAACCGGGAACCTGCTACCTGGGCGACCCGCGGGTGGTCAACAACTCACCCATCGGACTCGCCCGGTTCTGCTCGCTGCGCAGTTGGCTGTCGCAGTGGAGCTATGACGATGCCCGCGCCGACGGCGTCGCCTGCGGGCGCGACGTGACGGTACCCACCCTGGTGATCGGCAACCTCGCCGACGACGCCTGCACACCCAGCCACACCCGGCGGCTGTTCGAGGCCATCGCCCACCCCGACAAGGAGATGCACGAGATTCCCGGCGCCAATCACTACTACTCCGGACCCGATCAGCGTGAACCGCTGGCGCGCGCGGTCGAGGTCGTCACCGACTGGGCTGCACGACACGGCTTTTCGGGAGCGGCTCGATGACCGGCGCCTTGGACGGTGTCCGCGTCCTGGAGGTGGGCACCCTGATCTCCGGGCCGTTCGCCGGCCGGTTGCTCGGCGACATGGGCGCCGATGTCATCAAGATCGAGCCACCCGGCGCGCCCGACCCGATCCGGACCTGGGGACAGGCGGAGGTCGACGGCCATCGCTTCTTCTGGACCGTGCACGCCCGCAATAAGCGGTGCGTCACCCTCGACCTACGCAAGGCCCGCGGCCGGGAGCTCTTCCTGGACCTCGTCGACCGCTCCGACATCATCGTCGAGAACTTTCGCCCCGGCACCCTGGAGAAGTGGGATCTGGGCTATGACGTTCTGCGACAGCGCAACCCGGGCATCATCCTGGTGCGGGTGTCCGGTTACGGCCAGACCGGGCCGGATGCGGGCAAACCCGGCTACGCATCGGTCGCCGAGGCGGTCAGCGGATTGCGGCATATGAACGGGTTCCCCGGCGGGCCGCCGCCGCGGCTGGCACTGTCCCTCGGTGACACGCTGGCCGGGATGTTCGCCGCGCAGGGCGCACTGGCCGCCCTGTACCGGCGCACCGTCACCGGGACGGGACAGGTCGTCGACGCCGCCCTCACCGAGGCCTGTCTGGCCGTGCAGGAGTCCACCATCCCCGACTACGACGCCGGTGGCGTGGTCCGGGGACCGTCCGGGACCCGGCTGGACGGTATTGCGCCGTCGAACATCTACCGCAGCGCCGACGGCAGTTGGGTGGTGATCGCGGCCAATCAGGACACCGTCTTCCGCAGGCTGTGCACGGCGATGGGCCGGCCCGAACTGGCCACCGACCCCCGCTTCGTCGACCACGGTGCGCGCGGGCGCAACCAGGACGAGATCGACGCCATCATCGGCGAGTGGGCCGCCCAGCGTCAGCCCGCCGAGATCATCGACACCCTCAACGCTGCCGGGGTGATCGCCGGGCCGATCAACACCGTCGCCGAGGTGGTCAAAGACCCGCAGTTCCTCGCCCGCGGCATGCTCGTCGAACACCACGACGAACGCAGCGGCCGCACCGTCCTGGGCCCCGGGGTGGTGCCGGTGCTGTCCGAGAGCCCCGGAGGGGTACGCAGCGCCGGCCCGGCCCGGTCCGGTCAGCACAATGACGAGGTCTACCGCGATCTGCTCGGCCTCACCTCCGCCGAGCTCGCCGAACTCGTCGACGAAGGAGTGCTGTGAGCGATCTGCCCGCCCATGTGACGATCCGCGAGGTGGCCCTGCGCGACGGACTGCAGATCGAGGTTCCGGTGCCGCTGGCGGCCAAGCTGGAACTGCTGGCCGCCATCGCCGCGACCGGGGTGCGCGAGGTGGAGGCCACCGCCTTCGTCTCACCCTCCAAGGTCCCCGCGATGGCTGACGCGCCGGAACTGGCCGCCGCCCTCGCCGACTATCCGGATATCGCGTTCTCCGCCCTGGTCGCCAGCCCCAACGGGGCCCGCCGGGCCATCGCCGCCGGGTTCGGATCCCTGGAGTACGTGGTGTCGGCCTCCGACGGGCACAGCCGGGCCAACGTCGGGCGTACCAGCGCTGAGGCGGCCGCGCAGATCGGCGAGATCGTCGCCATCGCCCATGACGCCGGGGTGAGTGTCGAGGTGATCATCTCCACAGCGTGGGACTGCCCGTTCGACGGCCCCACCCCGGCCGCCAGGGTGCTCGACGTCGTCGACACCGCCTGCGAATGGGGCGCGGACCGGATCGCGATCGCCGACACCATCGGTACCGCCACCCCGGGCCGGGTCACCGCACTGGTGCAGCAGGTGGCTCCCCGGGTCGGGCAGCGTCCGCTCGGCGCGCACTTCCACAACACCCGAGGCTGCGGCCTGGCCAGCGCGTGGGCGGCGGTGACCGCGGGTGTCACCCGGCTGGACTCGTCGGTCGGTGGCCTCGGCGGATGTCCGTTCGCCCCCGGGGCCAGCGGCAACATCGCGACCGAAGATCTGGTGTACCTTTTGCGCGACAGCGGAATCGGGGTGGATATCGACCTCGCGGCGGCCATCGACGCCGCTCGGGTGGCGCGTGATGTGGTCGGCCACGACCTGCCGGGGGCGTTACTGCGCGCCGGGGACCGGGCCACCGGCTGATCCGATGGCCGCCACCCGCACGCTGTCCACCAAGGGCCGCCAGACCCGGCAGGCCATTGCGGACGCGGCGCGGACCCTGTTCGCCCAGCGCGGGTTCCACGGCACCACGCTCTCGGACATCACCTCGGCGGCGGGGAAGTCACCGGCGGCGTTCTACCGCTACTTCACCGACAAGGAAGACCTCCTCGCCGTCCTGGCCGAGGAACTTCTCCATGAGGTCGTCGAACTTCCCACCTCCCCCGACGGTGGCGACACACTGCCGGCGATGGTCCGGGTCTACTGGCACACCTTCAAGCCCAATATCGGGATCATGGTGGCCGTCGACCAGCTCGCCGCCACCTCACCGCGGTTCGCATTGCTGCAGAACCGGTTCCGGCGGTTCGGGATGGAGATCGTCGGCGCGTCGGTTCTGCGCGCACGACGACAGGGCTACGCCGGGGATCTGGACGCCGACCACATCGCCTTGGCGATCGCCCTGCTGTTCGAGCGCTTCACCAGCGTCAGCATCGCCGCGGGCCTCTCCGATGAGGCCGCCATCACCACCCTGTCCACCATTTGGTCCCGAACGCTCTACGGCGTCCCACCCGAGGAGAACTGATGGATTTCACTCTGCCCGACCATCTCCCGCCGCTGCTGGCCGAGATGGACGCCTTCATCGAAGCCGAGATCGCGCCCCTGGAGCGCGAGCACATGCAGTACTTCGACCGGCGGCGTGAGTTCGCCCGGACCGACCTCGACAACGGCGGTGTACCCAACCGGGACTGGGAGGACCTGCTCGACGAGATGCGGCGTCGCGCCGATGCGGCCGGCTGGCTGCGCTACGGCCTGCCGAGCAGGTTCGGCGGCCGCGACGGTACCAACCTCGACATGGCGGTGATCCGGGAGCATCTGGCGCACAAGGGTCTTGGCCTGCACAACGATCTGCAGGACGAGTCCTCGATCGTCGGCAACTTCCCTCAGGTCATCATGATGGACCGGTTCGGCACGGCGGAGCAGAAGCAGGAGTGGATCGAGGCCATGCTGACCGGACAGCGGTCGATGGCCTTCGGGCTGACCGAGCCCGACCATGGCAGCGGCGCCACCTGGCTTGAGACGACAGCCCGCCGCGACGGGGGTGACTGGGTCATCAACGGCTCCAAGCGGTGGAACACCGGAGTGCACCGAGCCACCCACGACCTGGTGTTCGCCCGAACCTCCGGGACGCCCGGACAGGCGCTGGGGATCACCGCCTTCCTGGTGCCGTGCGACGCCCCCGGCTTCGAAGTCCCCTACTACTGGTGGACCTTCAACATGCCCAGTGACCACGCCGAGGTGGAGTTGCGGGACGTGCGGATCCCCGCCGACGCAGTGCTCGGCGAGGTCGACCGCGGGCTGGAGGTGGCCCAGACCTTCCTGCACGAGAACCGGATCCGGCAGGCGGCCAGCAGCCTCGGCGCGGCGCAGTACTGCATCGACCGGTCGGTCGACTACGCCACACGGCGGATCACCTTCGGCAAACCCCTGGCGGTGAACCAGGCCGTGCAGTGGCCACTGGTGGAGTTGCAGACCGAGGCCCAGATGGTGCGTCTGCTGGTCCGCTACGCCGCCTCGGAACTGGACCGCAACCACCACCTCGAGGTGTCCGACAAGGTGTCGATGGCGAACTATCGGGCCAACCGGCTGGTCTGCGAGGCCGCCGACCGGGCGATGCAGATCCACGGCGGCATCGGGTACAGCCGCCATGAGCCCTTCGAGCACATCTACCGCCACCACCGTCGCTACCGGATCACCGAGGGCGCCGAAGAGATTCAGATGCGCCGGGTGGCACAGCGGATGTTCGGATTCGGCCGGGCGTGATCGATTCCCTCGCTCCTCGGCTGGTCGAGGTTCTTCGCCCACTGCTCGGCGACGACGTCGCGGTGGAGAACCTGCGCCTGCTCACCGGCGGCGCCAGCCGGACCACCTGTGCCTTCGATGCGGTGACCGAGTCGGTTCGCCGGCCGCTGATCCTTCGGACCGCACCGAGCGCCGAGCACTACGCCGGGATGGAGCTCGAGGCGCACGCGCAGGCTGCCGCCGCCCGGGCCGGAGCCCCGGTGCCGCACGTCCTGGTGGCGTCGGATTCCGCTGCCGTGCTGGGTGATCCGTTCCTGATCTGCGATGAGATCGCCGGTGAGACCATCGTCCGCCGGATTCAGCGCGGGCTCGACGACGACGGACGGTCCAGGCTGCTGGCCCAGTGCGCCCGGGCGCTGGCCGCCATCCACGCCGCGGGCGCGGACGCGCCGGGTCTCGTCGAACAGGACCAGCTCAGTGAATACCGCCGGCGGCTCGACGAGATGGCCGACACCACAGCGACATTCGAATGGGCCTTCCGCTGGCTCGCCGAACATCGCCCCGCCCCGTCGGCAGCACGGCTGGTGCACGGCGACTTCCGGATGGGCAACCTGATCGTCGACGGCTCCACCCTCGCCGCTGTGCTGGACTGGGAACTGGTGCACATCGGCGAGATCTACGAGGATCTGGCCTGGTTCTGCATCCGCGCCTGGCGATTCGGTGCCCCCGCGGAGATGTCGGCCGGGGGGCTGGGTGCCGTGGAGGACTTCGTCCGCGCCTACGAGCAGGCCGGCGGCGGCCCCGTCGACCGCGCGGCACTGCACTGGTGGCTGGTGCTCGCCACGTTGCGCTGGGGGGTGATCTGCCGGGTACAGGCCGAGCGTCACCTCTCCGGGCAGACCCCGTCGGTGGAACTCGCCGCGATCGGCCGGCGGGTGTGCGAGACCGAATGGGACATCCTCGACCTGCTGGAGGGACGATCGTGACCGGCAAACACGGCAGACCCACCGCGGCCGAGTTGATCGACGCCGTCGCCGGCTTCCTGGCGGGCGAGGTCCGCGCCAACACCACCGGCGCGGTCAACTTTCACGCCCTCGTCGCCGCCAACGCACTGCGCATCGTCGAGCGGGAACTGCGCGATGACCGCCCACCCCCCACCTATCTCGGTTACCCGGACGAGGACGCACTGGCCGCCGCGATCCGGTACGGCGATCTGGACGGCCGCGACGACGAGGTGCTGGCCTGTTTGCGGGCCGTGGTCGGCCACCGGCTGCAGGTCGCGCATCCCGGTTACGCCGACGGCCTCTGACGGCAGCCCCGGACCGCCCCCGGCACCCATCATTCTGGCAAATGGTCCAAGGACCAGATGGATTCCGGAATCTCTACCTTCTGAAGGTAACTGCTGATCCAGAAAAATACGCCCTAGCGTGTGTGAAGTCCTTCACAGGCCGTCCAAAATATTTGCTATAACCTGAGAAAAACATTGACGTGGTTACCGGGAGTCACGTTCTAGCAAATGGACGTCAGATCAGAAGGAGCCACCATGAAGTGGAAAGTCGCCGGGGTCACCCTGACCGCGATCGCCATCGCCACAGCCCCGATGGCGGGAGCCAAGCCCGCCACCGACGGTAACGGCGCAAAACCCGTCACCCCGCCGGGAGTGACGATCTCCAGCATCGCGAAGTCGGGCGCCGTCCCCCTGAGCATTCTCGAGAGCCTCTTCTCCTTCAAGCCGAACAACAAGGGTCTGCAGAACGCGATCCAACAGTTGACCAAGCCGAAGCCGAAGCCGAAGCC
>Ga0116180_1003291_pt1 | contig 12275 bp, 12 predicted proteins | sample AD_UKC073_MetaG_FD_89804 | JGI IMG/M metagenome (GOLD analysis project Ga0116180, IMG submission 89804) | Active sludge microbial communities of municipal wastewater-treating anaerobic digesters from USA - AD_UKC073_MetaG | ecosystem: Engineered > Bioreactor > Anaerobic > Digestate | place: USA... | reverse complement strand
CATGGAAGGCTACCGTGTCGTGACCATGGAATATGCCGCCGACAAGGCCGACATCTTCGTCACGACCACCGGCAACTTTCACGTCATCACGCACGAGCACATGGCGGCGATGAAGGATCAGGCCATCGTCTGCAACATCGGCCACTTCGACAACGAAATCGACGTCGCATCGATCGAGAAGTACCAGTGGGAAGAAATCAAGCCGCAGGTCGATCACGTCATTTTCCCGGACGGCAAGCGCATCATCCTGTTGGCCAAGGGTCGCCTGGTCAATCTCGGCTGCGGTACGGGCCATCCGTCCTACGTGATGTCATCTTCGTTCGCCAACCAGACCATCGCCCAGATCGAGTTGTTCACGCGCACGGCCGACTACCCGGTCGGCGTCTACACGCTGCCCAAGCACCTTGACGAGAAGGTCGCCCGCCTGCAGTTGAAGAAGCTCAACGCCCAGCTGACGACGCTGCGCCCCGATCAGGCCGCCTACATCGGCGTGCCGATCGAAGGCCCGTACAAGGCCGAGCACTACCGCTACTGATGAGGCAGTTGCCGGTTGCTGGCAGGCTGGAGTTGCCTGCTAGCAACTAGCGACTCGCAACCAACCATGAGCATGAACTCCTTCCACGCGCGGCAAAAAAAGCCGCGCCCGCCCCGCGAGCCTTCATACGAACGGCCCGCCGGGGTGGCTCGGGCGGACGCCTTGCTCGTGGCGCAGAAACTGGCGCCGTCGCGCACGGCGGCCCAGTGGCTGATCAAGGAAGGGCGGGTGAGCTGGGCCGGCGGCAAGATCAGCAAGCCGGCCATGGACCTGCCTGCCGACACCCCGCTCATCGTCGCTGCCGACCCCGATGCCCATTACGTCTCGCGTGGCGGCCTCAAGCTGGCCGGCGCCTTGACCGAAACGGGGCTCCAGGTCGCCGGCAAAGTCTGTCTCGATGTCGGCCAGTCGACCGGTGGCTTCACCGATTGCCTGCTGCAGAACGGTGCCAAGCACGTCGTCGGCGTTGATGTCGGTCACGACCAGCTGCACGCGCAACTGCGCGCCGATCCCTCTGTGACGGCCATCGAGGGCGTCAATTGCCGGGCACTGACCGCGGCCGACCTGGGGGCAGCCTTTCCCGCCGGCGGTTTCGACCTCATCGTCGGCGACGTCTCTTTCATTTCGCTGACCCTGATCCTCCCGCAACTGCCCGCCCTGCTTGCTGCGCACGGCGACCTGCTGCTTCTCGTCAAGCCGCAATTCGAAGTCGGCCCCGACCACATCGGCAAGGGCGGCATCGTGCGCGATCCGGCGCTCTACCGCGAAGTCGAAAAAAAACTGTGCGATTTTGGCCAAAAAATCGGGTTGACCGTGGCAGCCTGGCTGACCAGCCCGATTACCGGCGGTGATGGCAACCGCGAATTCTTTATTCATCTAACTCGCTAATCCAATGACGATCCACGAACAGACGCTCGATTTTCTGCGCAAGCAATACCTCGAAGATGAACGCCCGTGGGTCGTCGCCTATTCGGGCGGAAAAGATTCAACCCTCGTTTTGCAATTGGTTTTCGAGCTGCTTCTTGAACTCGGAGAAAACGCACGCAAGCCTGTTTATGTCCTCTCCAGCGACACCCAAGTAGAAGCCCCCAACGTTGCCAGCTACGTAAAAAAAGCGCTGTCTGATATTCAACGGGCGGCGCAACTTCGACACTTGAAGCTGTACACCGAGCTTGTTGAACCAGAGCTGGACGAAGTGTTCTGGAGCAAAATGATCGGCAAAGGCTATCCGCCGCCTAACCGCTGGTTTCGTTGGTGTACCAGCAGTATGAAAATAAAACCTTCAAGGCGCGCCGTAGAACGAATCACTCAGAAACATGGCAGCGTTATCTTGATGCTCGGTTCGCGCATGGACGAAAGTAGCCAGCGAGCCAAATCCATTCAGAGTTTCAGCAATAACGAACGGGGATTGAACAAGCACCATGAAATTCCAAATGCCCTGGTTTGCAAACCAATCGTCGATTGGACTACCGACGAGGTCTGGGAATATCTCTACTCAAATCCACCAGCCTGGGGTGGGAATCACGATGAGTTGATTCGTCTCTACCGTCAGGCCAGCGGCGGCGAATGCCCTATCGTTCTTGATTTGAACACGCCCTCCTGTGGTGGGAGTCGTTTCGGTTGCTGGACTTGCACTGTCGTCAAACAGGACAAATCCATGGAGGGCTTTATTGCAACCGGCGAACAGCATATGGCACCGCTCAACCATTACCGCGAGGCCTTGATGCGTTATCGAGATGAACCAGGCATGCGTAGCCAGATTCGGCGCGATGGCTCCATGGGCAACGGTCCGTTCAATCCGGAAGGGCGCAAGCGCTTGCTAAGGGAACTATTGGCTACAGAACAGGAAAGCGGACTGCGCTTGATCTCGGATGAACAACTGGCCACCATCCAAGCCATTTGGCATGATGAATTCGACTACACTGGCGAAACAGCACGTTTGATTGCTGCCGAGTTTGGTCGGGAGGTCGCAATGAGCACCATCAAATCAGAAAAGCACGATGCTGCGCTGCTTTTGGAGCAGGCCGCCATGGAGCAAGGCATCAATCCGGAAATCCTGAAAAGCGTGTTGCAAACAGTTCGTTACCGCGCCCCGAAAATCGATGCCTGGGGTGCCAAGCCACAACTGGACCGAGAGCTTGAACAACTCATTACCAAAGCGGCAAAACAAGCGGAGCAAGCCACTCCATGAAATTTGTTTCAATCCGTATTCACAATCTGTTTTCTTATCGTGATGGATATTTTGAGTTTCCTCTCGATAGCGACCCCGCGCATAACGTCGTATTGATACATGGCCGGAATGGTTTCGGCAAAACCAGTTTCATCAACTCGATGAAACTGCTGTTTCTTGGCTTGCACCCCGAACTGACCCATAACGTTCGCCCGCCCCACAAACTGCGCCCGGAAGAGTATCTACTGGGTAGTGGCGCAGAATGGGAAGGTGCGTTCAACCGGCACGCCCTGCGCGAAAACGAAACGGATTGCGGCATTACCGTCCGCTGGCAGGAAGAGAACGGCTTGGTAACCGTATCCCGCCAATGGCGCATTGACCACCGGCGTAATTTCACAGAAACCCTGACGGTAGAGCCTGAATTCCTGGTAGAAGAAAACGAACTGCAAACCACAGAACAGAAAGAGGAATTTCTCGAACGTCGACTGCCCAAGGAATTGTTGCCGTTTTTTATTTACGACGCAGAACAGGTGCAGCGAATTGCCGAATCAAATATTACCGGCACTATCGAACACATTGAGCGTTTGCTTGATATCACTACCACTCGGATAGCAGAAGACGCCTTGGGGCGTGTACTAAAGAAGCTACGCGTCGATGGTGTCGCACGTGATGCGCAAATCCGGCTCGACAATCTGAAAAACCAGCTTGAGTCCCGACGCATTCAACTGCAACAAAATGAATCGGAAATCGACCAAAAAGAAACGGAAATAAAGGAACTCAAGTATCGGACTCAACAACTGGACGAGAGCATCCAACGCACCCGCGATATCTCCCGCCGTAACGAATTTGAACAACGACAAGCCAGCGAAAGGCAGAGGGAATCCAAAGCCGAGCTGGAAGAAACCTCATTCGATTTCCTGGACTCTTTCCCGATCGTCGCCCCCTTTGTCGCGCATCCAGGGAAACTGCAAAGCGCCTTGGAGCGCGTGGAAAGTCTGCTTCATTCGAGCCGCTCTGGATTGGCACGAGAGCTTGGTGACATTCTGGAAAGAATACCGAGCCGCCTTTTTGACGAGCCTCAGCATCCACGCCCACCGCTGGAAGATGCACAAGTTCGCTTCCTCAAAACCAAACTCGATAATCTGCTCCAGGCGGAAATCAACTTGGCCGTTGCGAGTGCCGACGAAGAAACCTGGCAAATCGATAATGAGCGTGCACGACGCCTGGCCCAAACATTAAAGAGCCTGCTTGCGCTGAATGGACAAGACACTGCTCAATATCTGAAAAAAATCAGCCGACTCAAAGCCGAAATCAGACACGCAGAAAGCACGCTTGCTGATGTTTCCTCGTTACCGGAAGACGAAAGGTTACGGGTCGAAGCGCAGTTGGCAGAAAAAGACAAACTAGAGGCCGAGGCAGATGCGCTTCGGGAAGCGATTGGCGGTCTGCGCAAGACACAGCCCGACATCAACGCACAGATTGAAAAATTACGCACCGAAGTCACTGCGCAAACCCGGGCAGTGGTCAATGCCAGCCGAAACCAGTTTGGCGTCGACATGGCGCAGAATCTGATCGAAGCCGTACGCAGCTATCGCGATTTGTTGCGCGAGCAGCGGCGTAGCGACATTCAAACTGCGGTCAACCAGCGTTTCAAACAACTCATGGAATCCCATGAACTGGTTCACGAAATCCGCTTCGAGAAGGATTTCCGCTTTGGCTACTCGATGCACAAGGGCGTTCTGTTGGCATGGCCAACATCTCGGCCGGCATGAAACAACTGGTTGCTCAAGCGTTGTTGTGGGGGCTCAAGGATCTCGCAGATCAAAATTTCCCGGTCATCATCGACACGCCGCTCGCCCGTATCGACGCCACCCATCAACGCCACCTCATCACCGATTACTACCCGCAGGCGGGCCATCAGGTCATTGTCCTACCGACCGACTCTGAACTGGATCGAGAGAAATACACGCTGTTGAAACCTCATATTGCGCGCGAAATTCGCCTCAGCAATCCGACGGGAGAACATACCCATGTCGAATTCGATTCGCCGATGTTTGCTTGAGGATAAATAATGGCTACTAAAGTATTCACCAGCCGAGATGATGAAACGCTCATCCGCACCATTCAGCAACACGGCCTTCTGGCGCCTAACAGCGATCCCAAGTGGAAAGTCTTGCGTGTCGCCTTCGCACTCTCTCTACGCTCGCCAGAACCACCCAGCGAGGAATTTGATGATTACCATCCCAAGGATGGCGAGTATGCGTTGAAGCAACTTTGTGGTGAAGGCCAAGAGCCCGACTATACGGACGCTTTTCGCGCCCTGCTGTCGATCTATCACGATCTCGACCTGTTCTCGTCTACTGACGAACTATTCATCAAGTTGCTGCAGCGACATGTTCGCCGAGGCCTGAGCGAAATCGAACGCAGCTGGGCGATTGGTCACGACTTTCATGAGCTTCTTTATCAGGAATTGTTTGGCAAGCGCCAGCAGGAAGCCAATCAACCCGTCGCCGACCTGACTGAAAAATTGTTGAGCAGCCTGCGCCACTTCGACATTCGCTCCGAGGTCAAGCAACTGATTGACGGCCCAAGATTGCAAGCTTACGAAACGATCCTGGCCGATGCAGGCCAATTGCGCCTGCTGCAAAAGCGTACCGAAGAACTGGCATTCGATCTCGCCTGTGGGCCGATTTCCATCAATATTGGCCGGGAATCGCGGCAAGCGGACATTTTGATCCCGAAACCACGCAACGCCTGGCGAACGGTAAGCTGGAGTGGGGTGCAGGCGGCGATTCCCGCCCCCGAACAAGCCCGTTTGGGCGTCGCGCTAGGGGTGGATACCCGTGGTGAGGCCGTCAGCTTCGATCTCGCCAGCGCGCCGCATCTACTGGTTGGCGGCACAACAGGCAGCGGAAAAAGTATCGTGCTCCACGCCCTCATCTGTTCGCTGATATCGCGCCACAGTAGCCGTTCGCTAAAACTCTGGCTGATCGATCCCAAACGGACGGAACTGTCCGAGTATGCGGGTTTGCCACATTTGTACGGCGAATCGCCAGTACAGGATGTCTCGCTGGCCGCCGACACCTTGCATGAAGTCGCCAGTGAAATGGATCGGCGGGAAGCCGAACTGGCCAATCGTGGATTCAAGCAGCTTGCCGAATGGCGTGCTGCCAGCAGCGATGCACCGCCATACCTGGTTGTCGTCGTCGAAGAACTCGCCGATCTGATGCTACAGCACCCAGAGGCTGAATCTCCGCTGATCCGCCTTGCCCAGAAAGGACGCGCCAGCGGCATTCATCTGGTGTTGGCGACGCAACGTCCGGATGGCGTCACATTCAGCGGATTATTGCGCAGCAATGTCCCCAGCCGAATCGCCTTAACGGTGCAGAAGTCGACAGAGTCGCGCATCATCATTGACGAATCCGGTGCTGAATTGCTGCTGGGCCAAGGAGACATGCTGCTCAAGCTACTTGGAGATCCGGCCATTCGCATGCACGGAGCCTTTCTGAGCTCAGAAGAAATTCGTTCTGTCGTGGGCGCAGCGAAAGCTCGCTAAAGGAGTAAACCATGGCCCTTGGAAATTTTGTCCTTCTCCACGAATTCGCGCCGATTTATCTAACAATTGATCGAATCGGCCCATTCCAGGATCGTCTTGAGGTTTTCGACCTTTCCGATGCCCAAGGCCGGTCCAGCAACTACTTCCTGATCTTCGGTTTTAACGGCCGGGGAAAAACCCACGTCATGGAGCTGATGGCCCATATGATGGGTATTTTGGGACAGAACCCAGATGCAACCCCGCCCCCATTCGGATACGAGTCACTCGACCAAGGACCGGGGCGTGCGCAGTTAGATATCCTACTCAGATATTCAACTGATACTGTCAAAAGCCGTACGGCGATTCTTTCTATATTTGCAGGAAAAGCCGACTCCGAAATCTGGCTGAAGACATGGAGTGATACTGAGCTTGCTGAATTTGGAGCCGATGAACATCACAGTGTAGGGATCGCTCGCGACTCTCTCGGACGTTATCGCTGGAACAACCAAAACGATAGCTGGTCTTCTGGCGTGGCAAACTCTTGGTGCCGAGATTTTATTGACTGGATTCGCACCCATCAAGGTAGCAGCCTGAGCGGATTCATGAATTCATCATTCAGCCCACCGACCTTGCTGTACTTCTCCGCTTACCGGGACGTCTTACCCATTCCTCAGGAAGCAGAACGCGCCGCAGTCAGCCCTCGTGACTGGAACTATCGTCCTTTGCATATCTTCCGTAATGAAGGCAAGGAATGGCAGGAATCGCTCGACAATTTGCTGGTATGGCTGGCCTGGCTGGATGATGGTCGCTATGAGGCCGCCCTAGAGCTAATCAACACCTACGTTTTCCGGGGTAGCGGCAAACATCTTGCGGGAATCGACAGGCAAAAACTATGTGCCGTCATCGACTGCGCGAACGAAAGCTGGCTAAACAAGCGTAACGTCGCTCTGGAAAATCAAGGTGACGAACGCAAACACCGCCTGGATCAACTAAGCAGTGGCGAAAAAAGCCTGTTGCAATTATTTTTGCGCATTGGCGTCCATATGACAGCCAATACGATCTTGTTGATCGACGAGGTAGACGCCCATTTACATCTCGACTGGCAGGCACGCATCTCACAACGTCTCAAGGAACTTGCACAGAACAATCCCGGTTTGAGCATTTTCCTAACCAGCCACTCGGAAGAAATAATGAAATCAGCTGCCTGGGAATATCCCGAGAATGGCTTACGAAAAAATGGTTTCCTGATTGAAACCCCGGAAGAGGAAGAAAAAGCGAGGCGCATTCAGGAAGAAGCACAGATTTTTTATTCGCACCAAGATCCAGAGAGGGGTTGATAGTGCCAAATCTTCGTGCAGAAGAACTTCAAGGCACCGGGGCTATCGAGCGCAACCGGCGCCGCATCAAAGTATTTTTGGAAGGCAAGGACGATTTGGCGCTGTTCAGCATGTACTGGTTTGCTCACCAAAAGGACAAGATCGAATTCTGCAAAGCAGAAGATGGCCCTATTAAACAGTCCGGATGCCGTGGCGTTCAGGCCAACGTACGGTGCCAGCGGGAAAACAATGGGGCCCCCGCCTTTGGAATTGTCGATCGTGATGCACTACTGGCAGAAAACCTGTTCTCGGAAGTTTCTGAAACCAATGACCGAGTTTTTGTAGAGAAAAATCTGGAACGTAACCCATACGTCTATTGCACCTTGTTTTGGGAGGTAGAGAACTATTTGATCAAAGCGAGAGAAATGGAACTTGTTCGCTGCAACAGCCAAAAATATCCAGAACCATGTCGTACAGAAGAAAAAATTGAGCAGGAATTACGCGAGCACTGCGAGACATTGGTCCCCCACGCTGCAATTAATGCCTATTTGCACGAACTTGGTAGCCCAAGTGTAGGCAACGGAATTACCAACGATTACCCTGATCGTACTGCGGTGGACTCGTTTTTTAGGACCACAAAACTGGCAATGATGCCTCCCCAGCAAGTGAAGCGTTACGAATCCTGGCTTACATCCGTCGATGCTTTTGATGATGCGAGCCGGTCCGATAGCGAACGCGTTCGATTAATGCAGCGCAGAATACATGGCAAGGCAATGCTGGAACGTTTTTTCTATCAACGAAATGTCAGACATGAAGTTCGCTGGCATCTTGCAAGCCAATGCACTAAACCCCAAGAAATCGAAGCCAAGCTGCAAGAATGGACAAATAACTAATGAAACCTGAAATCTCCATCGAATTTTTCCCGCCGCAAACACCGGAAGGCGTCGAAAAACTGCGCACCGTGCGCGCCAAGCTGGCCGAATTGAAGCCCAGCTTCTTTTCGGTCACCTTCGGTGCCGGCGGCTCGACGCGCGAACGCACCTTCGCTGTGGTCAAGGAAATCGCCGCCGAAGGTTACGACGCCGCGCCGCACCTGTCGTGCATCGGCTCGACGCGTGACAACATCCGCGACATCCTCAACGAATACAAGGCTGCCGGCATCAAGCGCACCGTCGCCCTGCGCGGCGACTTGCCCTCCGGCATGGCCGAAACCGGCGAGTTCCGCTACGCCAACGAACTCGTCGAATTCATCCGGGCCGAAACCGGCGACTGGTTCAGCATCGAAGTCGCCGCCTACCCGGAATGGCACCCCCAGGCCCGCAGCCCGAAGGACGACCTCGATGCCTTCGCGCGAAAGGTCAAGGCCGGCGCCAACTCGGCCATTACCCAATATTTCTACAACGCCGACGCCTACTTCCATTTTGTCGACGAAGCCCGGGCGCTCGGCGTCGATGTGCCCATCGTGCCCGGCATCATGCCCATCGTCGGCTTCACCAAGCTGGCCCGCTTCTCGGATGCCTGCGGTGCCGAAATCCCGCGCTGGATGCGCAAGAAGTTCGAGAGCTATGGCGACGATGTCGACTCCATCCGCGCCTTCGGCCTCGATGCCGTCACCGAACTGTGCGAACGCCTGCTTAAGGGTGGCGCGCCCGGCCTGCATTTTTACGCCATGAATCAGAGCGCGCTGACCACGGAAATCTGCCGCCGCCTGGGCTGAAAACCGCCGGTTGCGGTCGACCACAAAAAAGCCCGCATTTTCGCGGGCTTTGTTTTTGGGAAGCCGGCTAATCAGCCTGCCTGCGTGACGATCACGTTCTGCGCCGGCATCGGGGCCGGGAAGCCGGCCTCGCCGAGCGCCTCACGGATCATTTTGTTGGTGTCGAAATAAACCTGCCAGTAGTTGTCGTTGTGGCAATACGGACGCACCGCCAGCACCGGGCCGACCAGCGTGAACTCGATGATCTCGACATCCACCTTCGGCTCGGGCAACACGTTCGGGATGGTTGCAATCTTCTCGCGCAACAGCGCCATTGCCGCCTTGTGCCCCGGCCCCGATTTTTCTGGACACGAATTTGGGGTAAAACCGTGTCAAGAGAAAGGAACTGGAAATGCTGAAGAAGGATGCAGGGAGGGTTGCGCCGGGGTCGCCGGAGGGAGCGCGTAGCGCGACTGGAGGCGAGCCCGGCGCGGCCGCCGAGGTGAAGCGGTGGTCGGCGGGGCGGAAGAAGGAGGTGGTATTGCGCCTGCTGCGCGGCGAGCCGGTCGATTCGATCTCCCGGGAGGTCTCGGTGCCGATATATAAGCTCGAGCAGTGGCGCGACCGGGCACTGGCGGGGATCGATGCCGGGCTGAAGGAGCGCGAGAGCGATCCGGTTGCCAAGCAGCTCGACGAGGCCAACCGGCGCATTGGCGAGCTGGTCATGGAGGTCGAGATCCTGCAGAAGGAAAGGCGGGCAAGACACCCTTTGGTCGGCCGGAGGTCGTCGCGATGAGCCGCGAGACCTCCGTCGGCACGGGCAAGCCTTACGGCCTGGAGCGGGTCTGCCGGGTCCTCGAATTCCCTCGCTCGACGATCTACGCCCAAGAGCAGCGGCAAGCGGCCAAGGCCGTAGCGCTGCATCCGGCGCGGCGCGGGCCGAAACCGAAGGTGTCGGATGCCGACCTCCTGGCCGCCATCCGGGCCGATCTGGCCGCCTCGCCCTTCGCTGGCGAGGGGCACCGCAAGGTCTGGGCGCGACTGCGCCTCCTGCGCGATATCCGCGTCTCGCGCGCCCGCGTGCTGCGTCTGATGCGCGAGAATCAGTTGCTCTCGCCGCATCGCCGGCCGCAGGGCGTGCAGGCGCTGCACGAGGGGACGATCACCACGGATCGCCCGAACGAGATGTGGGGCACCGACGGCATTCGCATCGCGACCGTCGATGAAGGTTGGGTCTGGGTGTTCTCGGCCGTTGATCATTGCGATGCCTATTGCGTTGGCATCCACGCGGTCAAGGTCGGCAACCGCTTCGCCGCCTTGCAGCCGATCGCCCAGGGCCTGCAAAGCGAGTTCGGCGCCACCGGCGCCGATGCCGGGCGCGGGCTGACTCTGCGTATGGACAACGGGACGCAATACACTGCCGACGACTTCCTCAACCAAGTCAAGTTCTGGGGCATCGCGCCGAGCTTCGCCTTCGTCGCCGAGCCTCAGACCAACGGGGTGGCCGAGCGCTTCAACCGGACGCTGAAGGAGCAAGCGATCCACGGCCGTATCTTCAGGAATGTCGAGGAGGTGCGCATCGCCGTCATCGAGTTCAAGGAACGCTACAATCGTCATTGGCGTCTCGAAAAATTGGGCTTCATGTCACCCCTCGAAGCCCGTCAGGCTCATGCCATGCGAAAGGCGGCCTGAGTTGCAAAACCGTGTCCAGACAATCCGAGCCGGTACATATCTCCGGCCAGTTGATCAGGCAAAGCTTCAAGCCGGGACAGAAGGTCAAAGAAGGCGAGTTGCTGTTTAGCATCGACCCGCGCGCTTACGACGAAGCGATCATCGATGCCCAGGCCAAGCTGGCCGAGGCCGAGTCGGTACTTGCCCGGGCCCGCCAGGACGTCGCTCGCTACAAGCCACTTCTGCCCGACAACGCCATTCCACGCCAGACCTACGATCAGGCAGTCGCTTACGAACAGCAGAACACAGCAGTTGCCCAGGCGCGCCGCGCCGGTTTGGAGAAGGCCAGACTGGATCGCTCGTATGCCGATGTGCGCTCACCGATTTCCGGCCAGATCGGATTGCAGAAAATTGAAGTCGGTGCCTTGGCCACCGCCGGCCAGACGGTGCTCGCCACGGTGTCGACACTGGACCCCGTCGTTGCCTATTTCAGCATTCCCGAAGTCGACTACATCAATTTCGCCAAGCGATTCCAGGCCCAGAAACGCGAAAGCAAGGCGCCGATCGAGCTGATCCTGGCTGACGGCAGTACCTATGCCCAGTCGGGCCAACTTGACTTTACCGATCGCGCCTTGAACCCGGCGACCGGTACGCTGACCTTGCGGGCGGTCTTCCCGAACCCGGATGGTCTGCTCCGGCCGGGAATGAACACCCGTGTTCGCATCGTTCACGAGGTCGCGCAGAACGCCTTGTTGGTTCCTCAAAAGGCGGTCACCGAACTACTTGGCAAGCAGTTCGCCAGCGTCGTGCTGGCCGGCGACAAGATCGAACAGCGCCCGATTCGCACCGGTGCCCGTATCGGTGAGCTATGGTTGGTCTAAGAGGGCCTCAAGGCTGGCGAGCGCATTGTCGTCGAAGGTTTGCAGAAAGCGCGCCCCGGCACCGTCGTCAAGCCGCTCGATGCGGCGACGGCCGGCAAGCCTTAAGGAGCGGACATGGCCAAGTTTTTCATCTACCGGCCGGTGTTCGCCATCGTCACCGCCATCGTCCTGACGCTGTGCGGCATCATCGCCGGCATCAGTCTGCCAATTGCCCAGTACCCGCAGATCACGCTGCCAACCATCCGGGTCAGCGCCGTCTATCCTGGTGCCAGTGCCGAGGTGGTCGAACAGGCCATCGCCCAGCCCATCGAGGAGCAGGTGAACGGCGTCGAAGGCATGCTTTACATGAGTTCGAGCTCCTCCGGCAACGGAGGCTACAACCTCGACATCACCTTCGGTCTGGAAAACAACGCCGACATCGCACCAGTACAGGTCCAGAACCGCTCATCCCAGGCCAACGCCCGCCTGCCT
>Ga0116180_1003281_pt1 | contig 12292 bp, 15 predicted proteins | sample AD_UKC073_MetaG_FD_89804 | JGI IMG/M metagenome (GOLD analysis project Ga0116180, IMG submission 89804) | Active sludge microbial communities of municipal wastewater-treating anaerobic digesters from USA - AD_UKC073_MetaG | ecosystem: Engineered > Bioreactor > Anaerobic > Digestate | place: USA... | reverse complement strand
GATCGTCCAGTCGGTATAGTGCGACAGCGAGTTGACCGACTTGATCGACATCATCGGCCCTTCAAAGGTCGACATACCGTAGAAGGCAACGCTCATCACCATCATGCGGATGATCGGATCGGTGCGGACCTTGTCCCAGGCACCGTTCAGCGTCATCAGACCGTTGATCATCCCGCCCCAGCTGGGCATCCACAGCACGATCGAGAAGACCATGCCCAGCGTCTGCGCCCAGTCCGGCAGCGCGGTGTAGTGGAGGTGGTGCGGACCCGCCCAGATATAAAGGAAGATCAGCGCCCAGAAGTGAACGATCGACAGGCGATAGGAATAGACCGGGCGTTCGGCCTGCTTGGGCACGAAGTAATACATCATCGCGAGGAAGCCCGCGGTGAGGAAGAAGCCCACGGCGTTGTGCCCGTACCACCACTGGACCAGCGCGCCCTGCACGCCCGCCCACAGCGGATAGCTCTGCGAACCGAAGATCGAAACCGGCAGGTTCACGTTGTTGACCAGATGCAGCATCGCCACGGTCAGGATGAAGCTGAGGTAGAACCAGTTGGCCACATAGATATGCGGCTCGCTGCGCTTCATGATCGTGCCGACGAAGACCGCCAGATAGGCGACCCATACCAGCGTCAGCCACAGATCGACGTACCATTCGGGTTCCGCGTATTCCTTGGCCTGGGTGATCCCCAGCACATAGCCGGTCGCGGCCAGAACGATGAACAGCTGATAGCCCCAGAACACGAAGCGGGCCAGACCCGGCATGGCGAGCCGGGCGCGGCAGGTGCGCTGAACCACGTAAAAGCTGGTCGAAATCAGCGCCGTCCCCCCAAAGGCAAAGATCACCGCCGAGGTATGGAGCGGCCGAAGCCGTCCGAAGGTGGTGTATTCAAACCCCAAGTTGAGCGCAGGGAAAGCCAGCTGCAGGGCGATATAAAGCCCGGCAAGGAAGCCCACACAGCCCCAGAATGTGGTAAGAATGACGCCGTAACGGACCAGCTGATCGTCGTAACGACCCTGATCGACGGCAGGCTTTGCCCCGGCTGCAGCGAGCTTGTAATCGGTGCCGCGCAGGCTGATCACCAGCCCGGCGAGCGCCGCCAAGGCAAAAATCGCCATGTGCACCGCAAACCCCGAATCGACGGCATTCGCGAACATGAACATGGCGACGAGAAGCGCAACCAGCCACAGGCCAGCGCGGGCTACTAAGGATTCCATTGGCCCCTTCCCCTCATGAAGCGGTAAATTAAGGACTATCTAATATAACAGACCCTCGGCCATTTCAACCGATCACTGCAATGCGGCATTGATACCGATCAAATTGCCTTTGCCAATGGGGGCAAAGCCGGAAATCCGCCGAAAATTGCGCCGGATCAATGTTTGCTGACACGGTCCAGGTCCAAGGAGACGGTGACGCCGCAAGAAACCTTGGCTGCATAGGGCAGCCGCTGCGGCGCAGGATGAGGGAATTATGAAAAAGCTGACGATCGCTGCGGCGCTTGCTGCCACCACCGTGCTCGCGGCCCCTGCCCAGGCTGATGATCTTGCCGGCAAGATTCAGGTCAAGGTGATGGCCACGGGCGTTCTGCCCGATGGCAAGATCACCAAAGTCACCAACGATCCGCTGACGCTGACTCCCGGCGCCAACACCGAAGCCAACGACAATGTCGTGCCGACCATCGCGGTCGAATATTTCGCCAGCGACAACATCTCGATCGAAACGATCTGCTGCGTGACCAAGCACAAGGTTGCGGGCACCGGCACGCTGGCCGGCACCGCGCTGGTCAAGGACGTGCTGATCGTTCCGGCTACGGTGACCGTGAAGTACCACGTGCCGCTCGGCCCGATTAAGCCCTATGTCGGCGTCGGCCCGACCATGTTCATCATGCTCGATGCCAAGCCGGATACCACCACCACCGGCCTCGGTGTCGATGACGTCGATCTGTCGAGCAACGTCGGGGTGGCCATTCAGGGCGGTGTGGACATCGCCATGGGTGAAGGCATGGGCCTTTCGCTTGACGCCAAGAAGTATTGGGTCAGCACCACTGCCAAGTTCTATGCGGCCGGCACCAACGTGCTTGAAACCAAGCACAAGCTGGACCCGTGGGTGGTTTCGGGCGGCATCTACTTCCGCTTCTGAGTGTTTCGGGCGACCGCTACGGCGGTCGCCCGCCAGCAATCCCTTCCTGCACCGGAGGGGTTTGGGGGGGAATCCGGTTTTCAGCCGTCGCAGGCGGAACCGGGTTCTCCCTTTCTGCTTTGGTGGATGCGGGGCGATCAGCCGGCTTCGGCGGCCAGCCCCTCGCGGTCGATAATAACCACTTCGCGCCGCGATGGCAGGTCGATCAGCCCTTCGCTCTTGAGTCTAGTGAACTGGCGGCTGACTGTTTCGATCGTCAGGCCCAGCACGTCGGCGACCTGCTGGCGCGAAAACGGCAGAGCAAAGCGCCGCATCGGCATATCAGGCATATCGATGCAGCCCGGCTGAACCAGCCGCTCCGACATTTCCAGAAGGAAGCTGGCGAGCTTTTCACCGGCCGACTTGCGCCCCAGCAACAGCATCCAGCGACGAGTCCGGTCAAGTTCGGCCAGGGTACGTTGCAGCAGTTTGTGCTCAAGCCCCGGATGTTCGCGCGCGAAGGCATCGAAATCGCGGCGGGAAAAGACGCAGACTTTCGATTCGGTCAGCGCGGTGACGCCATGGCCCGATGTCGCGCCAAACGGACGTCCGATGAAGTCCGAGGGATAGACCACCCCGACGATCTGCTCACGCCCATCCTCGGTCCCGGTTGAGAGTTTGAGCACGCCGTCGATGACATTGGCGACGAGAACCGAATCCTCGCCCTCCCACATCAGCGATTCGCCGGGTTCAAGCGTACGGCGACGCCCGATCGCGTTAAGCGCTTTCAGCTCTTCGCCATCAAGCGATGAGCAAATGGCTCGGTTGCGTACTACGCAGGTGTCGCAGGCGGTCATGGTTGACCGCCAATGCAACCGCGCGCGGTAAAGTGCAAGTCAGATGATTTGCGCCATCCCGCCCAGTGCGGCGCGCAGTCGGTCGATCGCCTGGGCCTTGAGCTGATGCACCCGCGGCACGGAAACAGCAAGGGTTTCAGCTATTTCCGAAAGGTTCAGTTCTTCGACGAAGTAGAGCTGAACCACCAGTTGCAGGCGCTCGGGCAGGCTGGCGATGGCACCCATCAAACTTGTGCGCAATTCGGCGTCGGCCAGGATTGCGAAGCTGTCCGGGCGATCGTCGGCAAAGGCCGAATCGCTGTCCGAATAGACCTGATCGATCGATTCGAACCGCAGCGCCTCACTGGCCGAGCGCAGCGCCAGAAGTTCTTCGAGCCCGATGCCGAGCGCCTGGGCGAGTTCCATCTCGCTCGGCGGGCGGCCGAGTTCGCCAGTCAGACCGGCCTCGGCATCGCGCAACTGGCGGCGGCGTTCCGCGGCTCCGCGCGATCCCGGCAGGTGGCGACGGACCAGATCGACCATCGCACCCTTGACCCGCAGCTTGGCATAGGCGGCAAAGCCGTCCTCGCCCGGCCCGGCGTGGCGCTGCGAGGCTTCGGTCAGGGCAACCATCCCGGCCTGCATCAGGTCTTCCAGCTCAATCCCCTGGCGCCCGCCGCCGTGGACGTGCCAGGCAAGCCGCCTGACCATCGGCACAAAGCGGCGGATCCGCTCGGCATTGTCACCGCGATAGGCGGCATTGAGGCTTTTCTGATCGTGGATCATGCAAAGGCACTTTCGGTTTCATGGGGTTGTGCGGCAGGCGGCAGCGCGGGGGGGCTGGGTGCGGGGGCACCGATCACGGCCACGACTTCGATCGGCTGGGCAGCAGGCAGTTCGGCTATCGACAGGACCAGCACCGATGGCGCGCGCATCCTGAGCAGCGCCGCCAGGGCACGCCGGGCGCGCGGCTGGACCACCAGCGCCATCTGCGCCGCACCCACGCCGCGGCCGGCAACCAGTGCGGCAACGTGTTCGCCGATGCTGCGGGCGAGGTCCGGCTCGATTACCGGCTGACCGGTGACGGGATCGCTCAGCCCCTGGACGATCGCCGCCTCAAGCTGGGCGTCTAGTGTGAGTACCGGCAGCCGCTCACCCGGCGGGCAGATCCGCCCGACGATCATGCCACCCAGTTCGGCGCGAACCAACTCGACCAGCCGCTCGTGCTCATGGCTCTGCTGCACCGCGAGGCTGAGGGCAGAGAGGATCGGCAGCGGGTGCGCGATCGGCAGGCCGTCCTCCAGCAGCGCGCGGAACAGCCGGGTTAGTGCGGCAAGGCTGAGCGGCTGCGGAGTAACCGCCTCGACCAGACCGGCCGAATGCTCCTTCACCGCGTCCAGCACCGCCTTCATCTCGTCCGGCCCGAACAGCGCGCCCGGGCGTTCGCCAAGCAGCTGGTTGAGCTGGGTCGCAACCACGGTCGAGGCATCGACCGTCAGGTATCCCTCGGCAATCGCCAGATCGCGTTGGGCCGGGACGATCCACAAGGCCGGGCAGCCAAAGCTGGGATCGAGCGTTTGTTCACCCGGCAGGTTCGCGCCTTCGCGCACCTCTCCCGCGTCGATCGCCAGGACCTTGTCGGGGCGCAGGTTGCCGGTGCCGATTGGCACACCGCCGAGCAGAATGCGATAGTCCATCGGCGCCAGATCAAGGCTGTCGCGCACCCGGAACTGCGGCACGACAAAGCCGAAGCCCTGGCTGAGCTGCTTGCGCACCCCGGTGATGCGAGCGACCAGCGGCGATCCGCGCCGGTCATCGACCAGATGGACCAGTCCGTAGCCCAGCTCCACCGTAACCAGCGTGTGATCGGATACCTCTTCGAGCGCGATCCGGCCTGGATCGGGCGGCGAGGCATCCTCCTTGATGGGCGCAGGCCGTGCAGCGCGCTGGCCCAGCTTGTGCCACAGCCATCCGGCCAGACCGGCAGCGGGCAGAAATACCGTTTGCGGCATGGCCGGGATCATTCCGATCGCGCCCAGGATCACCGCCACCGGAAGCCAGGTGCCGGGATTGGCGAGCTGTCCGCCGATCTGCCCGGCAAGGTCGCGGTTATCGGCCACGCGGGTAACGATCACTGCCGCCGCGATCGACAGCAACAGCGCAGGCACCTGCGCGACCAGCGCATCGCCGACCGCCAGCGTGATGTATTTTTCCGCCGCGTCCCCGGCGCTCAGCCCGTGGCTGACCATGCCCAGCACGAACCCGGCAATGATGTTGACCCCCAGGATCAGCAGCGCCGCGATCGCATCGCCCTTCACGAACTTGCTGGCGCCGTCCATCGAGCCATAGAAATCCGCCTCGGTCGCAACCTCGCGGCGGCGGGCCTTGGCTTCGTCGGCGGTGAGCAGCCCTGCGGCAAGATCGGCATCGATCGCCATCTGCTTGCCCGGCAGAGCATCGAGGGTGAAACGCGCCGAAACTTCCGAAACCCGGCCCGCACCCTTGGTGATGACCACCATGTTGATGATCATCAGGATCATGAAGACAAACAGCCCAACCGCGAAATTGCCGCCGACCAGGAACGCGCCGAAGGCCTCGATCACGTGTCCGGCGGCTGCGCCGCCCTGATGGCCATTGACCAGTACCACCCGGGTGGAAGCCACGTTGAGCGACAGCCGCAGCAGCGTCGCGAACAGCAAGACCGACGGAAACGAGCTGAAATCGAGCGGCTTTTCCGCATTCATCGCCGCCATCAGAATCGCCACCGACAGCGCGATGTTGAGCACGAAGAACACATCGAGCAGCACTGCCGGGGTCGGCACCACCATCAGGCAGATCAGGGTCAGGATCCCGCCAGGCAGGGTCAGGGCAGCGGGATTGATCCGGGCCAGCACGCCGCTCACAGCCCGAATGCCCTGAGTTTGCCATAGGCCGCACGGACGTGGGCCGGTGCACCTGGTGCATTACCTCCGAAGGTGCTGGCCAGGGTATCGGCCATGGACGGGCGCGGACTGACAGGGTCGGTAGGCGCAGCGCCCAGCTGACCGCTCCACGCCTGCGCCGGGATTGCCGCAAGCTGGGGATCAAACCCGTCCCCGCCCATCGCCCGGTCCATCTTGCCGCGCAGCAGATCCATTACCGCGCCAAGCGAACGCGGCGCGCCGTCCGCGCCGTAGAAGATCGCGCGGTTCGCGGCGGCGGCATCGGGAAACAGCGCAGCGGCGCTCTGCTCCGGATCGCTGGACAAGGCGGTCAGGAACCGGCTGGCCCCGCCCGCACCAAGGAAGTGGGCAAGATAGAGCTCCGCCGCATCGGGTTCGCGCCCCAGAACGCCGATCAGAGCTTCGCGGTTATCGCCGGCCAGTTCGCCCGCCATCAGCGCGGCAGCCTGCGGATCATAGCGCAGCGCCAGAATCTGGCGGCGCATCGCCGGGTCCTTGACCCGCCCGCCCTCAATCGCGTCCCCGGCCCAGCCATAGCCGTGTTCGGCCCCATGGCGATCGAGCGTCGCCAGCCAGGTTCCTTGCGTGAACTGATAAAGCCCTGCCGCGCTTGAAGTGCGGGCACGGGCATCGGGGTTAAGCCCGGATTCGATCCGGGCCTGACCGAGCAGATACGAAAAATCGACCCCGGTCGCCTGCGAGGCGTGCGAAATCGCCGAGCGGACTTCCGGACGGACCGGCGGCGCGGTGCGGACTGGTGCTGGTTCGCTCAAGCTGGACTCCCGATGCAGAATGACATCGGGGGCTGTTCAGCAAGGGGCGTGCCAATTCAGCCGCGCGGCCCCGCATAAGTATAGGCAGAAAGCGCCGGGTTGCCGGTGCGGTAGAGCGTCGGACTGCCGGTCAGCGCATCGAGCCGGGCCGAGACATTGGCCGCGATCAGGTTGCGAACCTGGCGGTTTACCTCGTTCATCCGCCGCGCGGCATCGAGCAGGCCGCGGCATTCCTCATCCATCGCGAAGCTCTCGGCGAAAGGCCCGCAGGCATCGAGCGTCCCGCACAGCGCGACCTTTTCGTTGGCGGCGCCCATGATCGCATCAAGATCCAGCCCGGCAAGCGCCTGCCGCTCGGCCTGCAGGACGGCAATCATCTGCCGCAGATTTTCGCGCATCGCGCCTGCGTTTCCGCTCATTTTCCTGTCCTCAGCAGCAGACCTGCGGCGATCATCGCGTCTGCCACTTTGGCCGGGACAATCGGATAGGTGCCTTGTTCGATCGCCTTGCGGATTTCCGCGACGCGTTCGCTATCGACCGGCGGCTGGCCGGGATCGAGTTCGCGGCTGCGCACCACGGCGGAATTGGCACTGGCGACTTCGGCGGCGCGGTCATTGCCGACCGGGGCCTGATGGATCTTGCGCGCATCCACCGGCTGGGCGGAGCGGACCGCTTGAGGGCCCTTGGGGCCGGATTCGATGGAAGGCATCAGATGCGCTCCTTGGTTAAGTGTCACAACCAAGGACGGCGCTCTATCGCGAAAATTAAGTGGTTGCGGCAATCGGCTGCCGGGTCACGGCAGATCAATGCCGACCAGACCGGGGCGGATCACCCGCGCGCGCAGCGCAGGCGCGCCGGGAGCAAGTGTGCGGACCTTGATCCACGCCCCTTCCGCGCCGGATTCCAGCGCCTCGCCCGGCTGCGACACGGCAAAGCCATCGCCGCTGACCATCACCGAAATGGCATCGCCGCGCGCAATCACCGGGGCGGCGGCGGGCGCCTGCCCTCCTCCACCGGCCAGGGGGACATAGAGCTTCCACCCACCCGGCATCGGGCAGGAAACCTGCACCGTATCGCGCCGCGCGCCGTACCAATCGAGCGCCAGCGGCACCCGGCACACGCTCAACCGCAAACGCCGATCGACCGGCAGAGCAGCACCGCCCGGCGCACCTTGCGGCTTGCCGGTGAACTGCACCACGGCGCGGTCGATCTCGGCCAGATCGGCCAGCACGGTCTGGGCGTGAAGCGGGGTGGCGGCCAGCACGGCGATCAGGGCAAGGCTACGGCTCATCGGGCATTCTCCTTTGCCCGGTCCTGCTGCAAACCCTGTGCCAAGCCGCCCTGATCATAGGTCAGCGCGACGGTGATCCCTTGATTGTTCGCTTCGATCACGATCCGCGCAGGCCGCCCGGCAGAGCGCGCGAGTGCCAGCGCGGCATCGGCGCGCGCAGGTTCGGCCAGGATCGTCAGGCGCAGGCGCGGGTCGGCGTTGGCAGAGGCCAACCAATCCGACAGGCCCGGTGCACCCGGCCCTTCGCGCCACAGCGCCACCGGTTCACCCAGCGCAGGCAGCGCAGGAACGGCACCGGTAGGCGGTTGCGCCGGAGCTTCGCCCACGGCAGAGGCCGTCACCATGAACAGGATCATGGAGAGGTCGGCCAGCACCGTCTGCCAGCCGCTCCCCGCGCGGACGTTCATACCGCTTCGGCCTGGACTGCGGCAAGCCGCTCGGAGCGGGGGCGCGGCGGGCAAATATCTGCGACCTGCCAGGCGAGCCAGTCGATCAAAGCCTGCCGCTCGGCTTCCTCGGCCTGGGCCGCCCGCTCGATGATCCGGGCCAGCGGAGCCAGCACCAGATTGGCGGCAAGCAGGCCGTAAAGCGTGGTCACCACCGCCATCGCGATCGCGCCCTGCATGGCCCCGCGCGCGATCCCCTCTGCCGGAATCTGGCTGAGCGAAACAAGCGTTCCCGCCAATCCGAAGACCGGTGCCAGCTCGGCTGCCTGAGCCAGGGTACGGATTGCCCGCTGGGCTTCGGCCTGGCGCCGTGCCTGGTGTTTTTCATGGGCCTTGACCAGCGCCCCGACCGAACGGTTGCCGATCAGCGCATCGGTTACCTCGTCGAACTCGCTATCGCCGAAGTGGTGCGGGACCGCACGGAACAGGCCATCTTTCTGAATCTCGCGGATCTGCTGCGCCAGCTCGGCCCGCGCGGCAACCGGATCGAAACTGCGCCGACCCAATGCACCGAGCTTGGCCAGGGTCGTGCGGCAATCGTCAAAACCGGCACGCAGCACCGTGGCCAGCACGGTCCCGCCCAGCACGATTGCAGCCGAAGGGCCATCGACAAGGGTCATCAGGTTCACGGACGAACGTCTCCTTCAAAGTGTAGGACGGCGGATTTTCGGCCGTTTCAGCCTGCGGCGGGCATTTGCCGCCTTCCGGCAAGGGCTTGCCGCCCGGGTGCCGCATGGCGCGCGGAAAACCGCCATTTCGGCAATTGGCACGGGCCTTGCGATCAATCCTGCGCACAACCCGCAAAGGAGGCCCCGATGGGCAGCACCCTGTTCGGAATTCACGGAGACGCCCTGCAGCTGCGCTCGCAGCGGCTGGGGCTGATCACCAGCAACATCGCAAATGCCGGGACCCCCGGATACAAGGCCCGCGATATTGATTTCGCCGCTGCCTTGCAGGCCAGCCAGCAGGGCAGCAGCGCCGATGCCGCGGCCAGTGCGGCGACCCGTTACCGCGTGCCGGTGATGCCCTCACTCGATGGCAACACGGTCGAGATGGCAACCGAACAGGTCGCCTTCGCGGAAACCGCGACGGGTTATCAGGCCACCCTTGGTTTCATTCGCGGACGGGTTGAAACCGTCACCCGCGCGCTGAAGGGCGAATGAGCGTGGGCGGGATGACCCTGTTCGGCCTCGCCCAGCGCGCGATGTCTTCGCAGCTGGTGCGGATGAACGCGGCGGCCTCGAACCTCGCCAATGCCGGTTCGGTGACCGGCAGCGAGGCCGAGGCCTATCGCCCGATCCGTCCGGTCTTCGCAGAGCAGTACGATGCCGCGACCGGCCTTTCCAGCGTGTCGGTTTCGGGGATCGTCCGGTCCAATGCCGCGCCGGTCAAGCAATACAACCCCAACCATCCGCTCGCCGATGCCGAGGGCAATGTCTGGACCGCCCCGGTCGATGAGAATGCCGAGATGGTCGAGATGCTCGATGCCTCGCGCCAGTACCAGAACCTGGTCGAGGCCCTGTCCACCGCCAAGCAACTGATGCTCGAAACCATGAGGATGAAATGACCGTTATTTCAGCCACCACGGCGTCCGCCGCCGCCAGTTCGAATACCGCCAGCAAGACCCTGGGCCAGGCCGATTTCATTCGGCTGATGACCACCCAGATGAAGATGCAGGACCCGCTTGAACCGGTCGATAACAAGGAAATGATCGCCCAGATGGCGCAGTTTTCCTCGCTCTCGGGGATCGAGACCATGAATTCGACGCTCAAGGCGATCGCCACCCAGCTTGATACGCTGATCGCCGCCCAGACCTCCCAGAACGCAGCACAGGAGTAGCCCATGTCGTTCTATACCTCGCTCAACGGCCTCAAGAACGCGCAGACCGAACTGTCGGTCATCGCCAACAACCTGGCCAATGCCGAAACCACCGGGTTCAAGAAGAGCCGGATCAACTTTGCCGATATCGTTTCCAGCTCGGCTTCCACCAACCCCAAACTGGTCAAGGGGATCGGCTCGACCGTCGCTTCGATCGACCAGAACTTTTCGCTCGGTCCGGTTCAGCAGACCGGCGCGGCGCTCGATCTGGCGATCGACGGTGAAGGCTTTTTCACCAAGGTCAGCCCGATCACCGGCAAGACCTTTTACACCCGCAACGGCAATTTCAGCCTCGATGGCGGCGGTTACATCACCGATGCCAGTGGCGACCGGTTGCAGGTGCTACCGGTCGATGCGGCGGGCAATGTCACCGCCCTGACTCCGCAGGACGCCGCGATCCCGCTGACCAACGGGGCGGGTTCGGACTTCGTCGGGGTGGTGGTCAAGGTCGATGGTTCGGTCGTGGCATCCTATGCCGATGGTTCCACCCAGTCGGTTGGCAAGGTCGCACTGGCAGCCTTTACCGCGCCGACCGGGCTGCTGCAGGTTGGCAATCAGGACTGGCAATCGACCGGGATTTCCGGCGCGGCCACCTATAACCAGCCCGGTGCGGCGCGGTTCGGCAACATCATGTCAGGCAGCCTTGAGCAGTCCAACGTCGATATTGCAGAGGAAATGGTCGGGCTGATCACCGCCCAGCGGTACTTCCAGGCCAATGCCAAGGCGATCGATACCGCCACCCAGCTTTCGCAAACCGTGATCAACCTGCGGACCTGATGAGGGCTGAGCCATGGACCGCCTGATCTGGACCGCGGTAACCGGCATGAACGCGTCGATGGCGCGGCAGCGGATGATCGCCAGCAACATGGCCAATGCCCAGACGGTCGGATTTCGGGCCGAAGTCATGGCGCAGACGCCAATGACGCTGGTCGGCCCTTCGGTGCAGGCCCGTTCGATGAGCGATGCCGCGGTCTATGGCGCGCAGATGGATCAGGGCGCGCTGATCGCCACCGGCCGCGCGCTCGATGTCGCGCTGCAGGGCGATGGGCTGATCGCGGTCCAGGCGCCCGATGGCAGCGAGGCCTATACCCGGCGCGGCGACCTTTCGGTCTCACCCAGCGGCATCCTGACCAATGGGGAAGGGTTTCCGGTGCTGGGCGAAAGCGGGCCGATCAGCGTGCCGCCGGGCGGGCAGATCAGCATCGGCAGCGATGGCGCAGTCCTGTCCGCCGATCCGGCTCAGCCCGAAAGCCCGCCCCAGCGGATCGGGCAGATCAAGCTCACCTCGTGGCGCGGCAGCCGGATCGAAAAGGGCCTCGACGGTCTGTTTCGGGTGGTCGGTGGCGGGGTTCTGCCCAGCGATGCCGAGGCCCGGTTGATCCCCGAAAACCTTGAACAATCGAACGTCAAACCGGCCGAAGTCCTGGTCGAAATGGTCGAGGCCCAGCGCCTGTTCGATATGCGCACCAAGCTGATCGCCACCGCCCGCGACATCGACGAGGGCGGAGCCAGCCTGATGCGGATGAGCTAAGCCAGAGAGGATCCCGCAAATGCCCACTTCTGCCCTGCACGTCGCCCGCACCGGCCTTGAGGCCCAGGACGCGCGGATGCGCGTTATCGCCAACAACCTCGCCAATATCGGCACCACCGGATACAAGCGCGACCGCGCCGATTTCGCCACTCTGGCCTATCAGGACAACCGGATCGCCGGGCAGCAAAGCTCGAACGAAACGGCCTATGCCACGGGCCTGAATCTGGGCACCGGGGTGCAGGTCCAATCGACCACCGCGATCACCACACAGGGAACGCTGAACACAACCGGCAACACGCTCGATTTCGCGCTCGATGGCGAAGGCTATTTCCAGGTCCAGCTGCCGGGCGGCAAGCTCGGCTATACCCGCGCGGGCAATTTCAGCCGCTCTGCCGAGGGCCAGCTGGTGACGGCACAAGGCTATCCGGTCCAGCCCGCAATCGCCATCCCCGAGGATGCCGCCGGGATCACGGTCG
>Ga0116180_1003279_pt1 | contig 12296 bp, 16 predicted proteins | sample AD_UKC073_MetaG_FD_89804 | JGI IMG/M metagenome (GOLD analysis project Ga0116180, IMG submission 89804) | Active sludge microbial communities of municipal wastewater-treating anaerobic digesters from USA - AD_UKC073_MetaG | ecosystem: Engineered > Bioreactor > Anaerobic > Digestate | place: USA... | reverse complement strand
CGCCTCTCGCTTCCTCTCGCATTTCTTGATCTTTAGTCATTTTTTCTCAACACTCCTTTTTATTTTAGTAAGCCTTGCGGCCTGGGCCGGGATAAGGCTCCCGATTTTTTTTAGCTGGGCAGCCTAGTACAGACTGCCCCGGGCCTCGATTCTATCGGAGGCCTTTTTCAGCCTCCGATATTCCCTGACTGTCAGGGCGCGGATGCCCTGGTAGCCGGTCCCACATGCGTCAAAGTCGCATGTGGTTTCCGTGGACACCCGGTAGATGCCGGGGTGTCCGGGTATGGGGCGGTAGCGGGTGTAAAACCCGTATTCCCCGCCGTCCCGGTGCTTCTCACCGGGAACGACATCCGTAAACTCTATGTCCCCGTCGGAGACATGGAGTTTCTTGCCCTTGGCATACGCCAGGGCCTTGGCCAGCTCTTGCTGGTCCTGCCAGTCCTGGATAGCGTCCAGAACTTCTTGGACCGGGAAGGTTTCTTCACTTTCCCAGTCTCCCCCCCCATCTACCGTCCGGCTGAGGACGGTAGACAAACATCTTGCTGTTGCACTCCCAGCCGCTTGTGGCGGCCAGGATGGCATCTCCTTCAACCAGGGCAGCGAAGCCCGGCTTGAAGGAGAACCCAGACAGTGTCACAGTTTCCGTAGCAATCATAATTTCCATATTATTTCCTCCTTCCCCCAGCCTCCCGAAGTGAGGTCTTACGGGGTTGCCCGGCTTCCCCCGCCGGGCTTGTCGTTGATCATAGTATACATGCTAGCATGCATGCTGTCAAGCCCTTTTGAGAAGATTTATTTTTTTTTGGGAGGGGCAAAAATTGTCAAAAACGTAGCTATGACGGGCTTCCCAGGGTGTTATAGTATAGTATGAGATAGAGGCCTAGGTTAACAAGCGCCTTCGGGCGTTTTTATTTTACTTATATTAAGGGGAACCGGCAGAAGTGGGTAAGCTGATGAAAACGAGCAGTAATGTCATCCAGCTGCACAGGTGGGAAGTTCACGAATTTTCTTGGGGTACAGTAGTCCGGGAGCAAAGGACCGGCAAATGGACAAACATTTTTCTCAAACCTGACGGGCAAGAGATTGATGTAAGTTTATTAAACATTGAGCCACATGAGAATGGAATTGAGTTTTTGGATTACTAACGCCTCGCTAGGCCGGATAGGACCATAAGGGTTCGTTGCTGGTAATAACGTACTTTGTGTTACAGACCAAGAATGGCGGTTTTTAGGAGGGTGATGCATTTGAAAAAGAATACAATCGCCAAGGAGCTAGCTACGCAAGCTACGCAAGCAAAAAAGCGAGCGTTTTTAGACGCTTATGCGGAAACGGGAACGATAACGCGAGCAGCGAAGATCGCCGGCATTGAGCGAAAATCACATTATCTCTGGCTAGAAAAGGATCCTGAATATGTTGAGGCCTTTCAGTCCGCCCGCGAACAGGCAGGCGACCGGTTAGAGGAGGAGGCCAGGCGCAGGGCTATTGAGGGGGTCCCCGAGCCGGTCTGGTACAGGGGTCAGAAGGTAGGCGAGATACAAAAATATAGTGATACACTGCTGATTTTTCTTTTGAAAGGCGCGAAACCCGAAAAGTATGCCGAAAAACGCTTTTATGTTGAGCAGACCGGCCCGGGTGGCGGACCTATACAAATCGATGCGTCACTGTCCCGGGTGCACGCCCTGACTGAGGATGAGCGAAAAAAGGCGCTAGATGAGTTGCGCCGGCTTGATGCTGAGGCGCAAAAGGGCTGAGGTACCCGGTTTTTGCGCGCTTTTGATTAGTTCTTCCCGGTAATTTATATTTGTCAATATTTTTTCTTGCGCCGGTTATGCGGCCTTTTTCTACCATGTCTACCATCGAATCAACAAACATTTCCATGTGGATTCCAATGTCTTTTAACCCTGAATTTGCAATCATCTCACCCACCACATTGGGCATGCCCCCGATACCCAACTGCAGACAGCAGCCGTCTTCCAGTTGCTCAATAATTATTGAGGCAATCTTTTTGTCTATTTCACTCGGCCTGGCAGAAGCTAACTCAGCAACCGGGTAGTCAGCTTCCACAACATAGTCTACTCTGGGAGACAGCCCAGGCTGTGGCCTCAGCCCAGGAATTCCTGGACCTGCACCCGGACGGCACTGTCAACCTGTATACGCTCCAGGCAGTTAAGCAGGCGCACTGGCATACCGGTTCCTACCTTAAGCAACCTCGAAAAAGGGAGGGCGTATGCGTGGCCGAAATACCGGCGCCTAATCTCTGAGGCGCTGGGGGTGGAGGAGAGCGTCCTATTCGGAGAGGAGGGTAAAGAATGCAAAGAGTGACCTTCACAGCGAGGGAAGCGGCTGGTTATCTAGGTTTCTCCTAGTGGAAGAGATTTACCCGGCTGTTGCAGTGGAACCCCGATGGATTCTGGGGAGAAGGCACGGAAAAGGAGCCCACGCAAAGATGGCCATGCAAAGATACATACATATTATATATGGTATCTATGCATGATTCCCGCCGGAAAAGTCACTCTCAGCCCTACAGCCACAAGGGATTGCGGGTTTACTATTGATTGTCATTTGAGAGTCAAAAACCCCCCTTTTTTTACTCTCAAATGACAATCCCAGGATTTTACAGGGGGGAAATAAGTGGTGATAAAAAGGACGCTGTATATCGAGGGTGATACGGTCAGGCAGGTGCAGGAGCGTGAGTATCCGGCAGTATTCGACGAGGGAAAAGGCTACCTTTTCTGGGCGCGGAAGAGCTTCTCGAAGTCCTTCCATGACGTTGATTTCCCGCCGGAAATGACGGACCTGGAAATCGGGCGCATGGCTCGCCTGGCAAAGAAAATCTGGTCCAACACGAACATGTTGGGGTACCGCGGTAATGGCGGAGTGAGGCCCTACACAATAGAAATGATCGCGGACGTCCTGCGGATGAGCACTAGGCAGACATATCGGTTTGTGGAGAAGATGATCCGCCTGGGTATCCTGGCGCGGGTAACAGTTGAAACCAGAGGCACGGTGGAAAACAGCTTATACGTGAATCCTATATATTTTTGCAGCACGAACAGGATACCACTGAACCTGTACTTAATTTTTCAGAAGCACTTCGACGAAGTCATGCCGGCCTGGGTGATAGAGAGGTACCGTGAACAGCATGGGAAGAAAACCAACTGAATACACTGACATCGAAAACCTACACCTGCGCATTGTGGCGGAGCTGGATACCTGCGCCGCAGACTGCGCATCATTTATACAGCGTTGGGTACGCATCGAAAACAAGGACGAGGCGGGGACAGAGGCTGGCGTAGCCATTCGTTTTAGCCTTTGGCCGCTACAGCTTCAGGCGCTGGACTCTATCCTTGCAAACCGGCTCAACATACTCCTGAAAGCCCGTCAGTTGGGCGTCACCTGGCTTGTGCTGGCCTACGCTGTATGGCGGATGGTATTTACCCCGGGGTATACAGTGATAGCGTTGTCCAAGACTGAGGATGATGCTAAGGAGCTGGTGCGCCGTGTTGAGTTTATCCTGCGCCATCTTCCCCCTTGGATGGTACAGGAGCGTGTAAGTGCCAAAAAGAGGCGGTTACAGCAGTTTATCGGTCCAACATGGGAGTCAACTACGCAGATAGTTACTATCCATCACCCGGGGCATGAGGCGGCTACGATTAAGAGCATGACGTCAGCGCCGGGATCGGGCCGTTCATTGACGGCTAACCTGCTCATACTGGACGAATGGGCCTTCCAGCAATGGGCGGATGAGATTTGGAGCAGTACATATCCCACGGTTAACCGTCCGACCGGTGGCCAGGTGATAGGGCTGTCCACAAACAAACGTGGCAGCCTGTTTGAAAGTATATGGACAGCCTCTGTGAAGGGGCTTAACTCCTTCGCCAGGGTATTTCTACCCTGGTGGACGGATCCCCGGCGTACCAAGGAGTGGTACGAGCAGACCAAGCGGGATCTGCCTAACTCATATCTTCAGGAGTACCCGGCCACACCGGAGGAGGCCCTCTCGGCCGGTGAGGGTACTGCATTCCCGGAGTTTTCGTCGGAGATACACGTCTGCCGGCCATTCGAGATACCTCCCTGGTGGCGTCGGTGGAGGGGGAACGACCCGGGCTATGCCGACCCCTTCGCCTGGTACTGGCTGGCGGTATCACCGGATGGCATTGTCTATTGCTATCGTGAGTATACCCGCGATCCTAAGGATCCCAGGGTGACGTACTCAGATCAGGCCAGGGAGGTTATGCGGCTGTCCAAGAATGAGGATATATCCTTTACGGTAGTAGGCCGGGATGCCTGGAACCGTGTGGGACGGGCCTTTTCCACGGGCAAGAACCCCAGCGATGGAAAGTCTATCGTGGACTGCTACATCGAGGGCGGCCTAACCGGCTGTGTGCCACCTCCCACGGAGCAAAACGTGGCGCGAAAGGCACGGAAAGCCGTCCTGCATGAGTACCTGAAGCCTTTTGAAGACGAACGGACGGGCAGGACTATAGCCAAGTTGCAGATATTTTCCACCTGTACGAGGCTAATTGAAGCGCTTCCAAACCTTGTGGTTGACGATAAGGATGCCGAAAAAGTATCGGAAGAACCGCATATCTACACCAACCCCTATGACGCTATTGGGTACGCTTTGGTTGCTTGGCATGTCCGCCACTCCAAACCGCCGGAGCCGGAGAAAACGGAGTTTCAGCGGGATAAGGAACGGCTGGCAAGGCTGAGGAAACGTAGGAAAAGGATTGTATAAGAGAAGGAGGGCTTCTATGAGTACAACACAATTCATCAAAAACCCGTTTACATCTCGCTTCTGTGAGATGATGAACACCCCTGGAACCCATGACAGAAAGATAGCTAAGTACCTGATAGGCCAGCCTAATCCGGCCAGTATTGCAAACCCGGGCTTTTTGGCTGTCTGTGACGGCTGCGCGAAGTCAATTGTAGAGAAGTTGCCGGATGAACTACTGCCGCATGTACAATTAGAGCGTGTCATAGGCGCTCTGACGCCTGCCCAAAAGCTCCGGAAGATAGCGGAGATCGTCCGAAACGACCCTGTACTCCTGGAAATTCTGGCTTCCAGGATGCACGGCATTTGGGCAGGTTGGGCACGGTGGATGATCGACAAGTTTGACAACAGGATGGTAGAGAGATGGGAACAGCAGATAGCTGCGCCATACGAAGAACTGAACGAAAAAGAGAAGGAATCGGACAGGAGAGAGATCTGGAGGCTACTCGGTGATGATTGAGGCCGCTATTTTGGGCTGCGTTATGAGTGCCGCACTCATTTTCCAGGCATATCGCCACGAGAAAGAACGTAGGGACCTCCTGAACCGGATCATGGCCCGTGATTATGCGGAATACCAGGCCATGAAAGGCAGGCCACCTCCGAAAAGTACCAATTTTATTAAGAAAAAGCAGGCAGAGGCGGTGAACGAGGATGTTCGAGGGACTCAAAGTGGCAATTAATAGCATAGGCGGTAGGGTTTTCGGCCAGCAAAATGACCAGGGGCAGCCGGAAATACAGAAACCTATCGACGAGAGGGCCTTAATTGACCTTGTTGACCGCGAGTTTAAACGCCGGCAGGAGGAAAGGCGTCCCCATGAGTTGCAGTGGCGGCTGAACCAGGCGTTCTATGAGGGCAACCAGTACGTTGACATTAACACCGGCAGCATGAACCTTGAAGAGATGCCGCTTATGTATGAGTGGCAGGAGCGTGAGGTATTCAACCATATCGCACCAAACATAGACACCCGCATATCGAAGCTGAAACGGGTGCAGCCGCTTTTAAAAGTCAAACCAGGGACATCTGAACAGGCGGACTCGCACGCGGCCAAGGTTGGCACTATGCTCCTGAAGAACAACTTCGCAGAACAGGCATGGCGCGATAAGTTTTCCGAAGAACTAGCCTGGATGGAAGTGTGCGGCACTGTCCTTGAAAAACGGGTATGGAACCCGAACAAAGGGCCTGTTATAGGCATCATGCAGGATCCCGAGACGGGCGAGACGGTGGAAATCCGCGAGGGTGATAGTGAGACTATTGTCGTACCTCCCCAGGAGTTTTACCCTGACTCAAGCTGGCGCAGTGGCATTGATGCCTGCCGCAGCATCATCCATGCCAAGGCCATGCACATAGACACCATTTTCGAGACATGGGGTGTCCGCGTGGTTGCTGAAAAGGCCGAGGCTGAACGCTACCAAAAGACGATGACAGGCTTAGGCGGCCTCGGGTACGGGCAAGGAGGCTTTCGACTCCAGAATGTTAAGCTGGAGGATCACGCAATTGTAAAGGAGTATTGGGAACTGCCCACCAGGGAACACCCGCAGGGGCGCTTGATTATCATTGCCAACGGACAGCTTTTACATGCTGGGCCGATGCCCTTTCATGTTGGCGAGGACGGAACACCCGGCTATCCGTTTGTCAGGCTTATCTGCCTCCAGCGGCCCGGCTGCTTCTGGGGTAAGGCCGTTTTAGAGCGCCTGATACCCTTGCAGCGCCGCTATAATGCCCTGCGAAACCGCAAGGCAGAGTACCTTAACCGGACCGCTATAGGACAGTGGCTGGTTGAGGAAGATTCGATAGACATTGTCTCGCTTGAGAATGAGGCGGCAAGTCCAGGGGCGATACACGTCTACAGGAAAGGGTTTACAGCACCCATGCAGGTGCAGAACCCGCCGTTGCCAAACGCCTTCGAGACGGAGGAGCAGACTCTTTTAACCGAGTTTTCCATCCTTTCCGGTGTATCCGAGGTTTCCAGGGATTCATCAGTGCCATCTGGCGTGAACTCCGGTGTTGCCATCGGACTCTTAAAGGAACAGGACGATACCCGCATATCGAACACGGCAGAGAATATTGAAAGGTTCTTGATTCGGGCCGGCAAAGTCCAACTGCGCCTTTACAAACAGTTTGTCCAGGCCCCGAGGACGCTTAACGCCGTCGGCCGCAACAACGTGGTTGAGGTTATTGACTGGGTTGGTTCTGACCTATCGAGTGACGATATTATCCTTGACACCACTTCGGCACTTGCCGAGAGTCCGTCCAGCAAGCGCCAGATGGTGTTTGACCTGCTCAAGACTGGGCTTCTTAACGATCCTGAGACGGGCCAGATCACGCGTGAGATCCGTTCCAAGGTGTTCGAGATGATCGAGATGGGCGAATGGGAGTCTGCGGACGACGAGGAACAACTGCATATGTCCCGCGCAGAACGCGAGAACATGGCCATGGAACAGGGGCAAATGCCACCTGTTGTGTCTTACGATGACCATGTTGTTCATATCAAGCGGCATAACAACTACCGCTTGACTACGGACTTTGAGCAACTCCGGGCACAGAATCCGGCATTAGAATATAGGTTTGACATGCACGTCAATATGCACCTTATGTATATACAGCAGGCGGCAATGGCGAAGATGCAGCAGCAGTTAGCCACGGCAGGACAGCAGGATAACAATTCAGGTGGCGAATCTGTCGCCTAAGAGAGGGGAGGATGAGATGGTAAGACAACAGGCAATGCACCCGATATTAGGAGCATTACAGGGTATAAGCAGGCCCGCACAGGGAACAACATCCAGGGCAAGTTTGTACGCCCAAAAGCCGCAGTTAGGAGGAGGCACCCAGTACAGCAGTTGCCGCTTCCGGCGCAAACACTTCCTGCCGGGCCAATACAGCAGGAACCGGCAGGCGGAGAACGCCACGGGGGGCGCCCTGGCGGCAGGATAACGCCGAATACCCCCCAACCGCAACTTGATCCGGATGTGGCGGCAAAACTCAGTTTTGACGACCTTATGTACCTAACCATGCTAAGTCAGGGTAATGTAGTGCCAGGCCCAAGCGGAGCCTATGCAGCCCCGTCAAACTTCGGCGGAGGCCCGGAAAACTTCACGTTTGAAGATATTATGAAGCTGACTCAATGGTACAACCAAATATTAGGCAGGTAAAACCTCTTTGAAAGAGGTTTTTTTATTCCCAAAACACGGCGACAACCCTTGATACGGGCCGCCAATTAGGAGGTTTATATTCATGGAAGTCCCAGGAATGCAAGTTGATAACTCTGTACCAGCTAGCCCGGCACCAGCCGCGCCGGAACCGATAGCGGCAACTGCTCCAGCGCCTGAACCAGCGGCACAACCGCAGGCGCAAGCGGGAGTAAGGGATATTAATGTACTCAATGCAATACTGGACGGAGCCGACCCCTCAACGCTGTCCGGAGGGCAAATAGGGCAGCCGCCAGCGGCAGCGACACAGCCGCTTGAGGAAGGAGAGCCGCAGGAACCGGAGTTCCAGATTCCCGATAAGTTTAAAAACCCGGACGGAACACCGAATATAGCTGCAATGGCGAAGTCCTACGCGGAGCTTGAGAAGTTATTAGGCGAGCAGGGCAATAAACTGGGGCAGTTCTCTAGGATTGCCCAGGAAAACCAAATGCTCAAAACCTATATCTTACAGGCACAGGCACAGCAGCAACAGCAGCAGCAGCAGCCGCAGTCCCCGCCGCAACCAGAACCAAAGTTCCCCTGGGAAGTGGAAATGACACCGGAGGAACGCGAGAAGTTCCACGAAGAGTTTCTCGAAGATCCCGTGGCTGCATTAACCAAGCGGGATCAGCAGACGGCTCAAGCCATCGAGTACAAGTTCCAGAAGATGCTAGAACAGGTAGTCAACACCCTTACGCCTATCATCCAGGAACATCAGTTCCGGCAGGAGGTTCAAAACTACACTAACCGGCTTATGGCTTTAGCTGAACAGAACCCCGATATTTATGAGGTTAAGCCCACAATGGAGGTCATTGCCGGGATGCTCGGCAAAGAAGCGCTGAGGGCTATGGAACAATCAGGCCAAGACCCCTTACAGGTTGTCTATGAGGCCGCAAAAAAGCTTCATAAACCTGCTCAGGCTGCTCCGCCATCACTGGAGCAGTTACTGTCTGATCAGAATTTCAGGCAGCAGATTATTCAAAATCCAGATATCAAAAACGAAATCCTGAAAAGCCATGTACAAAGCGTCCAGCAGAACAAACCGCCCCAGGTGTTAGGATCACAACCAGGCGGGACACCGGCGGCAACTCCGCCGATTGCGCCTAAAAACGCCAGGGAGGCAGGTGCTATGCTGAGACGCCAGTTTGGCTTGTAGGGAGTCATAGGAGGTATAAAAAATGTCAGACACCCCACTTAGCATGACAACAATCGCCAATGCTCTAAAGTATTGGTACCTACCGGCGCTAACCTATCAGCTCAACGAGCAGGCCAGCGTTTTTTTAACTCAACTCGAACGTGACCAGGAGCACGTGGAGGGCTACAAAATCAAAATGGCGCTGTCCTACGGCGTAACCGGCGGCATCGGCAACCGTTCCGATACCGGTACCCTGCCCACCGTCAATCCGCGCAAGTTCGTACAGGCAGAATGGGAAACCAAGAACATCTTCGCCAAGATCCAGGTATCTGACAAGGCTATCCAGGCTTCCCGGTCTGACAGGGCTGCTTTCATCCGGGCGCTTACCCACGACCTGGAGAAAGCCGAGCGTGACGCCAAGAAGGACGTTTCCCGCCAGGTTATGGGTGACGGGACAGGCAAACTCGCAACCGTTACGGGTGTATCTACGAACGGCAACACCCATACCTGCACCCTTGACAGTGCGAAATGGTTTGCCGAGGGTATGCTGATCGATGTCTATACCGGCGACAACAAGGACACTTCAGAGGCTGAGGTTACCGTTGTGGACAAGGAAAACAACCAGATCGTCTTTGCTTCCTCGACAGCTCCGGAAGCCAACGATGTCATTTATGTTGCAGGCAACAAAGATCTGGAGCTTACCGGGGTTGCCGCTGTAATGACTGCGAATAACTCACTGTACGGCATCAACCGGGCCAACAACAAGTGGTTTAACCCGACGATCATCGCCGTCAACGCTGAAATCTCCGAAATTAAAATTCAGGAAGGCATTGACATCGCCGAGGACGAGGTTGGTAATACCATCAACTTCCTAATCTGCGAGAAAGGTGTCCGCAGGGCCTACAGGAACCTGCTGGCCGCACAGAAACAAATAGTCAATACCATCGAAATGAAGGGCGGCTTCAAGGCTGACAGCTTCAATGGCATTCCGCTGACCGCCGACCGCTACTGTGCCAACGGAGAGCTTCTCGCACTCTCCCTGGAGGATTGGAAGCTCTACGAGATGGCCGACTGGGGCTGGATGGACGAGGACGGGAGCATCCTTTTCCGCAGGGGCAATACCCCTGTTTACGATGCCACCCTGCGTAAATACTGCGACCTCGGCTGTGCCAGGCCCAAGGGCCAGGTGAAGTTCACCGGGATAACACGTCACTAATCAACAAGGAGGGGGATTAAAGCCCCCTCCACTTTTATTGGAGGTGCTTTTTTATGGCTGCTGATGTTACAATCGTGTTACAATCGTAAGCCGCCTTCGCATGGGTACAAAACGCGGGGCGCTTGTTGATATTACTTTCAGTGATTCTTACCCAACCGGAGGCGAGGAAGTGACCTTACCTCTGGCTGCCGTAGAGGAAATCCTGTTCTCCCAAAAGTCAGGTTACCTTTTCGAGTATGACAGGGATGATGGCAAGATCAAGGTTTATACGCCTGTCGGTACGGCTTCAAGCCACACCCATGCGGTTGCGCTTGATACCGGCGCGAGCGCTGCCCCCCTCCGCCACTGCCGCTGTATCCGTCCTGCAGGCTGTCCCGCTGGCAGGAATTCAGGGTACTATCACGGCTGGGGGTACGAAGTATATCGGCCCTGCGGACAACGCTGAAAACGACAACGAGGACATTGTGTTTGTTGTTCCGGCAGATGGGAAAATAGTCGGCCTGTTCGCCACCCTGGGCACTGCCCCCGGGAGCGCCGGGGAGAGTACCAAGACCATTACATTAACTGTCCGCAAGAATGGAGTGGACACCGGCCTTGGGTGCGCAATCGCCGCGGATGCGGTTTCCGGGAGCGATACCACCGCAGGACATGCCGTTGATGTCTCTGCCGGTAATAAAATATCTGTCAAGAGTGTTGCCGCAGATTCCACTGCTGCCGCAGATTTGAACGTGAGCCTGCTGTACCAGATTACTGCCGGGACTGACGCTATACCGACTGATACGCATACACACGGGCCTGGCACCCTGGCCGATGCCGCTAGTGCTGTGGGCGGAGCGCTGTCTGCTGCCGCCGCATCGGAGGTTGTCAATAATACGGATCTCTCGGATTTGACTGTCAGAGCGTTTATTATAGGATTCTAGGAGGGTTTTGTACTTTATGGGACTCACATTTGAGTACGATGTAAATGAGAGGTTGCGGGGGAAACACCACCTGCAACCAATTTTTTCTGGCGGATGCTACGATATAACCCGCCGCTTGCGGGAATACGACAAGAACCTTTTTATTGTCTGGAACAGCAGGCGCCAGAAGTATGAGGTTCATTCCCTGGGCCACGTGTTAAATACATATGCCTGCGATGTCCCCGGCAACCGCCTTGATGCCCGGGTAGAGGATGCTGTCAGGAGAGGGGATATCAGGGTGCGTGGCGGCAAGGTGTTTACCGAGATTGACGAACACAATGAACGCCTGGAGAGAAGCAGGGAAAGGGCATGGAGAACCACACTGGAAGGCGTGGCTGAGGAAATGCACCCTTACTTTAAGAAAGTTGCATGGGAGGGAATATAAATGTCTGTTGTAATGTTGACTAAAACGCCGTTGCAGGCGAATATGTCGTATATCCAGGCCGGGCGCGACCGCTTTGAAAGCGGTATCCCCGCCGGATCTGTCAGCGGCCTTGTTTGGGCAGACAAGGCGGGGACACTTTACCTTGAGGAATCCGACGACGATGGGGTTACTTGGAGCCAGACGACAAATGTTTCCGTGTCTGCTAGTACAACTACTGTACTGCCTTGGACTGCCCTGACTAAACAACAGTATCGTTTCCGCTACGTGAACGGCGCGGCTGCACAGACGAAATTCAGACTGGTCCAGCAGGCGAGGGGTATGGAGTTGACTACCGTTGACCTTTCGCCCCTGGAGAACAGAATTGATGCTATCACATCGGGAGATACCCCGGCCACTGCCCAACTAACGGGAAGTAATGTTGTGTTGGATACAAAATCAATGCATATAAAAACTCCAACATCACGTCTTATTTTTGATGAATATATAGATACCAGGAGCTTAGGTCCAATAGCAAAATCTTATGTACCAGGAAAATCGTATGGTATAGATCACGGCAACCCATCCGTTATATATACCATACGATTTTTGTGGTACATAAGATTATGCTATTGAACCTAAGATCCTGTTATCTATATATTAAT
>Ga0116180_1003275_pt1 | contig 12308 bp, 13 predicted proteins | sample AD_UKC073_MetaG_FD_89804 | JGI IMG/M metagenome (GOLD analysis project Ga0116180, IMG submission 89804) | Active sludge microbial communities of municipal wastewater-treating anaerobic digesters from USA - AD_UKC073_MetaG | ecosystem: Engineered > Bioreactor > Anaerobic > Digestate | place: USA... | reverse complement strand
GATACCATCCAGCGCGTGCATGACCTCGGCCTGTGGCTGGAGGTCGTCACACTCGTCATCCCCGGCATGAACGACAGCAGCGACGAACTGTGGGACGCGGCGCGGTTCATCCGCTCGGTGTCTCCGGACATCCCCTGGCACGTGACGGGCTTCTACCCGACATACAAAATGACAGATCGTGGCTCGACGCCCGCCGACACGCTCGTGCGGGCCGCCGAGATTGGCATGGAGGCCGGGCTGCGCTACGTCTACGCCGGGAACCGGCCCGGCCATACCGAAAACTGGGAAGACACGCGCTGCCCCTCCTGTCAGACGACGCTGATCCGGCGGCAGGGGTTCCACGTGCTGGAGAACCGCATCACCCCTGCGGGGGCCTGCCCGGCGTGCGGCACGGCGATCGCGGGCGTGTGGTCGTGATGCGCCTTGAGGCGCTCTGAGCCGCCTGCTACACTCAGATGCATCCAGGGCGTATTGTGAGGTGCGTGTATGAGAAGGGATGCAAGGAAGGAGCGAAGCCGTGGAGGACGACAACCGGGAGATCATCATCCCACAGTACAAGCTGATCATCTCGTACGACGTGATACCCTCCAACCATGAGGCGTATTTCCGGTTCATCATGAGCGAGCTGGTACCCACGCTGCAGGAGATGGGCGTCTACATGACGGAGGCGTGGCACACGGCGTACGGGGATTATCCGCTGCGGATGGCGGCCTTCGTGACGGAGGATATTGAGACGATCCACGAGCTGCTGGAGAGCGAGCGCTGGCACGAGCTGGAGGACCAGTTCCGGATGTACGTTCGCAACTTCCAGCTTCACGTCGTGCCGTACCGTCAGGGGTTCCAGTTCGTGCGGTAGACAGGCTATAGGTGAGGCATATTCAGGGCCGGGCTGAAAAGCTCGGCTCTGTTTTTGTATCCCGCTTCGGTGGTTGCCTTGATGTGATGGGTTTCTGCACGGGGGTGGGTTGAAAATCTCGCCCCTGATGCGTTCGCGCGGTATCGTCACAATCGTCTATAATGGGTGCAGTGCCCCTCCATGACCGGGTAAAGGGGCGCTGTTACTAACTCAGGCCACCTTCGAAGCGTACAGGAGCGGAATCCCCATGCGTTTTCTCGTGACGGGGGGCGCAGGTTTCATCGGTTCGGCGCTTGCCAACCGGCTCGTCGCGCTCGGGCACGAAGTACGCGTGATTGACAACCTGACCTCCGGCGATCCGGATCGCCTCGACCCGCGTGTGCTGTTCACACGGGGGGATGTCGCGGACATCCCGAAGCTGTGGACGCTTCTGCAGGATGTAAGCTGCGTCTACCACCTCGCCGCACGGGTGTCCGTCCCCGAGTCGATCAAGTACCCGCGAGACTACAACCACGTGAACGTGGGCGGAACCGTCAGCGTGATGGAGGCGATGCGCGACGCAGGCGTGCAGCGCGTGGTGCTGGCCTCCTCCGGCGCGGTGTACGGTAGCCAGAGCGAACAGCCGCTTCATGAAGACCTCATACCCAACCCGGACTCGCCCTATGCGGTGAGCAAGCTCGCCGCCGAGACGTATGTGCGGACCATCGGCGCGCTGTGGGGCATCGAAACCGTTGCGCTCCGCATTTTCAACGCCTATGGGCCGGGGCAGCAGCTTCCGGCGTCGCACGCCCCGGTGATCCCGCGCTTCATCCGCGCCGCGCAGACGGGCGCTTCGCTCGTCGTGTTCAACAACGGCGAGCAGACCCGCGACTTCGTGTACATCGAGGACGTGGTCGATGCGCTGGTGGCGGCGGCGACCGCGCCGGACGTGGACCGGCAGGTGATTAACGTCGGTAGCGGGCGCGAGACGAGCATCAACGAGCTTGTAGCGGCGATTGGGGAGGTGCTCGGCATGGAGCTGGAGCCGCTCTACAACCGCGACCGTGAGGGCGGCGTGCAGCGCATGTGCGCGGACATCACCCGCGCGGAGCGTCTGCTCGGCTTTGTGCCGCGCACGGATCTGCACGAGGGGCTGCGCTGCACGGTCGAGCAGGACGCCCGATTCAAGTCCCCGGCGTGACGCTCGCTGTCACGCCCACATGGTATAGTGAAACTGTCATCTCCACCCCGAAGCGAACAGGCAGGTAACATGATCGAACGGTTGAAGCAACTGCGGCGGCTGTGGGGCTGGTCGCAGGCTTACGTCGCAAACATGCTGCGGGTGTCTCGCAGTTCAGTCTCCCGCTGGGAGCGCGAGGTCGGGCAGCCAAGCGACCCCAATCGCGAGAAGGTCGAAGCCCTTGTCGCCACGCTGGAGAAGGCGCAGGATAAGACCCAGCCGGACAAGCCGCCGAAGGTGCAGGTGTTCACGCATGGCGATCAGGTCGTGCGTGACAAGATCATCCAGGGCGACTCGGTGGGGCGTGATGCGATCACCACCGGCGACGGCACGACGTACCTGATCCGCGACAGCATCGTGATCGTTGTCGCAGACGTGGAGGTGGTCCGCAAACTGCTGGGCGAGGATGCGGTCCCGCGTGAGAGCAAGAAGCAGATGGCTGCGCCTGACGATCAGGATCGGAAAAACTAGAGACATCGTGTAGGGGCGGCTCTCAGAGCCGCCCCTACCTGCGCATTTATTCATTCCGCATGTGCCCTCCGCAATTCCTCGTTAAGCCCCTCCCCCTGTGCTAAACTTTCTGCATGCACCAGCTACGACGTGACTTCTTCGAGCGTGACACGCTGACCGTCGCCCGCAACCTGCTCGGGCAGATCCTCGTACACGAGGATGCTGGCTGCCGGGTTGCCGGGCGCGTCGTTGAGGTCGAGGCATATATCGGGCTGGAGGATCAGGCCAACCACGGGCATCGCGGGCTTACCCCGCGCACGGCGATCATGTTCGGGCCTGCCGGGGTGAGCTACGTGTACCTCATCTACGGCATATACTGGATGCTCAACGTTGTCGCCAAGCCGCCCGGCGCAGAGTACCCGGCGGCGGTCCTGCTGCGTGCCGTTGAGCCGGTTGAGGGGTTAGAGATCATGGCGGTGCGCCGCCCCGGTCGCCGTCAGCGCGAGTGGACGAACGGCCCGGCCCGGCTGGCGCTGGCGTTCGGCGTGAACGGCACGCACAACGGGATCGATATGGCCGCTGAAGGCAGCCCGCTCCGCTTTGAGGCGGGCGAGCCTGTGCCCGACGAGCAGGTGCGGACCGGCCCGAGAGTGGGCATCAACGTGCCGGAGCCCTGGCAGAGCAAGCCCTGGCGCCTGTGGGTCGAGGGCAGCCCGTATGTATCGCGGGGGTAATGCGTCCACAGATGACGCAGATAGCACGGACGGTGATCCACGAATGGCACGAATGGAAGAGGTTGGGTTATTCGTGGATGCGCTGACGATCTGCCGTGACGTTTAGTCGCGGCTCCCAAATGTCTGGGCTATCTGTGGATTGAAACGTTCTTTGATACGGCTACCACACAGCGAGGAGTGAACGATGGGTTTGCTTGAGGGGAAGACCGCATTAATCTTCGGCGTGGCGAACAAGTACTCCATCGCCTGGGGGATCTCGCAGGTGATGCACCGGGAGGGCGCGGAGCTGGCCTTCAGCTATGCCGGGCCAAAGCTGGAGCGGCGCGTCAGGCCGCTTGCTGAGAGCGTCGGCGCGAAGCTGATCGAAGAATGTGACGTGACCGACGACGCCGCCATCGACCGGGTGTTTGAGAAGGTCGCGGAGACCTACGGTACGATCGACATCCTCGTGCATGCGATTGCCTTTGCCGAGCGCGAGGACCTCGACGGGCGCTTTGTGGACACCAGCCGCAGCGGCTTTAAGACCGCGCTGGAGGTCAGCGCCTACTCGCTCGTGGCGCTCACGCAGCGCGCCGAACCGCTCATGCCGAACGGCGGCTCGATTGTCACGCTGACGTATTACGGTAGCGTCGCCGTGATGCCGCACTACAACGTGATGGGCGTCGCCAAGGCCGCGCTTGAGTCGAGCGTGCGCTACCTGGCACACGACCTCGGGCCGAAGGGCATCCGCGTCAACGCCATCTCGGCGGGGCCGATCAAGACGCTCTCGGCGTCGGGCGTGGCGGGCTTCCGCAAGATGCTGAGCTATCACGATGAGTGCGCGCCGCTCCGCCAGACCGTCACGCAGGAGGACGTGGGCAACGCGGCGCTCTACCTGTGCTCGGACCTCGGCGCGCGGGTGACGGGGCAGGTGATCTACGTCGATGCCGGCTGGAGTATCCTCGGCATGACGGTGCCGCTTGAGGAGCTTGACCGGGATGAAGATGAATGAGCGGCAGTGTGTTAGAATCACGGAGTTCGGGATGTAAAGAAAAGAGGCGTAATGGATAAGCCGAACGACGTTGATTCGTACATTGCCAGCTCAGACGAAAAGGCACAGCCGCACCTCAGAGAAATCCGGCAAATCGTCAAGGCGACCCTGCCGGAAGCAGAGGAAGCTATCAGATGGGGCGTGCCCTGGTACAGGTATCACGGTATGGTTGCCGGGGTTACCGCGTACAAGAACCACGTCACCCTTGAAATCTGGGCGGATGAGCTTCAAAGCGAACACCGCCAGATGTTTGAAGATCAAGGTTACAAGACCGGGAAGAGAACCGTACAGATCAGGTACGATGAGGAAGTGCCGACCGCAGCGATACAGACAGTCCTGAAGGCACAGGCAGAGGCGAACGAAGCTAGAAGAGCGCGAAAAGACTAGCCGCGCGGCGGCTCATAACAATCACGACAAGCCGGCCACGACGGGCCGGCTTAGAATCGACCGGAAATGGATCGTAAAACGCTAAACAAGCTCGAACTGGATAAGGTGCTTGCCCGTCTCGCGGAATATGCCGCTTTCTCGGCCAGCCGCGAGTTGCTGGAGCGGCTTGAGCCGACTAACCGGCTGGACGAGGCGCGCCGCCGCCAGCAGGAGACGAGCGAGGCGCGCCTGCTGCTCGAGGAGAACAGCCAGGTGACGGTCGGCGGGGCGCGGGACGTGCGCGGGCACGTCGGGCGGGCGGCCCGTGGCATACCGCTGCTGCCGGAGCACTTCCTTGAGATCAAGGCGACGCTGCAGGCGGGCGGCGCGCTGAAGGCTACCATCGAGAAGGTCGCCGAGCGCTTTCCGTTGCTTGCGGAGATCGCCGGGGCGCTGTACGAGGGCAAGCCGGTGGTCGCCGCCATCGACCGCGCGATCAGCGAGCAGGGTGAGGTGTTGGACTCCGCCAGCCCGGCGCTGGCGTCTATCCGGCACGAGCTGCGCGTCCAGCATGACCGGCTGCACAGCCGCCTGCAAAGCATCATCCAGAGCAGCCGCTACGCGCCCTATCTGCAGGAGGCCATCATCACGCAGCGCAACGGGCGCTACGTGATCCCGCTGCGGGCGGAGGCCAAAGGGCGCATCAAGGGCATCGTGCACGACCAGTCTTCTTCCGGGGCGACGGTGTTCATCGAGCCGGAGGTGACGGTTGAGATCAACAACCGCATCCGCGAGCTTGAGGTCGCGGAACAGACGGAGATCGAGCGCATTCTGCGCGAGTTGAGCCTGCTCGTCGGTGAGCACGCCGAGCCGATCACGTGGTCGGTCGAGGCGCTGGCGCAGCTTGACGCGGCGTTTGCGAAGGCCAAGTACGCAAGCACGCTGCGGGCGCACCCGCCCACGCTCGTCGAGTGGGACGAGGAGCGCTTCCCCGGCAGCACGATCAAGCTGTACAACGCCCGGCACCCGCTCATCGACCCGCAGCAGGTCGTGCCCATCGACGCGGTGCTGGACGACGATACCTACGTGCTGGTCATCACCGGGCCGAACACCGGCGGCAAGACCGTCACGCTGAAGACGGTCGGGCTGCTGGCGCTAATGGCGCAGTGTGGCCTGCACATCCCGGCGGCGCCTGAGTCGGAGTTGAGCGTGTTCGAGGCAGTCTATGCCGACATCGGCGACGAGCAGAGCATCGAGCAGTCGCTGAGCACGTTCTCCGCGCACATGACACACATTATCCAGATCCTCGAGGCGGCAAACGACCGCTCGCTGGTGCTGCTCGATGAGCTGGGTGCGGGCACCGACCCCACCGAGGGCGCGGCTATCGCCCGTGCCATCCTGAACGACCTGCTCGACCGGGGCGTGACGACCTTCGTCGCCACGCACTACCCGGAACTGAAGCTGTATGCGCACAGCACCAGGGGCGTGACGAACGCCAGCGTCGAGTTCGATGTGAAGACGCTCAGGCCGACCTACCGGCTGATCATCGGGCTGCCGGGACGCTCGAACGCCATCCTGATCTCGCAGCGGCTCGGCCTGCCGGAGCACATCCTCGACATGGCACGGAGCTACGTCGGCGCGGAAGACCTCACCGCCGACGACCTGCTCGACGAGATCCACCGGGCGCGTGAGGAAGCCCTCGAGTCCGAGCGGCGCATGAACCGCGCCGAGCACGAGGCGCAGATCCTGCGCGACCGGCTGCAGGAGCGCCTCGACCAGATCGAGGAGGAGCGCCAGCAGATCGTCGAGGAGGCCCGTCGCCAGGCGGAGCAGGAACTTGAGATGGTGCGCGAGGAGGTCCGCGAGTTGAGACGGCTCATCCGCGCCATCCCGCCGAGCCTCCAGCGCGAGAGTGCCGCCGCCCGCGAAAAGCTGGCCGAGATCGAGCGGGATATCGCTGCCCTTGAGGACGTGGTGCAGGAGCCCGTCCGGCGTGCCGCAAAGCAGGTGCCGAAGTCCGAGCCGCGTGAGGAGCCGCGCGAGGCGGGCGAACTGCGGCCCGGCGACCGGGTGTTTGTGCCCTCGCTGAACGCCGAGGGTGAGGTGCTCAGTGTGGGCAACGGTGAGGTCGAGGTGCAGGTCGGCACCTTCCGCGTGAAGGTCGCGGCGGACTCGGTGGAGTTCATCGGGCGCAAGAAGAAGCGCAAGCCCGAAGCCGAGCGCGGCATGAGCGGCGTGAAGCGCCCGCAGGCGGAGAGCCCCGGCCTGGAACTGCACCTCATCGGCATGACGCGTGACGAGGCGCTGCCGCGCGTCGAGGAGTACATCGATCAGGCGTACCTTGCCGGGCTGCCCTGGGTGCGCATCGTGCACGGCAAAGGCTCCGGCACGCTGCGCCGGGCCATCCACGATATACTGAGGGGCCACCCGCTGATCAAGGACTATCAGAGCGCGCCCGGCAACGAGGGCGGCGAGGGTGTGACGGTGGTGCACTTCCAGCCGACAAGCTGAGGCGGGATACGGCAAAGAAGCCATCACAACGTCAAGATTTGCTTCAATATGGTACATTTGGGGCAGTGCGGCGGGTTGTGACCGTCTGAGGGTAGACGCTATAATCCGCCCCGCTGCCCGTTTGTTATATGCCCCGAATTAGCGAGGAGTCGACGACGTGAAACCCCTGGTCGAGTGCATTCCGAATTTTAGCGAGGGCCGCCGGCTCGAAGTGGTCGAGCAGATTGTCGATGCCGTCCGCAGCGTGCCGGGCGTCTCCGTGCTGGACTACAGTTCTGACCCCGATCACAACCGCTCCGTGCTGACGTTCGTTGGCGTGCCGGAAGCCGTTGAGCAGGCAGCGTTTGAGGCGATCCGCACGGCTGCCGAGTTGATCGATATGACCCAGCATCAAGGCGAGCACCCGCGCATCGGCGCGACGGACGTGGTGCCGTTTGTGCCCATCCGGGGCGTGACGATGGAAACCTGCGTCGAGATGGCGCGGCGGCTCGGGCAGCGCGTGGGCGAGGAGTTGGGCATCCCGGTGTACCTGTACGAGCGCGCGGCGACGCGGCCAGAGCGCGAAAACCTCGCGGTGCTGCGGCAGGGCGAGTACGAGGGGCTTAAAGAAGTGATCGCCACCGACGATGACCGCGCGCCGGACTTCGGCCCGCGTGAGCTTGGCACGGCGGGGGCGACGGTCATCGGCGCGCGCGCTCCGCTGATCGCCTATAACGTCTACCTCAATACGGATAACGTCGAGATAGCGAAGGAGATCGCCAAGGCGATCCGCCACTCCAGCGGCGGGCTGCGCTTCGTGAAGGCGCTCGGCCTGCTCGTTGAAGGGCAGGCGCAGGTGTCGATGAACCTCACCGACTACACCCGCACGCCCATCCACCGCGTGCAGGAGATGATCCGCCGGGAGGCGGCCCGCTATGGCTGCACGATCACGCGGGCGGAACTGGTTGGCATGATCCCGGAGCAGGCGCTTGTCGATGCGGCGCGCTGGTACCTGCAGCTTGACCTGTTCGACCCGGCGGGGCAGATCCTCGAATGGCAAATTCAGCAGCAGGAGCAGAAGCAGCTTGCGCCTGAGGACTTCATCTCGGCGGTGGCAAGCGGCGAACCCGCGCCGGGGGGTGGTGCGGTGGCGGCGCTCGTCGGGGCGCTCTCGGCGGCGCTTGCGGGCATGGTCGCCCGTACAACCATTGGCAAGAAGCGGTACGCCGAGGTTGAAGCCGAAATGAAGGCTGTCGCCTCGGAGACGGATGTACTGCGCGGCGAACTGGCTAACCTTGTCGATGCGGATGCCGCCGCATACGGGGAAGTGATCGAAGCCTTCCGCATAGACCGGAACGACCCGGCCCGCGCCGACGCCATCGAGGAGGCCACGATCCACGCGGCGGAAGTTCCGCTGGAGACGGCGCGGCGGGTGATCGATGCGCTGGGACAGCTTAAGATTGCCGCGCGGTATGGCAATATCAACGCGGCGAGCGATGCGGCGGCGGGCGCGCACATGGCACGCGCGGCGCTCGAAGCCGCCGCCCTGAACGTGCTGATCAACGTGGGCAGCCTGCGTGACGAGGCGGTCGCGAACCGGCTGCGCGACGACATCGCTGCCCTGCGCGAGCAGGGTCGCAACCTGGCAGACGAAGTGCTCTCCATAGTTGAGGAGCGAACGGGTCTCAGATAGCGCCTATGCAGCGCCGAGCTGGAACTTTATCCTTACTACTCCTTCTTGTTGGGCTGATAGTGGGCGGATGCGCACCGCAGGAAAGCTTCGCGCCGACGCCCACCAAGACGCCGTCCGCGCCGGTCATCGAGCGCGAGGCGGTGGCAACCGAGCCGCCTGCTCAGGCCGAGGCTGAGGCCGGAGTGATGGCCGCCGCGCCTGCCGCCGAGGAAACGCTCGTTGTGGCGGTCCCGGCGGCGACGGAAACGCCGACGCTCGACCCGAACGAGAGCGGCGGCAGCGTCGAGGTGAGCCTGCCGAGTGATGCGCCGGTGGAGAACGGCGCGGTGGTTCCCAACGACCACTACTGGATGCAGCGGCCCATCGGCCCGGAGTACCGTAACTACCTGGACCGCACCTATCCGTACGGCAGCACGTCCGGCGGGCGTCTGCGCGTCCACAGCGGTGTTGAGTTCCAGAACCCGGAGGGCACGCCCGTTCTTGCCGTGGCTGATTCGACGGTGTTTTTCGCGGGTTCGGATGAGGCGACGGTGATCGGCCCGGATGCAGGGTTCTACGGCAACGTGATCATCCTGCAGTTGGATGGCGCGAGCTACGCCGGGCAGCCGGTCTATGCGCTATACGGCCATCTCTCGGCGATAGACGTGCAGCCCGGCGAGACGGTCGAGGCAGGGCAGGCCATCGGCGCGGTCGGCGGCACGGGTATCGCGAACGGCGGCGCGCACCTGCACTTCGAGGTCCGCGTGGGCGACCCGATGGACTACGCGGGCAGCACCCGCAACCCCGACCTGTGGATCATGCCGTACCCCGGCTACGGTACGCTCGCCGGGCGGATCACCGGGCCGGATGGCGTGCCGCTGCCCGACGTGGCGATCCACATTGCGGGTGAGGACATGCCACGTTACGGCTCGACATACGCCGAGGGGGAGGTCCACCCGGACGACGAGCTTGGCGAGAACTTCACCTACGGCGATCTGCCGCAGGGCTGGTATGACGTCTCGGTGAACTCCGGGCGGAAGATCTACCGGGAGCGGGTGTACATCGAGGCGGGGCGCACAAGCTGGCTGGAGATCCAGTTCGAGGAGTAGGGGCGATAGTTCCCGGAGCCGACAGGTAGAAAAACGCTGCGACTGAACGTCGCGGCTTGCGTTTCATTCATTCGTGCCATTCGTGTTATTCGTGGATCATTTACTGCTGTATAATGATCGCAGTGGTGGCCAACCATGAGAGGGGCGAACGATGGAAACGTTCAAGACAAGGGCTTATGTCGGCGAGGATGGTATTCTCAGGCTGGAAGTTCCAACGAGTGTCACGGACACCGAGTTGGAGGTTGTGCTCGTCGTTCAGCCCGTTCGAGAGGAGCTCGCCGATCAAGACGCGTGGTTGGCCTTTATCTAGCAGACTGCTGGTATCCTCTCAGATGATCCGATTGACCGCCCGCCGCAGGGCAGTTACGAAATTCGCGAACCCATTGAATGAAATAATCGATTATATCGGCCCAAACGACCTCATGATCGCGGCAATTGCTGAGCTAACGATCTAATCCTTTAAATAAATCTGGGGGTGGTGCCATGACTTACAACGCTCACGACGATGCTCATTTTTCAAAGTGCAATATATGCGGGGGCGATGTGTTCCGCCTGCATCCCGAGGAAGGGGAATGTATCTACTGCGGTATGTTCTACCTGTTCGACGAGCAGGGGCGTGTCGTGGGTACCGATGCCACTAACTACGGCGAGGACTGGATGATGTTCAAGCCAGGCTCGCCATTGAGAGACTTGACTGATCAAGAACTGATCGACATTCTGCGGGCGCAGTGGGAGGGTGGCCTGCCCATCAGTGTGTTCTTCCCTCAGAACGAGTTACCGATGCACTGGCGTGTGATTAAACACCTCAACTGGAAGGCCCGGACGATCCTCCGGCAGGCCGCCCGATCACCACAAGGCATCTGGCCCGAGCCAGAGACTAAGCAGAGCATAACCGTGCTAGTGGTCCGTGGCTTTTTGGTCTCCACGCGCCCGCTCCCCTTCTCTAGCATTCGTCGCTACAAGATCACGCATGCCGGCGTCGAGCTCCTTAAGCACCTGCCGTCGGAGAGCGAGGATGACCCGGAGAACGAGGCCAACCGGCGGGCCGCCGACCGGCTGAGGAGCCTGATGCGCATCGCCCGGCCCGATCTGGATCCGCCGATGCCATGACCGTGACAGGAGAGCGCTAGCCACCACTGACGGCTGGGTGGCGCGTATTGTGGACACCGCCCCATTCGACTATGATGAGTCGTGAGGGTGGCGCCTGGGCGCCCGCTAGTAAAGGGGAAGGATCATGCGGATCCGCGGTTGGGTTTATTGGAACGTGGTCATCCCCTCGGTGCCCGCTATAGCAGCGTTCATGATCGTTGCCGGGCTGCTGAAGGTCATCGGCTTGGTCGGTGAGACAGTGGGCACCGTGCTCGGGGTCGTGGCATACGCAGTTGTCATGTATCTCTGGTGGCGGCACCTCGGATTCTTGCGCAGGCGCTCGTGAGCGTCGACACCGACCGCCACTCACGGGGCCTCACGCGAGGCCCTTCCGTCTCGCTTAGTACGGCGCGCCGAACCACTTCTGCGTCAGGGCGTCGCGCGTGCCGTCCTCGATCATCTCCTCGACGAGCGTGTTTATCTCCCGCAGCAAGATATTGCTGTCCTCGTGGACGGCAATAGCGAACAGGGTCTCTGTGACGCCCTCCGCCAGCATGAGGTCGTCGGGATGCTGGCCGACGGCCAGCCGCGCCGAAATCCCATCGACCAGCGCGGCATCTGCCTCGCCTGCCAGCACCGCGTCGAGCGCGCTGGCCGGGGTATCGTAGCGCTCGACGGTCAGCGCGGCGACGCGCCGCTCCCACTTCCGCGCCTCGACATCGCCGCCGGAGCCATACTCGACGGCGAGCGTGCGCCCGCCTAGGTCGCGCATCTCCTCGATAGACGAGCCGGGTGGCACGACAAGCACATCCCCGGCGTTGAAGTACGGCTCGCTGAAGCGGGCTCGCTCCGTGCCGTAGGCAGGCACGAGCGCCGAAATCAGCACGTCCACCTGCCCGGTAACGAGCGCATCGTACAGCCCGTCGTAGGCGATGTTGACGAACTGCACCTCCAGCCCGAGCCGCCGCCCGATCTCCCGCGCCATGTCCACGTCGAAGCCGACGACTTGCCCGTTCTCATCAAGCGACTCAAAGGGCGGGTAAGCCGCATCCATGCCGACGCGCAGCACGCCTGTCTCCTGCATCCGCGCCCAGGCCGGGTCCTTCGGCCCGCACCCGGCGAGCGCCAGCAGCAGGGTCAGAAGGGTGATCAGCGCCACCAGTTGAATGCGGCTGATGGGGAACCTCCCTCCCGACTGGCAAGCTCCGCTCATTGCTCGCCGACCTCCATTCCGCGTGCCCAGGCCTGAACCGCGTCGTAGATGGGCTTCGGCGTGAAGTCCGGCCCGACCAG
>Ga0116180_1003274_pt1 | contig 12308 bp, 10 predicted proteins | sample AD_UKC073_MetaG_FD_89804 | JGI IMG/M metagenome (GOLD analysis project Ga0116180, IMG submission 89804) | Active sludge microbial communities of municipal wastewater-treating anaerobic digesters from USA - AD_UKC073_MetaG | ecosystem: Engineered > Bioreactor > Anaerobic > Digestate | place: USA... | reverse complement strand
CCATGATCCCCACCACTTCGCGATCCGGGAACAGATCTGCAATTGCGGCGACGCCGTCCGCGTCATTCGCCGTGCCATAGATCGGCACCACCACCAGCCGCGAAGTGATCGCGAAATTCATGTAACTGGCCGGTTCGATCCGGCCATCCGTCTCGACCCGCCCGGGCGAGGGAACCTCGCGCACGGTTACCCCAAAGGCATCGGCCCGGGCCCTGGCATCGGCATAGATCGCCGCGTTGGGATCATCCGCCCCGGTGGCGCGCGGCAGGGCCAGCACATTGGGCGCGACGAACCGCGCCAGGTTATCGACATGGCCGTCAGTGTGGTCATTAATCAGGCCATCGCCCAGCCACAGCACCCGATCGAATCCCAGATCGCGGAGCAGCCGCCCTTCGATCCCGCTGCGGGTCAGCTGCGGATTGCGATTGGGGTTCAGCAGGCATTGCTCGGTCGTCACCACCAGCCCGGTGCCATCGCAATCGAGCGCGCCGCCTTCCAGCACCCAATCGGCGGTAGCGATCGGCAGGCCGGCGCTGTCCGCCAGCTCGGCGCCGATTTCCTGATCGCCGTCCATCAGATACTTGCCGCCCCAGCCGTTGAAACCGAACCGCTTGGCCACGGCCCGGCGCTCGCGCTCGACCACCAGCGGCCCGGTATCGCGCAGCCAGATATCACCATAGCGCCGCACTTCCAGTCTCACCGCCGAAGAGCACAGCGCCGCTGCCCGGGCGCGGTTGGCTTCGTCGCGCACGATCAGCCGCACTTCCTGCCCGCTGTCCGCAACGGCGCTGGCAAAAGCCGCGATCTGTTCCTGCGCGCGGCCAAGGAAGCCCGGCCATTCGTCCGGATCGTGGGGAAAGCCGACCCACAGCCAGGCTTGCGGGTGCCATTCGGGCGGCATCCGCACGGTAATGTCGGTCATCCGCCTACTTCCCCGCCCGGCTCTTGTCGCGGATGGCGCGGAATTCATCGCCCTTGTGCCAGTTGGGCCAGGCCGTGCTCATCGCCAGCGCCCGGCCAAGCCGGTAATAGAGCGCGGCGTCCTGCGCCGGTCCGGTCCAGTCCCAGTTGGGATCATATTCGTCGCTCGGCTGGTGGTACTGATGGGTGACATAGTGTTCGCCATAAGCCTCGCCCGCGGCCTTGCCGCCAACCACCCAGTCCGATCCCCGGCCCACCGCGAACATCGGCACGCCCAGCTTGGCCATGCTGAAATGATCGCTGCGGTAATAGTGTCCGCGCTCGGAATGATCCTCCGGCGTCTGGTACAGTCCCATCGCCTTCATCGTCGCTTTCAGGAACAGGGTCAGTTCCGATTTGTCACCGCCGGTGACCTGCAGGTCGCGGCTGGCGCTGCCGGGGGAAAGCGCATCCATGTTCACCCCGCCGACGGTTTTGGCCAGCGGATAGATCGGGTTTTCGGCATAGTATTTTGAACCCAGCAGCCCCGATTCCTCCAGCGTCACCGCCAGGAACACCTGACTGCGATCGGCGGCGCCTGCGGCCTTGTTGGCCTCTGCGATGGCCACCAGCGCGCCAATCCCGGTCGCATTGTCAACCGCGCCGTTGCAGATGTCGTCGCCGGTTGCATCGGGGGTGCAGCGGCCCAGATGGTCCCAGTGGCTGGTATAGAGCACATATTCGTCCGGTCGCTTCTTTCCCGGCAGGATCCCCACCACATTGCGACTGACCGCGCGCTTGATGGCGTTGTCAAAGCTGAAGCTGGCCTTGGCCTCCAGCGGTACCGGCTTGAACCCCTTGTGCCGGGCAGCCGCGCTGAGCTGGGCGAGATCCTGCCCGCCGGCCTTCAGGATCGCCTCGGCCGTGCCCTTCTGCATCCAGCCATTGGCCTGGGTGTTGCTCATCCCGTCATCGGCGGACTGGATGAATAGCTGCGGGCCGGTCCAGCTGGAATTGACCACCTGCCAGCCATAGGCGGCGGGGAAGGTGTCGTGGACGATCAGCGCCCCGGCGGCGCCCTGGCGGGCGGCTTCCTCGAACTTGTAGGTCCAGCGGCCGTAGTAGGTCATCCGCTTGCCCTTAAAGAGCCCGACCTCGTCCTTGGCGTCATAGTCCGGATCGTTGACCAGGATCACCGCGATCTTGCCCTTCATGTCGATCCCGGCATAGTCGTTCCAGCCCAGTTCGGGGGCGTTGATGCCGTAGCCGACGAAGACCAGCGGCGCGTCCTTCAGTTCGGTGCGCGGCGTGACCCGATAGGATCCGGCGACGTAATCGGCCCCGAACGCGAAATCGAGCATCTTTCCGCCAGCCATAATGTGCAGTCCGCTGGGATTTTCGGCAGTGATTTCCACCGTCGGCACTTCCTGCACCCAGCTGCCCTTGTTGCCGGGATTGAGTCCGGCCGCCTTGAAGCGCTGGATGATGTAGGCCACGGTCTTGTCCTCGCCCGGCGTGGTCGGGCCGCGCCCTTCATAGGCATCGGACGAAAGCTCACGGGTGACCGTCTTCATCGTGTCGATCGAGATATGCGGCGCCGCTATCGCCGGGATCGGCATCGCCCCGGCCTTGGGCGCGCGCGCCGAAACACCGGCGGCCAGTGCGGCGGCACTGCCCAGCGCGAGCAGCGAAAGGGCGTGATTGCGGGTGAATTTCATCGGATCGTGCCAATTCTGCTGGAGTAGGAACGGCTGCTGTCTGGCAAAGCCGCCGCCGCGGCGCAAGGCCGCCCTCGACGAACGACTTGATCGGCGCGCGGCAAAGCGGCATCGCCAGGGGTGATGACTACTGACTGGACCCACGCCCTTGCCCGCGCCCGCGCCCACGCGCCGTTTCTGGCGCAGGGGCTCGATCGGCTGCCCGCGCTTGAGGTGCTGCTGGCCGCCGGCAAGGGTGAGGAGGCGCTGGCCTGGGCGAAGTCGGCGGGGGCAGGCGCCGAAGACGTCGGCGTGGCACTGCGGCGCGAAAAGCTGGCTCTGGCGGTAGCGCTCGCGATCGGCGATCTGGCCGGCGCCTTTCCGCTGACCCGCGTGATCGGGGAACTATCCGACTTTGCCGATCGCTCACTCGATGCGGCGATAACCGCCGCTATCCGGGCGCGGGCGCCCGATGCCGAACCGGCCGGATTCATCGCCCTGGCGCTGGGCAAACACGGCGCGCGCGAACTGAACTATTCGTCGGATATTGATCCGATCCTGCTCTATGATCCCGAACGCCTGCCCCGCCGCGAACGCGACGAGCCGGGCGAGGCGGCGCAGCGGGTGGCGCGCACCCTGATGCAGCTGATGAGCCACGTGACCCACGAAGGCTATGTCTTCCGGGTTGATCTGCGGCTCCGTCCGGCGAGCGAGGTCAGCCCGCTGGCGATTCCCTATGACGCGGCGCTGACCCATTATGAAAGCTCGGCGCTGGCCTGGGAACGTGCCGCTTTCATCCGGGCACGGGCCTGTGCGGGGGACATTGCGGCGGGGGAGAGCTTTCTTGCCGCGATCCGCCCGTTCGTCTGGCGCCGCAGCCTCGATTTCGGGGCGATTGCAGAGATCGGGCGGCTGACCCAGCGGATTCGCGCCAATCACACCGGGCCGATCCGACCAGGGCCGGGGTTCAACCTCAAGCAGGGCAGGGGCGGTATCCGCGAGGTCGAATTTTTCGCCCAGACCCACCAGCTGATCCACGGCGGACGCGATCCTTCTTTGCGGCTGCGTGGCACCCGGGCGAGCCTCGATGCGCTGGCCGCTGCCGGGCTGATCGACGATGAGGACGCGCAGGTTCTGGGCGGCAGCTATGACCGGCTCCGCACGCTCGAACACCGCTTGCAGATGGTCGCCGATCAGCAGACCCATTCGCTTCCGCTCGATCCGGCGGCGCTGGACAATGTCGCCCGGCTGGAAGGGCTGGACGGCGGCGCGGCCCTGGTTGCCGAGCTGGCGGCGATCACCGAGACGGTTGGCAGCCGCTATGACCGGCTGATCGCGCGCTATGCCGAGGACGGAGCAGCCGCCCCGCGCGCTGCGGGGGGAGAAGCGTTGGCGGAAAAGCTGGCCGAGCTGGGCTTTGCCGATCCCGGCGGACTGGCTGGCCGGATCGACGGCTGGCGGTCGGGCGGGCTGCGCGCCCTGCGCAGCGAGGCCGCGCGCGAGGCTTTCGATGCGATGATGGTGCCGCTGCTGACCGCTTTCGCCAAGGCACCGGAACCGGAACGTGCGCTGCTGCGCTGGGAAGATCTGCTGAAAGGCCTGCCATCGGCGGTCAATCTGTTCCGCCTGCTGGAAGCGCGCCCCGCGCTGGGCGAACTGCTGGCCCGGATTCTCAGCCTTGCCCCGCCGCTGGCCGATGCCCTGGCGCGGCGCCCCAGTCTGCTCGATCCGCTGATCGATGCCTCGGCCTTCGATCTGCCGGGCAGCGTCGATGATCTGGTCGTTCAGCTTTCGCGGGGCGAAAGCGATGACGATTATGAGCGGCTGCTCGATGGGGTGCGCCGCCGGGTCGGGGAACTGCGCTTCAAGCTGGGGGTTCAGCTGATCGAGGGCAGCCGCGATCCAATGGCGATCGGTCAGGCGCTCAGCCGCGTGGCGGAGGCCGCGCTGATCGTCCTGGCCCGTGCGGCGACTGCCGAGTTCGAACGGGTTCACGGCAAGGTGCCGGGCGGTGAATTGCTGGTCATGGGTTATGGCCGGCTTGGCGGCGGGGCGCTGACCCATGCCTCCGATCTCGATCTGGTGTTCCTGTTCACCGGCGCGCATTCGGGCGAGAGCGACGGGGCGCGGCCGCTTGGCGCGACGCTCTATTTCAACCGCCTGGCCCAGCGGGTGATCGCCGCGCTTTCGGTGCCGACGGCGGAAGGCGCGCTTTATGAGGTCGATACCCGGCTTCGGCCTTCCGGCGCGCAGGGGCCGATCGCGGTCAGCCTGGATGCCTTTGACCGCTATCAGCGAGAAAGCGCCTGGACCTGGGAGCATATGGCGCTGGCCCGGGCGCGGGTTTTGTATGGTCCGGCTGCCGGGCGTGAGCAGCTGGACGGTATTGTCCATGCCGTGCTGGAACTGCCGCGCGATCCGGTGAAGCTGAAAGCCGATGTGCTGGAAATGCGCGGCACCATGGCCCAGCACAAACCGGCCAAGAGCCCGCTTGACGTAAAGCTGGCGCGGGGCGGGTTGGTCGATATCGAATTCATCGTCCACTTCCTGCAATTGCGCGATCATCTGGGGCTGAACCCGTCGATCGCCGGGGCGCTCGGCGCTCTGACCGAGGCCGGCCTGCTAGATCCGTCGCTGGCCGATGCCCATGCCGCGCTTGGGCGCTTCCTCATCGCCGCCCGATTGCTGGCGCCCGATGCACAGGAACCCCCGGTGGCGGCGCGGACGGTGCTGGCGCTTGCCTGTGGCTGCGATGACTGGGATGATCTGCTGAATCGCTTGCAGGATGCCCGGCAAGCTGTGGCTTCGGCCTGGCAACGCCTGTTCGGCGAAGAGTTGGAGATTTGATACGATGAGCACGATAGCCGCGGGCGATAGCCTGCCCGACATCGCCCTGACCGCTCCGGATGGAGCCGAACTGCGCCTTTCGGCCTACAAAGGACAAAAGCTGGTGCTGTTCTTCTATCCCAAGGATGATACCCCCGGCTGCACTACGGAAAACCTCGATTTTTCGGCCATGGCCGGGGATTTCGCACAGGCCGGAACGGCGCTGCTCGGGATCAGCAAGGACCCGCCCGCCCGGCATCAGAAATTCATCGCCAAGCACGGCCTGACCGCACCGCTCGCCAGCGATGCCGAGGAAGGCGGTCTGTCCGATGCGCTGGGGTTCTGGGGTGAGAAGAAGAATTACGGGCGGACCTATATGGGCATGATCCGATCGACCGTGCTGGTCGATGCCGATGGCAAGGTCGCCCGGGTCTGGAGTCCGGTCAAGGTCAAGGGCCACGCTGCCGAAGTGCTGGAGGCGGCGAAAGCGCTGTGACCTCGATTGCCGCGGCGATCAGTGCCGCCCTGCTTGAAACCGATCCGCGCGCCAAGGTGATGCGAACCCGCGCGCTGGTCCGCGCCTGGCGCAAGGGCGATCTGGCCTTTGTCTTCGACGTGGCGATGCCCGACGCGCCGGGACGGCCAGAGCGGCCCGAGCTGCTGGCACCGGGGCGGATGCCAAAACGCAGGCGCGGCGGATCGGATCGCGGGCGCGCGGCGCTGTGGCACGCGCTGGCTCACATCGAATTCGTCGCGATCGATCTGGCGCTCGACATGGCCGGGCGGTTCGGGGCGGAAATGGGTGAGGGCTTCGTCAGCGATTTCCTCTCGGTCGCGGCGGACGAGGCGATGCACTTCGCGCTGATCGAGCGGCACCTGCAAGCGATGGGCAGCCACTACGGCGCACTCCCGGCCCATGGCGGGCTGTGGGAGGCGGCGCGCGATACCGCCCACGATGTCGCGGCCCGACTGGCGGTAGTGCCGATGGTGCTTGAGGCGCGCGGGCTGGATGTCACCCCGGCCACGCTTGATCGGGTCCGCGCCGCCGGAGATTCGCGCGGCGCAAAAATCCTGAGTCGCATTCTTGACGATGAAATCGTCCACGTTCGATTCGGTTCAACGCATTTCACCGCAGTCGCTTCGGCGCGCGGCGAATCCCCCGAATCTCTCTGGAAAATCCTTGTTTCGAGCCACTTTCGAGGCGCCGTTAAGCCGCCGTTCAACGACTCGGCGCGTCTCAAAGCCGGTTTACCGCGCTCTTTCTATGCCGGGCTTGAATAGGTAACCATTGCCCCGCTAGGCCCGCAATCGAGATGGCGGGGGGCTAACCGACTTCTCAACTAACGATGGATCGCCGGACTTTCCGGATCGGCGGCCAAGGGTTGCAAACCCCGGCAAACGGGGATGAAAACAAGGTAGTTTGAGTGGTCGCTTTCTCGCTTATTGCCAAGGTCCGCGCTGTTGCAGGCATCTTCGCTGCCGCCGGTCTGGCCTTCGCCAATCCCGCTTTCGCGAACAGCTCGGCCAATGCCGATGTCACTGCTCCGCTGCGTGCCTCGCAGGCCGCCAAGACCCCGCAGGGTGGTGATGAAGAGTTCCGCCGCCTGTTCAACGGGTGGAAGCAGATGGACAACGGCCAGCTGGCGGCTGCCCCCGCCTCGACCAGCTCGGCTCCTTCGGTTCGCACCACCGGCGTTCCGGTGATGGCCCCGACCAAGGTTTCGATCCCGTCGCGCAACCCGCTGGACGGCGCCACGCTGACCTCGGGCTATGGTATGCGCACCCACCCGGTTCTGGGCGGCCGCCGCGGTCACAAGGGCGTCGATCTGGCCATGCCGACCGGCACTCCGGTCTATGCCACCGCCGATGGCGTGATCAGCCGGGCCGACTGGTTCTCCAGCTATGGCCTGTACATCTCGATCGAGCATGGCGGCAACATCCAGACCCGCTTCGGCCACCTTTCGCGCCTCAATGTCGCGGCCGGTCAACAGGTCAAGAAGGGCGATCTGATCGGTTACGTCGGTTCGACCGGCCGTTCGACCGGCCCGCACCTGCACTATGAAGTGCGGATCGCCGGCACTGCGGTGAACCCGGTTCCCTACATGAACGGCGCCGGCAAGCCCGCTTCGGCCGCAACCGCTCCGGCGATGGGCGGCGGCGACGACGAAATCGACTAAGGAATTCACGTCCGGAACCGGGCTGAAGACCTGGACCGGGATCAGCTTCGGAGAGGATGCTGGGAAGAGGGCGGCTTTGGCCGCCTTTTTCTTTGTCGGCAGAAGGCGTGGTGGCATCGCCTGACACCAGAAGGCGACTCTTTGCTTGCGTGATTTAATCGATCGGTTAAACTCTTCTCTAAGCGGCAGCGACCGCAAGAGGAGAGTGATACCGCGATGCATCCGTCGATCCACGCCCGTTCCACGCCCGATAAGCCCGCGATCATCATGGCCGGAAGCGGCGAGGCGATCAGCTATGCCGAGCTTGATGCCCGCTCGAACCAGGTCGCCCAGCTGCTCAGGGCGCGGGGGATCGCGATTGGCGATACCGTGGCGCTGTGTCTGGAAAACCACCCGTGGTTCTTTTGCCTGGCCTGGGGCTTTCAGCGCGCCGGGGTGCACTATGTCGGCATTTCGAGCCGCCTGACCGCGCCCGAAATTGCCTATATTCTTGAAGACAGCGGCGCCAAGCTGCTGTTCGGATCGGCCTATCTGGCCGGGACGCTTGATGAGGTGGCGGCGCTATCCCCAGGCGTCGCGCAGTTGCGATTCGATACCGCCGGCCCGCTTTCGGCCGAGCAGGCCCTGGCCGCAATGCCTGCCGCCCCGATCGCCGACCAGCGCGCCGGGGTCGATATGCTCTATTCCTCCGGCACCACCGGGCGGCCCAAGGGCGTGAAGATTCCGCTGCCCGAAGATCCGGCGATCGATGCCGCCAACGTCCTCGTCCAGCTGGCGAAGATGGCTTACGGGATCACCGATCAGGCGGTCTATCTTTCCCCCGCGCCGCTCTATCACGCCGCCCCGCTGCGCTGGTCGATGACCGTGCACAAGATCGGCGGGACTGTGGTGGTGATGGAAAAGTTCGATCCCGAAGCCGCCCTGGCCACGATTGAGAAGTATGCTGTCACCGACAGCCAGTTCGTGCCGACCCATTTCGTGCGGATGCTCAAGCTGCCCGAGGAAGTCCGGGCGCGGCACGATGTTTCGACCCTGAAATGCGCGATCCACGCCGCCGCGCCGATCCCGGTGCTGGTCAAGCAGGCGATGATCGATTGGTGGGGGCCGGTGCTGTACGAATACTACGCCGGGACCGAAGGCAACGGATCAACCTTCATCACCAGCCACGAATGGCTTGAGCGCCCCGGATCGGTCGGCAAGGCACTGTCAGGCATCCTGCACATCTGTGATGAAAACGGCGATGAAGTGCCGCGCGGGACCGAGGGCCAGGTGTTCTTCGAACCGACCGAGGGCATGGCCCGCTTCGAATACCACAACGATCCGCAAAAGACCGCGGATGCGATGAACAGGCACGGCTGGTCGAGCCTGGGCGATGTCGGCTACATGGATGAGGACGGCTATCTCTATCTGACCGACCGCAAGAGCTTCATGATCATTTCCGGCGGGGTCAACATCTACCCGCAAGAGATCGAGAACCTGCTGGTCACCCACCCCAAGGTGGCCGATGCCGCCGTGATCGGCGCGCCGGACCCGGATATGGGTGAGCGGGTTGTTGCGGTGGTCCAGCCGATGGATATGGCCGATGCCGGGCCGGAACTGGCAGCCGAACTGACCGAATATCTTTCAGGCCAGCTTAGCCGGGTGAAGATGCCGCAACAGATCGATTTCCGCGAGGCACTGCCGCGTGAACTGACCGGCAAGCTCTATAAAAGGCTGCTGCGTGATGAATATCGGCAGGCTTATGATGCCGCAAATTCTTGCCCAGGGCGCGATTGACAAGTTGCTGCGTAACCTATCAAACTTGTCTGCGAATCCCTGTTCGGAGAGTTGGTGGCGTCATGATCTGGAAATTGCGCTCAAGGATTGCTCTTAATGCGGCAATGGCAGTAATTCTTGGGGTAGGCGCTTTTAGCGCTCTCGATGCCAAGACCAGAAAGCCTGCCGGACCTCGTGAACCGACCCAGGCTGAGATGCGCGCTGCGGTCCTGTCGCTTACGCAATGGCGCATGAACTCGGCCGGCATGAATGTGCACATCGAATATTTTGAAAAGATCGGCTGCGAGAAGGCGCAGGGCGCAATCGGCTATAATTGCGATTATCTGGTCCGGTTCGGGGGCGATGGTTTTGACCTTGGCAACGCATTCCTGCCCAAGGGAGCCGCGCAGCAAGCCAGCGCCCGTTTCGTCCTGCGCGATGGCAAGTGGATCGTCCTGCAAACGCGCTGAGCGATCTCGGCACTTGGGACGATCAGGCTGGTCCGGCTAGCCGCGTCGCGTTGCGAACGGACTTGATCCACCCGGAAGAATTTCAGCGCAAGCGGTGGACTCATCCTCGGCGGGGTGAAAGCCCCGCCATCGGCTCCAAGGCGGCTTAGGCCGCCAGCCGCTCGGGCAAGTCCGGCGCAACCCGCGCCGCGGTAGGCGGCGGGAGGGCGTCCGTCGCATCGGCCGCGGTCGCGGGCGCAGGGTCGGCCAGGGCGGTGCCCCAGCCGGCGGGGATTCCGGGGATCGTGGCAAGCCAGCCGATCCAGTCGAATTGGGTGGGTGCTTTGTCCATGCCGCGATTCGTACCCGCGCGATATTGCGGCGGTGTGACAGGCGCTATCGCTGGGCCTGCCGTGCCAGGATGTCGATCTGGACCCGGCTGATCTCGCCCATGTGCGCTGCCAGCACCGTGCCGTCCGGGCCGATCAGCAGCGTCGTCGGCAAGGCCCCGCTCCCGCTCAGCGCGCCAAGGCTGCCATCGGGATCAAGGACAAAGGCTTGCGTCGGCAGACCCTGTTCGGCGGCGTATCTGCCTACAGTATCGCGCGCCTCGCCCTGATTGACGAGGATCAGCGGCACCTGGCCTTGTTCGGCGGCGGTGCGGGCCAGCATCGGCGTCTCGCGGCGGCAGGGCGGACACCATGTCGCCCAGAGGTTGAGGATCAGCGGCTTGCCCCGGTAATCCACCAGAGCGATCTTTCGCCCATCGAGCGTTTCGAAAGCCAGTTCTGGCGGTAGCCGCAGGGCCGTCTCATTATTGCGGCTGGCCAGAAACCCGGCCCAGACCGCACCCAGCAGGCCCAGCAGCAGCGCCGCTTCGATCAGCGCGCGGCGGTGTACCCGCAGGCGCCAGACCAGCAAGAACAGTACCGCCAGCACGCCGCCCGGCCAGTACCACCCGCCCAGCCATGCCCGCAGCGCCTCCCACGGTTCCAGCGCGAAACTCTGCCAGTGGATCGCAACATAGCCGATCCGCGCCCCGGCAAGGCCCGCCAGCATCGCCCACCAGCCAAGGCTTGGGGCGGCCAAGCGGCGGCGGCGCAGAACCGCGTCGATACCCCACAGGAACGCGAGGCCGAGCGCCAGCGCGACCACCCGGTCCAGCGCCAGCACCAGCGGCCCGATCGCGATCACATCGCCGGGGTTCATTCCGCGGCCCGCCACTCGCCCGGCGCCAATCCGTCCAGCGTCCAGTCGCCCACCGCCCAGCGAACCAGCCGCAGCGTGGGGTGTCCGACGGCGGCGGTCATCCGCCGGACCTGGCGGTTTCGCCCCTCGCTGATGGTCAGGCGAATCCAGCAATCGGGCACGGTCTTGCGAAACCGCACTGGCGGATCGCGCGGCCACAGCGCCGGTGGATCGATCCGTTCCGCCTTGGCCGGGCGGGTCATCCCGTCGTTCAGCCGCACACCCCGGCGCAGCTGATCCAATGCATCCTCGCCGACATCTCCCTCCACCTGCACCAGATAGGTCTTGGGCAGTTTGAAGCGGGGGTCGGCGATCCGGGCCTGAAGGTGCCCGTCATCGGTCAGCAGCAACAGCCCCTCGCTATCGCGGTCAAGCCGCCCGGCGGGATAGACGCCGGGGTGGTCAATGTAATCCGATAGGGTCGCCCGCGCCGATCCGGCGGTTCCGGTGTCGGTGAACTGCGAAAGCACGTTCATCGGCTTGTTGAACAGGATCAGCGTCATCGATTGCGGCCTTAGGGCGCAAATGGTACGATGTCCAAGCCGCCGGGCAGGGCAGTCCGCCTGCCCTAAGCGAGGGTCCGGTTCGTAGTTCGATCCTCCGGCGGCACCTTTTGCCTCAGCTATCGCCAAGCAGCCGCTTCGCGATCGCCCGGACCTCTTCCGCCATGTCTTCACGTTCCAGCGCGATCGCCAGGGTCGCTTCGACAAAGCCGGTCTTGCTGCCGCAGTCATAGCGTTTGCCCTGGAAAGTCACCGCGTGGAACGGCTGGGTGCCGATCATCTTGGCCATGGCGTCGGTCAGCTGGATTTCCCCGCCCGCACCTTTTTCCTGCGCTTCCAGCACGCGCATCACTTCGGGCTGGAGGATATAGCGGCCAGAAAGGATCAGGTTGCTCGGCGCGTCCTCACGGCGGGGCTTCTCGACCAGCCCGGTCACCTCGGTCAGCGCGCCAGAGCGCTTGCCGGGTGCGATCACCCCATAGGAGGAAACTTCCTCTTCCGGCACTTCCAGCACCGAGATAAGATTGCCGCCAACTTCATTGTAGGCCTCGACCATCTGCTTCATGCAGCCGCCGGCACCGTCATTGCGGGCAATCATCAACTCGTCCGGCAGGAAGATCGCAAAGGGTTCGTCCCCCACGATCGCCCGGGCGCACCAGATCGCGTGCCCCAGCCCCAGCGGAACCTGCTGGCGCACGGCCACCAGATTGCCGGGCTGAATCCGGGTCGGCTCCAGAATCTCGAGCGACTTGT
>Ga0116180_1003272_pt1 | contig 12315 bp, 12 predicted proteins | sample AD_UKC073_MetaG_FD_89804 | JGI IMG/M metagenome (GOLD analysis project Ga0116180, IMG submission 89804) | Active sludge microbial communities of municipal wastewater-treating anaerobic digesters from USA - AD_UKC073_MetaG | ecosystem: Engineered > Bioreactor > Anaerobic > Digestate | place: USA... | reverse complement strand
TCGCGCAGCGCGCCGTCGAACGGCGTCGCGGGAGTCCACGAGAGTTCGTTGACAGTGCCCTCGTCTTCGTCGACCTCGGCGCGGATCGCGTCGACAAGGCCGCGCACGGCGTCACCGTCTGCCCCGCGCGCGTCGAGCCAGCAGGTGACATGGTCGGCGATGGCGTTGACAGCGTTGGGGCGGGCGAGCACCTTGCCGATCGTGGCCAGGCACCCGGCCTCGCGGGCGTGCATCCGCGCCGACGCGACGACCGCCGCGAACTGCAACATCGCGTCGAGCCGGTCCTCCAGCCGGGTCGTGCCGGCATGGTTGGCCTCGCCGAAGAGGTCGATCTCCCACCGCCCGTGCGGCCAGATCTCAGTGCCGATCGCGACCGCGCGGGCGGGGTCGATGAGGTCGGGTTCGCCGTCGGGATCCAGCGCCAGGGCTAGGCCCTGCTCGACATGCAACTCCACGTATGCCGTGACCCGCCGCAGGGCCTCGGGGTCAGCGCCCATGGTGTTGGGTTCCAGCCCGGCGGCTCGCCACGCCTCGGCCATCGTCACGCCGTCGGCGTCCCGCAGCGCGGCCGCTCGACGCGGGTCGAGGGCGCCGGTGAGCAGGCGAGAACCGGCGCAGGCGATGCCGAACCGCGCGCCCTCCTCGTCGGCGAAGTTGGCCACCCCGATCGGCACGCGCGGGCGAAAACCCTTGTGCTGCAAGGCATCCAGCGCCGCAAACGCGCTGACCACACCCAGCGGGCCGTCGAAGGCGCCGCCGTCGGCGACCGAGTCGAGATGTGACCCGATGACCACGCCCGGAGTCTCGTCAGGGTTGCCCCACCAGCCCCATTGGTTGCCCGCACGGTCGACGACGACGTCCAATCCGCGAGCCTCGCACTCGCCGGCGAACCATTCCCTCAGCGTGTGGTCCTCACCCGTCCAGGCGAACCGGCGATAGCCCCGGGTCGCCGGGTCACGACCCACCAGGCGCAGCGACTCCCACATCCGGTCGAAAGACGACATCGTCATAGCTCCAGCCTCCCATCACGGTGTCCCACGTGGACGAGCGACGCCTCGCCGACTCCTCCACCGGCTCCCCGACCAGCTCCCCACGGACTTTGCCCAGTTGACTTTCCCCAGTTGACTTTCCCCAGTTTTGGTGTGGCGAAGTTTGCGTCTGAGCGCAAACTCCGCCACACCAAAACTGACGTCGACGGTGAGCAGACGGCATACCGGTCAGTGCTTCCCGTTCGGAGCCTGGTCGGCACCCTCGTGCATCGGGATCCGGACCCCGCGCTCGGCGGCGACCACGTCGGCCTCGGGGTAGCCGGCGTCGACGTGCCGGATGACGCCCATGCCGGGGTCGTTGGTGAGCACGCGCGCGAGCTTTTCGGCGGCGAGTGGCGTGCCGTCCGCCACCGAGACCTGGCCGGCGTGGATCGACCGCCCGATACCGACGCCACCACCGTGGTGGATCGACACCCAGGTGGCGCCGGACGACGCGGCCGTCAGCGCGTTGAGCAGCGGCCAGTCGGCGATCGCGTCGGAACCGTCGGCCATCGCCTCCGTCTCGCGATAGGGCGAGGCGACCGAGCCGCAGTCGAGGTGGTCGCGGCCGATGACGATCGGGGCGCTCACGGCCCCCGACGCGACGAGGTCGTTGAAAGCCAACCCCGCCTTGTCGCGCTCGCCGTAACCCAGCCAACAGATCCGAGCCGGCAGGCCCTGGAACGCGATTCGCTCCTGCGCCCCCCGCATCCAGCGGTGCAGCCGGTCGTTGTCGGGGAAGAGGTCGAGCACCGCGCGGTCGGTCGCGGCGATGTCCTTCGGGTCACCCGAGAGCGCCGCCCACCGGAACGGCCCCTTGCCTTCGCAGAACAACGGCCGGATGTATGCCGGCACGAACCCCGGGAAGTCGAACGCCCGCCCGTAACCCCCAAGCCGCGCCTCGTCACGGATCGAGTTGCCGTAGTCGAAGACCTCGGCCCCGCCGTCCATGAAGCCCACCATCGCCTCGACGTGGTGCGCCATCGACTCGCGGGCCCGGTCGGTGAAGTCCTCGGGCTTGCGCTCGGCGTAGTCATGCCAGTCCTCGACCGAAATCCCTTCCGGCAGATAGGACAACGGGTCGTGTGCCGAGGTCTGGTCGGTGACGATGTCGATGTCGACTCCGCGGCGAAGCAGCTCAGGGAAGACCTCGGCGGCATTGCCGACGACCCCGACCGACCAGGCTCGTCGGTCGCGTTTGGCCGCGAGCGCGATCGCGATGGCGTCATCCAGGGAGTCGGCAACCTCATCGAGGTAGCGGTGTTCGACCCGACGGTCGAGCCGATGCCGGTCGACGTCGACGATGAGGCACGCGCCCCCGTTGAGGGTGACCGCGAGCGGCTGCGCGCCGCCCATCCCACCGCAGCCGCCGGTGAGGGTGAGCGTCCCGGCGAGCGTGCCGGCATACCTCTTGTCGGCGATGGCGGCGAAGGTCTCGTAGGTGCCCTGGACGATCCCCTGGGTGCCGATGTAGATCCACGACCCGGCGGTCATCTGGCCGTACATCGTGAGCCCGAGGTGCTCCAGCCGCCGGAACTCCGGCCAGGTCGCCCAGTCGCCGACGAGGTTGGAGTTGGCCAGCAGCACGCGCGGCGCCCACTCGTGAGTGCGCATGACCCCGACCGGTTTGCCCGATTGCACGAGCATCGTCTCGTCCTCGCGCAGCGTCGTGAGGGTGCGGACCATGGCGTCGTACGCCGCCCACGACCGGGCCGCGCGCCCGGTGCCGCCGTAGACGACGAGGTCGTCGGGGCGCTCGGCGACCTCGGGGTCGAGGTTGTTCATGAGCATTCGCAGCGGCGCTTCGGTCTGCCAGGACCGGGCGGTGAGTTGGGTGCCGCGCGCTGCGCGGACCGGACGGGCGCCATCCATGTCAGGCTCCTCGGGTAGATTGGTGTAAGAGGAAGGTGTAAAGGTGTAAGGGTGCTTCAGAAGGGGTTCGGATGGCGCTGAACATCAAGAACGAGCGGGTATGCCGGCTGGCCAAGCAAGCAGCGGCGGTGTCCGGGCTGAGCCAGACCAGCGTGTTGGAGAAGGCGCTGGAGGCATATCTGGCCGAGCACGAACGCGAAACGCAGGTGGCAGAGCGGCGGCGCAAAGCGGAAGCGCTGCTCGCCGAGATCCGGGCGCGGGTGACCGACGAGGATCGCGAGTGGACTCGGCGGTTCATGGAAGACCTGTATGACGAGAACGGCTTGCCCAAGTGATCCTCGACTCGTCGGCCGTGGTGGCGATCATCCGCGACGAACCCGGCGCGGAGGCTTTGCTGCGTGCCGTCACTGACGCTGAGTCGGTATCCATCTCGGCGGCGACCTTCGTCGAGACCTGCCTGGTCATCGACGGTCGGGGTGATCCGGTTCAGTCCCGCCTGCTCGATCGGCTCCTGCAGGATCAAGCCGTGCGGACCGTCGACTTCACTGCGCAACAGGCCCGGATCGCGCGGGAGGCGTTCCGTGATTACGGCAAGGGCTCGGGTCACCCAGCGCGGTTGAACCTCGGCGACTGCTATGCCTATGCCCTGGCCAAAGCCACCGGCGAGCCGCTGCTCTTCAAGGGCGACGACTTCGGCCACACCGACGTCCGATCGGCCCTCTGACCCATGACCGTGAAGGGTTGCCTCAAGCCACTCGCCTATACCCTCGGCGGGCTCGTCGTGCTGGCGCTGGGCTTCTACCTCATGATCGTCGTGAGCTTCACCAACTCCGAGCGGGCGCAATACGGCAACAACTTCCGCGACCCGATCGAGACGGCCACGTGCCGCGACTATCGCGAGGTGTTCTCCGTGCGCGAGCGGGAGGATGCCCCCGGAGAGCTCGCCTGGTGGGCAGTCACCGGTGCCGCCGCGCCGACCTATGACGTCACAGTCCACCCCACCATCGCTCCCGAGCTGCGCCTGCAGCTCGAGTCCGCCGAAACGGTCATCAAGAAGGCCTTGGCCGGACAGTGTCCAACCTCCGATCGGCGGCTGCTCGACATCGCCCGCGAGGCGTATGCCGTGGCGCCCGTCCCGAAGTCCGGCGTCACACCCAGCACCCCACCGCGTCCATAGCGCCGTCCCGGGCCCGGCTGGTTCGGCCGGCGACAGCCGCGGAGCCCGGACCCCCGGGTCGACCGGTCGGACCGGTGCCAGGACCGATGGGACGGGTGGGAAGGTCGTCATGGTCAGGCCAACGGCCCGGTGACGGCTTCGACGGCAGCCAGCACGGCACCGGAGGAGGTGAGGTCCACGGCATACCCGATCTCCCGTGCGAGGAAGCGGTCCGGACCCGGGCCCGGCCACCCGGCCTCGCGCAGGGCCGCGACCACCGCACCCGTCGCAGGCGCGGGCTGCAGCGGCGCGCGCAACTCGATCCCGCGGGCTGCCGTCAACAACTCGATGGCGAGCACCCGAGTCAGGCCGTCGACCGAGCGGCGCAGCTTGCGCGCGGCCGACCACCCCATCGAGACGTGGTCCTCCTGCATCGCCGACGACGGGATCGAGTCGACGCTCGCAGGAGCGGCCAGCCGCTTGAGCTCGGAGACGATCGCCGCCTGGGTGTATTGCGCGATCATGTGACCGCTGTCGACGCCAGGGTCGTCGGCGAGGAAGGGTGGCAGGCCGTTGTTGCGGGCCTTGTCCAGGAAACGATCGGTGCGCCGCTCGCTCATGCTCGCGACGTCGGCGGCGACGATGGCGAGGAAGTCGAGCACATAGGCGACCGGCGCCCCGTGGAAGTTGCCGTTCGACTCGACTCGCCCGTCGAGGGTGACAACGGGATTGTCGACGGCAGAGGCGAGCTCCCAGCCGGCCACCTGGGCCGCGTGGGCGACGGTGTCGCGGGCCGCGCCGGTGACCTGAGGCGCACATCGCAACGAGTAGGCATCCTGCACCCGCGGGCAATCATCGGTGTCATGCGAGAGCCGAATCGGGCTGTCGGCCATGACCTTTCGGATGTTGGCTGCCGAAATTGCCTGTCCCGGTTGGGGTCTGAGCGCCTGCAGGTCGGCAGCAAAGACATGGTCGGTGCCGAGCAGCCCTTCGACGCTCATGGCGGTCGCGATGTCGGCGGTGCGCAACAGTTTTCGCAGGTCAGCGATGGCCAGACACAGCATGCCGAGCATCCCGTCGGTGCCGTTGATGAGGGCCAGCCCCTCCTTCTCGGCAAGGACGACGACGGGTATGCCGTGCTCGGCCAGCGCCGTGGCGGCGTCCGTGCGGGAGCCATCGGCACGGCATACCGGGCCTTCTCCCATGGCCGCGAGCGCGCAATGAGCGAGCGGCGCGAGATCGCCCGAGCAGCCGAGCGAGCCGTATTCGTGGACGATCGGCGTGATGCCCGCGTTGAGCATCGCGGCATAGGTGCGGGCCACCTCGGGACGCACGCCGGTGCGGCCGGTCGCCAACGTGGCCAGCCGCAGCAGCATGAGGGCGCGGACGACCTCCCGTTCGACCTCGGGACCGCTGCCGGCGGCGTGCGAGCGCACCAACGAACGCTGCAGTTGGGCCCGCATCTCGACGGGGATGTGCCGGGTGGCCAGCGCCCCGAACCCGGTCGACACCCCGTAGTGCGGCTCGGTGTCGTCGGCGAGCGCCTCGATGATCGCGCGGCTTGCCGCGATCCGATCCCAGGCGGCGTCGGCGATGTGGACCGGCGCGCCGGACCGCGCCACCGCGACGACGTCCTCGATGGTGAGCGGGCCGACACCGAGGGTGACGGCGGGCGAGGCGGTGGGGTGACCCGTCGGTTCCGGGGAGTCAGACATGGCCCTATTGGACCTGCTCACGGCGCGTGAGGCGAGGCTCTCCTGCCACCGGGTGTCTCATATCTGGGACACCAAGCCGGCTGGAGCCGTTAGTCTCGGCCCCAAGTGATCCGCGAGAACGCCGCCATCCTGGCCGTGAGCGCGGCCCGACTCGGGAGATGAGACCGAATGCCGATGTCGCAGACCCGTCGTCGCACTGCCTTGAGCACGCTGGGCTTCTTGATCAACATCACGCTGTGCCTCATCGCCTTCGTCAAAGGGATCCACTTCGAGGGGACGAGCTCAGCGATCCGGGACGCCGAGCACGGGCAACAGATCGCGGTGCCGGCGCTGCCTGGGGTGGTGGCCGCGCTGATCGGCCGACGCCGCAGCCGGGTGGGGATGATCGCCGCGATCGCGTCGGTCGTCCTTGCCGGCGTCGCTGTCCTCATGTGGGTGCTGGGCATGGCCCGTGGACTGCCGGCCATCGCCTGAGTGGCGGTCGACCGCGATGTTGGTGGGGCTGAGGGGGTACCGGTGACGGAGGCAACGCCGACCGCGCCGACCGAGAGCCCCGCGGTGGGCCACGCCCTGGACATCCTCGGGCTGCTGGCCCGGCATACCGAGCCGTTGCCGGCCGCGCGCATCGCGAGCGCTCTGGGGCTGCCGCGTTCCAGCACCTATCGCATGCTCACGACCCTCACCGATCGCGGATTCGTCAGTCACCTGCGCGAGTCCGGGCGCTTCGCGCTCGGGGCGGCGGCATACGAGCTGGGCTGGGCCTATCAACGCCAGGCGCCGCTGCAGCGCACCGCAGGGCCCCTGCTCGCTCGGCTGGTCGACGTGACGACCCACAATGCGCATCTGGCGGTGATGCACGGCCGCGACGTCCTCTACGTCGTCGAGGAGCGAGCCGCCGGTCGCCCCCGCCTGGTCACCGACGTCGGCGTGCGGCTGCCGGCCGAACTCACCGCGAGCGGGCTCGCGATGCTCGCGCAGCTGTCGCCCGCCCAGCTGCGGGCGCTCTACCCCCGCGCCGAGCTGTTGGTCAGCCGCGAGGGACGCGGCCCCCGATCGCTCGCGGCGCTGCGTCGCCTGCTCGTGGAGACCAGAGCACGCGGGTATGCCGTGGAGGACGGCACGGTGACACCGGGCCTCGCGTCGGTGGCGGTCGCGGTGGTGGACCACTCGGGCCATCCGGTGGCGGGCGTGGCGGTGACCTTTCCCGAGAGCGAGCGAGCCCGCGAGGCGCAGCTGGCTGAGCGAGTACGCCGGGTCGCAGCTGCCCTGTCAGCCCGCCTGGCCCGCTGACGAGAGGGCGGCTCCTGCCAAGGGCGGCTCCTGCCCAGGGTGACTCTTGCCCAGGGTGACTCTTGCCCAGGGTGACTCTTGCCCAGGGTGACTCTTGCCAGTTTTGGTGTGGCGGATAATGCGCCAGGACGCAACTTCCGCCACACCAAAACTGACGGAGACGGGCGTTGGATCACGAGGCCGAGCCTGCCGTCGCCCTGATCCGTCTAGGGTGGGCACCCATGGCCGCCATCTCCGACCTCGACGCTCTCCTCGCCGGTCTTGCTCCGCGGTTGCGACCAGGTCGCTATGTCTTCCTCACCCTGCCGGAAGACGAACCGGTCAAGGCCAAGTGGCGCCCGATCATGACCTTCCTCGAGGACGAGGGCCGCACTGTTGTCCTCGACGCCAAGGTCGCCAAAGCAGCCGACCTGCAGGGATCGTCGAAGCTGGCCTGGATCACCCTCGACGTGCACAGCGACCTGGAAGCCGTGGGACTCACCGCTGCCGTCAGCGGCGCCTTGGCCGAGGCCGGCATCAGCTGCAATGTCGTGGCGGCCGCCTATCACGACCACCTCTTCGTTCCCGCCGACGCGGCAGAGCGCGCGCTGGCCGTCCTGCAAGAGCTGGCCACCCGGCCGGTCCACGCGTCGCGTCATGCGGCCAGCGCGGGTGGGGCCTAGCACGGCACAGCTCGCGGTCAACCGGTCGACGTCTGACCGAACGGTCGCGGTCGTCGCGCTGCTCAGGCGTAGTACCGCCAGTAGAGGTATGGAGCGGCGGCGACGATCGTGACGACAGTGACCACCAAGCCGTACTTGGTGAACTCCCAGAACGAGATGGGGTGTCCGTTGCGCTTGGCGATCCCCGTCACGACGACGTTGGCGCTAGCGCCGACGGCCGTCGCGTTGCCACCGAGATCGGCCCCCAAAGCCAGCGCCCACCAGACGCCCTGCTTCGGTGGCGGCAGCCCTTCGGCGGGTCCGACCAGATCAAGGACCAACGGCGACATGGTGGCGACATAGGGAATGTTGTCGACGATGCCGGAAAGCGCTGCGGATCCGAAGAGCATGACCATCGCCGCCGCGAGGTATTGGTCGCCCACTGCTCCCGTCAGCGCGACGGCGAGTTGTCCGATGACGCCCTGCTCCACAAGGGCCCCGACCATGATGAACAGGCCAGCGAAGAAGACCAGCGTCTCCCACTCGACCTCGCGCAAGAAGTCTGACTGGTCGGCCTTGGACACGAGGATCGAGGCCCCCGCACCCAGCATCGCGATCAGCGAGGGCTCGATGTGATGGACGGTGTGGGTCGCGAAGCCAATCAGCACCAACAGCAGCACACCACCCAGTCGCCCGAGGAGGGCTCGATCAGTGATGGCGTCGCGTCCCCGCAGCCCTTGCAGCGCTGCAGCCCGGGCCGGATCGATGTGCAACGACCGACCCCAGAGCAGCCAGCACAGGCCCACGAAGATGACGAGCAACACGACGACGAGGGGGGCCAGGTGCACGAGGAAATCGTTGAAAGAGAAGCCCGCTCGGCTCGCGATGATGATGTTGGGCGGATCACCAATGAGGGTCGCCGTCCCGCCGATATTGCTGGCCATCGCCTCGGCCAGCAGGAACGGGATAGGACTGATCCGCACCCGATCACAGACGAGGATGGTTACCGGGGCGATGAGCAGCACCGTGGTGACATTGTCCAGGAGGGCGGATGCCACCGCCGTGATGACGACCAACAAGGCCATCATCCGGAAGGGTCGGCCCTTCGAGGCTTTGGCTGCCCAGATGGCCACAAACTCGAAGATCCCGGTGGTGCGGAGCACTCCGACGATGATCATCATCCCCAGCAGCAGGAAGACAACATTCCAGTCGACCCCGGTCGATTCGGAAAAGAAGGCACTGTGTCCGCGGGTCGCTCCAATGATGACCATGGCGGCCGCACCCCCGAGTGCCGCTTTGACCCGGTGGACCTTCTCGGTGGCGATGAGGGCATAGGCAGCCACAAACACCACCAGAGCGAGCCACGCAGTGACCGTCACGGCGTACCTCCCCCGGAGTTGGGGCCCCCGCCAGATCGTTGCACTGGGTCCGCCGGGCTGACGGCCGCGGCATCCATTGAGTCCTGACCGGTGTGCCCCAGGTTGGGTAGGTCGACCAGGTCGACGTCGAGCCGGGTGCGCAGCCCTGGTGAATCCTCCCCCGCGAGTCTGGCAATGGCCGCAAGAGCTCGCGACAGGGTCACGACCCCGAGCATCGCCCCGTCGGCATCCCGGACCAGCACTTGGGGGCAGTGGTGCGCCACCATCGCCGTCGCGATCTCGAGAATGGTGTCGTCCGGGCCCACTGCGGGAAGCCGCTTGACCGACACCATCCCTTCGTCGATCAGCGCGCCGATCGTCGTCGAGGCCAGCCGTCCGCAGAACTCTTCAGCAGCATCCTCGGAGAAGACGTGGGCCAGTTGCGGATCGTCACGCACGTACGGCGGCACGACGAGAGCCAACAATTGGCTGCCCGGCAGCAGGGCGATCGGCAGGCTTTCGGGCCCCAGCACGGCCAGGGCAGACAGCCGGTATTCGGCGGCGATGTGGACGGCCTCCGCTCCCGTGGTGTCCCTGGTGGCGGTGGGAACGATTTCGGCCAGGTCGCGAGCGCGCATACGTCAGTCTGACAAAGATGCTGCCTCGGCAGCGACTGCTCGCCGCACGATGGGCATCACGGTCAGGCCCTGAACGGCAATGGTAAACAGCACGATGGCATAGGTAGCGGTCACCAGATGCGTGCGGTAGGGGCTGGCCGGCAGGCCCAAGGCCAGGCTGATGGCGATGCCTCCGCGCAGTCCACCCCAGGTGAGCAACCGGACCGTCCAGTCGCCGTAGCCATCCCGCGACCGCACCAGGTGCATCGGCGCCCAGACGCTGACGAACCGGATCGCGAGGGCTGCGACGATGAGGATGACGCTCGCGACGATTTGCGGGACGGTCGTCTCGGTGAGCAGCACATCCAACCCGATGAAGGCGAACAGCAGGATGTTGAGCACCTGGTCGAGGGTCTCCCAAAACCCCTCGACATGATGGCGCGTCTCTTCGTAGAACGCCCGCTCTTTGGTCGCGGAGACGATGAGACCGGCCACCACCATGGCCAGCGGACCGCTCATACCCATGGCTGTCGCGGCGAAGTAGCCACCGAGGACGAGGGCCAACGTGATGATCACCTCGACGACATGCCCGTCGATGCTGGCGCACATCCGGTAGCCGATCCACCCGAGCACCGCGCCGAAGGCCATCCCGCCGATCGCCTCCTGCACGAACACCACGACGGCACCGGTCAGGCTGGCCTCGCCGTGGCCACTGCTGATGCCTGCCGCGCCGGCGATGACGATGAACAGCACCACGCCGACCCCGTCATTGAACAGGCTTTCACCGGCGATGAGCGTCTCGATTTTCTTCGGGACCTTGGCCCGTTTGAGCAGGTCGAGGACGGCAACCGGATCGGTGGGGCTGATCAGCGCACCGAACAACAACGCCCCGGCCAGCGGCACGTCGAGTCCGACCAGGCGAAATACCCCCCACGCCACCAGGCCGATGAGGACCGTGCTGATGATGGTGCTCACCGACGCCAGCGTCAGGATGCTGGCTCGCTGGCTCCACAGTTGCCGAGCGTCCAGGCTCAGCGCGCCCGCGAACAGCAGCACACTGAGGATGCCGTTGAGCACGAATGTCGTGAAATCCAAGGTCTCCAGCAGCACTTGGGCTTGGGCTTTGAGCCCGAAAGTCAGGCCAAAGGTGTCCAGGACGATGAGCAGGATGGACGCAACCGCGCCCGCGAGGGTGACTCCCACTGTGGTCGGGATCTTGATGAATCGCTCGTTGATCCACCCCAGCACAGCGGCCAGGCACAACAGGATTGCGAATGCGGTGGCCACGTCGGGGAAGCCTAGTCCTGTCCTCGTCGGGCACCCCCGGACGAGCAAGCAATCTCACGGGGCCATCCGGGGCTTGAGGGTCAAGGCCAGGGTGCCGGGGCGGCATACAGTGTCGTGCCATGACGGACTACGACGCCGGGTATGCCGGTGCGCTGGCCTGGGATGGGCTGCCCGGAATCCCGGCCTCAGCCGGTGCGCTGGTGTGGGATGACTCCGGTCGGCTGCTGCTGCTGGCCCCGACCTACAAGACCGGCTGGACCATCCCCGGCGGGGTAATGGAGTCGACCGGAGAGACCCCGTGGGAGGCCTGCCGGCGCGAGGTCTACGAGGAGACGGGCCTGGAGGTGACCAGAGGGAGGTTGGCTGCGGTCGACACCCGACCGGCCAAGCCGCGCAAGGCGATGGGGCTGCGGTTCCTCTTCGACTGCGAGCCGTTCTCGGCCGAGGCTGTTGCCGGCGTGGTGGTCCAGGCCGAAGAGGTGCGCGAATACCGCTTCGTCGAACCCGAGGCGGCGTTGCTCTTGCTGCGTCCTGCGGTGCGGCGCCGGGTGGCGTCGGCGCTCGCGGCCCGCGCGGCGGGCACGGGCTGCGTCTATCTGCAGGACGGTATGCCGGTCGAAGGCGTCAGCGCGTGAGTCCTGGACCGAAGGTGGTGCACGCGCCGGGTGAACCTAGCCCCACGGCATACGACGTCGAGCGGGTGCGGTCGCACTTCCCGGCGCTGGCCGCGGGCGCGGCGCACTTCGACGCCCCGGGTGGCACGCAGACCCCCGATGTCGTGGCCGATGCGGTGCGCAACACCCTGCTGGCACCGATCGCCAACCGCGGGACCGTGACACCGGCCGAGCAGCGCGCCGAGGCTGTGGTCGCCGAGTGCCGGGCCGCTCTCGGGGATCTGCTCGGCGCCGACCCACGCGGAATTGTCTTCGGGCGCAGCGCAACTGCGCTCACCTATGACCTCTCGCGAGCGCTGGCTCGCACCTGGGCCCCCGGCGACGAGGTCGTCGTGACTCGCCTGGATCACGATGCCAATGTGCGGCCGTGGGTGCAGGCCGCGGCGGCAGTCGGGGCGGTCGTGAGGTGGGCCGACTTCGACCCCGCGACCGGTGAGTTATCGGTGGAGGCGGTGGCGTCGCTGCTGTCGCCGCGCACTCGGCTGGTCGCGGTCACGGCCGCGAGCAACCTCATCGGCACCCGTCCGCCGGTCGCGCAGATCGCCCGCGCTGCTCACGAAGCGGGCGCGCTGGTATGGGTCGACGGAGTGCATGCGACGGCGCATGCGTCGGTCGACGTGGCGCGGCTCGGGGCAGATTTCTGGGCCTGCTCGCCGTACAAGTTCCTCGGGCCGCAC
>Ga0116180_1003266_pt1 | contig 12331 bp, 13 predicted proteins | sample AD_UKC073_MetaG_FD_89804 | JGI IMG/M metagenome (GOLD analysis project Ga0116180, IMG submission 89804) | Active sludge microbial communities of municipal wastewater-treating anaerobic digesters from USA - AD_UKC073_MetaG | ecosystem: Engineered > Bioreactor > Anaerobic > Digestate | place: USA... | reverse complement strand
TCTCCATCCCGAGCTTCTCCCCTGCTTTGCGCAATCTCTGGCAGACCTCTGAAGATGGGCTGATGTTATAGGTCTCATATTCAATCTCAGACCCAAACTCCAAGATCGCACCTGCTGCACTACAGCTCTCCTGGAACGTCTCTTGGATTGATGCGACTGCCCGCTCCAGCTTCTCGCGACTCATACTGCGGGCCTCACCGCGGACCTCAACGAGATCGCAGACTATGTTGGTCGCCCTTCCGCCCGAGATCATACCCAAGTTGGCTGTAGTCTCGTCATCTATCCTGCCAAGCTTCATCTGCGATATGGCTCTCGCAGCAACCTGTACTGCATCGATGCCTTTTTCAGGCTCAACACCGGCGTGAGCCGCTCTTCCCTTGATCTTGACATCTAGCGTGATGTGTGAGGGCGACTGCACCACAACCCTATTGACCGGGCCGCCCGAGTCTATGACGTATCCAAGCTTTGCACGCAGCTTGCTCTTGTCAAGCGCCTTGGCTCCCAGGAGCCCCTTCTCCTCACAAAAAGAGAAGACTATCTCGATATCCGGGTGATCCGCTCGGTTGTCTCTGAGCATGCGGAGCACCTCAAGCACTATCGCGATGCCTGCTGCGTCATCTGCACCCAGGATCGTGTCGCCGCTGCTGCGGATGATGTTGCCTTCACGGACAGGGCGGATCCCGACTCCCGGAGTGACCCGGTCCATATGTGCGCTCAAGAGAATGGGTGAGCGGGTGGAGTCAGTCCCCTTGAAACGAGCAATCACGTTTCCAGCGTTTCCTCCAGCCGCCTGTGCCCCGTCATCCTCTTCGACCTCGCATCCGAGCTCAGTCAACTTCTCCTTGAGATAGTCAGCCATCTCGCGTTCCTTAAGCGAGACGCTGTCGATAGTTACTAAAGCCTCGAACTCACTAAGCAAACGATCCTGCCGCACACTAGCCAATACCTGAAACCTCCCTCAAGCTCCGAAACCAAGCAGCTACTAGCGTTGCACCCTACCGGAAGCGTCGCCGCCTGCCAGAGCCTCTACCTCCTCAACAGATACCAGGTTGAAGTCACCAAAGATGGTGTGCTTGAGGCAAGAAGCCGCAACAGCAAACTCCACTGCCTCCTGAGGCTGCTTCCCGGACAACATGGAGTAGATCAAACCTCCGGCAAAGGAGTCTCCTCCGCCTACCCTGTCCACAATATGTATGGGGTATTTGCGTGACAGGTAAAACTCACCGCCAGTGTATAAGAGAGCAGACCAGTTGTTGTCAGATGCAGAAATGCTCTCTCTGAGTGTTATGGCGACTGTCTGGAAACCAAACCTTCGAGCCAGCTCTGATGCTACGTACCTGTACCCGTCAATAGACAACGATCCTGCAGTTACGTCGGAGTCAGGAGCCTTAATGCCAAAGACCTTGTCTGCATCCTCCTCGTTACCAATAGAGACGTCAACGTATTGCACCAGCTCAGACATGACCTTGCTCGCCTTCTCAGGAGACCAAAGCTTCTTTCTGTAGTTGAGGTCAGTGCTCACGGTACAGCCCTTGGCCTTCGCGGCCTTGACAGCCTCAATCGTAGCCTCAGCAGCTGAATCGCTCAACGCAGGTGTAATGCCTGTTACATGGAACCACGACGCTCCATCCAGTATGGACTCCCAATCTAGCTCTCCCGGTTTGATCTGAGATATCGAGGAACCAGCCCTGTCGTAGACTACCTTGGACGGCCTCTGCGAAGCGCCCATCTCAAGGAAATAGATGCCTATCCGATCCCCGCCACGCTTTATGTAATCGGTCCGAACCCCGTAGCGCCTGAGGTGATTCACCGCAGCGTCGCCCAGCGGGTTGGCAGGAAGCTTGGTGACGAAATAAGAGTCTAGGCCGTAGTTGGCTAGAGACACGGCGACATTGGCTTCGCCTCCGCCATAGACCACGTCGAAACTGTCCGCCTGAGTGAACCGCTTCATCGCAGGTGGCGACAGCCTCATCATGATCTCACCGAAGCAGACCACTTTCTTCGTCATGTTGGACACACTCCCTCTCGTTAGATGATGGTGCACAAAAACGGGTTTGAGCCCAATTGAGAACATACACTTCCAATCGTCCTACATAGTATATATTGAATGCCCACAAGTCCAGGAGAGTCGTCCATGGGTTTGATCGAGGTCATCATAACAACGGCTCTGGTCTATAGCGTCAGCCTGCTAGCTTATTTGGTTGGGCACAGGTTGCTCTGGGGCGACCCTAGGTGTTCTGTCATTCTCCTAAAGCACCTCTACTATGGCCAAGATCCCCGCGCCGGCAAAGGCGCACACACTGGATGCTATGAAAAAGGCGACAACTAGCTTGTTTTCGCTCCACCCCGACAACTCGAAATGGTGGTGGATGGGGCTCATCTTGAACACGCGCTTGCCTGTCAGCTTGAAGCTGATGACCTGGATCGTCACTGACAGTATTTCAATATAATAAGGAAGGCAGACGACCGGCAGCAGCAGCTCAAGCTCTGACATGAAAAACATGGCGCATATGACTCCGCCGAGTGCCATAGATCCGGTGTCGCCCATGATGATCTTCGCCGGGTACCGGTTGAAAAACAAAAAACCAACGAGCACTGCAATCAACAACAACGCCATTAGGACGACAGCCTCATTTGTAGAGAACAACACCAAGAAAAACAACGTCGGTATTGCTGTCATCGACAGCAAACCGTCTGCGCCGTCGGCAAAATTGATCGCATTGGATGTGCCCATCATCACGAGGCCTGCTATGACCATATACAGCCAATAGGGAACCTGTCCTATGTTTGACGTCCCCAACATGAGCTGGACATGCTGCCTCGCAGGCCCGATGAACGCGACCAGGAATACGGCAGACCCGATAGCCTGCCCCAGCAGCTTTGCACGTGCAGGTATCCCGCGAGAGTCCTTGCTAAGGACTTTCTTCATGTCATCCAATAGACCGATGAGTCCGAAAAGCACGAACACTGCTGACAAAAGCCTAAAATCCGCATCACGCCATTTCACAGCCGCTATCGCCAACACCGAGAACCAAAAGGAAAGCCCTCCCATTGTTGGAGTGCCACGTTTCTTGAGATGTGTCGCCGGACCGTCTTCTCTGATAGGCTGACTGAGCGACAGTCTCCTGCTGGCCCTGATGATAAGCGGAACAGATACCACTGTTATCAACAGGCCAACAAGTGATAGCCAATACATGAGAAACCCACCCCACAAATGCTACCTTCAGCCTGCCGAAATGGAGTCAATATAAATGCTATGATGCCGAGAGTGAATTCTTGCTCGCGGACGGACCATAGGGCTTGTCTGAGGTAGATCTTTTGGTATTCGTAGCTGATCTGCGCAACCGAGGACCGCGGCCGCGATCAACAGGCGCATCGCCTGCTTTCTCTATTGACACTGCGAATTCCTTCTGAAGTCACCCTTGTGAGTGGGCAGAGAAAGCCCCACGAAACTACGTTGCAAACCACAGTTGCCTGTGGCTGTGATCCGTTTCGTGGGGCAACGCCATTAGAGAATGATCTCTATGGCAGTAAATAGTGTGTCCCGAATGGTGTTCTCTATACAGGCTGATCGCCAGACCAAAATACGGCGTATTTGTTACTTATGGCTCGATTTCGTTAGCTATCTTGACACAAATCCGACAGATATCCTTCATTTGCCTCAGACGCGTCAATATGAGTGTTGAGTCAATCGTAGGTATCAGTATAATGGAGTTGGGACGGTTAGAGACCCTCTGGGACAAATACCGACCCACAGCAAACTAGGAAAGGAGGAAGATAGCATGATTTGCCCAGATTGCAGAACGAATAACTTCTCAGCTGCCGAGTACTGCAGGAAGTGCCAGCGTGACCTGCGCAGAGCTTCTAGAGAGCAGATCTTGGCAAGGCGAGACAGATCCTTGTTCTCGCTGAGGGTGGACAGATAAACCTTCCCACCCTCTTTTTTTGTACCTCGACATAGAACCACAGTCCAACCTGATAAGGTCACAGCCTCACCTGTCTCTTAGCAACTGTAGTAGCCACCAAAGACAAGCTGATGTAGCTGCCCGAATCCCGCTTCATAGGTGTCCACACGTAGCCCGGCTCGAAGCCCCCATCCATCGATAGCGTCCACACACGGCACCCACTCGAAATCCCTGTCCACCGACTCATAATCCATCCATATGATAAAGAGAACTCGATTCTAGACCTCGACTGCGCAAACCCACTTCTAGACTACGTACCCAACTACGTTTTGCATGTCAGGCCACGCTTGGCCCATGAGTTCATGAGCCCGTGTGACCAACTCACCCACCCGGTCATACGATAAGGTGAAAGTGCCGTGGTCACCACAAGGGGGTTCAGTTCATGGGGATCTACGTCATCCAACCTGGGGATACACTAAGCGCCATCGCTGCAAGGTTTGGCGTGTCACTTGGACGGCTGCTGGAAGTGAACGGGCTTCCGGACCCAGACAGGCTTGTAGTCGGTCAAGCGATCCTCATCCCTGAGTCACCTCAGCAGTTCCTCATCTACACTGTCGCACCTGGAGACACCCTGTACAGGATCGCTCAACAGTTTGAGACCACAGTCGAGATGCTTGCAGAGGTCAACGATATCGACGACCCAGATTACATAGAGGCAGGTGCCGAGCTAGTAATCCCCGGATGGATTGGCATCGAATACACAGTGAGGCCAGGCGATACCCTCTGGGCAATATCCAGGCAGTTCGGTGTCTCTGTCGGGTTGATCGCGCGTGTAAACCAGGTGATCAATCCCTCGCTCATCTTCCCGTTCCAAACTCTTGTCATTCCTCAGAAGGCACCAGACCTCGTCAAGCCTGACGCAGAGGTACTGGCATACATCTTTCCTGACGCCTACGGCATGCGCCAAGCAGCTCCTGTCGCTGGTCCATGCCTTACGTACAGCGCGCTCTTTCAATTTAGAGTGACTCGCAGCGGAGACCTGATCGTCCCCCCAGATCCAGCTGCACTGGTGGACATCTCGCGCCAGCACCTGATCTCTCCTCTAGCAGTTGTGACCAACTGGGAGGGAGACCTGTTCCAGCCCGGACTGGCGCGTGATGTGATGGGCGACAGTAGTATCAGAGCGAGGACCATAGCTTCTATCAGAGACGTTCTGGCTCAATACGGGTTTTCCGGAGTCAATGTCGACTTTGAAAACATGTATCCGGAAGATCGGCCCCTGTACAACAGGTTCATAGAGGAACTGAGAGACACACTGAGGCCCTTGGGGTACCTAGTCACCATCGCAGTCGCTCCGAAAGCCTCTGACAGGCCAAATGACCCATGGGTAGGGACATTCGACTACGCAACTCTCGGACGGCTGGTCGACATCATGTATATCATGACGTACGAATGGGGTTGGATTGGCGGGCCGCCTATGGCTATAGCCCCACTCAACCAGGTACGAAGAGTACTGCAATACGCAACATCACTAGTGCCGCCCGAGAAGATCCTGCAAGGCATACCCCTCTACGGGTACAACTGGCCGCTGCCGGACACGCCGGAAAGCCGCGCCACCACTGTAACCTTGACAGGAGCCTATGACCTGGCGTTCAACGCGGGAGTTGCCATCAACTACGATGAAATCGCGCAATCGCCTTGGTTTAGATACACCGACCCTCAGGGGGTACTGCACGAAGTGTGGTTTGAAGATGTGCGTTCATTGCGGGCCAAGTTCGACCTTGCACAAGAGTTCGGGCTGAGAGGCGTCGGGTTCTGGACCAGCGCAAATGCAAACTACGCTTTCAGGCAGATATGGTCACTCTTGTGCGACACATTTACAGTCATCAAGATATAGAGACGAGAGGCTCATGCCTGATTCTTGAAAAATAGAAGAACAGCCGGACTAGCCTGCCGGCTGTGAGAAGTCATAGAGAGAATCGGGGTGGATGGTATCCGGATCGACGAACTTCACGCCCTCGCTCAGCAACAGATCTCGCTTGCGGGCCAGAGCACTGGCATCGGTCCTGCCGCCAAAACCGCCCAACTTGAGGTCTGAGCGCACCACTCTGTGGCACGGTACGTCGGGTGCGAAAGGATTGACCCTGAGAGCCTGGCCCACCGCCCTCGCAGATGAGCACCCGATGTGGCGTGCGACCAAGCCGTAGGTGCTCACTTTGCCCTGCGGAATGGCAGCGACCGCTAAATAGACCTTCATCCTATAGTCAGTAAGCTTAACATCCACGGGCTCCATCTCTGCCAGTCCCACTAGTTCGAAGGCACTGTCCAGCTGCCAGTAGACAAATCAATGTCTATGTCATTGTCTGCAGGCTCAAGGTCATTCCACAGCCCGTTGATGAGCCCGCGCTGCACCCACACAACTAGCTTAGCCCACAACGCCGTTCCGGACGTATCAATCGTTACCTTGGGCGTAACCTCATCGCCACTGTAATGAGCGATAAACGCATCTGCTACCTGGGGTGCCAAGATCTCAGCGCTTCGCTCATTAACCCTGTACTTCCTAAGAGTCTCGTAGGCGATACGAGTTAAGCCACTGTGAACGTACTCCTTGGCGTACTCCTGGAAACCGGCAGGGTGCGAAGGGATTTCGGCTATGAAGTGGCTTCTGATGTGCATGACTTGATCTTCAGTGATCTCAACCACTCTGTACGGACACGGGTAAGTCACGAGCGCACCTGTCTCAACGTCGAATATGAACACATTGCGCTTCTTGCCGCCGATGTCGGTGGTAAAAGCAGCTTTTGTTATATCCTGCGCGTGGTAATGGCCCGTAAAGACTACCTTCATGCCGCTGGCTGCAAACCGCTCGGCTATGAGCTTCCAATCTTCCACTAGAAAATCGCCAAAGAACCTCTGCTGCCCTTTGTAGTGCTCAACTACTCCGTGGTGCATGACACCCAAAAGCGCCTTGCCTGAGGACGTGGCTAAGTTCATGACACTGTCTAGCCACTTGAGCGTGTCCTCTGAAAACCGCCCGCCAACCACTGACGTGGCTTCGGGCGCATTCTCACGGTACCTGCACGCGTCCATCGCAACGAGCCACAGGCCGGGCACAGGCTCAACCACATAACTGAGCGATGCGCTGTCGCGCACTATCGCCTGCTCATAGCCCATCTTTGCATAGATCTCTGCGAACTCCTCCGGTGTCACAGAGGCGACCGGGCTGGCTCCGGTAGATGTAAACGACATTGCATAACCGTTCAAGATATCGTGGTTTCCGGGGACGACATAGACCGCTATGCCGCTTTCGATCAAGCGGGAGAGGATCGATGCACACAACTCATGGTTTATCCGCTCACCGTCCTTGGTGAGATCGCCTGCAACTATGACGAAGTCAAGATCCTCATTGCAGAGCTCTGACACTGCAGCCTCCAAGAGCTCCCTGCTCTGAATGAGCAGCTTGCGGTCGGATATCAAATGCTCTTGAAACACCGGGCCTTCTGTGCCGAGGCTCACGTCAAACACATGGGGGTCGCTGATAACCGCAAACCGTGTCTGCGGGTATACAGCAGCCTTCCCAAATGATGCAAAAGGACCTGTCGTGGAAGCGAGGACTACGATCAGGATAAGGAGACTCAGCATCAAGACTCTGCGTAGGCTCCAGACTCCGCTGTGCATCCGCATACCGAACCCTCCCCACGATTGCACTGATTACTGTTCAGACCAGAAGTTTAGACCAAAAACCCAGAAATCCCAGTCGATAGATAATACGGTTGGATTATAGCACTGCGCAGGCACAAGCACAAGCTGTTGACACAGCGGCATCCACTTGTCTCAGCTTTTGTCCTTGATCTTCTGCCAGGTATCCCTTAGAGACACAGTGCGATTGAAAACCAACCTATCCTCTGTCGAATCAGGGTCCACAACAAAGTACCCGTGCCTTAAGAACTGGAACCGATCTCCCACTGACGCCTCTGCCAGTGCTAGCTCTATCCTACAGTCGGTCAAGACTTCCAATGAGTTAGGATTGAGATTGGCGATGAAGTCGCCGCCTTCTTCGGGATCCTCAGTCAAGAACAAATGGTCGTAGAGGCGCACTTCCGCCTTGTGCGAGTGAGCTGCAGAAACCCAGTGAATCGTTCCCCTAACTCTCCTGCCGTCAGGCGTCATGCCTCCTCTGCTCTCAGGATCGTAGGTGCAACGAAGCTCTACTATCTCGCCTGTTGACGGGTCCTTGACGACCTCTTGACAAGTGATGTAGTAGGCGCTCTTGAGCCTGACCTCTCTGCCCGGAGCCAGACGGAAGAACTTCTTTGGAGGATCCTCCATGAAGTCGTCGCGTTCTATATAGATCTCTCTGGAGAAAGGCACCTTGCGAGTGCCAGCAGAAGGGTCCTCGGGGTTATTCTCCGTCTCAAACTCCTCTACCTGCCCCTCCGGGTAGTTGGTGATCACGACCTTGAGCGGCCTGAGCACGACCATTGCTCTCAAAGCCCTCTTGTTGAGGTCCTCGCGCAAGCAGTGCTCCAAGAAAGCATAGTCGACCACGCTGTTGGCTTTGGCGACTCCAACTCTTTCGCAAAGCGTCCTGATAGACTCAGGAGTGTAACCCCGCCTTCGCAGGCCGCGCAGAGTAGGCATGCGAGGATCGTCCCATCCGCTCACATAGCCGTCTTCAACAAGCCTCCGGAGTCTTCGCTTGCTAGTCAGAGTATAGGTGAGATTGAGGCGGGCAAACTCAATCTGCTTCGGTGGCTGTGGGATCTCAAGCACCTCAAGCAACCAATCGTAAAACGGCCTATGCTCCTCAAACTCGAGTGTGCATAGAGAATGAGTAATCCCCTCAATTGCGTCTGACAATGGGTGAGCATAGTCGTACGTCGGATATATGCACCACTTGTCGCCCGTTCTGTGATGGGGAACCCGGAGGATGCGATAGAGCACTGGATCTCTCATCACAATATTGGGCGAAGCCATGTCGATCTTGGCACGGAGCGTGCGAGACCCATCCGGGAACTCGCCCTTGCGCATTCTCTCAAAGAGATCTAGGTTTTCGTCCACACTCCGGTCGCGGTACGGGCTGTTTCTGCCAGGCTCGGTCAAAGTGCCCCTGTACTCCCGTATCTCTTCTGCGCTAAGGTCGCAGACATATGCCAGCCCCTTGCGGATTAGCTGAAGCGCATACTCGTACAACTGATCGAAATAATCCGATGCGTAGTACAGCCGATCATCCCAGTCAAATCCGAGCCACCGAATATCCTCCATGATAGACTCGACGTACTCAACATCTTCTGTGCTGGGGTTGGTGTCATCAAAACGGAGATTACACAACCCGCCATTCGCCTCTGCAAGGCCGAAGTCTATGCATATCGCCTTGGAGTGGCCTATGTGAAGATAACCGTTGGGCTCAGGAGGAAATCTGGTGTGAACTCTGCCTCCGTATCGGTTGCTTGCAATATCCTCCTCTATAATGTCCTGGATGAACCCACCGAACTTGATTCCTTCCTCATTCACAGCCACGTTACCTCCGTCAGTTATCAATAAAGTGCTTCAGAACGAGAAGTCAGATGGAGAGCCGCTCAGTTAAAGAGTCCTCAGATGATTGATCTCATGTACTCCACGTACGCAGGCAGTGCGATTTCGGGTTCCTCTATCTCCGGATGCCATCTCTTCTCAAACTCAAGCGACAGCCAGCCGTCGTATCCACCCTTCTTGAGGAGTTCCACTACTTCCTGTACAGGCACTTCGCCCTGCCCCACGAGACAATGCCTGGCTGAATAACCTTCTCCTATCGAATCCTTTATATGAGTATGCATGATGTATTTTGACAACTTGCTGTAAGTCTCACCAACAGGCTCTCCTACTAGCTTGTACGGATGGTTGATGTCCCATATGACGCCCTTTGCTGTCCCCTTTGTGCGCTCAAGCACCTCTAGGAGTGCATCTGAATCGGAGAAGTCCCCGTGCGTCTCTATTAGAACAGTTACACCCGTCCCCTCGGCATATGTAACAAGTTCTCCAAATCCAGAAGCTATAGCTTCGATCGTCTCCTGCCTGCGAGCAGGGTCAGGTATCTTGTCGCCAAAGATTCGTATGTATGGAACTTTGAGCCGCTGTGCCACATCAATCGAGTCGCGTCCTTCCTTGATTGCTCTGTCATATGCATTCGGGTCATGAAACGAGACGGACGTTCCAAGGCAACAGATCTCCAGTCCGAGTTTCTTGAGCTTGTTCTTAGTCTCCTCGGCCTGATCCGGCAAGAATGGTTCCATCCTGCCTAGGTCCAGCTCACTCTCTATGCCCCTAATCTCGATGCCGTCAAACCCAAAGCGAACTGCATGATCGAGTATCAAGTCCCAAGACCAGTTTGGGCATGCCAGTGTTGAGAAAGCTAGCTTCATGTGAGAGGCCCCCTATCGTCATCACAGCTGTCCCTGTTATCTTCACCGAAGTCACGGACATATCCTCCTGCAAGGCGCTGTGAAGAGTGTCAGGGCAACCCGACAATCGACCTGATCGCGAGGAGCGGCATGGGACTTCTGTAGATACTCACCAGGATCTAGCAACAGCTCCGCTAACTGATCAATCTCGCGCAAGCCCTCTTTTCCTCTCCGGATGTCAAGCCACACCTTTGCTGACCAATCAAAGCATTCCATTGGAATGTCTTATTGATCCAGACCCGAATCCTCATCTTGCAGAGAATTGGCGTCAAGACTGACCCATCTATCTTCCTTGCTGTTCAAATACTAGACTATTCAATGATCAAGGCTTCGCCCTAGAGTTTCCGATTCACTGACGTGGAAGTGCTGCCAAACGGACATGCCTTGATGCTATGAACGAAGATCAGACGTGAAAGGATTGCAGCTCTCGTGGAGCATCACCGCGCAGCGTCAACACGAGTGGATAAGCATACACCCGGTGGAAGTGGATCAGACGCAAGTTTGCATCGACGGAATACCTCACAGGTGGTATATAAACGAAACACGGTTGATGAGGCGGTACCGGTTGTGGGGGGTTCAACTCCTCATAGGTAGTCGATAGACCGGACACCCTGATTAAGAGTCAGGTGCCTCATGCCGCGCTTCAAACCCTCATAGGTAACTCCAAAACAGCGGTAGGGTTTCAGTTTCAGCCCCTCGTGTAGGATCAACTGATCCTCGATGGATCGCATAGTCACCACCTCCTGGCCACAGCACTAACTATCGCAGCCCACACGACCTGGAGGAAGGCACCGATTGCCTCGATCCGGGTGACGCGGCTCTCGACCTTGTTGATGCGGCTATGTACCTTGTCGAAGTCGTCGTTGGTGTCTCGTATCACCTGGTCAAGCTTGTCCTCAATCCTGTCCAGTTGCTTGGCTATGAGATCCACTCGCCCGTTTTCCGTCACGTCCACCGCCCCCTGCCTGTCGAAATGCGTACACTACTAAGCCGCCCCGTGTGGAGCGGCTCTAGCACTTGTCTTGTTCTGTATCTATGATTTGGGATTTAGTCAGCCCAACCCTCCATGTATCCCCGTATGACTATGTGGACTGAGGCCCGCCCCCTAGTCGTGGTGGTTAGCCGAATCCACTTCCACCCAGACCCAGTAGCTAAAAGAGTCACGCCCTCGCACAACTCAAACTCGTCTACCCTCGGTGGCGGCTCGGTTAAGTCTGCGACCTTCACGTAGTTGCTCCGGTCATCCGAGTCGCTGAACCATAGATCAACACCCTTCGGCAGCCCATCTGCACTGATGTCGTCATAGATCCCATAGATCAACCCATGAGAGTGTGGCAGCTCTTCCGAGGTAGTCGCGTGGCAACCACCACCCGCCTCGGTCATTGTGTGCGGGTACAGATACTCGAAATAGTGCCTGTGCTGTGGATCAGTCACAACGTGGTGGATCGATCCGCCTGTCTCTTCAGACTCCAGCATCCAGTGGTTGTTGATAGAAATGTTGGTCAAGGCACTATCAGTGAATGTTCCCTGAAGAGCACCCTCAAGCTCATGCTTGTGATGAGGCAGATCAACGCCGTGGTAATGACTACAGTCAGCGATATCCACCGCAGCATACGTCCGGTAGCGCATCCCGATGGCTGTCACTCTGATGTCGTGTAGCGTCATCCCCTCATCTATATAGACAGGGATCTCCAGCGGATGAGCTGAGTCAAACGTATCTACAACGTTATAGGTGTCAACGACCGGGACCTTGTTCGCCGCTGCCTGCCCATAGCAACACACGGATAGCGCCAAGGTCACGCAAACCAGCAGGGCCATCAGTGTCAACCGCCTCACACAACCACCTCCCGCTTCCACAGGAAGATTTCTACACATCAGAAGGCGTTCCTGCTTCTGATCCGCCCTTCTGACCAAGTTCCTCACCCAACGCCTCGTAGAGTATCTGCTGATACCTCGTCCGCTTGGCTGCCCATTCGTCCGCTTTGG
>Ga0116180_1003265_pt1 | contig 12336 bp, 7 predicted proteins | sample AD_UKC073_MetaG_FD_89804 | JGI IMG/M metagenome (GOLD analysis project Ga0116180, IMG submission 89804) | Active sludge microbial communities of municipal wastewater-treating anaerobic digesters from USA - AD_UKC073_MetaG | ecosystem: Engineered > Bioreactor > Anaerobic > Digestate | place: USA... | reverse complement strand
TTGCCGCTACTGGTGGACCAGCGGATGGCCTGGAAACCGGCCGCCCGGGGCTGACCGACGTTGACGACGAACTCCATCCAGTCGGGTCGGTTGTCCGGGATGGGCGTGGCCCGCACCGTGGGGTCGGAGGGTATGCCGTTGGCGGTGTAGGTCGTCGCGTTGCGCCCGGGCGACTCGTTGCCCGCGGTGTTGGTGGCGCTCACGGCATACGCATAACTCGTCCCGTCGTACGCGACCGTGTCGGTCGTCGACGTCGCCTGGCCGACGTCCTTGAGGGCCACGCCATTGCGATAGAGCTTGTAGGTCACCGGGCCGGGGCCGTTCGGGGACACCGCCGGCCACGAGATGGTGAGCAGTTCGGAGTCAGCGGCCGCGCTCGGGCCACGTGGGGAGACATTGGGTGCCGCAACGTTCGGCGGGGTGCCGGCGGACTGCATCGGTGCCGTCGCATTGCCGGCCGGGCCCGGCCCGACATCGTTCGTGGCAATGACCGAGACGGTTTGGGTGGCCATGTTGTTCAGCCCGCCGAAGACCGCCTGGGTGGTGGAGCCGGGCACGACGACTTGCGCAGCAACGCCGTTGGAGTCGGTCGTGCGGGCGGTGTAGGTCTTGACCGGCGACCCGTCGCTGATCGCGGCGGTCCAGCCGACGGTGATCGTGCCGTCCCCCCGACTGACCATGTGGATGTTCGTGGGTGCCTGCGGCTTGACGTCGGGGCGCACGACATTGGAGGCCGCTGATGGCGGGGAGTCACCGACGGCGTTGAAGGCGACGACGGTGAAGGTGTAGTCCTTGTTGTTCTCCAGGCCGGTGATGAGGCAGGGCGAGGACGTGCACTGTTGGCTGCTGCCCGCCCAGGCGATCTTGTATCCCTGGATGGGCAGACCGCCGTTGTAGGTCGGGGGAACCCAGGAGACGGTCGCCTGCCGGCCGGCGAGACGGTCCGGCTGGGCCTGGACACCCGTGGGCGCCCCGGGGGCGCCGAGCATCGTCACCGAGACACGACCGTCGGCCACGCGGCTCGGATCACTGTCGGTGACGGTGATCCCGATGGACGCCGTCGGCGAGGGTTGCGTCGTCGCCGTTAGGGTGAGTGCGCAACCGCTGTGGGAGATCTCGAGCCCCTGGCCGGCCTCGACCCGCGCCGCCGTGATCGCGCACTGGGGCGCGGCGAGTGGACTGTCGAGGTAGGCCGAGACGTCGAGCGTCTGGGAGCGGCCTTGCTGCAGTCCGGTGACGGTCATCGGGCGCAGGGTCGGGGGTGGCACGTTCGCCGGGTCGGTCGGGTCGCCCGACCCGGCTTCGCCGCTGGCCTTGGGCTTGCCGAAGACGCGCACACCGATCTCGGCCGGCTTCTCCATGCCGGCGGTCGTCACCGAGATCGTCCCGGTGCCCGAGGGCGCGCTCTCGCCGGCGCTGACCGCGACCTGACGGCCACCCTTGCCCTCGACCTCCAACTCGGTGCCATCGGGCTGGACCGTCCAGGCCGACTGGAAGGTGAGGTCGTCGAGGGTCATGCCCGGGGGCAGCCAGGCCCGGCAGAGGGTCGGGATGTCGATGTGGCGCGAGCGACCACCGGCGGACACCGAGATGTCGGCCTCGGGGCAGCGCATGAGCGGGACCTTCGGCCCGATCTGCACGGGGATCGACACGATCGCTGTGCCGAAGTCCTGCTGGTCCAGGCTCTCCTGGTCGGTGACCTCCACCATGACGGCGGCCGGGCCCACATAGCCACCCGAGGAGGTGAGGGTCAGGTCCTTGGTGCCATTGGCGACCGCCTCCAGCTTGTCACCCGGGGAGGCGCTGACCGTGTCGGCCGCCACGATCCCGACGACCCGGCTCCGGGGAGACTTCACATGGTCCGCGAGCGCCACCTGCTTGGTGGAGTCCTTGTCCATCGTGATGAGGGCGCTCTGGACGACGAAGGGGATGCCCTTGTCGCCGGTCGGGACGTAGATGACCGCCATCGCGGGCAGGCCGTCCTCGTCCTCGACGACATAGGGAACGGTGTAGGTGTGATCGAGGATGTCGACCTCGACCTTGCCGTCCACGACCCGCGCATGCTCGCTGAGCACCTCGGCGATCGTCAGATCGGCACCATCGATGTCGTCGTCGTTGGCCAGCACGTCGACGACGGCCGTGGCCTTGCCCGACTCCGGTTTGGCGACATCGTCGCGGGCCACCGGTGGGTTCTGAAAGCCCGGGATCGCGTGGACGAGCACGCTGGTGCGTGAGGGGTCGAAGAGGCCGTTGTCGATGCCATAGGTCAGTTGGCGGATCGGCTCGTCGGGTGCCGGCACGACCGTCTGGACGGTGTTGTCCTCGGTGTCGACCGACCACTGGGCGAGCTTCTCGGGAGCGTTGAGTTCCTTGACCTCGAGGCTGATGCTGTCGCCGCGGGCGATGAGGTCGTTGCGCAGGATCTTGACGGTGACCTTCTTGCCCGGCGCCGCCATGACCGTGTCCTGGACGGCCACCGGCGGCTCGGGGTCGCCGGGCGGCACCACGCCGATCCGGATGAAGGCACGACTCTTCTCCCCGAAACGGTCGACCACCTCGTAGTTGAGGATCTCCGTGCCGCTCGCGAGAGGGTAGGCCTCGTAGCGGATCGTCGACGGGCCGAAGGACATGACCCGGCCGAACTTCAACTCCACCGGGCCGCTCTCCGAGCCGACGATCCCGGCCACCGTGACCGAGTCCCCGTCAGGGTCCACCCCGAAGGTCGGGATGGTGATGGTGAGCGGGTCCCCCGAGGTCACCGACGCCGAGAACGAGCGGGCCGCTGGCGGTTGGTTCGGGATGGTCTCGGTCGGCAGCGGGTTGACGGTCACGGTCGCACGACCGGTCTGGGCACTCGCGGCGTCCTGCCCCTCGGGGTAGGCGGCATACTCGATCGTCACCACACGAGGCGCGGTGAGGCCGGTCGCCTCGGGGACGTAGCGGATGACGTTGCCGGACGCGAAGGCTCGCGGGGCATCGCCCGCGCTGATCACCTTGACGCTGGACGGCTCCACCTTCAGGGGTATGCCGTCGGCCATCGAGTCGTTGTCGAGCACCGGGATCGAAACGGTGTCGCCCTGGCGGACCGTTGCCACGTCGTCGACGACGATCGGCACCACACCCTGCAACGCCGGGCGCTGGATGACCGCGATCTGCCCGGTCGTGCGTTTGGTGCCGTCGCTGATCGTTTAGGAGATCGTCCCCGGGCGACCGCTGGTGTCGGTCAGAGGAGCGGGTTGGGTCGCCTCCACCCGGACCCAGCGGCCCTGGAAGATCGAGGGCCGCAACCAGGAGTTGGCGCTGTCCACCGACACGGCCGAGGTGACGAGCACGTCGCCGCGGGGGCTGTAGTCGTTGGCGAGGACGTCGATGAGCACCGGCGCCTGGTCGTGCAGCGTCCCCGAGTCGGGGACGGCGACCGGTGGAGCCTCCCCCGGCTCGGCCACCAGGTCGACGCGGATCCGGCCGGGGGCGATCCCGCCACCGGTGCGCGCGGCATACGCGAGTTCGAAGGAGCCCGCGCCCGTGCCCGTGATGGTGACCACTCCGGTCGTCAACTCGGTGTCGACCTGCATCGGACCGACCGCGCGGACGGGTGACTGCAACACCAGCCCGGCATCGGGGTCGGCGGTGTCGGCGCCCGCGATGTCGTTGCCGAGCGGCTCGATCTGGACCGGTTTGCCGACGATGCCGCGCACGACGTCCGGTTGCGACTTCGGCGGCACCATCTGGGTGTCCGACGGGTCCAGGACGTTGATGCTGAACTGGCCCTCGCTCTGCCCCCCTCGTCCATCGCTCACGGCATACGCAATGGAGCGGGGACCGGGCTCGACCGGTGCGAGCGCGGTGACCTGCCCACGCCCGTCGATCATCGAGGTGGCGTCCGTGGCGAGGGGGCTGATGCTGTCGTTCTCGGCATCGCGCCAGTCGGCGATGACCGGGACCGAGAGGCGTTTGCCGGCGACGACGGGATAAACGGTGCTCGCCAATTCCTTGGCGCCCTCGCGGAGTTTCGGCGCCGTGTTCGTCTCGTCCCCGACGACCCGGACCGTCACCTTTCCCTGGGGGCGCTCCTTGGACTTGCCGTTGTTGACCTTGTAGGTGAACGTGAACTCGGTGGCATCCGGGCGCACCGGGACGGTGACGTCGATGGTCTGCCCGTCCGCGCTCGCCACCGCCGTGATGTCCTGGACATCGGGCGGGCTGACGTCACCGGGGTCGACGGCGAGCACCGAGCCGGCGACGTCGGTGTCGTTGTCCAGGACGTGCAACTTGCTCGTCCGCCCGGGGCGGACGGTGAACTGGTCGTCGACCGCCTTCGGGGGCTGGCTCAACTGGACGTCATCGACGAGGTTCTCGTCCTTCTTCTGGGTGTCGTCCTGGCGTTGTGGCGGCGGGATGAGCGAGTCCCAGTTGTCGAGCTTCTTCGGCTTGTCGTCGAGGTCCCAGAGCGAGCCGTTGTCGAGGTCGTTGAGGACGATCTGGTCTCGGTTGACCCGGAAGGCCACGCCCTCGCGGGTCGGCACCTCGTTGGCGTTCTCGATCGTGCCCGTCGGCACCTGACCGTCCCGGCCGCAGTTGGCGCCGTAGAACACCTTGCCCTGCTGGGCCCAGGCCGCGTGCAGGCAACCCTTGAGGACGACGGGTCGGGCGATGAAAGTGCCCTTGACGTCACGGTTGACCTGGTCGTCGATGATGACGCCACCGCTCGGTGTGCCGCCGTCGAGCCGCACCATGGTCGTGCCGACAACGCTGGAGATCGCCACGGCGTCGGCCGTCGGGCCGGGCTGCTGCAGGGCCGCACCCGGGGAGTCCTTGGCCGTCGCGTGCGCCTCGACCCCGTCGAGCTGCTCGGCGGTGAAGATGCGGTCCTTGGTCGCGTCGAAGGCAACCCATGTGGTGCCCAGGGTCGTGATGTCGGGGTTCTCACTGCGCAGTGCGGTCTTGACGGTGACCGGTTTGGCGAAGCCGTCGGCACGCGCGGCGAGGGTGACCACCTGGCCGGTCCGTCCCGAGACGACGTGCACATTGCCCTTGTCATCGACGGCGATGGCCGGGTTGGCACCGACTGTCGCCAACGGCTTGGTGGTGGGCACCAACTCGCCGAGGTCACCGAGCGGCGCCTGGGGGTCGAAGCGTTGGGCCCAGACCTTGCCGGTCTTGGGGTCGACGGTGGCGACGGTGCCGGCGCGCAGGTCGATCGGCAGAGGCTTGAAGGTGCCGGCCTCGGTCACTGGGAAGGCCGGTGCCTGGGACCCCGAGCCGGCCGAGCTCACCTTGGGGTCGATCGGCAGCAACTGCCCGGTGCCCTTGGCCAGGCCGAGGACCGCCGAGCCGTCCTGCAGCACGTCGAGGCCGCTGCCCTCCGGGACGTCGGTCGAGACGCCGGCGTCGAGTTGCTCGATCGGCGTGTTGAGCCGGCCGAACTTCGCCAGGGTCGCCGACGTCACCCAGACCCCGGAGTCGTTGAGCCTGGCCTCGTGGACCTTCTCCCCCGAGCTGGCGGTCGCGGCATAGAAGAGCCCGACGACGAGGGCGGCAACCACGGCGACCGAGACACGGCGAAGCCGCCGCTGTCTGCGGTTCAACTCCACGGCAACCCCCGGTGCATGCTTCAGCCCCCACGCGATCGACGACACGCGTGCCCGAAGCACTGTACGAAAATTGTCGGGTCCGAAACAAAGTAGGGCGCGGTTCTCCAGCGGGGAGCACTCCCCACGTGGTATGCCGCGGGGCGCCGGATCAGTCGAGGAGCGCCAAGTCCACTTCGGTCACCATCCGGGTCGACAGGGCATGCTCGACGAGACGGTTCTTCCGGTTGCTCGCGAGCTTGCCGGGGCCACCGTGCAGGCCGCGGATGCCGGCATCGGCGAGTTTCTGGCAGACGTTGTCGAGTTTGCGGTTGAACTTGGTGACGGTCCACCCGAGCCGAGCCGCAGCGTCGGCGGACGACGGGATGTGGCCGGACCCGGCATACGTGGTGCGCAGGAAGGATTCACACAAGGCGATGACGAGAAGGCGCTGGTCCGGGGTCATGCTGACCCGTCCGACCGTCGTCTCCCCCGAGGTCGGGTCGGGCTCGACGGGAGCGTCCGGGACGACGGCCTCGAAGGCGGGACTGTCGACGAGGATGTCGAAGTCATAGGTCGTCGGCCCGGCGGTGAACCACACGGTGAAGGCGTCGAGGGCGAGGGGGATGCGCGCCCCCGGCGACAGCCAGGCCTGGAAGAGTCCCTTCTTGTCGGCAACGGTCGCCGTGAGCGTCGATCCGACATTGGTGAGCCACCAGAGGTCGTGCTCACGGTGGATCTGCAGGAAGACCCGGTGCAGATAGGGGTTGTCGTCGATGTCGAGGTCAGCGTCACGGCCGATCGTGAGCGGCTGCTCCTCGGTGGCGTGGAACTGCTCGCCGCAGTAGTCGACGGTCACGGTCATGGTGCTCCCCCTGGGTGTGCCGGACTGGGTGTGCCGGTCTGGATGGGCCGATCAGCCTGCGGACAGGCATTTGGCGTTCGAATAGGGTCCGGCAGTGCCCTGGGCGCGGCTCACGGCGACCTGCGCACAGACGAGGGACCCAGGGGCGGCCGGGACGCGGTAGGTCCCCTCCTTGACGGTGGTGACGGCGGCCTCACCGAGCTCGACCTCGCTGGCGGCGACGCGCAGGCGATAGAAGTCGCCGGTCCGGACGCCGGCATAGTTCCACGTGAAGACGACGCCGCCGGGCTCGGATCGGCCGTCGAGGGCGGGCTGCTCGGGCAGGTCGATGATCGGGGCGCCACCGTCGGTCTGGGCGACTGTCGTCGGTGTCGGCGAGTCGCCCCCACTGCCGCCGGAGGGACGGATGCCCAGGGCCCACACCAGTGCACCCACGAGCGCGACGAGGAGGAGCCCCACCACGGCGAGGAGCCCGCCGCCGCTGATCGTGCGGGGTGCCTGGACCTCGGGTTCGACCCGGGTTGGGACGGTCGGGTGCGAGGTGTGCGCCGGCGACTGGGCGCTGACCGACTGGGGCGTCTTGACCATGGTCCGGTCGTCGTCCGGCGTGACCGGGTCGGTCGTGGGCGTGGCCTCGGCCAGCACGCTCCCACCGGCTTCGTCCAGGACGACGAGAGGTGTGCGGGCCAATCGCTGCTCGGTCTCGACCGCCTGCAGTCCCCGCGCGAACTCCAGGGCACTCTGCGGGCGCGCGTCCGGCTTCTTGGCCATCCCGTGCGCCAGCAGCCGCTCGAGGGAGAGCGGGACGTCGGCGCGCCCGGTCGGGGGCACCGGGGTCGCACGGATCCGCGGCATGAGGGCGTATGCCGAGTTGTCGCCACCGGGTTGCTCGAAGGGCGAGCGCCCCACGAGCAGGTGCCAGAGGGTGGCCGCCAGCGAGTAGACATCACTGCGCCGGTCGCCATTGCTCTGGCCGTAGAGGATCTCCGGCGGCGCCCACGGCACCGAGACCCCGACGCCGTCGTCGTGGTCGTCCTGCCCGATGCCGCGGCCGGCGATGCCGAAGTCGGTCAGGCCGGGGGCGCCGTACTGACTGATCAGGACGTTGGCCGGCTTGATGTCACGGTGGACGATGCCGGCCCGATGGGCGGTCTCGACGGCGCTCGCCAATTGGATGCCGGTGCGCAGGACCTCCTCGACGCCGAACCGCTCCCGCTTGGCACGCACCGCCAGGTTGGGCGGGGGGTAGTACTTCATGACCAAGTAGGCACCGCCGTCGGGCGTCTGCTCGGAGCGGAACACCTGGACGATGTAGGGATGGTCCGCGAGTTGGGCCATCGTGTTCGCCTCTTCGACGAACTGGCGCCGGATCGCCGGGGTCAGACCGTCACGCTTGAGCACCTTGACGGCGACATTCATCCGCGGCGACTGCTGCTCGTAGAGGTAGACATCGGCATACCCACCGGAGCCGAGCGGCTGGATGTGGACGAGACCTGGGATGTGGGGAGCGGGAGGGGGTGCGCTCACGCGTCGACCTCGTAGACCAGGGTGACCTCGTCGGCCAGGCTGATCACGGTGCCGGGCTCGATGCCCTGATCCTCGGTGGGGCGCAGCCGCACGGGCTCCTGGCCCGGGAGCGCGATCGTCGTGCCATTGGTGGAGCCGAGGTCACGCACGAGCACGTGCCAGCCTTCGAGGACGACCTCGGCATGGTTGCGGGAGATGTCGTTGTCCACGCTGCCGAGGCGGACCAGGTGCGGGCGGGCGTTCGGGGGCAGGTCGGAGTTGACCCGTGGCGCGCGTCCGAGCAGGACCCCACGATCGAGCGGCACGACGCCGCCGGTGCTGATCCGCAACTGGCCCAAGCGGGGGCGGGGGGTCTGGAAGGGCTGCTGCGGCGGGATGTCACGCCCGCAGACGCGGCACGATCCCGAGTGGGGGGACGAGGCATGACCGGCCGGGCAGAGCACGGCCAGGACGATCGGTCCTTCGGCACCGGCGGTCGCGTCGGCCTGCGGAGCCAAGGAGGCGCGGTCCGTGGTGAGCTCGGAGGCCGGCTCATCGACCGCCACCGGTGCGTCGACGGGCGCCGCCTCGGGGGGCGCCACGTCGGGAGGCGGAGGGCCGGGGAGGGGAGGGCCCGTCGGTGGCGGCGGAGGTGGAGGTGGAGGTGGCGAGACGGCCTCGACCGGGGTCTGGTAGATCGGCGGGGGTGGTGGCTCGGCCGGTGGGGTCGAGGTGGCGCGCCAGGGCACCGAGTCGATGACGGCACTCGACGGTGGTGGGGTCGGCGCGACGCGCTCGACGGGGGGACGGGCTTCGCCGTCGGCCGGCGGCGGCAGGGTGAGGTCGGTGGGCGGGGGCTCGGGCGTGGGCTCGGGCGCTGCCTCGGGCGTGGGCGTGGGCTCGGGCTCGGACGTGGTGTGCGACTCGGGCTCGGGCGGGGCGCTCTGCTCCTGCTCCGGCGCACCACCGAGCGCCGCCTGCGCTCGTGACGCGGCCGCTTCGACTTCCGGTGAGCTCGGGACGTCCTCGGGGACCGCGTCGACGGACTGTTCGGACTCGACGGCTGCGGTCGGAGCCACACTGAAGCGACTGGGTCGCTGCCAGCCGGACCCGGCCACCGGCTCGGGCCCGTGCAGCGTGACGCCGGTGGGGACCTCGAACTCGCGCCACGGCATACGCCCCAGGGACCGGCCCACCGAGTCGCCCACCTGTGCCCACGCCGCACCCCGCATGAGCACGCGGATCGGGGTCTCCGAGGTATCCGCGATGGCGAAGTCGGGAAGGTCGCCGAGGCGTTCACCGAGGGCTTCGAGGAGTGGGACCAGCCCGTCACGAGCTGCGGTCTCCAGGGCTGCGCGCCCCTCCTCGGGCGCGGCGACGATCAGGTGGATCGACCCGCTCTCGACCGCGATCCAGCCATCGTGGATCGCCGTGGAGACCAAGGGGGAGTTCATCGGGCCGACTCCTCAGTTCGCGAAGAGGTTCTGACGGGGCGAGGTGTCGCCCTCCTCCTCGTCATCTTCGTCGGAGTCGACAGCCACGACAACAACGGTCACATTGTCGCGCGCTCCATTGTGCAATGCAGCCGTCACCAAGGCGTCAGCGGCAGCCTGTGGATCGTCGTGGCCGCGCAGGGCAAGCATGATGTCGCGGTCACTCACCTCGTTGCTCAGGCCGTCGCTGCAGATCACGAAGCGCTCCCCCGGGCTCGGCGGGAAGACCCAGACGTCGGGGATCGGCGCCGGGTCGGTGCCCAGGGAGCGGGTGATGACGTTGCGCATCGGGTGTCGCTGCGCCTCCTCGACCGTGATCAATCCGGCATCGAGCAACTCGCGGACCTCGGAGTGGTCGTGGGTGACCTGACTCATCCGGTTGCCGAGCAGCCGATAGACACGCGAGTCCCCCACGTTGAAGACGCACCAGTGGTCGGCTCCGCCCGTCCGGACGATGGTGACCCCGGCCATCGTCGTGCCCATGCCCTCGGTGTCCGGGCTGGCGGCCGCCGCCTTGAGGATGCGGCGGTTGCATTCCCTGAGGGTGTCGACGACATCATCGGTGCGCAGTGGGTGACGGCTGGTGAGGTCGCGCAGGGTGAGGACGCCGATCTGACTGGCGACCTCACCCGCCGCATGTCCACCCATCCCGTCGGCGACCGCGAAGACGCCGCCTTCAGCGACATAACTGTCCTCATTGAGTTGCCGCACGCGCCCGACGTGGGTGGCAGCACCCATCCGGATCACCGTCTGCTCGCCCATCAGGTCAACGGAGCGGGCCGAGGTCACGGGTGGCTCACCACCACATGGAGGGATTCGGCCAGCTGTTGGATCGCGTCGTAGTCCGCCTCGACCTGCTCCCCTTCGGCGCGACCGGAGACCAGCACCATCTGCTGCACCGGCCCGTGGTCGATGGCCGTCACCAGGTGCACGACCACGACCGGGGTGTCCCAACTGACGTTGCACGCCCGCCAAGCACGACCGTCGATCTCGAGGCCAAACGTCGGGTCCACCTGGGCGTCGGGTCGGGCGTGCTCACCGGCCACCATCTCGTCGAGCAGGTCCTCGAGGGTCACGTCGCGGCCCACCGTGCGCAGCGCGACGGTCACCACAGCCCGTCCACCATGGCGCTCGAAGCGCACGAGGTCTGCGCCGGCCGGGACCTGCGTCCAGTCGGCGGCGAGCTCGACGTGGACCTCGGGTGCCGCCGGTGAGAGTGCACTCGGATGGCTGGCGGGGGACATGCGAAAGGGCCTTCCGTTGCTGGCGCGATGGTTCTCGACAGACTAGACGCAGATCGCCCGCCCTCCCATGGGGAGTTCTCCCCACACGTATGCCGGCCCTGAGGGTGGGGCGGGCGCGGCGGCCCCACTCTCAGGTAGTCCACGGCGGGTGGGTCAGCGTCCCCAGTGGATCCACGGAAGAACGAGTGCCCCAAGGGTTCCCGCGACCATCGCGGGGCCGAAGGCCAAGTGGGTCGACCGTGAGGCCCCCCGGGCGAGCACCAACCAGAGGGCCGCCACGCCCCCGAGGAGGAAGGTCGCCATCGTCGCGACCAGCACGGCGCCCCAGGTCAGGTGCCCCAGCAGCAGGCCGAGGGAGGGTGCCAACTTGGCATCGCCCACGCCCATCCCGGACCCGCCACCGATCAGGACGAGCACGAGATAGAGGGCCCCGAGCACGAGCGCCGCGAGCAGCGCCCGACGCCACGACAGCCAGTCGCCCTCGACAACGGCGACCCCGGTGAGCCCGGTCAAGGCGACGAGGAAGGTCGGTCCGGTCAACGCGTCCGGGAGCCGGTGCACATCCAGGTCCACGGCACACAGGACGAGTAGCAACACCGACACGACGACATAGACGACGGTGAGCACCACCGAGTCACCGTGCACCCATCCGAGGACTCCGCCGACGACCGCCGCCACCGGCAGCAGCCAACGAGCCTGAGGCACGTCGCCCGCGTCGGTGTCACTCTCGCGTCGGTGTCCGCCAGCCCTGACCCACCGCCAACCGGGGAGGGCGAGCAGGGCCGCGAGTGCGGCATACCCGACGACCGCGAGGCTCACCGGGACTCGGGTTGCTCGGCCCACCACGCGAGCAACCGCTCGCGGGCAACGTCCGGCCCGATCGGCCCCTCGTCGAGACGCACGGACAGCAGGTAGGTGTACGCCCGCCCGAGCACCGGGCCCGGCGTGATCCCCAAGACCTTGGCGATCTCGTTGCCGTCCAGCTCTGGGCGCACCTTGCCGAGCTCCTCGGCCTCCAGCAGCCTCCCGATGCGTGCCTCGAGATCGTCATAGGTCGCCGCCAACCGTCTGGCCTTGCGCACATTGCGGGTGGTGCTGTCGGAGCGCGTCAGCCGGTGCAGCCGCGGCAGCAACGCCCCGGCGTCGGTGACATAGCGCCGCACTGCCGAGTCGCTCCACTGCCCCTCCCCGTAGCCGTGGAAACGCAGGTGCAGCTCGACCAGCCGCGACACCGCCTTGATCGTGTCCTTGTCGAAGCGCAGGGCCCGCAGCCGCTTGGCCGTGAGTTTCGCGCCGACGACCTCGTGGTGATGGAAGGACACCCCACCGCCGGGCTCGAACCGCCGCGTCGCCGGCTTGCCGATGTCGTGGAGCAGCGCGGCCAGGCGCAGCACCAGGTCCGGTCCGGGCAGGTCCCCGCCCTCGAGCGCGATCGCCTGGTCGAGCACGGTGAGGCTGTGCTCGTAGACGTCCTTGTGGCGGTGGTGTTCGTCCATCTCGAGCTTGAGGGCCGGCAACTCCGGCAGGACGTATGTCGCCAGGCCGGTGTGGACGAGCACCTCCAGTCCCGCTCGGGGGTGGTCGGCGAGAAGGAGTTTGGTCAGCTCGTCGCGGATCCGCTCGGCCGAGACGATCTCGAGGGTGGTGGCCATCTCGGT
>Ga0116180_1003252_pt1 | contig 12368 bp, 11 predicted proteins | sample AD_UKC073_MetaG_FD_89804 | JGI IMG/M metagenome (GOLD analysis project Ga0116180, IMG submission 89804) | Active sludge microbial communities of municipal wastewater-treating anaerobic digesters from USA - AD_UKC073_MetaG | ecosystem: Engineered > Bioreactor > Anaerobic > Digestate | place: USA... | reverse complement strand
TCGATGCCCCAGGCCCAGATCGACATCGCCACCATGCCGAAGGCGAAGCCGGAAATGCCCTGCACGAAGCCGCCGATGGCAGCGCCCAGGGCCAGCAGCAGGAGTTGGTCGGTGGGCATGGCGCGGGCAGCTTGAGGAAGGTCAACGGGCGGCCGAAGCCGCCCGCATTCTGCTGCCGCCCGGGGCTGACCCGGGTCGCCGCCGCGTCAGACCGCGGCCGGCGTGCGGATCAGGTGGTCGAAGGCGCTCAGCGCGGCCTTCGAGCCCTCGCCGGCGGCGATGACGATCTGCTTGTACGGCACCGTGGTGACGTCGCCCGCCGCAAAGATGCCGGGCACGCTGGTGTGGCACTTGGCGTCGATGATGATCTCGCCGAAGCGGCTCAGCTCCACCGTGCCCTTGAGGAACTCGGTGTTGGGCACCAGGCCGATCTGCACGAACACGCCGGCCAGCGTGGGGCGGTGTTCCTCGCCGGTGACGCGGTCCTTCCAGGTCAGGCCGGTCATCTTCTGGCCGTCGCCCAGCACCTCGGTGGTCTGCGCGTTCAGGTGGATCGTCACGTTGGGCAGGCTGCGCAGCTTGTCGACGAGCACCTGGTCGGCCTTCAGCTGGTCGGCGAATTCGAGCACGGTGACGCTCTTGACCACGCCGGCCAGGTCGATGGCCGCCTCGACGCCCGAGTTGCCGCCGCCGATCACCGCCACGTCCTTGCCCTTGAACAGCGGGCCGTCGCAGTGCGGGCAGTAGGCCACGCCCTTGGTGCGGTACTCGGCCTCGCCGGGCACGCCCATGTTGCGCCAGCGGGCGCCGGTGGCCAGGATCAGGCTGCGCGCCTTCAACTGCGCACCGTTCTCCAGCGTCACCGTGGCATGGCCGCCCACGGAGCCGGCCGGGTCGACCTTGGCCACGCGCTGCAGGGTGATGATGTCCACGCCGTAGTGGCGCACCTGGGCTTCCAGGGCGGCCGCGAACTTCGGGCCTTCCGTCTGCAGCACCGAGGGGTAGTTCTCGATGCCCAGCGTGTCCATGGTCTGGCCGCCGAAGCGCTCGGCCACGATGCCGGTGCGGATGCCCTTGCGCGCCGCGTACACCGCCGCCGCCGCGCCGGCCGGGCCGCCGCCGATGATCAGCACCTCGTAGGGCGCGCGCTCGTTCAGCTTCGCAGCCTCGCGCCTGGCGGCGCCGGTGTCGATCTTGGCCAGGATCTCGCCGATCTCCATGCGGCCGTTGCCGAAGGGCGCGCCATTCAGGAAGACGCTGGGCACGGCCATGATCTGGCGGTCCTCGACTTCCTTCTGGAACAGCCCGCCGTCGATGGCCACGGCCCGCACCCGCGGGTTGAACACCGCCATCAGGTGCATGGCCTGCACGACCTCCGGGCAGTTGTGGCAGGTCAGGCTCATGAAGGTGTCGAAGGCGAAGTCGCCGTCGAGACCGCGGATCTGTTCCAGCACCTCGGGCTCCACCTTGGGCGGATGGCCGCCCGCCCACAGCACGGCCAGCAGCAGCGAGGTGAATTCATGGCCCATCGGCACGGCGGCGAAGTGCACGCCCATGTCGTGGCCGGCGCGGGTGATCTGGAACGAGGGCCTGCGATCGAAGTTGCCGTCGAAGCGGGCGGTGATCTTGTCGGGCGCGACCGCGGCCACCTCGGTGACCAGTTCGCGGATCTGCTGCGCGCCTTCGGAATCGTCGAGGCTGGCGATCAGCGTGACCGGCTGGGTGATGCGCTCGAAGTAGGCGGCGAGTTGCGCCTTGATGCCGTCGTCCAACATGGTGCGGTCCTTTCGGTTTGCGGTTGTCAGGGTGAGGTCGGTCCGACCCCGTTGACAGCAGCCGGCAGGGAGCTGCGGGACGCTGTCAGCGGGGCCTGATCAGGAAATCAGGCCGGGGAGAAGGAGCGGGCAGGGCGCCCGCTCCGTTCGTCGTCATCGACGCAGGGCGATCAGATCTTGCCCACGAGGTCGATCGACGGGGCGAGGGTCTTCGCGCCTTCCTTCCACTTGGCCGGGCAGACCTGGCCAGGGTTGGCGGCGGTGTACTGGGCGGCCTTCAGCTTGCGCAGGGTCTCCGACACGTCGCGGGCGATCTCGTTGCTGTGGATCTCGGCGGTCTTGATCTGGCCTTCGGGGTTGATGATGAAGGTGCCGCGCAGCGCCAGGCCTTCCTCGGCGATGTGCACGCCGAAGGCGTTGGTCAGGGCGTGGGTCGGGTCGCCCACCAGCGGGAACTTGGCCTTGCGCACCGCGTCGCTGGTCTCGTGCCACACCTTGTGCGAGAAGTGGGTGTCGGTGGTGACGATGTAGACCTCGGCGCCGGCGTCCTTGAAGGCGGCGTAGTTGTCGGCGGCGTCCTCGATCTCGGTCGGGCAGTTGAAGGTGAAGGCGGCCGGCATGAAGATCAGGACCGACCACTTGCCCTTCAGCGTCTCGTCGGACACGGTGATGAACTCGCCCTTGCCAGCGCGGTTGACGAAGGCGGTGGTCTTGAACGGCTGCACTTGGGTGTTGATGATCGACATCGTGGGCTCCTGGGGAGTGGGGGGTGGGAAAAACTGCGATGGGATGGACTGTAGGTGCACTGCGGCATTGTGTGGTTTGATTGATCAAATTCCGGCGATATGAAATCTCAATCGATCGCCGTCTGCGAGCCCAGCCGCCGGAGCCAGCCTATGATCCGGCCGCCGTTCCGCCCGCGTGCCAGCGCACCCGGACTCCGCCGCCAGCCACCACGACCCAATTGACGACCGATCTTGCTTTGCTGCTTGCACGAACCGGTCTCGGTGACCGGTCGGCCTTCGCCGCGCTCTACCAGGCCAGCAGCGCGCATCTGTTCGGCGTGATCCTGCGTATCACCCGGGACCGTGAACAGGCCGAGGACGTCTTGCAGGAGCTTTTCGTGAACGTGTGGCGCAGCGCCGGCGGCTTCGACGCCGCCCGCGCGCAGCCGATGACCTGGCTGACCAGCATCGCGCGCAACGCCGCCATCGACAGCCTGCGCCGCGCCAAGGCGCGGGTGCAGACCGTCAGCAGCCAGCGCACCGGCCCCGATGACGAGGATGCCGACATCACCGACGCCGTGGCCAGCGACGATGCCGGTCCGCTGCAACTGCTGCAGGACGCCGCCGACCGCCGTGCCGTGACGCACTGCATCGGCCGGCTGTCGGCCGAGCAGCAGCAGTGCGTGGCCCTGGCCTACTACCAGGGCCTGTCGCACAGCGAGGTGGCCGACCACCTGGCCCAGCCGCTGGGCACGGTCAAGAGCTGGCTGCGCCGCGCGCTGCTGGCGCTGAAGGACTGCCTGTCGCGCGCTGCGGGCGGGGGGGCCTGACATGGACTACGCCCGCCCCGACCGCGCCGACCGCCTGGCGTCCGAATACGTGCTGGGCACGCTGCAGGGCCCCGCCCGGCGCCGCTTCGAGCACCTGCTGACGGCCCACCCCGCCCTGCGCGGCGCGGTGGCGCAGTGGCAACTGCGCCTGGCGCCGCTGGCCGACAGCGTGGCGCCGGTGGCGCCGCCGGCGCGGGTCTGGTCGGGCATCGAAGCGCGGCTGTTCCCGGCCGACGCCGCCACCGCGCCGCCACGCTGGTGGCGCCGCCTGGGCGTCTGGCGCGCCCTCAGCGGCATGGCCACCGCCGCCGTGGTGGCCCTGGTGGTGATCGGCCAGCAGCCGCCGGCCGCCGCACCGCCCATCGTCGTGCTGCTGGCGGCCAACCCGCAGGTGGCGCAGCCGCTGCAATCGCGCTTCGTCGCCAGCCTCAGCGCCGACGGCCGCGCCCTGGTGCTGCGGCCGGTCGACGCGCCCCCGCTCACCGCCCAGCAGGCGCTGGAGCTGTGGGCGGTGCCGGGCAGCGGCGCGCCGCGCTCGCTGGGCCTGGTGCGGGCCGACGGCGCCACCACCCTGCTGCGCGCCCGGCTGCTGTCCGACACGGCGGCCTTCGCCGTCAGCGTGGAGCCCGCCGGCGGCTCGCCCACAGGCGCGCCCACCGGGCCCATCGTCTCCCTGGGCAAGCTGCAGCTTTGATTGCTGCATCCGATCCGGTGGCCGGCACGTAAGTGCCGCCAGACGCCCGAATCACGGGCGTCGTCCACCGAAGGAGCAGACATGCGATCCATCCGCCGGGCCGGCCTCGTGCTGGCCGCCATTCCGCTCAGCCTGACAGTCATGCTGAGCGCACAAGCCTCCAGTCACCGCGAGGCGCCGTTCATCACGACCGCCCCCAAGGTCGACGGCACCGACTTCTACATGTTCCGCAGCTACGAGACGGGCCGCAGCGACTACGTGACGCTGATCGCCAACTACCTGCCGCTGCAGGATGCCTACGGCGGCCCGAACTACTTCGCGCTCGACCCGAACGCGCTGTACGAGATCCACATCGACAACAACGGCGACGCGAAGGAGGACATCAGCTTCCAGTTCCGCTTCCGCAACATGCTGAACAACGGCGGCATCAGCCTGCCCATCGGCGACAAGATGCAGAACATCCCGCTGATCCAGGCGGGCACGGTCACCGACGTCAACAGCGCCTCGCTGCAGTACCGCCAGACCTTCGGCGTGACCGTGATGCGTGGTGACCGCCGCGCCGGCCGCGCCACCGCGGCCACCAATGCCAGCGGCGGCACCAGCTTCGACAAGCCGGTGGACAACATCGGCGTCAAGACCATTCCCGACTACGCGGGCTATGCGGCCAAGCATGTGCAGGTCATCAACATCCCGGGCTGCAGCCAGCCCGGGCGCGTGTTCGTCGGCCAGCGTCAGGACCCGTTCGCGGTCAACCTGGGCACGGTGTTCGACCTGGTCAATGCGCCGGCGTCGGTGCTGCTGAACCCTGACCTGAAGGGCGCGGCGCCGAACACCATCGGCGACAAGAACGTGACCACCATCGCGCTGGAAGTGCACAAGAGCTGCCTGACGCAGGGCAGCGAGCCGGTCATCGGCGGCTGGACCACGGCCAGCCTGCGCCAGGCGCGCCTGCTCGACGGCACGCCGCCATCGGGCCTGCAGGCCAGCGAGAAGGTGGGCGGCGCCTGGGTGCAGGTCTCGCGCCTGGGCATGCCGCTCGTCAACGAGGTGGTGATCGGCCTCAAGGACAAGGACCGCTTCAACGCGTCCAAGCCGGTCAACGACGCGCAGTTCGCCGACTACGTGACGCACCCGACCCTGCCCGCGCTGGTGGGCGTGGCCCTGGCCGGCAACCCCGCGGCATTGGCGCCGACGAACCTGCCGCGCACCGACCTGGTGGCGGCCTTCCTCACCGGCATCGGTGGTGTGAACAAGCCGGCGCAGGGGGTCGCGGCCGAGCTGCTGCGGCTGAACACCGCGATCGCGCCGGTGCCGTTCGCACAGCAGAACCGCCTGGGCGTGGTGGGCAACCTGCTGGCCGGTGGCAACGACAACGCCGGCTTCCCCAACGGCCGCCGGCCGAAGGACGACGTGGTCGACATCGCCCTGGTTGCGGCCATGGGCGGGCTGTGCGTGGCCAACGGCGACACCAATGCGCTGGGCCTGGGTGCGGCGTGCAAGCCCTCGGCCGTGCCGCTGGGCGCGCAGGTGTTCGCCCTGCATGACGCGGTGGACCAGGCGGTGGTGCCGCTGCTGCCGGGCTTCCCGTACCTGAACACGCCGCTGCCGGGCAGCCGTTGAAGGAGCACGCCATGCGCAAGCACTTCCACCTGGCCTGGATGATGGGCGCCGCGGCGCTGCTGACGGCCTGCGGCGGTGGCGGCGGGAGCAGCCCCGAGCCGGCCGCCACGGCGGATGTGGTGCCGGCCACGGCCACCGTGTCCGCCGAGGCCTACAGCCAGTACGCCGGCAGTCTGGCCGAAGACGACCTGCGTGAACCGCTGCCCGTCACCGACCTGGCGCCGCCTGCGTCCGACACCGCAGAACCGGCGCCCGTGACGCGCTGAGCCACCACCCGGCCGGGCGCCAGCCCGGCCGGTCCCGCCCAGGAGAGGCCCGTGACTCCTTGCTTCCCCCTGCCGCTGCGTGCGGCCGCCGCCGCCGTGCTGCTGGCTGCCGCCGCCGCCTCCCTGGCGGCCCCCTTCGTGCCGGCGGCCGACGATGCCATCGTCGAACGGCTGCCCATTCGTGCCGACCCCGCCGAGCGCGCCCGCCGCGCCGCGTTGGCGCGAGACGTGCACCAGCTGCCGCTGGCGCTGGACCTGGCCCAGGCCGCCATCCAGCGCGCCCGGCGCCAGGGCGACCCGCGGGAGCTGGGCGCTGCCCAGGCCGCGCTGGCGCCCTGGTGGACCGACGCCCAGGCGCCCGCCCCGGTGCGCCTGCTGCGCGCCACCATCCTGCAGAGCCGGCACGACTTCGCTGCCGCCCTGGTCGACCTGGACCGCCTGGTGACCGAGGCGGCCACGCCGCTGCCCCAGCGTGCCCAGGCCCTGCTGACCCGCGCGTCGCTGCACCAGGTGCTGGGCCGCTTCGACGCCGCGCGCAGCGACTGCGATGCGCTGCTGCAAGCCGTGTACGCGCCGCTGGGCGACGGCCTGCGCCGCACCGCGCAAGCCTGCGCGCTGGAACTGCAGAGCCTGACCGGCGATGCCCGCCTCGCCCGCCGGGCGCTGGACACCCTGGCCGGTCGCGATGCGGCCGACCCCTGGCTGGCCCTGGTGCGCGCCGAACTGGCCGAGCGCCTGGGCGACGACGCCGCGGCGCAGACGCTGTACGCCGCCGCCGGCGCCGATGGTGACGTCTACACCCTGGCCGCCCATGCCGACTGGCTGCTGGACCGCCGCCGCGACCGCGAGGCGCTGGCCGTGCTCGACCGCGGCCCGGCGCAGGCCGATGCGCTGCTGCTGCGCCGCGCCATCGCGGGGCAGCGGTTGGGCGATGCCCGCGCTGCGGCCACCGCCGCCGATCTGCGTGAACGCTTCGCCGCGATCCGCCTGCGTGGCGACGCGCCGCACCTGCGCGAAGAAGCCCGCCTGGCGCTGGAGATCGACCGCGATCCGGCGCGTGCGCTGGCGCTGGCCCGCCAGCAGTGGGCGCTGCAGAAGGAGCCGGCCGACGCGGTGCTGCTGCTGCGCACCGCCCGTGCGGCCGGCCAGGACGTCAGCCGCGAACTCGGCGCCTGGCTGCCCGACCCTGGCCGCGCCGACGTGCGGCTGGCCGCCGTGGCCACCGTTGCGGATGCCCGCCAACCTGCCCGGAGGGCTGCCCCATGACCACCGTTCCGATGCGCGGCCTGGCCGCGCTGCTGCTGGTGCCGCTGACCGTGGTCGCGCCCCTGCCGGCCCAGGCCCACAAGCCCAGCGATGCCTACCTGACGCTGGAGGTCGCCGCCGACGGCCGCATCAGTCAGCGGCTGGACATCGCGCTGCGCGACCTGGACCGCGACCTCGATCTGGGTGCAGACACCGACGGCGTGCTGCGCTGGGGCGAGGTGCGCCGCCGCTGGGACGCGCTGGAGCAGCTGGCCGATGCCGCCGTGGTGGTGCAGGCCGACGGCCAGCCCTGCCGGCGCACCAGCACCGGCACGCCGCAGCTCGACACCCATGTCGACGGCACCTACGCCGTGCTGCGGCGCAGCCTGCAGTGCGCGGGTACCGGCGTGCCGGCGGCGCTGACCATCGACTACCGCCTGTTCGCCGGCACCGACCCGACCCACCGCGGCATCACCCGCATCGACGGGCCCGGCGGCGCCGCGCCGCTGACGCGGGTGCTGGTGCCCGGCGCGCCGCCGGTGCAACTGGCCACCGGCGCTGCCGTGCCGACAACGCCCTGGGCGCGCATGGCCAGCTTCTTTGCCGAGGGGTTGCACCACATCGCCATCGGCGCCGACCACCTGCTGTTCCTCACCACCTTGCTGATGGTGGCGGTGTGGCGGCGCCAGGGCGATGGCTGGACGCCGCGTGCGACGGCTGGGTCGGCCTGGCGCGAAACGCTGCGCCTGGTCACCGCCTTCACCGTGGCCCACTCACTGACCTTGGGGCTGGCCGCCTCGGGCATGCTGGCGCCGCCCACCCGCTGGGTCGAGTCGCTGATCGCCGCCAGCGTGTGCGTTGCCGCGCTGGACAACCTGCGGCCATTCCTGCCCGGCCCGCGCTGGATGACGGTGGCCGTCTTTGGCCTGGTGCACGGCTTCGGCTTCGCCGGGCCGCTGCAGGACCTGGGCCTGCGCGGCACCGACCTGGCCGGGCCGCTGCTGGGCTTCAACCTGGGTGTGGAGGCGGGCCAGCTGCTGGTGGTGGCGCTGCTGCTGCCGCTGGCGCTGCGGCTGCGGGCGTCGGACATCTACCGCCGCTGGATCGTGCGGCCCGGCTCAGCCGTGGCAGCCCTGCTGGCCCTGGGCTGGACGCTGGAACGGGCGCTGCTGCCGGCCTTGCAACTCGGCCGCTGAATCCCCAGGCCGGCCCGGGCTGTCGCGACCCCGATTGCGCCGGCCCGGCGTGGTGACCGACCATCGGTGCACCACCACCCCGAGCCGTCCATGACCCGCCGCATCTTCACCGCCTGCCTGGGCACCGAGACCAATTCCTTCTCCCCGATTCCCACCGGCCTGTCGGTCTACCAGCAGACCATGCTGGTGCGCGGCGGCCAGCATGGCGAGCGGCCCAACCTGTTCGGCGTGCCGCTGATCCGCTGGAAGCAGCAGGCTGAACGCCTGGGCTGGACGGTCATCGAAGGTCTGGCCGCCTTTGCCGCCCCGGCCGGTGACACCACCCGCGCCACGCATGAGGCCCTGCGCGACGAGATCCTGGCCGACCTGCAGCGGGCGCTGCCGGTGGACGCGGTGATGCTGAACCTGCACGGCGCGATGATTGCCGAGGGCGACCCCGATGCCGAAGGCGATCTGCTGGCCCGCGTGCGCGCCGTCGTCGGGCCCAACGTGCCCATCGCCGCCGAGCTGGACCTGCACTGCCACCTGACGCGCCAGAAGGTGAGCAGCGCCGACATCCTGGTGATCTACAAGCACTACCCGCATGTGGACGTGGTCGAGCGTGCCGACGAGGTGTTCAGCCTGCTGAAGCGTACGCTGGACGGCGCGATCCGACCGGTGATGGCCGTCCATGACTGCGCGATGCTGGGCATCTACCCGACCACCTCGCCGGCCATGACCGCGGTGGTCGAGCGCATGACCGCGCTGGAGCGGGAGCCCGGCGTGCAGTCGGTGTCCCTGGGCCATGGCTTCCCCTGGGGCGACACGCCCGAGGTCTGCACCCGGGTGCTGGTGGTGACCGACGGCGACCGCGCGCTGGCCGAGCGCCTGGCGACCGAGCTGGGCACCTCGATCTGGGACCAGCGCGATGCGATCGTGCCGCCGTTCCTCAGCATCGACGACGCCATCGACCGCGTGCTGGCGGCGACGCCGGACGGGCGCCCGTTCGTGCTGGCCGACACCGCCGACAACCCCGGCATCGGCGCCGCGGGCGACTCCACCTTCCTGCTGCAGCGGCTGATCGCGCGTGGTGTCGGCGGCTTTGCGCTGTCGCCGCTGTGGGACCCGGTGGCCACGGCCCTGGCCTTCGACGCCGGTGTCGGCGCACGACTGGCGATGCGCATCGGCGGCAAGCTGGGCCCGGCCTCGGGCGCGGCGCTGGACCTGCAAGTGGAAGTGAAGGCGCTGACGCCCGAGGGCTGGCAGCCCTTCGGCGGGGCGATGGCGCCGATGGGGCGCATGGCCTGGCTTCGGGCGAATTTGGGGAATGCGGGCCCGGACGACGCCACCGCGCTGGACATCGTCGTCAACGACCACCGCATCCAGAGCTTCCACCCCGACTGCTTCAGCGCCGCCGGCGTCGACCCGCTGCGCCCGCGGGCGCTGGTGGCCAAGAGCACCCAGCACTTCCACGCCGGCTTCGCGCCGATCGCGCGCGAGATCCTGTACGTGTCGGCGCCCGGCGCGGGCTCGATGGACATGGCCGCGCTGCCGCACCGCACCGTGACGCGCCCGCTGTGGCCGCGGGTGGCTGATCCGGCGCGCGGGCTGCTGTGATGGCGGGTGGCTCAGGCCGCCGGTGACGCCGGCAGTTCCAGCGTGAACTCGGCGCCGCCCTCGGGCCGGTTCGCCACGCGCAGCCGGCCGCCGTGCTGCTCGACGATGCCGTCGCTGATCGACAGGCCCAGGCCGGTGCCCGCGCCCACCGGCTTGGTGGTGAAGAAGGGCTCGAACACCTGCGGCAGGTGCTCGGGCTGGATGCCGGGGCCGTTGTCCTGCACGCTGATGCGCAGCAGGCCGTGCTCGCCCGTGCCGGCGGTGATCCACACCTGCGGTTGCCCCACGCCTGCGCCGGTGGCCGCGTCGTGCGCGTTCTGCACCAGGTTCATCAGCACCTGCAGCAGCTGGCCGGCATTGCCGCGCACCCAGCAGGGCGCGCCGGGTTGCCAGTGCACCTGCAGCGTCTGCGCCGTGCCCTTGCTCACCCAGTGGATGGCGCGCTCGACCACTGCGTTCAGGTCGACGCGGGTGCGCTCGCCACGGTCCACCGCCGAGAAGCGCTTCAGGCCCTGCACGATGTCGGCCGTGCGTTGCGCACCTTCCAGCGTGCCTTCCATCAGCGAGGGCAGGTCGTCGAGCAGGTGGTCGATGCGCAGCCTGGCGCGCAGGGCGGCCTGCTCGCTGGCCGGCGCGGCCTGGTGGATCGCGCCGAGGTGGCTGCGCAGCCGCTCGGTGTACCTGCGCAGCACATGCACATTGCCCAGCACGAAGCTGATCGGGTTGTTCAGCTCATGCGCCACGCCGGCCACCAGGCGGCCCAGCGAGGCCATCTTCTCCGAGTGCAGCAGCTGCTGCTGGGTGCGCTTGAGCGCCTCGTGCGCCTGGTGCAGCTCAAGGGTCGAAGCTGCGCACGATGTGCTGAACCGCCACCGGCGTGGACTCCCCACCATCCACCACCGCGCCCACCAGCGCCTGCTCCAGCGCACCCGGCGTGCCGGCCGCATCACGCGGCGAGAAATTCCAGCTGGTCGGCGCCACGATCTGGTAGCTGGCGATGCGGCCCTGGCGCAGCTGCACCCAGTGGCCCAGTGCGCCGCGGGCAGCCTCGCTCAGGCCCACGCCCAGGCCGTGGTCCGGCAGCGGCACCGGCACGCACCAGGGGGCGTCGGGCCGGCCGATCACCAGGGCCTGCAGCCAGGCTTCCATCATCGGCACCACGCGGGCCAGCTCGATCAGCCGCGCCAGCACCCGGGTGTAGACGGTGGCGCCGTGACGGGCAACGACATCCAGCACCAGGGGCTGGCCGCTGGCCAGCTGGCGGGCGATGGCGCCCGTTTCCACCACCTGGCCGGCCAGGCGCGGCGCCTTGTTCCAGGTGTAGCCGCCGGGCTTGTCCGCATCGGGCAGGGTGCGACCGGTGGCCGGGTGCAGCGGACCGTCGGCGTCGTGCAGCCAGGCGTGGGTGGCGTCCTCGGTGATGGCGGCCTCGTCGACGGGTGACAGCGTGGCGGTGGCTTCGTCGAACACACCTGCGCCGAGCGCATGGCCGGCCGCGCCAATCTGCGGATAGGCGCCAAAGCTCAACGTGCGCCCCGGGCCACGGCCCAGGGCCTGCAGCCGGGCGTCCTGGGCGATCGTCAGCCACAGCGCGAAGTCGCTGCCGCGCTCGGGTGACTCCCGCTGCCACCAGGTCAGCAGGTCGTCCTCGCTCTGCCAGGCCGCCACCTGCTCCAGCGGCACGCCGTAGAGCTGGCGCTCCAGGAAGCCGCGGAACTCGCGCACCTTGGCCAGCAGCCGCGTGCGCTCGGCCGCCTCCACCGGTCGGGCGCTGCCGCCGGGCTCCAGGCTCTGCGTGTGCGACCAGTGGCCGGCCAGCGTGCCCAGCAGGGTGAACCAGCGCTGGCGGGCGGCGATGGCCGCCCGTTGCTGCTCGCCGCTGCCCGGCGCGAAGCGTCGGCGCGCCTCGTCCAGCCAGGGCCGGCCGGTGTAGGCAGCGCGGGTGAAGTCGGGCAGGAAGAACAGGTAGAAGTGCGTGAGGTGGTCGGCCAGGTTCTCGGTGGCCAGGATCAGGTTCGTCAGGTGCTGGCCGTTGGCCGGCATGGTCACGCGCCCCAGGCTGGCCAGGGCGCGTGCCGCGGCCACCGTCTGGCTGACCGAGCAGATGCCGCAGATGCGCGGCACGATCACCAGCGCGTCGTGCGGTGCCTTGCCCTGCAGCATGGTCTCGAAGCCGCGGTACATCGGTGCGTTCACCCGCGCCGCGGCCACCAGGCCGTCGGCGATGTCCAGCGTCACCTCCAGGTCGCCTTCCACCCGGTTGAACGGGCCGACGATCAGCCTTGCCATCGCTGTGCGCTCAGAGGGTGTCCCCGAAATGAGCTACCGCGCCAGTCTAGTAGCGAGGATACGCGCTTCGGTCAACCAGACCCACGCGACGGGTGCCCAGGTGGAACGGTCATGGTGAGCGATCAGGCGGCG
>Ga0116180_1003245_pt1 | contig 12378 bp, 12 predicted proteins | sample AD_UKC073_MetaG_FD_89804 | JGI IMG/M metagenome (GOLD analysis project Ga0116180, IMG submission 89804) | Active sludge microbial communities of municipal wastewater-treating anaerobic digesters from USA - AD_UKC073_MetaG | ecosystem: Engineered > Bioreactor > Anaerobic > Digestate | place: USA... | reverse complement strand
TCCACCCGGTGCTGCATGTCGTGAAGCTCCACACCGGCATGGACCTGGGCGCCTCCTGCGGTACCCCGGTGGCCGCAGCGTTGGGCGGCGTGGTCACCTACTCAGGCGTTGACCGGGCGTACGGCGGCCGTGTCGTGGTCGACCACGGCATCTTCAACGGGCGCCGACTCGCGACCACGTACAGCCACCTCTCCGGGCTCGGTGTCCGAGTTGGGCAGAGCGTCGTGGCCGGGGCTGGCATCGGTCTGGTGGGTACGACGGGGTTCTCGACCGGGTGTCACCTTCACGTCGAGCTGCTGGTCGACGGTGCTTTCGTCGACCCCGCGCCCTGGTTCCGCAACGGCACGATCGGGTCCGCCGCGATGGGCACCGTCGTACCGGTGGCACAGGTCGCCGACCCGATCCCCGAGCCCGAGGTTCCGAACGAGACCACCACCCCGATCCTGCCCGAACCGCCCGTGGTTCCCACGCCGAGCGGCAGCGCATCACCATCGGGGTCCGTCACGCCTGATCCCTCTGGCTCTGGGTCGCCGGAACCGTCTGACCCCACCACGCCTGAGCCGAGCGTGACGCCGTCACCTTCCGCCACCGCGTCGGCGTCAACAACTCCGGACCCAGAACCCACCAGCACCCCGTCAGCCTCGCAGAGCCCGACGACGACGCCGACGACGGCGCCTCCGACGAGCGCTCCCGCTACGTCGTCACCACCCCCGACCACATCAGCGCCCGCTCAGACCACGCCACCGGCAACTCCGCCGACAACGGCACCCACCACCCAGCCGGCCGCGCCGAGCGGCGAGTCGTCCGGCGGCTGACGGCACCCGTCACGTGACCGCCATGGCGCCCAGCTTTTCAGGATTGCCGACGCCAAGGATCTCCCCGATCCGCCCGCCTGGTGTGGTGAGCGCCTGCTGAGGCCAACGTGTGACACCGAATCAGGACCCGCTGTGCGGCTCGACGTCCCAGGGGTTGCGGCGTGGTCTCGCCCAAGGGCTCTCGTCTGACCCGACCTCGGTCGCGGGGGTGGGTGGCGCAGTCGGCGGGTGTGGCATGACCATGGTCTTCGGCGGCAGCGGCTGCAACGGCCGCAGCGACGAAGGACTGGTGGGTGACGTCGGAGCCCGAGATGCCCGCGACCGGCCGCCCACGTAAGCGCCCAACGCGATCACCACCAGCAGCAGGGCTGCCACGCCGCCGATCAGGTGAGGCAAGTAGGCGCGGAGCCCGACCCCATCCTCGGCCACGGCCACCAGACCTCCGGCGGCCAGCTCCTTCGGGTCGGTCCAGGTGACGGTGGTCCCCTCGACCACGCCGCCGCCGCTGGCAGAGAGAACCTTGCCTGGGAAGGTCACCCGTACCTGGAAGTCGGTGAGCACCGACGGGTCGAGCGGCTTGCCGTTGGTGGGGTCGGCCCCGACGAACCGGAAGGTGAACTTCTCGTTGGCATGGGTCACGGTGATGCCAGACCCGAGCGAGGAGGCTGGCCCGGTCGCGGTAATGCGGCAGCCCACGTAGGTGCCGTCGTCGTACGGCTCCCGCTTGCTGTTCTGAGGCAGCATCCCGCCATCAGCGGAGCAGGGCGAGGCGGTCGGGTTCGACGCGTTCTTCTTCGTCCCCATGTCGACGGCGACCGTGACCTGCGCGTCGGAGGTGATGACGACGTCCGTACGCAGCCGGATGCAGCCGCTCAACGCGAGCAGCGCCAGCGCCACGGCCACACTCAGCCAGACCCGCGTCACACGCATTCTGACCCCTCCCCAGTCGTCGGCCACCTCAATCAAGTGTGGCCGACGACCGGAGCGGTACGGGGAATCAGCAGCCGATCAGGCGCTCGCCGAGGTAGCGCTGCACCTGGTCGAGGGCGACCCGCTCCTGCGTCATGGTGTCGCGCTCGCGGATGGTCACGGCCTGGTCGTCGAGGGTGTCGAAGTCGACCGTGACGCAGAAGGGCGTGCCGATCTCATCCTGCCGACGGTAGCGGCGCCCGATCGACTGGGTGTCGTCGAAGTCGACGCTCCAGAACTTGCGCAGCTGCTTCGCCAGGCCGTCAGCGGTCGGGTTGAGCCGCTCGTTGCGCGACAACGGCAGCACAGCCACCTTCACCGGGGCGAGGCGCGGATCGAGCTTGAGCGAGACGCGGGTCTCGCTGCCACCCTTCGCCGTCGCCACCTCCTCCTCGGTGTAGGACTCGACGAGGAACGCCATCAGTGACCGGGTCAGGCCGGCCGCTGGCTCGATCACGTACGGCACGAACTTCTCGTTGGTGACCGGGTCGCGGTAGGAGAGGTCCTTGCCGGAGTGGTTGCTGTGGGTGGTCAGGTCGAAGTCGGTCCGGTTGGCGATGCCCTCGAGCTCGCCCCAGTCGCCGCCGGCGAAGCCGAACTTGTACTCGATGTCGACGGTGCGCTTCGAGTAGTGCGACAGCTTCTCCTGCGGGTGCTCGTACAGGCGGAGGTGCTCGCGCTCGATGCCCAGGTCGACGTACCAGTCCATCCGCTCGTCGATCCAGTACTGGTGCCACTCCTCATCGGTGCCGGGCACGACGAAGAACTCCATCTCCATCTGCTCGAACTCACGCGTACGGAAGATGAAGTTGCCCGGCGTGATCTCATTGCGGAACGACTTGCCGACCTGGCCGATGCCGAACGGCGGCTTCATCCGCGAGGTCTGCACGACGTTGTCGAAGTTCACGAAGATGCCCTGCGCGGTCTCGGGCCGCAGGTAGTGCAAGCCTGACTCGTCCTCAATCGGGCCGAGGTAGGTCTTCAGCATCATGTTGAAGTCGCGGGGCTCGGTCCACTGTCCCTTCGTGCCACAGCTCGGGCACGGGATCTCGGTCAGGCCCTCAGGAGCGCGGCCCTTGCGGTGCTCGAACTCCTCGGCGAGGGTGTCGGCGCGGAAGCGCTTGTGGCACTGCAGACACTCGGTGAGCGGGTCGGTGAAGACGCCGACATGACCGGAGGCGACCCACACCTGGCGGGGCAGGATGACCGACGAGTCGAGGCCGACCACGTCGTTTCGGCCCGTGACAACCGACCGCCACCACTGCCGCTTGATGTTCTCCTTGAGCTCCACACCGAGGGGGCCGTAGTCCCACGCGGCACGGGTGCCACCGTAGATCTCGCCGCAGGGGAAGACGAAGCCGCGCTTCTTCGCGAGGCTGATGACCTTGTCCAGGGTGCTGGCCACAGGCGTTCTCCAGTTCTCTTTCGCTCGCGGGTCTTGCCGAGACGGTGGCTCCGTCCACGGTCGGCCCGCGCGTGCCACCCGGCTGGTGGCCCGTGGAAGGAACCCTAGTGCGGCCTGCGGCGTTGCTTCATCTTCATTCGCCGCGCGGGCGGTTCTCCCCGACCGCCGCCGCGTCGTCGTACGCGGTCGGCTCATCGATGACGAGGGCGAGCAGGGGGTAGATGGTGACCCGCGACTCGTACCCGGACAACGCCCGGCGGTAGGAGCCAACGTCGGCCCAGCGCGTCGCCAGCACCCACAGCTCCGGGTCGTCGAGGTTCACCCCGAAGTCGAGCGACAGCAGCCCCGGCTTCGCTCCCAGCAGGGCCAGAGCAGGGGCGGCGGTCAGCTCGAACCCGGGTCGGTCAGCGACCGGCACCCGGAACCGGGTGACGACGATCACAAGGCGACCAGCGACACGTCCAGCACACCGTCGTGACCGCCGAGGGCGGCGACCACGTCATCGGCGAGCGGCTCGCTCAGGTTGATCCGCGCCACGGCCGCCTCGGAGCCCTCGAAGACGACGTTCTCCATCTCCTGCACGTTGATCCCGGCCTCCCGCACTGCCGCGAGGGTGGCCGCGAGGATCCCCGGCCGGTCGATGTGCCGCACGATCAGGGAGTGGGTCGCGTCTGACTTGGCAGCCAGGTTGACCACGTTCGGCACCTTGCCGGTCTGCTTGAACTCCTTGACGATGCGGACGGCCTCGGCGGCGATGGCCTCCTGCGCCTGGTCGGTGGAGGCGCCGACGTGGTGGGTGCCGTACACCCCTGGCAGCCCGACGATCGCCGGTGCGAAGTCACCCGAGGCTCCCGACGGCTCACCGTCGTACACATCGAGTCCGACACGGATGCCCTTGCTGGTGACGGCCTCAGCGAGGGCTGCCTCGTCGACGACCTCACCGCGCGAGGTGTTGATCACCATCGCGCCAGGCTTCATCGCTGCCAGGAACTCTGCGTTGACAAGGCCCTTCGTGTCTGGCTTGTAGGCGACGTGCAGGCTGACCACGTCGGCAACCGTGGCCACGTCGAGCGGGGTGGCGGCGTACTCGACGCCCAGCTCCTCGGCGAGCTCGGGGGTGAGCGACCGCGACCAGGCGACCACCTTCATGCCAAAGCCCTTGGCGCGTGCGGCGAGGGCGCGGCCGATCTGGCCGAGTCCGAGCAGGCCGAGCGTACGGCCGTACAGCCCCGGTGCGCCCTTGCTGAAGGTGCCCTTGTCCCAACGACCCTCGCGCAGCGCGGCGACCTGGTCCGGGATCCGGCGATCGAGGGCGCAGATCAGGCCCATGGCCAGCTCCGCGACAGCCACAGAGTTCTTGCCTGGGCAGTTGGAGACGTAGATGCCCAGCCGCGACGCTGCGGCCACATCAATGGTGTTGTAGCCGGCGCCAGCCCGTACGACCAACGTCAACGGACCCGCCGACAGCACCGCCTCGGGCACCTTGGTCGAGCGGACGACGAGGACGTCTGGAGAGGTGGAGGCGACCGCATCCACGAGGGCCTGGTCAGCGAGGGATGGTTGGAAGTCAACCTCGCATCCAGCGGCAGCGAGTCCGTCCAAGCCGGACTGTTCGAACTTGTCAGCAACGAGTACGCGCATGTCGCGAACCTATCAACGCACGTCCCCGTCGGGGGCAGCGGGGCGAGGTCAGCGCTGGATGTCGACGACGATCCGGGTCGGGCTGTCGAGGACGAAGACGCGGTACGGGCGGACCTGGTCGACGCCGATCATCACGAGCGCCTGACCCTCGAACCACGGGTCGACGTGGATGCCGGTGATATGGCCCGCGGCCTGGTTCTGGTTTCCCTTGACGATCGGGTCGGACGGGCTCGGCATGACGAGGCCGCGTACGGTCAGCAGCAACTTCCCGGCCCCGGGTAGCGCGACCGGCGCTCCTTCGCCCTGGGTCGTGAACCGGTCGACGTAGCGAGCAAGCCACGGTGGGGCGCTGGATCCGCTGCGGAGCTCGACGACGACCCGGTCGTACGCCTCGTGCTGACCCACCCGGACTGACGCGATCTGGTAGCCAGACCCTGCGGCGCTCGACGAGGCCTGGGCCGTGGCGTAGGGAATGGTGGGCTCGCCGCTGGCAGCGGGGTTCGATGGCGCGGCCGTGGGCGCCGGACCCGTCGCCGAGGGGGGCAGTGACGAGGGCACCGCGCCGGTGGCGACCGCTGTGGAAGGCGCGGCCGCCATGGAGCTCGGGATGGTGTTGATCCTTGTGGTCGCGCACCCAGCCCAGCCGAGGAGTCCAGCAGCGGCGAGGCCAGCCAGATGTCGTCTCGTCACCATGTCGCGTTCCTCTCGTCAGCGGAGGCCCATGCTGCACCTGCCTCCAGTGTGCTCCTCGAGCCTCTCCCTGCCCAGGGTCACCGAGCCGAGTTGACTCCACCCCATCGATCTATTGATAATGATTCCCATGAAGATCTGGTCTCTGGTGGTGTCCGTGGTGGTCCTGCTCGCTGGTTGCGCGGGAGCGTCCGGGACGACGCCCCAGCAGTCCGGGAAGCTGGCCGTGGTGGCGTCGTTCTACCCGCTGCAGTTCATCGCCGAGCGGGTGGGTGGCGACCACGTCAACGTCACGAGCCTGACCCAGCCGGGGGTCGAGCCCCACGATCTGGAGCTCGCCCCGTCGCAGGTGGCCTCAGTGTCGAAGGCGGGGCTGGTGGTCTACCAGAAGGAGATGCAGCCTGCGGTCGACAAGGTGGTCGACAGCGAGAAGCCAAGGCAGGTGCTGGAGGTCACGACAGTGGTCCCTCTGCATGACCACGCCGACGGGGACCACGCTGACCACGAGGGCCACAGTGCCGACGACGGCCATGACCACGAGGGTGGCGATCCCCACACCTGGCTCGACCCGACCACGATGACCGCCTACGCCACCGCCATGGCGACGAAGCTCGGGGAGGTCGACCCGGCTAACGCTGCCGACTACCAGCAGCGGGCCGCAGCCCTCGTCACGGAGCTCGCGACCCTCGACCAGGCGTACGAGAAGGGGCTGGCGTCGTGCGACCGCCGTACGTTCATCACCGCCCACGCCGCCTTCTCCTACCTGGCTGAGCGCTACAAGCTGGAGCAGGTCTCGATCGCCGGGCTCTCCCCCGACACGGAGCCGTCGCCGGCGCGGGTGGCCGAAGTGCAGCGGATCGCGAAGGAGAAGGGGGTCACGACGATCTTCTACGAGACCCTCACCTCCCCTGCTGTTGCTCGGTCGATCGCTGGGGACCTGCGGCTCCGTACGGACGTGCTGGACCCGATCGAAGGGCTCACCGACCAGTCGCGGGGCAAGGACTACATTGCAGTGATGACCGCGAACCTGGCTGCTCTCCGTACGGCGAACGGCTGCCGATGAGCCCCGCCCGACCGCTCGAGGTCACCCACCTCAACGTGTCGTTGGGTGGGATCCCGATCGTCAAGGATGTGTCGCTGACCGTCGGATCCGGCGAGATCGTGGCGCTGATGGGCGGCAACGGCTCCGGAAAGACGACCCTGATCCGCGCCTCGCTGGGCCTGGTGGAGCACCAACGCGGCGACGTACGGCTGTTCGGCGACTCGTTGGTGGGCTTCAAGCACTGGGAGCGGCTCGGCTATGTGCCGCAGCGAGCCAACGTCGCTCTGCACGCGACTGCGGTCGGTGAGCTGGTTGCTTCGGGACGACTGTCGCGACGCCGGCCGTTCGTACCGGCGTCGAAGGCCGACAAGGCGGCCACGACCGCCGCCCTGGAGCGGGTGGGGCTGACCCACAAGCGCACGGAGCCCTTCGTCCATCTCTCCGGTGGCCAGCAGCAGCGGGTACTGATCGCCCGGGCGCTGGCAGGAGAGCCAGACCTGCTGGTGCTCGATGAGCCGTTCGTCGGCGTCGACGTCGCCACCCAGGAGTCCCTGGCCGGGCTCTTCGCCGGGCTGCGCGACGAGGGCAAGGCGGTGCTGGTGGTCGTGCATGAGCTGGGTCCGTTCGCGGGGTTGATCGACCGTACGGTCACGCTGGTGGAGGGCAGGGTGGCCCACGATGCGGTCGGCCATGACCATCACCACCGACGCCCGGCTGGTGCATCACGAGTGATCCAGGGAGTGGAGGCACCGTGGAGCTCCTGACCTTCCCGTTCATGCAACGGGCACTGATCGCTGCGCTGCTGACGGGCCTGATGGCTCCGGCGATCGGGACCTATATCGTGCAGCGGCGGCTCGCGCTGCTGGGTGACGGCCTTGGCCACGTCGCCATCGCCGGTGTCGGCCTGTCGCTGCTGATGGGCTGGGCGCCGCTGCCGGTCGCGGTCGTCGTCGCGGTGCTGGGCGCCCTGTTCATCGAGCTGCTCCGGCAGCGGGGCCGCGCCACCGGTGATGTGGCGCTCGCGATCCTCTTCTACGGCGGTCTCGCGGCTGGCGTGCTGATGGCCGGCGCCGCAGGCAAGGGCGCGGGGAACCTGAACTCGTACCTGTTCGGCTCGCTGACGACCGTGACATCTGGCGACCTGTGGCTGGTGCTGGGCCTGGCCGTCGTGGTGCTGGTCGCCGCACTCGGGCTGGCGCCGCAGTTGTTCGCCGTCTGCGCTGATGAGGACTTCGCCAAGGTCCAAGGGCTGGCCGTGCGTTGGTACTCGGTCCTGATCGTCGTGCTGGCAGCCGTGACGGTGACGACCGCGATGCGCACCGTCGGACTGCTCCTGGTCAGCGCCCTCCTGGTCGTGCCGGTCGCCACCGCACAGAACGTCTTCCGCGGCTTCTTCACCGGGTTGGCGGGCGCGATGGCCCTTGGCGTGGTGGTCTCCCTGGGCGGGGTGGTGGTCTCGTTCCACGCCGACCTGCCGCCCGGCGCGCTGATCGTGCTCGGCGCCATCGCCCTGTACGCGGTCAGCTGGCCGGTGTCGCGACTGCTCCATCGCGACCACCCGGTCGCGATCGACGACACCGTCGCGGAACGAGCGCACGAGACCACGGGCGAGCACGCCGACCACGCCCATGGTCCGGGCTGCGGCCACCGACCCGTCGAGCATGGCGACCATCTCGACTACGTTCATGACGGACACCGCCACGCCGCCCATGCCGACCACTACGACGAGCACTGATCCTCATGACTGATTCCACACCAGACAAGCCCCAGCGCCGCACCCGCCAGCGCACCGCCGTCGCCGCCTACCTCGCCGGCGCGCAGGAGTTCCGTACGGCACAACGCATCCACGAGGACCTCCGCGCCTCAGGCGAGACCTTGGGACTGGCGACCGTCTACCGCACGCTCCAGGCGATGGCCGACGCCGAGGAAGTTGACGTGCTGCGGACCGCTGACGGCGAAGCCTCGTACAGACGCTGCTCCCCCACCCACCACCATCATCTGGTCTGCCGCACCTGCCGACGGGCCGTCGAGGTGACTGGCAAGGACATCGAGGCGTGGGCGAAACGGGTGGCTGCCGAGAACGGGTTCACCGACGTCGAACACGAGGTCGAGGTGTACGGAACCTGCCAGGACTGCGCGACTGGCAGGTGAGGGACGGCTGATTCGCCGGAATCGAGGCTGACCCGGCGCTGTCGGGCAAGAATCAAGCCATGAGTCAACGCTTCACCGGTCGTACGGTCCTTGTCACCGGGTCCGCCTCAGGGATCGGCGCCCAGACCGTACGCCGGTTCGCTGCCGAGGGTGCTTCGGTTGTCGTCGCCGACCGCAACGAGGCTGGGGCGAAACAGGTCGCAGCCGAGATCGTTGCTGCCGGTGGTACGGCACTGGCGGTCAGCGTGGATGTGACGGTCAGCTCGTCGATCGACGCGATGCTCGCGGCGACGGTGGCGGCGTACGGAAGCCTCAACGTGCTGGTCAACAACGCGATGGTCTGCGGTCCTTCCCGGTACCTCGAGGCCCCCGAGGCGGAGCTCAGGAGCGACATCGAGGTCAACCTTGTCGGCCCCGTCCTGGTGACCCAGCGCGCCCTGCCCCTGATGATCGCTGCGGGCGGGGGCGTCGTCGTGAACATGAGCTCTGTGAACGGCCTGAGCAACTTCGGCAACGTCGCGTACTCGGCCGCCAAGGCGGGGCTGATCAGCCTGACCCAGACGGTCGCCAACCAGTTCGGCAAGGACGGCATTCGCAGCGTCTGTGTTGCGCCCGGGTCGGTCCGTACGGAGGTCTGGGACCGCCGCGTCGACTCCACGCCAGGCCTCCTCGACCTGGTCGCGAGCCACTACCCGCTCGGTCGGATCGGTACGACGGATGACATCGCCAACGCGCTGCTGTTCCTCGCCAGCGACGAGGCGTCGTGGATCAGCGGCGTCACGATTCCTGTCGAAGGCGGGATCCTGTCAGGCAACCTCGCCATGTCGCGTGAGCTGGAGGAGGCTGACCAATAGGCGTCAGAGGTCGAGCCAGGACGCCTGCTCGTGGGCGGGTTCGATGTCAGATGCCCACGACTCCGTACCCCACGATGGCAACGCGAACAGGCACAGACATCCTCCTAGAGGCTTACCAACCGCGGGCGAGCCACTCCGCCAGGTGCGGCCGCTCCGCCCCGAGGGTGGTCGGTTTGCCGTGGCCGGGATGGACCATCGTGTCATCTCCGTACACATCGAAGAGGCGGCTGGTCACGTCGGCGTACAGCGTCGCGAACCGCTCGGGATCCTTGTTCGTATTGCCCAGCCCGCCCGGGAAGAGCGAGTCTCCGGTGAACAGGTGGACGGGTCCGTCGGCTGGCGCGTACGCCAGGGCGATGGAACCGGGCGTGTGACCCCGGAGCTCGATGGCGGTCAGGTCGAACCCCTCGAACATGCCGACATCACCGTTGTCGAGGCGTACATCGATCCGGATGCCCGTCTGGGCCTCGATGGCGGAGGCGTCGGCTCGTCCGGACGCGGTTCGTACGCCGGTCTCGTCGGCCAGCTCACGCAGGGCACGGACGTGGTCCCAGTGGCTGTGGGTCGTGACGACCAGGGTCAGCCGGGTCGACTCTGACGCGTCGTCGGCGGACTCCTCGAGCATGCGCCGGATCTTGCGGATCCCTGCGGCGGCATCGATCAGCACCTGCGCGCCGGAGTCCTTGCTCGTGAGCAGGTAGACGTTGTTGTCCATCGACGACACTGACACGGCCCGGATCGTCACGAGGGGAAGGTCGTGGATCAGCGTCTCGGAGGCCATCCAGAAAGCGTAGTCGCGCGTATGGGATTGAGTGCAGAGACAGGCCGTACGGTCAGGCGCGGTCGACTTCGCGGACCTCGAGACCGGCAATGTGGTCGAACTGCTCCGGGCTCAGGTCAAGCCCGGTCGAGCAGGTCGTCGAGCACCCGGCAGCCAAACTCGAGTGAGTCGACCGGTACGCGTTCGTCCTTGCCGTGGAATAGGCCGACGAAGTCCAGCTCCGGCGGTAGCTTCAGCGGCGTGAACCCGAAGCAACGGATGCCGAGCGCCTGCCAGCCCTTCGCGTCGGTGCCACCAGACATGAGGTACGGAACCGCGCGCGCTCCCGGATCCTCTCGGTCGAGGGACGCCTTCATCGCCTCGACCAGGGCGCCGGAGAACTCCGTCTCGACGGCAGGCACCTCGACGGTGGTCTCGACCCGGATGCGCTCCCCCACGAGCTGTTTGATGGTTGCGAGGGCTTCCTCACGCAAGCCCGGGATGTAGCGGCAGTCGACCTCGGCCGTGGCCTGGGCTGGGATGACGTTGGTCTTGTAGCCCGCCTTGAGCATCGTTGGGTTGGCGGTGTTGCTCATGCCAGCACCGACCATGCGGGCGATGGAGCCGAGCCGCGCGAGGGTCTCCTCCACGGAGTCGGCCTGGATCTCGATGTCGAGCGCTTCGGAGACAGCGTCCAGGAAGCCCTGCTGCGCGGGGTGCAGCCGGTGCGGCCACTGGTACTCGCCGATCCGGCTCACCGCCTGCGCGAGGCTGACGACGGCGTTGTCCTTGTGCCTCATCGAACCATGACCGGCCGGCGCCTCGGCTATCAGCCGCAGCCACGCGAGCCCCTTCTCGGCTACTTGGACGAGGTAGAGCCGTGCATCGTCGCCGTTGTTCTTTCCTGGGACCGTGAGCGAGAACCCGCCGACCTCGCCGATCGCCTCGGTGCAGTCGTTGACGGTCTCCGGGTGGTTGTTCACCAGCCACGTCGCGCCGAGCACGCAGCCGGCTTCCTCGTCGGCGGTGAACACCAGTCGAATGGGGCGGCGAGGTGGCCTGTTGGTACGGACACGGTCTCTGACGACGCTCAGCAGCATCGCGTCGAAGTCCTTCATATCGACCGCCCCGCGACCGTAGACGTTCTCGTCGATCACTTCGCCTGAGAACGGGTCGTGCTGCCAATCCGACGCGATGGCCGGGACGACGTCGGTATGCCCGTGCAGGAGTAGCGGCGGGAGCGACGTGTCGCAGCCCTCGGGCTCCCAGCGGGCGACGAGGGTCGTACGGCGGGGCTCCGACTCGTACAGCTCGCTGGCGATGCCGACCTCGTCGAGCTGCTGGGCGAGGTACTCGGCCGCCTCCCGCTCACCTTTCGACTCGCCGCCGCCGTAGTTGGACGTGTCGATCCGGATGAGTTCGCTGGTCAGCCGGACGACCTCTCCGGCGGGGTTCGACGCTTGGTCACGGGTCGTCGTCATGCCCCCATCCTGCCGGTTCGGGCTGGCCCTGAGATCGCGTTTCGCGCGTACGGACGAGCGTTGCTATAGTTGCGGACGCACAAGTCCGGGTGGCGGAATAGGTAGACGCGCTAGCTTGAGGTGCTAGTCCTCGTATAGAGGGTGGAGGTTCAAGTCCTCTCTCGGACACTGTCGAATGCCCCTGATTCTCAGGGGCATTTGCGGTTTCACAAGGGATTTTGGCTCATGGGCCGATACGCACAAGTGTTCTGATGTTTCCTCGGAAACGCCCTCATTCCCCACGCATTCCCCACGCTCTCCCCACGGTGATTCCCCACGCTCACCCCACGACGTCCTCTCTCGGGCTGATCGAGCCGCACTCTCAGGAAGTTCTTGGCGCCATCGGTGACCAAGAAGCCCCATTTCGACACTTGTGGAAGTAGAGAGACAGGAGCGACCAATGGAGATGCAGCGATACGAGTCGTTGACCCAGGCAGCAGAGCGAACTGGTCTGAGCAAGATGACCCTGAGGCGGCGGATCGCCGAGGGTGCGCTACCGGCGTTCCGTACCGGGCGACGGATCATCCGGGT
>Ga0116180_1003240_pt1 | contig 12383 bp, 9 predicted proteins | sample AD_UKC073_MetaG_FD_89804 | JGI IMG/M metagenome (GOLD analysis project Ga0116180, IMG submission 89804) | Active sludge microbial communities of municipal wastewater-treating anaerobic digesters from USA - AD_UKC073_MetaG | ecosystem: Engineered > Bioreactor > Anaerobic > Digestate | place: USA... | reverse complement strand
TAAAATGTTTCAATCTATGGTATTTTTAAAAGAAGCTCAAGATCGTATCTTAGATATAATACCTGATTGTATTGTACAAATTGAGGTTAACTCAAAATACTTAAAAGTGGATCTTATCTAAGATTCACTTTTAACTTTATAATTTTCATTATAAATACGAATAACTTCACCAAATTCTCCTAAAATACCTTCTTTGAAAGAATCATTTACATAATTTTGATTCTGAATATATCCTTTAATAAACACCTCATATTCTAATTGAATTGAAATCTGCAATTCTTCTTCTGTTAATTCTTTTTCTTTCTTTTCTTTTTCAGTTTTAACTATATCATCAAGATATTCAACAGAAGCGAAATTACCTGTTTCTAATATTGTTTCCAATTTTCTTCTTAATTTACGATTATTGATTAATAAATTATTTGATATAGATAAATCAATATAATCCTTAGTGTCTTTTAAAGATTCTATCATTTCAATATCATCTTCATTAACAACTTGAAACTTTCTAAAAATTGGAGAATGTGTGTTAGGCTCAAAATGAATTTTACCACTAACTAAATCTAAAACAGATATTCCTTTTTGATCTCCCATATCATTTCTATCCATTTGATATGGGGAACCCACAAATGTAAAGTTTTTATTAGTCTGTCGAATATGTATATGTCCAGAAAATACATGTTTAAATCGATTAAATTCATCAACATCTATCTTATCAGCATTTCTATGCGCAACTGAATTTAAATGCATTCTACATCCATTTAAATCACTATGACAGAATAAATAATCGCCTGAATTAGATTGAAGTTCTTTAATCATATCTAATCTTTTCTCAACCCAAGGCATTAATACCAACTTACTACCAAAGACCTCAATTATTGATGTTTCTGTATAAACATTAATATTTTCAACAAAGTTGAATAGACGAACTGAATTAATATCATTAGACCCTTTATTCCATAAATCATGATTACCAACAATTAGATGTACTGGTAATATTTTAGATATCTCGGTTAATATTTTTTCAGCTTTATATGAGGCTATAATAGGTATCGAAGTTCGGTTATCATAAAGATCACCACAATGTACTAATATATCACCATCTTTTACATTTTCTTTTAAATAAGGTATGAAAAAATTATAAAAATAATCTTCCATCATATTTAACCATTTATCTAAATTATTAACATAAACCCCAAAATGCCAATCTGTTGTAATAAATACTTTCATTCATATAATTATATTTTCAATTTATATGAAAAATCTGAGGATATGTTCAACAAAAAAAACCGATAGAAATCTATCGGTTTTTTGTTGAAATTTAAAAAATTAATATCCTGAAACAAAAGGTGGTGAAATAGTGAAATTATTATCAATATATTCATCAATCCAATAATCAGCAACAAAATTAGCTGTAATGTTTTGTAAAATACCTTGCCCTTCATATGTTAATGATGGACTTGTTAAATTTTTAATCTGAGCATTCTGAAAAGTAACTCTTCTAAGAACCAATCCTTTTTTATCATGTTGATTAACAATAATAGTACCAATAATATCAGCTTTATAGTGTAAATAACCGTTTTGTGAATTCCAAACTAAATCATACCAAGCTTTCAAAGCTGCCCAACTCTCCATCGAACCGTTATTATTAACGTTTACATTAAATGTGATACCTAAGTCATCTACGTGAGTTTCAGCAGGACCAGCATTTAGGAAAGCTCTAGTTGTATATTTCCATCTTTGTTGAGATGTTGCAATTGTTTTATTTGTTAAGTTCAAATCAACACTCAATGCTTGTTGTAATAACAACACGGGATCTCTACCCTGAGCTTGTAATATTGTTGGAAGAACAAATGTAATCTCAAATAGATTCAAATATACTGGTTCTTGTGGTTGTGTACCAGGACCACCTGGTGATCCAGTCATCTGCAATTGAGTAAAATGTGGAAGAGGCATAGTCTTTTTTTTATTTTTTATTTAATTGTCTAAGCAATTATAAATTATATATTTAATTTATTAATACCTGTATTACAATTATTTTCTATATATATATTGATAAATAAAAACAACTTTTTAACATTTATCAATATTTTAAAAAAACAATAATGGGTAGTTAAACTATAACTATATATACCTAAAAAATAACACAAAATATGTCAAATGATAAAGAAATGTCGGAAGAAGACTTTTTAAAAAAACATTTAGAAGATAAAGGAAATAAGTCTAACTTTAATCCTGCTCAAAGTATGATTAATCAAATATCAACACAACAACCCATTGATTCAACAAGAACAACTGATTTACAATATTTTAATTTTGATGTTAATGATTTACCATGTGGTAAATTTTACCCAACTGGTACATTACTAATGATAAGACCTGCTCAAGTTAAAGAAATCCAGGCATATTCAATGGTAGATGATAATAATTTTTATGATATTGTTGAAAAAATGAATGATATGTTACAAGCATGTGTACGTGTAAAATATCCTAATGGAAATATAGCTAGTTATTTAGATGTTAAGGATCAAGATAGACTTTATCTAATCTTTATGATCAGAGAATTAACATTCCAATCTGGAAGTTCTTTAGCAGTAACTGTTCAATCGGGTTCTGATGAAGTTCAAATTGAACTTAAACGAGAAAACTTTAAATTTCATGAAGTTGATCCTAAAATCGAAAAATACTTTAGTAAATCAAAAAATTGTTATAATTTCAAAACAGTTAATAATAAAGAATTTGAATTAACTCCTCCAAATATTGGAATTCAAAAATCATTTACTGATTATATTATTAAAGAAAATAATGAAAGCAGAACTCCAAACTTAGCATTTTTGAAAATTATACCTTTTATGCTTGATGGAAGATCATCTATAACATATGAAGGAATTAAGGCAAAATTAAAAGAATTTGAAGATCTTGATGATATTTCATTTCAATTTTTAAATGCTGCTGTCGGTAAAATGACATTTGGTATCAAAGAATTATATAAGAACATAAACGGTCAGGAGGTACGTGCAGATATGCAATTTCCCAACGGAGCGTCAAGTATTTTCGTTGTTCATGATGCCTTTGAAGCCTTTATTAAAGAATAAGCTTCTTTTACAAAAACATTATCATATAAATGAATTTTGTATTGATGAATGGCCATTTTGGATGTTAGAAGAAAATATTAAAATAGTTAATGAACTAAATGAAGATGAAGAAAAGCAAAGAAAGCAAGAAGAAGATTCACAACAAAAATCGATGCCTAACTTTAATCCAAGTTCTTACATGAATAATATGAATAGTATGGTAAATAAATTCAAATAGTAAAATATCTTAAAGACGTTAGAAGGATTAAAGAATACAATATATAAGTATATGATATTATCAGAGACTATTATAGTAGAGACTTTTGGAAACAAAAAACTTAAATGGTATCAATCTTTAGTGTGTTGGAAAAGGATTTAAGAACTTATGGAAAAGTGAAGTTAAACATGATCTAAAAATAAAGTTAGACCATTGGAAGTTTGACGAATATCCATATATGGACACATTTAAGTTTTTAGACACTAAAAAAGGTATTTTATTCAATAATAAAGATAATTGTAATTCAAATACAATTATACTTGAGGATACAAATGGTGAGTATTTTACATGGTGGTAATAAGAAATTGTAAAATCCATTTTTTATTACCAGCATTATAAACACGATAATATCCAAGCTCAGACATAATCTCTTCTTCTGTTTTATTTGCATCATATCCAAGTTTAAGGAGTTTTTGTTTTCTCCAATTAAATCTATGACTTCTTATACCATCTATCACATACCAATATCCTGGTTTTGAAGTATGTTGATAAGTAAATTCTAAAGTTTGATAAAGACCACCATTTGAAATTGAATTATCAGAATAAGTTTCTATTGATATAGGTGAATGATTTTGAATAAAATATTTCAATATTTTTGATGCTCCTCCAACAACATTAGTATTTATTTTATTACAAAATCTAGTCAATTCATAGTAATTTTCTTTACGATTTGATTTTAGTCTTTGTAATGGTAATCTTAATTTAGAAAATGTCATTAGACTTACTAAATCATTATTGAAATATAAACCAATTCTAATCGAAGATTTACAATCTCCCTGAAGGTGATTTTTTATTAAAAAATCTCTTGAATCATTATAAGAAACATTTTCGATTTGGCATTTTCTAGCCCAGATTTTATTTTGAGTTTTACCTAGTTTATTAAGTATAAATGATTGACAGATTTCTCTTTTACTATTCCAATCATCTTCCCAAATCGAAAATAAATTTATATTATTATCTTCCGCAAATTTATGTTTTTTCTGATGATAACTATCACCTTTAAATTTCTCGGAATGCCACCAAACACCATTAAACTCAAATCCTAATTTAAGTTCAGGTAAATAAATATCTATTTCATAAGGGTTTATAATACCTTTACAATCTGAAATGATTTCACCATTATAATTTGATTCAATAAATCTTAAAACTTCTAATTGCGAAATAGAAGCATTTTCTGAAATTGGAAAACAATTTGTACAGATACTTCTACCTGAATTGTTTCTGTAATAAAATTGCCAGGTTAAAATATCAAAATCTTCACCACACTCATTGCAATGAAATTGTAAATTGGTTGAAAGATCTTTTTTAAATCCTTTAAAAAAAAATTGGTCATGATTTATCTTACTTTCAATTCTTTCCTTATAACTCTTATAGAAGAAATCTATCGTTTTTTTATGAACTTCCTCATTCATCCACGGATGATCAACACCATATTTTTCAATAGAAGTTTTTCTATATGATTCTTTATAATTGCTTTTTTTGAAAGACTCAATTCTTCTATCTAAAATTTTACTTGATTTAGCAGGATTATCAACTCCCCAATTCTCTATTAATGTTTCTTTTGATTTTTCTTGAATCTTTTCCGAAGACATAGGGGAATTACCTCCATATTTTAATTGGTTAGTTTGAATTATTTTGTCTTTTATTAATTTCGATTCAGCTGGAGTTTTTGTTCCAAACTTTTCTAAAGATTTCATCTCTTTAATTTTTTTGATATCTGGATCAGATGATATACATTTATTAGAACAATATTCTCTGAAACCCAAAGTCGAATTTATAAAATTTACTTTTTTATTGCAATTTGGATTTTTACAGATAGGCACTTTAGATATATTATTTAGACACAGATAAACTTTTTCCTTGAAAGAAATATCAAATATTTCATTTTTCCTACAATAATCAATAATATAATTATACTCTTCAGTATGATTTTTGAAAAGGTAAGATTCCTTATTTAATTTACCAGAAGGATCGTTTTTTCTAAATATATCTAAATCCATAATAACATACCTTTTTACATATATATTAAATACACCTATCTTTGTTTAATAAAAAAACCCCAATATTTCTATTGGAGTTTTCTTTATTATTGCTTATCATTAAGAGTTGATGAATCCACCTGCTGAGATAGCTCCAGTTCTAAGTATTGTGATATTATTCACAATTATACCCATACCCTTGATTGGTTCAACATATGTGTCAAGAACACCAATTTGATTATCAATAATCTCTGGAGTATTATTCTCCTCATCGATCTTATTGAAGTAATTGTAAAGACCGTTTTGAGCCACATATTTCTCACAAATAACGTCAGCTTGTAACTTGATTTGTGATCTAATTTCTGCTGTATTGAATTTCCATTGGAAGTCTAACAACATTCTAGATAACTCTCTTTCAAGTTCAATCAATACTTCTCTTACGTGTATGTAAGAAAGTGCTGATTTATAAAGTACTTGAGCTGTATTTTCAGTTTCAATTACGAATCCTCTATTTCTCTTGAAAGTTAATGGATTCATTTGAGCCTGATTTAGATATTCAAGATCAGAAGGAGTGAATATTTGCTCAAGGTCTTGTATACCAGTAATTCTACCATTATTAACACCCGCTGCAATTGTCCAAGGAACAATACTTGTAGTTGTGCTATTATGTTTTCTCATAAATGTCAATCCTACATATGCTGATGGTGGTACATCAACTGGTCTACCAAAATCGTCAACTGTTATATAAGGTAAGAAATAACCAACAGAAGTTACACCGGCGCCTTTACCGAATGAGTAAAGGAAATCTGGATTACTTTCTGGATCACCACCTTTAGCAATATACTCTACTTGTAGTGTTCCATTACCATCTTTGAATGTTGGAGAAACTGAATTCTTAAACGATTTCAACGATGGCATATTCAAGATACCAAAAGCATCAAGGCGATCCCCACAAACATCAACTAATTGTTGTTTAGAGTCAGGTGTTAAACCTAGACCAAATGAGTCGATTAGATATCTAAAATCAAAAGCTTCTTTATTTGTAAGTGCTTTGAACAAAGGAGTTCCTTTAGCAACTACATCAAGTATCGATGATTGTTTAGACTCTGTACCATCTGGTATAGATGCTTCTCTAATTCTAAATCCTTTTAGAGAAATTGCTTTATATGTTTTAACATAATCATCTATTTTAGTGTATCTGTTTGTTTGATAATCACCATTAAATGATCTCAATTTAACTGATGAATCACAAGATAGTTCAACATAGTCAGAATTAACAGACCAAAGTTTTTTAGTTTGAATTCTAGTAAGTTTCTTAGGCATTTGATCAGATTTTAATAATGTAGGATCGTATGCTGCTTCTAAGAAATCTCCAACTTTGACCTCAGAATATCTATCTCTCTTAACAAGAACCTTATTAGGAACAGCAGACCATCCTGTTGGATATTCCACCTCAAGAGATTGTTTAAAGTTACTCTTCGATGACTTAACATAGATAATTCCATTAGTTGCTAATGCACTATTAGCAGTAGGATTTAAAGAACTCATTACTGATTGTGTAGCTAATCCAAAATTTGTAAAATTAACCACTAAATCTCCATTATCCTTTTGGTAAGGAGATAGATAAATACCAGCTCCTGAGAATTCATTATTATACCCATATAATTTACTAATATTTAAAGTTTCATCAGAAACAGTCTCAGAAACTTCATATGCATAATAGCTATAAGACGCAGTATCAATTGAATCGATAGTTGTATTACTATATGTAGCTATTAAATAAGCTCTTCCTGAAGCGAGTGTCGCATCACCACCAGCATCACCAGGTAAAGACAGTCCGTTTTCAACAGTTAATCCCTGATCATACTTCAATGTGAATGCTCCACTATTAAGAACACCACCTATCAAAAATTGGTATCCTTGAACAATATCATCTCCAATATTATTATTCAATTGATTAAAATATGCTTTATTTTGAGATGTATAAGTATTACCCTCTTCAACTCTGAATAGAACATAATTATAACCCTCTAAAGAAGCAGTTATTCCTAAACCAGGTATAAAATTAACCTGTACTCCATCCCAAAGTTCATTTTGGAAGAAAATATCTCCAGCACCTATTAATCCTTGATCATATTGTGTGTAGAATGTTGAATATTTACCAACCACACCAAAAGATGCAGTAGTACCATCCAACACTGGTAATGTGTTTTTAGTCTCAAAACCAGCATAGTCAATTAAAAACTCATCATCTAGTTTATAAAATACAAGCTCACCAGCCTCAACAATATCTTGAATATCAGCATATGTTAATCCAGTTTTAACAACAAATGATTTGTTAACAGTTGTTCCAGTCTTAATATTACTAAAAGTTACTCCAGATAGGCTCTTTTTTGTAGTCTCATAATTAGCATTTCCTTGTCCACCTGGACCCAACAACATAAGACCTCTATATGTAGAACTTGTATCAATATAAGTTAATAACGAGTTAAACATTTTAAATCTTCTATATTGTTCATAGTTTTTAACATCTGGTGTAGAATTAGTATTTAAAAACTCAACTTTAAAATCTCCATCATTTAATGGTTGTTGAGGTGTTGATGCTGTTGATATAATATAATCAACTCCTAATTCCATTGGAATATATGAAGATGGTCCACCACCAGTTGTACTATCAATAGTAACAGATGATCCAACTTCACTAGATGGTACAAACATACCATTATTTAAATCTGCTGTACCATATTGTAAAACAATATCAGTAGAAGCAACTGTAGCTTTAGAAGAAGTAGCTGTGGATATTTTAGCAGAAATATTACCTGTCGAATCTAGTACAAAAGCCCAATTAAATGATTGAGTAGATGTAATAGTTGGAAAAGAGCTGGCTTTTAATTGGATAGAATATGTTCCTGATAAAGGAATATAGTTTCCACCAATAATAGCATAACCATTATCCGATGTAGTATCTACAGTATATGTTGCTGTCCAACTTGAAGTACCACTTGTATCAAAACTTGAATATACAAGGTCATTAACATATCCCTCAGCGAACCAATATGTTCTATTAGGATATTTAACATATTGTAAATTTGTATCATCATTAGGTCCTGTTACAACACCACCTAAAACAGATGATGAATCATTATAAGAGTGTGTATATATATTCTGATACAACGATGAAGTACCACTACCTAATCCATCAAATAAAGCGATAACATTACCTGGTCTATCCAATACTCTATTAGCAAACGTTAAAGTCTCAGTTATCTGTTCCTTATATGATAAGAAATCGATTGATAATTCACCATCAACTTTACCATCATTAGCATCCAATGATTTGTAGTAAGTTTCATCAACTGATGGAGGATTACTTAATAAATCATCTCCAACTAATGAGTTACCAATTAAATCGACAAGTCCCTTTGGATAGTCTGTTTCAAATAAATCATTGTTAAATGCACAAAACAATCCAGTTTTATCTGTGTCTCTGTTAATAATTGTTTCAATAAATATATTTCTACCATTCAAATCTCTAAAATATGGAACCAAAGAAAGACCTTCATAATAACCCAATAGAGTAATATTTCTATCATTAGCAAAATTTCTAATTTGATTCTTTTTCAAACCTTCTGCTGAGAAATATGCTGTCCATCTTGGATCGACAGATAATTCTTGATAATTAGACCAATCACCACCAACAACAATAACATCTACTAAGTAGTCAGATGCCAAATCGGTAGAATATAAATAAGGTGGAAGTTTTTCAATTGAACCATACCATTCAAGTAATGGTCTTTCAAATCCTGTTACAGAAGATTTAACACAAAAAACTGTAATAAATCTATCTGAAAGATTTGTAAAATTTAATACTCTGTTTTCATATCCAGAGTTAGGTTTTGTAGTGTCTATAAAAGACTCAGTATCTCTCTTCCAAAATCCAGTTGTATCAAAAAACTTTCTATAAGCTGCTGTTCTCTCAATATCATTATTATGTATTGGGGTTGCTGAAACAGATTGATACTCAATTTGGTCAAGTGTATCATCAGTTAACAATAGGTTAACTGCATAAACAGGAGCTGATTCTAACATTTTTGAAATAGTTCTATGGAAAAAAGAACCTTTTCTCTCTAATTGTCTATCAACAGAACCGAAGATTCTTTCTAGATCACCAACAGTTTTTAACAAAACTGCTGAGTTTACTGGACCCTTTTTAGAGAATCCAATAACTAAATTAGCAAAACCTTCCACGGTTGGGCTGGTGATAATCGATTTGTCAATTTCTTCTATGAAGATTCCTGGTCTTTTGTATTTACCGATTTGAATTGCCATATTTTTTTAATTATTTTTTATTTTATGTTTTATATATTAAAAGGAAAAACCATTTTTTTTCTATTTCTATACTTTAGACAGTAAATTCTTTATTCTTTCTTCCTCAATTTTAATAGACTTTTTAAAATTCTCAAGATTTTTATTCCAATTAGTTATATCTTCTGAAAGTAGTTTCTTATTCAAAAGAATATTATCTTTAATTTCTTTAAGTCTTTTTTTATTCATTTCTAGAGATGAAACAATCTGATCTTTTCTTTTGTCAGAAGCATTTAATATCTCATTATTTAATCGATTTATATCATCGTTAGTTTTTTTAACTTGATCCTCATCACTACCTATAGCTGATTGAAGAGCATTCTTTCTTCTTTCTGCTCGAAGAATTGATTCAAACTCTTTAATCCATTTATTTCTATCTTTAACTTCCCTTTTACTATTATAAACACCATTTAATAAGGCATTATCAAGTGAAACATCATCAGTTATTTTTGGATCCTTAAAAATACTCTCTATTTTACTCTTTTTATCTTGAAATTCTCTTAAAAGTGCTTGTGAGTCTGATAAAGACTCAGATTTTGTTTTATCAGTCTTTGAGTCTAATTCTGGATCTGATGGTAATGCACTAATATCATCTGTTACTATATTTTCAATATCCTCTAAAAAAAGAATATACTTTTTCAAATATTTCATAGTCTATATATTAATTATATAATTAAAAAACCCGTTAAAACGGGTTTACTTATTCAAAATCTTTCTTCATATCTTCCTTATTAAAAGATTTTTTATCATGTTCTTTATCCAAAAATTCCCAAATATTTTTAATAATTTTCTTCGAAACAGTTGATTTACCAGTATTTCGATCTATAAAATGTTTATTATTTATTATTAAGACATAATCACTTTTTGAACTTTTCTGAACGGTAACTAGATATGTATTTCCATTAGATTGTAATTTAACTGATCTTTTATAATCACCATATCTGGATATATCACCAATTCTATTTGATTCTAAAGAATTTAAAATTTTTTGAGCAAACTCATCATCTTCTTTACTAAACAAATTACTTAAAATACTCCTTTTACTTTTATTTGTGAAAAATCCTTCAAATGTTTTAATATGATTCATTTATTTAAATTATTTTTTTAAAAGTATCTTTGATTTAGGTAGATTTCTACTAATATTACTCTTCAAATTAGGTAGATATTTTTCCAATTCTAAATAAAGATCTTGAGAACTTTTCTCACAAAGAATTTCAATTTTAGAAATTTTAAAATCTGATGTGATCTCATCACCATCAGAAACTGTATTTTTAGATATTTCAACATATTTAACCTTAGATGTAGATCCCACTTTGAAGCTGCTGTTTTTCTCCAATGATGCTAAATAGACATTTAAAGGAGCACTAACTTTTGAAATACCACTAATTTTAGTCAAATCATAAGCGTAATTACCTGAACTAAATGTAAAAATTGGATATCCATTTTCAGTAGAGTTATAAACACAAAAATATATTTTTGTATCTACTTCAATTCTGAAAGCTAAGTTCTTATAAGGTCCATTATTTGAGATATCAGAGAATAATTTACCTAAATCATCAGAATATTTATTTAATTCTTTAATTCTATCCATACTTCTATATTCAACTTCCGTAGTTTTTATTGTAGAAGAAGTGCTATTATTATTTTTAGAATCATTTTCAAATCCAGCATATGTTGTATTAACTCCTTCAATTTTTGAAGGTTCTAATTGGAAATATTCAACTATAAACTTATTAATAGCACCTGACTTATACATTTTACTATCAGATAATAATTCATTTATAAATTTTAAAAGTATTTTTCCACCCTTCTTAATCGAATCACCTTCTTGTCCGGTCTCCTCATTAACAAATCTAAAAACAGCACTTTCACTAAAAATAGGTCTGTATTTAGTATCACTTAAAATATCTTGAACTGATTCAAACCAAGAATCATAAAGTTCAATATTTCTATAAGGACCGCTGCCCGGTGAATCAGGTGTACCACTTCCACTTCCTAGATCTTCATATTCTCTAAATACAGAATTGGAAACTCTACCACCAGTTCTTCCAGAAGGAATAACACCAGGTGTATGTATTCTCCAAGCTCTATTAAATAGTCTAACTATTTCAATGATTGGATCACTAGATGTAAATACAAGTTGTCCTTCAGGATATTCTTTCATATTTTCCAATTTACCTCTCATCTCTTCAGATATTTGGAAAGTCTTCTTAATCTCATCCGTAAATAACTCATTAAATTTTTCCAATATCTGACTATGATATTTAGAGTTTTCTAATAAAATTAAAAACTTAGAATATCCAACTAAAGATTCTTTTTTAATGTCTTCACTACTATTTGATTTTTTCAAAAGATTCTCTAATTCACTAAAGCCATCTATAAATGAAGAAATAACTTTTATTTCTTCAACTTTATCCTTTAAGGCGTCTTTATGATCTCTAACTGGTAAAATATACCTACTTATCAATGATATTGCCTTAGGTATATCGTTATAACTAGTAGGTATAGGATCTACTTCTTCTTTGATAAGTTGATCGTAGGGAATTTCTTTACCAACAGTAGACTTATTCATAATAACTTGTTTTCCTATAATAGAAACATATTTTTTCTCATTGGAGTTCTCATCTTTTGATTTTTCAATAAGTTCTTTTATTCTTGGAATCATCTTTGACAATCCAACTGTATTATATG
>Ga0116180_1003233_pt1 | contig 12403 bp, 8 predicted proteins | sample AD_UKC073_MetaG_FD_89804 | JGI IMG/M metagenome (GOLD analysis project Ga0116180, IMG submission 89804) | Active sludge microbial communities of municipal wastewater-treating anaerobic digesters from USA - AD_UKC073_MetaG | ecosystem: Engineered > Bioreactor > Anaerobic > Digestate | place: USA... | reverse complement strand
ATGGTAACGACGGGGAGCCGGCGGCAACGTCGGCTCCCCCGCCAGGGGGCCCCGGCCCCCACCTCGGTGGCCGGTGTCTGCCGGGTCGCGCTGGCTATCATCGAATCAGCGGCGACAATCCCGCCCCTTCCGCCCCCCGTCCCCGCTTTCCAAGACACCCATGTGCAGGGACAATTGAGTTTGTCCAAATGGACGCCATGGAGGGACAATTTATTTTGTCCAAAGGCCCCAGGAGACAATTTATTTTGTCCACTTTGCAACCGGTACGGTGTCCAGAGCCGGAGTCCGGGTTCGCTCGCCACGGGGCGCAAGATCGAGTTTGCGCGTCAAATTGGCTGCCAGCCGCGGTGCGCGTTCGACTCGCGGACTGGCCAAGGATGGGAGTTCGGGAGAAGGCAAGGTCGGCCTGTGGGTAAGTGCCCGAGTTCCCGCCGACAGTTCAGAGATTTGGTGAAGCGACTGCGCTTGGGCCTGCGGGAACGAGAGCGTGATGAGGCCGGTTCCAGATTCCACCTTGCCGAGGTCGCGTGCCTTAGACGCCGCGCACGTCCGACCGCCTTGAGCTGTGCACTCGGCTCGCAGCGGCGTCATGATTGCCCCGGCTTAGGCAGCAGCGACTTGATTTCCGAAAGATTGGATATCACCAACTGCTTCTCTCCCTTTCTGGGCGCCCCGTTCAGCTCGAAGTTGAGGGTTCGCAATGTGTAGAACAGCATCGCCTGGCGGCAGGTGACTGTGACGCTGCCAGCTTTCATGCCGTAGTCGACCTCCACCCCGTGCCTCTGCTTCGGTGTCAACGATCCGTCGGGCACAAGGACCAAGTCCACCTGGGTATGCCACTCCGAGTCGGTGGCCGGGTCCACCGGCGACGGTCGAAGCTCACCAGCCGAAAGAATGCGCCCGAACACAAAGTCCCTGAAGCCGTTTCGGATGTGGCAGTACGCGCGGACATGCCACCGCACACCGTCGTATCCGAACGCGTGCGGGCTGATGAACCGGGTCTGCTCTTCCTCGCGTGCGATCGACTGGTAGCTGATCTTCAGCATTCCGCGGTCCGCAATGGCGCGGAGTATCAGCGTCAAGGTGCGCGGCTCAATGGTTCGGGACGGCAGGGGCACCGACGCCATGGGCGGACGAAACGACACGAACAACTGGTCACCCGGGAGGATGTTCCGCTCCAAGGCAATCAGCTGGGATAGGTACTGCCTCGGACCAGTGGTCTCGAAGTGCGGGACGAAGTCCGGCCCGGCGATGTAGGTCCTAGAGCTGGTGTCGTAGCGGAGGTTTGCCGGGGCAAGGTCCGTGTAGCGAGCAATGTCCGCCGAGGCCTGCGGTACCGAGATCTTGAAGAAGTCCATCAGGTCCCGCCGGTTGATGCGGCCCTCCCATTGAAGACGGAAGTCGATGAACTGGAGGCGACGTTCCTGGCTCCAGCGGACCTCTGTCTTGGCCTCCGAGGTTGTGGGAGCAGGCGGAGCCTGGTCGGTGGCGGCTGGACCTGGGGTGTTGCTTCGGCGCGGCATAGTGTCCGTATAGTTAATTGACGCGCATATAAAACATGCGTACAGTTAATGTACTGACAAGCGGATGGCTGCGCAAGCCGCAGCGGGTCCGGGAACCACAACCTTCAGGAAGGAAGACACACATGGCAATCGTTAAGAGTCTCGCCGTCGGAAACGGCGACATGTTCTACATCCGGCACAACAGCGACAACTTCACCATCATCGACTGCAACCTCACCGCCGACTCCGCGAATGACCGCATCGCGGATCTGAAGCAGGCGTCGAAGGACAAGGGCATCACCCGCTTCATCTCGACGCACCCCGACCAGGACCACTTCGGCGGCATCGAACTGCTGGACGACGCGATGCCGATCATCAACTTCTACGTGGTGCAGAACCAGGCAATCAAGGACGACGAGACCAACTCGTTCAAGCACTACTGCAAGCTGCGCGACGACACCGGCAAGGCCTTCTACATCTACCAGGGTTGCTCGCGGAAGTGGATGAATCTGTCCGACGAAGAGCGCAAGACCTCGGGTATCCAGATCCTCTGGCCCGATCTGAAGAACGCGGACTTCCAGGCGGCGCTGCAGGAATGCAACTCGGGCGAGAGCTACAACAACATCTCCGCAGTCTTGCGCTACGCCATCGAAGGCGGCGCCAGCTTCATGTGGCTCGGCGACCTCGAAACCGAGTTCATGGAGAAGATCACCGACCACATCCACCTGGAGAAGACGACCATCGTCTTCGCTTCGCACCACGGCCGCGACTCCGGAAAGATCCCGGACGCGTGGCTGGAGAAGCTCGACCCGCAGATCATCGTGATCGGCGAAGCGCCATCCCGCCATCTGAACTACTACACGGGCTACTCCAAGATCACGCAGAACAGCGCCGGCGACATCACCATGGAGTGCGTCGACAACAAGGTGCACTTCTACGTTTCGAACCCGAGCTACAGCCACAAGGAGCTGGACGACGAGGGCATGACGACCTTCGACAACTACGTGGGCAGCATCACCGTCGAAACCGGGTACACGCTGCAAGACAAGAAGGCAGCTTGAGGGAGATGCGCGTGGACTGGAGTTCGGCCATCAACAAGCTGCTGGATCCGTACGACATCAAGGCACGCCTGTTCCCGGGGCTGCTGGTGCTCTTCCCGGCGATCCTGTACTTGGCGCTCATCTACGGCGCGAAGAATCCTGTGGTGGCAGGCTTGAGCGCCGTACTCATGGCCTGCGGTGGACCGTACCTGCTGTCCAGCTTCGTGCGTACGTGGGGCCAGCACGCGCAGGAGCGCCTCTATCGGCAGTGGGGCGCGCAACCCTCCACCATCTTGATGAGGCATCGAGATGGGACTCTTCCTGGGCCGACTAAGCAACGCTACCGCGAGCTTGTGGCATCGCGCCTCGGGCTTGAATTGCCGGGCCAGGGGGAGGAGCAGCGTGACCCGACTGCCGCAGACATGGCTTACGCCGCTGCAGCTGACGCGCTCCGCCCCCTCACGAATGACCACAAGGCGTTTCCCTTCGTGTTCAAGGAGCTGGTGGCCTACGGCTTCAACCGCAATGCACATGGATCGCGATGGCTCGGAGTCGGCGTTGCGCTAGCTACCGTGCTGGTGACCCTGATCCAGGGCAGCGCATTGAGCCTCCAGCAGCCGTTCTTGGCTCTTGGTGCGCTTGATAATGCCCACATCGTGGTGCTCCTCTCAGCATTCGTCATGGTGGTCCTTTGGAGCGCTCACTTCACCGGCAGCACCGTCAAGCTCGCTGGCATCAGCTACGCGAAACGGCTTTGGGAGGCGCTAGATCAGTTGCCGAAGAAGTCACATCGCGCTCGCCCCAAGGCCACAGAACCCGCAACCTGAACAAACATGCGACTGACACAACAACAACTCGAAGCGCATCTCTGGGGCGCAGCCAACATCCTTCGAGGCAAGACCGCCGGCCAGGACTACAAGAACTACATCCTGTCGCTGATGTTCTACAAGCGGCTGTGTGACCAGTGGGAGAACGAGGCGGAGGACGCCATCGCCGAACTGGAGCGGCAGCAGGGCCGCAAGCTGACGGATGCGCAGAAGGCAGTCTTCCGGGCACGGGGCGAGCATCGCTTCAACATTCCGGACGGCAGCCGATGGGGCGATGTTCTCGCGGCCTCGACCAACCTTGGGGAGAAGCTGACGCAGGCTATGCGCGCAGTCTCAAGTGCGAACGAGGAGTTGCGAGGCGTCTTCACCGTCGACTGGAACCAGCCAGCACCGGACGGCAGCGGCAAGCCGCTGATCCCGAACGAAGTCGTCCATGCGCTGATCCAGCACTTCGGCACCTACGACCTGTCGAACGCCAGCGTGCCGCCCGACGTGCTTGGACACGCCTATGAGTACTTGATCAAGCAATTTGCGGACGACGCTGGCGCGAAGGCTGGCGAGTTCTTCACGCCGCCAGAGGTCGTGGACACCCTCGTACGCATCCTGGAACCCCAGCCCGGCGACACGGTGTACGACCCTACCTGCGGCAGCGGCGGCATGCTGGTGCACTCGGCCGATTTCCTGCGCGAGAACGGGCACCACGCCACCTCGGCCCAGTATTTCGGGCAGGAAATGAACTGGGGCAACGCCGCCATCGGCAAGATCAACTCGGTGCTCCACGGGCTTGAGGCCACCATCGCCGCAGGCGTGTCCACAATCACCGACCCTGCCTTCAAGGACAGCGAAGGGAAGCCGAGGAAGTTCTCGCTCGCGCTGGCCAACTTCCCGTTCTCCGACGAGTTCTGGTGGCTGAAGCCCGAGCAGCAGACGGACGACAAAAAGAAGAAGGACAAGCTGAAGAAGGAGATCTTCGGCAAAGAGGGCTACACGGACACGTTCGGGCGGTTCGGCAAGGGAACGCCGTTCAAGGCCCCGCCGGCTGGCTACGGGGACTACGCCTTCATCCTGCATATCCTGGCATCCCTGACGGACAACGGTCGTGCCGGCATCGTATGCCCACAAGGCGTGTTGTTCCGCGGCCAGCCGGAGGTGGAAGAAGAGACCGGGGAATTCGACGACGACGGCAACCCCATCATCAAGCGGCGCAAGGCCGACGACGAGCACCTGATTCGCAAGGCGCTGCTGGAGTCGCGGCTGATCGACGCCGTGATCTCGCTGCCGCTGAACGTGTTCTACGGCGCCGGCGTGCCGGCCTGTTTGGTGATCCTAAAGAAGCAGCGCCCGCCCGAGCGGCACGACAAGGTGCTGCTGGTATATGCCGCGCGCCACTACCGCGAGCTGTCGAACCAAAACGAGCTCCGCCCGCAAGACGTGATGCGCATGCTGGTTCACGTACAGGCCTATGGCGACGCCGGAAAGGTGCCTGCTTTGGTCGCGCAGCACAGCCGGCGCATCCGCGAACAGATCAATGGTCGCGAGCATGATGAGGTGGAACGCCTGGAGGCTGAGTATGCGGATGTCGCGGCACGTCTCGCCAAACTGGAGACCCAGGTTGCCGAGGCGCGCGCCGAACTGCCCAAAATCGTTGGAAAGACCGCCCAGGAGAAGGCCGAGGTGGCGCTGGCCAAGCTTGAAGCCCAGAGGGCCAAGTCGGCCGCCAAGATCGCGGAGCGCGACGAAAAGATCGCCGAAGCCCGCCGCCGTGCAGAAGACGACCGCCGCAACGTCGCGCAGGTCGGTACCGAGCTTGGTGCTATGTACGGAGATCCCGATCAACTGCTCAGGCACGCCCGCGTCGTTGGCATCGACGAGATTCAGGAGAACGAATTCAACCTGAACATTCCGCGGTACGTGGATACCTTCGAGCCGGAGCAGCGGGTTCTGGTTTCCGAGGCAATGCGAGCGCTGACGAATGCGGAAAACCAACTGCGAAGAGCTGAGGGCGAGCTGGTAGAAATGCTCCGAAAGGCGGGCTATTCGCAGGAGCGCATATGCTGACCCTGAAGCAAGCAACAATGATTGGTGACGTCCCGGACGATTGGGGCGTGAAGCCGTTGAAGGCGCTCCTCGAATCCAATGCCCCGGGGGACTGGGGCGACGATGGCGGCCCTCACATGTTTAGCGTCTTGCGGTCGACAAATCTGACGAATGAGCGCCGGCTGGATCTGTCAGATATCGCTCTGCGCGCATTGAAGCCGGGAAAGGCAGCTCAACTCGCGCCTAGGCAGGGCGACATACTATTGGAACGATCTGGTGGCGGTCCCGATCAGCCGGTCGGACGGGTTGGCTACGTCGCCAATGATTTGCCAGGTCATGCCTTCTCGAATTTCTTGCACCTGCTGCGCCCTGACCCGGCGCAAGTGAGTCCGCCGTTTCTGTGCTGGCTGCTCTACCGGATCAACAGAACGGGCCGTGTTCTCCGCCTGGAGCAGCAGACTACGCAGATGCGGAACCTAAACTTCCGCGACTACCTGACCATGCCGCTACCTGTGCCACCGCAGAGCGAGCAGATGGCCATTGCCCGCTTGCTGGACGCAGCGGATTCAGCACTGGGCCAGGCGCGGGAGGCAATCGGACGGGCACGCGTTGCGCGCCTAGCGCTGATGCAGGCGGCCTTCAACTGCGAACTGACCTCGGAGGATCGGCAAGACACCGAAGCTGGGCGTATCCCGAGGTCGTGGCAGGCGCTGAAGGGTAAACAAGCGTTTTCGGTACTCACCGGCGGCAATAGTAGCGTCAATGCATTGAAACCCCTTCGGGGTAACGACGAGGCAGATGCATGGTTCATGAAGGTCGATGACTTCAATCTGCCTGCAAATCAGCGTCAAATCGTGACAACCCAGATCGGCTTCGTCAGCCGCAACAACCCGACTTTTAGGCTTCTACCACTTGGCACCATCGTCATCGCCAAACGGGGGGCGGCCATTCTGAAGAACCGTGTCCGTATAACCGCAGTACCAGTAGCACTAGATCCGAACCTGATGGCCTTGCGATTGCGCGATGACATCCTCCCCGAGTTTTTCCGCTATCAGCTGGAGTGGCGCAACTTGGCACGCTACGTGGAGAGTTCCGGCGTGCCGCAGTTGAACAACAAGGACCTCTATCCACGATGGTTTGTCCGCCCACCTGAAGACCAACAGCATGAGATCGTTGGACTAATCTCCGCCGCTGAGCGCCGGGAGGACGCGCTTCGCAGCAAGCTGCAATCGCTCGAGGCACTGAAGAATTCTCTGACGCACGATCTGCTCACCGGCACTGTCCGCGTCGATCCTGCCATCCTCCAGGAACAACAAGCATGAGCGAAGCCGGCTTGGTCGAGCTGCCCGTCCTGAAATGGCTGTCGGGCCACGGCAGCGCGACACCCGGCGACAAGGGACTGGGCTGGACGTACCGCGGCGAGGCCGACATGGCCGCCTTCGGCCGGCCGCTGGAAGACCCGCTGGTCGAAAGACTGCTGGTCGATGCCATCCTGCGCATCAATCCGCATGTGGGCACGCCGGCGCAGGCCCGGCTCGCGGTGAATGCGCTTCGCAAGACCATGGACGCGGCGGACAAGCTCACCGCCAACCGCGAGACCCTGGACCGGTTGCGCGATGGGGTGAAGGTCGAACTGACACCAGGGCAGGATGCCAAGACGGTGAACTTCATTGAGTTCGACCCGGCCAAGCAGCACCTCAACGACTTCACCACCAGCAACCAATACCGAGTGCAGGGCATCAAGCAGTGCAGGGACGACACGGTGCTGCTGGTCAACGGCATTCCGCTGGTGATCGCTGAGTACAAAAGCTACCTCACCAGTGGCAAGGACTGGAAAGAGGCGGTGCACCAATTGCACCGCTACCAGCGCCAGGCGCCGCAAATGCTGGCGCCCAATGTGTTCTGCGTAGCGGCTGACGAGGATGCCTTCCGCTACGGCACCGTGCTGTTCCACGACGCTAAGAAGGACGACATCGAACGTCATCTCGACACTTGGGGACCTTGGCTCTCGCAATACCCCGACAAGAAGGGTTGGTGGAACGAGCCCGAGGCCGACAACCCGGACGACCCCTTGGAAGTGCCGGTCCGAGGCCTTCTAAGGCTCAAGCCCAGCCATGTGCTGGACTTCCTCCAGAACTTCGTCGCCTTCGAGACCAAGAAGGGAAAGACCATCAAGAAGGTCGCCCGCTACCAGCAGTTTGAGGCGGTGAACGACATCGTGGACCGCACGGTGTCGCTGGTAGGCAAGTCGCCGGCAGAGGTGACCCCACAAGACCGAACTGGCCTCGTCTGGCACACCCAAGGTTCTGGCAAGTCGCTGACGATGGTGTTCGCTGCGTACAAGCTGCGTCGACATCCGGCACTGAAGAACCCAACGGTGATGATCGTCGTCGACCGGCGTGACCTGAAGACGCAAATCGCGGACGACTTCGACGCCTGCGACTACCCCAACGTCGAAAAGGCCTTGGGGGTGGCCGATCTCAAGGGGAAGCTCGCCTCGGTATGGCGTGGCACGTTGGTGACTACGGTGCAGTCATTCCAGAACATGGGCGATCTGGCGCCGCTTCAGGACGACAAGATCATCACGCTGGTCGATGAGTGCCACCGCTCGCAGAAGGGCAGCACTGCCGAGAGCTACGCGATGACGATGCGCGTCAAGCTGCCCAACGCTTTCCGCTTCGGCCTGACGGGCACACCTGTCGACCGGGCGATGATCAATACGCACCGCGACTTTGGGCCGGTGGTCGAAGGCGAACAGGAGCGCTACCTCAGCTACTACGGCATCAAGCGCGCGATCAAGGACGGCGCAACGCTGGAGGTCCACTACATCCGCGACAAGGTGCCCTTCATCGTCGACGAGAAAACTCTCAATATCGGATTCGAGACGATGTGCGAAGAAATGGAGGTGGAGGACGAGGAAGCCAAGGACCTCATCCAGCGCCAGCGTTCGCAATGGAAGGAACTGGCCCGGCATCCCGACCGGGTGGAGATCGTCGTCGAGAAGATGCTGACGCACTTCTTGGCTTACCCGGACCCGAATGGCTTCAAAGCGCAGCTGGTGGGCGTGGATCGTACGGCCTGCGTGAAATTCAAGGACGCCCTCGACGCCAAGCTCAAGGCCCGGGGTCTGCCGCCCGAGTGGAGCGACGTGATCATCTCGGAGGGCCAGAACGACGATGGGGATCTGGCCAGGTTCCACTACGGCAAGCAGAAGCAAGATGACCTGATCGACTACTTCAAGCTCACGCCGAAGCAGTGGGAGGCATGGAACCAAGATGCCTACGGCGACGACCATACTAAGTGGCGTCCGCCGCTGAAGATTCTGATCGTCTGCGATCGTCTGTTGACCGGCTTTGACGCACCGGTGGAACAGGTCATGTACCTGGACAAGCCGCTACGGGATCACAACCTGCTGCAGGCGATCGCCCGCACCAACCGGCCCATGCCAGCCCTGGACAAGCGCACAGGCGTGGTCGTGGACTACTTCGGCGTGTTCGCCAACCTGGCCAAGGCACTCAACTTCGACGAGAACATCCGAGAAGAGGCACTGATCGACTGGGAAGCGCTTAAGGCCACGGTCCCTGGCGAGGTGGCCCGGTGCATGGAGAGCTTCAAGGGCATCACCATCGCCGATACGCGCGAGTGCCTCTTAGCGTCCCTGCGAGCCATCAAGGATCCGGACGCGGCGAAACTCTTTGAACACAACTTCAAGAGCCTGGAGCGCTTGTGGGAGGCCGTCTCGCCGGACCCGTGCCTGTACCCGCATCGCTACGTCTATAACTGGCTCTGCAGCATCTACATCGCCCATCGTCGTCGACAAAACGGAGCTGCGAAGCGGGACACATTTGGTGAGCTGTCAGCCAAGACCCGAGAGCTGATCGAAGCGAACACGACGTTCATGGATGTGGCCGATGCGTTGCCGGTCTTCAAGATCGACAAGGACTACGTCGCTAAGCTCGACGAGCTTCCGAGCGCCGCGGACAAGGCTGCGGCACTGGAAGCCATCCTGACGGCAGAGTTGACCGAAGATGAAGCTGGCTTCACTTACCGGCAACTGGGTGAGCGCCTCGCTCAATTGAAGGCCAAACGCGACGCGGCAGACAAAGAAGTCGAGAAGCGATTGAAGGCATTGCAGGAGATTGCCGACGAGAAGGCCAAGGCCGATGCCGAACCTACCCGGCTGGGGCTGACGGGACCAGGCGAGTACGGTGTCTATTCGGTCCTGCGAGAACACGCGTCGACGCGGGATGAGGCGTACTTGTGCGACTGCGCGCGACAGATGGTGGCCTACCTGAACTCGCACCAACTGTTGATGCGCGGATGGAGCAACTCCAAGGGCGGACGCATGAGGGTTGCGCAGTCGCTGCTGGTCGAGTCGTGGCAGCCCAAGTACGCTGCTCTGGGCTTCCCGTCCGACGACGCCAATCCGGCCTTCCTGGAACTCGTGGTCAACGAGCTGGCAAACGCAGATGCCATCTGAGGCGCTGACTCCCGGTTTGGAGAAGCTCCGGATAGGCGGCAATGACGTTGCATGCAGGCTACTTGCTTCGAAAACGGCCAAGCGTCTTCGGATCCGAGTCAATCGAGACCGCGTAGAGGTCGTTCTCCCCCCGGGCCGCACACGGGCGGATGGGATTGAGTTTCTGCAGCGACATGAGGCCTGGGTGACTGATCAGCTCGATCGGGCTCAGCGGATAGCGTCTGTGCGTCGGCCTGAACATCGGAAGCGAGGCCAGATCCTCTTTCGCGGAATGGTCACGCCCATAGAGGTGAGGCGCCGGAATGAATGGCAGGCGCCAACCAGAGTAGCGATCGACGAAGGCAGGATTGTGCTGACCTGCGGACTCGAAGCCAGGACTCCACTGCACCGGTCGCTAGAAAACTGGCTTCGCAAGCAAGCCAGATCTGCGATTGAGCAGCAGCTTGAGCTGCTGGCCAAGCGCCTGAGGCGGAACTACGGTTCGGTATATGTCATGGGACAACGTACCAAGTGGGGAAACTGTTCCTCACTTGGCAACCTGTCCTTCAACTGGCGTCTTGTTCTAGCCCCGGACCATGTGCTCAAGTACATCGTGACTCATGAGATGGTCCATCTCGCAATTCCCGATCACTCACCCAAGTTTTGGCTGACGGTACAGAGCCTATTTCCGGATACAGAGCGCGCCCGGCGTTGGCTGGTCGCCAATGCCGGGCAGATAACAATCGAACTGCAGTCGACATTGACCTAACTCATCACAAGAGCGCAATCATAGGGAGGACGAATTGCCGATGGACACAGAGGACAAGGCCTACGAGCACGGACCGGTCGATGGATTGCCGAAGTCCTTGGTTGAGAAGGAAGGCCCCACGGTAGCGGTCATTGCGTTGATGCAGCGACAAGGTTGGTTGAACCGGAACCGCCGCAGGCAAATACAGACCGCCGCCAAACTTCCTGTCAAGGTTTCCGACGCGGTTGCTGCACACATCTCAAAGACCGACTGGACAGTCCTGACCTACTACCTAAGTGCTCGTCACAGGTGGGGCAACTTCTGGTCTGTGGTGCTTACGGAGCAAACTGGCCGGAACGGGAAGGGATCAAAGCCTTATGCCCTCGCCGTCGATATTCAGCTACTGGACGCCTACGCGTCCGGTTGGTCCGACCTCAAATATGACGAAGGCGCGCTCGTCAACTCTTGTCCTCCGTGGCCCGAGATCAAAGAGAAGCTGCTGAAGTTCTGGAAAGACCCCAAAGTGCCGATGCCACTGGGCGTTTTCATGCTCTGGCCGCGGCTTCTGACAGACTTGGAGCGGTGGAGTGAGCTGGATAGGGATCAGCGATTCCGCGTTGGTCATGCGGTATTTGCACTGTCGTCCATCGGCTGGACGCGGTGGTTCATAGACGAGGCCGTCGCACGCTGCACCGACTTGAACGCGGAGTTGGGCTCACTCACCAGCCCTCGGCAGGACACGAGCGTCAATGATCCGGCCCCGGCGCGCGAGGTCAGCTCTGAAGTGTCGGAAGGTGCCGGTGTTCCACAGGCGGCAGAGGTCGAAGAGGCGAAAGTGTGTGACCTCAACATCGTGGTCGACTCACTGGCGCAGAAGCTCGCCGCGCTGCAAAGTGACTGGCAGACGCCGCCTACTCGTGCACTGCTCACCAGATTGATCAGTCTTGGCACCGAGGCAGCTGAGGTGCTCGCGCTGATGCCCGAGGACAAAGTCCCGCCGCGAGAGATTCTCGAAGCGCGGTTGACCAAATTGCGTGAGCGGCTGCTTGAGGTAGCCGCGAACGGCGAGATGACGTGGCTTGGCGAAGACGATATTGAGGGAATTGCTGCCAGGTGGTGGATTGCCCTTGAAGACGTTAAGAGCGAAGAAGAGGTAGAGGCATTGGCGGAGGACGCTGAGCGCGCTCTGGCGCGAATCGACACCGCTGTTCACGAGATGAAGGCCGCGCTGGCCGAGGTCGACCGGACCAAGGCCGCGGTGGCCTTCTTAGATCAAGACTTGGCAAAGCCGATGTCGGCCGTCAGACGGATCGACTTGTCGAACCGGTTGGCTAAGGCGAAGGAGGACGCCATTGCTGCGGATCGCCAGCAGACGAATGTGATGCTGTTCGTCCTCTCCTCAGCTTCGCCGTTTGGACAGGCCTTCGATCCAGCGCTTGACTACGCTGGAGAGATGTCCGCGAGAGGGGTGGCTGCAAGCGGAGACCAACCGTCGGAAGTTCAGACCGCCAATGACGATCCAGCAGTGGCGGTTCTCAACGGCCATCCCCAAGATCTCCCGGAAGACGAAGAAGAATGCGCCGCTGACGCCACGTCAGAGGCTCCTCGTCAATCTTCAACCGGAGACGTTAGTGCGGATCTCAAGGTGGTGGATGCGGAGCCGTCAAGCACCGCAGGCATCCAGCGCGACGCATCGACGTCAGATGCAAGACTGGCCCCCAGCACTACGTCTGCACCCGCAACCGCACCGGACCCCCACCCGGAACCCAAACCCGCATCCACATCCGCAT